>ENA-OQHR01000002-OQHR01000002.1-human-gut-metagenome-genome-assembly--contig:-NODE-2-length-319810-cov-5.635102_pt1 | contig 319810 bp, 287 predicted proteins | sample MGYA00242566_ERZ504725 | MGnify/ENA primary metagenome ERZ504725 (study PRJEB26092, sample SAMD00036217) | human gut metagenome | host: Homo sapiens | study: EMG produced TPA metagenomics assembly of... | reverse complement strand
TCATCCGCCACCGGCGGCGCTTCGGTGAAGTTGCCCGCTCCTCAAAGAAAGCTATCAAACACTGCGGCGCGGCTATTGTAAGTCTGATTATAAGTGTTAGTCGAGTCGCCTGCTTTTGCTTTGCTATAATTCAAGTGTTCCGCAAATTCCAATTTGCAAATGACATTTTTGAAACTATATTAAGCAAATTCGCGAGCATTGCTTTTTTGCTGTTATTCTTTAATTGTATTGAACTTATATTGACGCAAGAGTATAATTAATATATATTTTCAATTAACATCAATCCTAAAAAAGGAAGGTGCGGAAAATGAAAGAAGTGAAATCCCCAAAGAAGCCTCTGATATTCTACTACGGCATTGCGCTGCTCGTCATTGTGCTGTTCAATGTGATTGTGTCTCCCCTGCTCGTCAAGGCGCGGGTGACGGAAGTCGACTACGGCACATTCATGAGCATGATTGAGCAGAAAAAAATCGGCAATGTCGAGGTCGATGACGATCAGATAGTCTTCACCGACAAGGACGACGCGAAGAAAATCTATAAGACCGGCGCGATGAACGACCCGACGCTGACTCAGCGGCTCTATGACTCCGGCGCGAAGTTCTCAAAGGATATTGAGACGACGACCTCGCCGTTGGTGAGCTTCCTACTGACTTTTGTGCTCCCGCTGATAATCTTCATCGGACTCGGCCAGTATATGGGCAAGAAGCTGATGGAACAGGCGGGCGGCAAAAACTCCATGGCGTTCGGCTTCGGCAAGAGCAACGCGAAGGTCTATGTCCCGTCGACCCAGGGCATACATTTCAGCGACGTTGCGGGTGAGGACGAGGCGAAAGAGAGCCTTTCGGAGATAGTCGACTATCTTCACAATCCAAAGAAATATTCCGACGTCGGCGCGTCGATGCCCAAGGGCGTTCTGCTCGTCGGCCCTCCCGGAACAGGTAAAACAATGCTCGCGAAGGCTGTTGCGGGCGAAGCGAATGTGCCGTTCTTCTCGATGTCCGGCTCGGAGTTTGTTGAGATGTTCGTCGGCATGGGCGCTTCAAAGGTCAGGGATCTTTTCAGCCAGGCAAAAGAGAAAGCTCCCTGCATAGTGTTCATCGATGAGATCGACGCCATCGGCAAGAAGCGCGACGGTCAGTTCAGCTCCAACGACGAGCGCGAGCAGACGCTCAACCAGCTGCTCACAGAAATGGACGGTTTCCAGGAAAATATCGGCGTTATCATATTAGCGGCGACGAACCGCCCCGAGACGCTCGATCCCGCGCTCACCCGCCCCGGCCGTTTCGACAGGCGCGTGCCCGTTGAGCTGCCCGACCTTGCGGGACGCGAGGCGATACTGAAAGTCCACGCAAAGAAGATAAAGACTGCGGATGACGTTAACTTCCACACGATAGCACGAATGGCATCCGGCGCATCGGGCGCGGAGCTTGCCAATATTATAAATGAGGCGGCGCTGCGCGCGGTCAGGAACAACCGAACCGTCGTCAACGAATCCGACCTCGAAGAGAGTATTGAGACGGTCATCGCGGGATATCAGAAAAAGAACGCGGTGCTCTCGGACAGCGAAAAGAAAGTTGTCGCCTATCACGAGATAGGTCACGCGCTCGTTGCGGCGATGCAGTCGCACTCGGCGCCCGTGCAGAAGATAACGATAATCCCCCGCACCTCCGGCGCGCTCGGCTACACGATGCAGGTCGACCAGGGCGACAAATATCTGCTGACAAAGCAGGAGCTTGAAAACAAGATTGCGACATTTACGGGCGGACGCGCCGCTGAAGAGCTCGTTTTCGGCGAGATAACGACAGGCGCATCGAACGACATCGAGCAGGCGACAAAGCTTGCCCGCGCGATGATAACCCGCTACGGCATGAGCGAAGATTTTGACATGGTGGCTCTCGAGACGGTTTCGAACCAGTATCTCGGCGGCGACGCTTCGCTCGCCTGCTCTGCGGACACGCAGAACGAAATAGACCGCAAGGTCGTTGAGCTTGTAAAGCGTCAGCATGAGAAGGCTTCCAAGATTCTCGCGGACAACCGAGCAAAGCTCGACGAGCTGGCAAAATATCTCTATGAAAAAGAGACCATAACCGGCGAAGAATTCATGTCCATTCTCGATAAAGGAGGCGAAAAGGAATGAAAAGGCGTTCCGGCTTCGGATGGATGGAGCTCATAATCGGCATTGCGCTCGCGGCGCTCGGAATATTCACTTTTGTCTATCCCGACAATGCGGTGACGACCCTCGTTATTATCTACGGCATAATCGCCATAATAACCGGCATTGCGGATGTTGTGCTCTATGTTCGCGTTGACAAGCATCTCGGCTTCGGTCCGACTGTGTCACTCATTTCGGGCATACTCAGCGTCATGGCGGGCGCCATGCTGCTCGTCTATCCCAACGCGGGCAAATGGGTGCTCTCACTCCTGTTCCCGATATGGTTCATTGCGCACTGTCTCTCGAGACTCTCGCACCTGAACACGATTCGGTTCATCGCGGGCAATTTCGTCTACTGGTTCACGATGATAGTCAACATTATCGGGCTTGTGCTCGGCATTGTGATGATATTCAGCCCGAACATCTCGGTTGCGGCGGTCGCTTACATCGTCGGCGCATACCTCGTGCTGTTCGGCATTGACTGCATCATACTTGCGTTCAGTCGCATCGGCGAGGGCAAACAATACTGATAAAACAAAAAGCAAGGTCAAGCGTAGTTTTGACCTTGCTTTTTTCTGTTTTCCAAACAGTGCCGCCGACGGCGGCATAGGGTCGTCGAGTCGCCGACCCCTACAAAGAATCTCAAATTCAACATTGAGCCATATTGATAAAAGCGCCGGAGGCGGGAAGATTCCCTGTCTCCGGCATTTTTTATTTTGTTCAGTCGGTCACGGACACGATATTTATCAGCACCTCGACCATCTTCGGCAATGCGTCGACGGGTATCGCCTCATAGATACTGTGGAAATTCATGCCGCCGGTCGAGAGGTTCGGGCACGGCAGACCCTCAAACGAGAGACGTGCGCCGTCCGTTCCGCCGCGTATCGGCACTATCTCCGGCTCAACGCCCGCATCGCGCATGGCTTTTTCGGCACGCTCGACGATATCCATATGCTTCTCGATTATCTCTAACATATTATAATAGCTGTCTTTGATATTCAGCTCGAAAGTGCCCGAGCCGTACTTTTCGTTCAGGAAACCGACGGTATCGGCGACGAACTTCTTGCGGCGCTCGAAGTTATTCTTGTCGTGGTCGCGGATTATCATATGCGCGCTCGCCTCGGTCTCGTTGCCGGCGATATGCGCAACATGATAGAAACCCTCGCGTCCCTCGGTGTGCGCCGGGGTCTCCCACGCGGGGAGCATATTGACAAACTCCGTGAGATACAGCGCGGCATTTTTCATCTTGTTCTTGGCGGTTCCGGGGTGGGTATTCACTCCATGAACCGTAATATCTGCCGCCGCGGCGTTGAAGTTTTCGCACTCGATGCCGCCGACCTCGCCGCCGTCAACAGTATAGGCAAAATCGGCGTTGAAGCGCGCAAAATCAAAGTGATCCGCACCGCAGCCTATCTCCTCATCGGGAGTAAAGCAGATGCTCAGCGCACCGTGGCGGATGTTTTCGTTCGCGTTGATTTCGGCGCACAGGGCGACTATCTCGGCAACGCCGGCTTTGTCGTCCGCGCCGAGCAGAGTGGTATGATCGGTAACTATAAGCTCGCGCCCAATATATTCATCGCCGACCATCGGGGCGTTCGTGCCGTCAAATTTGATTATCTGCGGCTTGACATTCGCGCCGCTGACATCGGGCGAAGTATCCATATGCGAGACAAGCCCTATCTTAGGGCAATCTTCGCAGCCATCGGACGCAGGGATATGCCCATAGACATAGCCCATTTCGTCGCGCATGGCGTCGGCGACTCCCGCGCCGCGAAGCTCCTCGACGAGATAATCGGCAAGGACGAGCTGGGTCGCAGTCGAGGGCACGCTATCGCTCGACTCGTCGGAAGTGGTTTCAAAGGTAACATATTTCAGAAATCTTTCGGTAACGGTCATTTTTATCATCTCCGTTTTTTTGTCGGTTCAATAATAGCACAATCGGCGAAATTTGGCAACAGAGCGGTGAAAATTGGAGGAATGTTGGTATGTTTTGTGGTGCAAAAATCAAATTGCAAAGCCGATGTGATTTTGTATCGGCTGCGCCGACAGCGGACAGCCGCAAGGGCTGTCCCTACGGTATTAAAATTAAATATTCGTGAAGGTTATGTGCCACCTATGCAGCATCGATGCGTCGAGGTCGCCGCACCCTACAAGCTGCATGTATTTTACCGTCGAACGATATCCGCCCTACTGCATCGCATTCACATAGTCACTCCAAATACAGAAAAACTGATACCTAAAAACAGGCAAAGCGAAAACTGCCCGTGCCACTTGCGTGACACGGGCAGCGTTCAATTATGCTTTGAGCTTTGGATTATGGCTTAACCCTCAACATAAGCATACTGGAAGTACCAGTAGCCATAGGGGCTGTGCCATGTACCCTTGAGGGTCGATTTCTGCAGCCAGAAGTCGTTGTAGTATGCAACGGGGATGCAAGCATAATCCTCGGACATGATCTTCTCAGCCTCGTGGAGAGCATCAAAGTGAGCCTTGGAATCGGCAACCTTGGACTTATCAATAGCGGCGTCGAAAGCCTTGCTGTTGTATTTGCCGTCGTTGTTGCCGTTGGACGAATAGAACAGCTCGATCATATTGGAAGCGTCGTTGTAGTCCATGACCCAACCGTTACGAGCCATCTCGTAGTTACCGGCGCGGCGCTGAGGAGTGAAGGACGACCAGTCAACAACATCGATCTTCATGGTGATGCCAAGCTCCTTCTTGTAGACCTGCTGAAGATACTCAGCAACAGCCTTGTGGTAGCCGGAATCGTTGGTCGAATAAGTGATGGTCGGGAAGCCCTTACCGTCGGGATAGCCTGCCTCTGCGAGAGCCTTCTTAGCCTCGGCGAGGTTAGCCTGATAGTCCTTGCTGACATAGGTGCTGCCGCCGTTTGCTGCGATAGCGTTGTCAAGGAACATGCCGTCGCCGCTGTCAACGATGCTGGGTCCGACATAGTTGTAAGCCGGGCTGTAGGTACCCTGCATGATGGTGTTGGCAATATACTCACGGTCAATAGCAAGGCTGAGAGCCTTACGGACATTGACATTGTTGAAGGGAGCCTTATTAAGATTCATGCTGAGGTAATAAGTGCCGAGGATCGGATCGACATAGAAGTCGCCGCCGTCGGTTGACTTCTTGAGGCTCGGGATTTCCTCGGTGGGAACATCCTTTATCATGAGAGCCTGGCCGCTGGTGTAAGCGGCATAGGAAGCGCTGGAATCCTCAAGGAGGAGGAAAGTAAGCTGCTCGGTAACGATCTTGCTGTTGTCCCAGCCGCCCTTATAGTTGGGGTTCTTCTTGCAGACGATGCGCTCGCCGGGAGTCCACTCGGAGATCATGTAGGGGCCGTTGCAGACATAGGTCTCGGGCTTGGTTGCCCATTTGTCGCCGTTCTTTTCAACGGTAGCCTTCTGAACGGGGCTCATGGTGCCGAAAGCAACGATCTTGTCGAAGTAAGAGCAGGGATATGCAAGCTTGATGGTGAGAGTCTTGCCGTCCTCGCTCGCCTTGACATTGAGCTTGTCAATGTCGGGCTTTGTGGTCTTCTTGCCGTTCTTATCGGGATTGCCGATAGCATCCTGATAGCCTTCGATCATGCCGACAACAGTCTCGCCGTAGGGTGCGCCGACATCGGGATTGGCAATTCTCTTCATGGTGTACTCAAAGTCCTTGGCGTTGAGCTCGGTGCCGTCGGACCACTTCAGACCGTCACGCATGGTGAAGGTCCAAGTAAGACCGTCAGGGCTGACGGTGTAGGACTCAGCCTGTCCGGGCTGAACCTTGTTGTCCTGGTCGATGATAAGCAGTGTCTCAAACAGAGTGATGAGCATGTTGCCGCCATCGACTGCACTGTTGAGTGCCGGATCGAGAGTTTCAGGGTTGGGACCGATCTGAACAGTGATTCCCTTCTCTGACTTCTTGCAGGAGCCCAGAACTGCGACAGCAGAAAGTGCGAGCACCAGAGCAAGGAACAGAGATACGATTCTCTTGATCTTCATTGATACATCTCCTCTACAAATTTTTGCGGCTTTGCCGCTTTATATCCATTGCGCTCTTCGGCGCAACAAACACCGTTATTTTCAGTCCGCGACCTTGTCAAGATGATGGCACGCGGCGAAATGACCGGGGCTGACCTCTTTGAGCTGCGGGCACTCGTTGGCGCACTGCTCGTCCGCATAGGGGCAGCGGGTGCGGAAGCGGCAGCCGCTCGGAGGATTCAGCGGGCTCGGGACATCGCCCTCGAGCGGAATGCGCTTTGCGGCGCGCGCCGTCTTGGGATCCGCCTCGGGGATAGCCGAGATAAGGCTTCTGGTATAGGGATGGACGCTGTGCGCAATCAGCTCGAAGCTGTCCGCAAGCTCCACGAGTTTGCCGAGATACATGACGCCGATGCGGTTCGAGATATGGCGAACGACGCTCAGGTCATGGGCGATAAACAGATAGGTCAGTCCGAGCTCTTTCTGAAGATCCTCGAACATATTGACGACCTGCGCCTGAATGGAGACATCGAGCGCGGAGACCGGCTCATCGCAGACGATGAACTCGGGATCGACCGCAAGCGCTCTCGCGATACCGACTCGCTGGCGCTGACCACCGGAGAACTCATGCGGATAGCGGTTTGCGTGCTCGCTGTTGAGTCCGACGCGCTCAAGAAGGGAGATTATCTTCTCTCTTCTCTCCGCCTTGTTGGCGGCGAGATGGTGGATATCGATGGGCTCACCTACGATATCGCCTATCGTCATGCGCGGATCAAGGCTCGCATAGGGGTCCTGGAAAACCATCTGCATCTTGCGTCTGAAGGGCAGCATATTGACCGCCACTTTGTTTTCCTTATCGAAAATCACTTTTCCGTCATAGATTATTTTGCCGTCCGTGGGCTCATAGAGTCTGAGCAGAGTACGACCGACGGTAGTTTTGCCGCAGCCGGACTCGCCGACGAGACCGAGCGTCTCTCCCTTATTGATAAAGAATGAGACATCATCGACTGCCTGGACGAATTTTTTGTGCTTTCCTCTGCCGCCTGCCGGGAAATACTGCTGCAGGTGCTGCACTTCAACGAGCTTTTCATTCTCACTCACAGCTTGTCTCCCCCTTTTCAAATTCTTCTTTCTGAAGCAGCCAGCAGTGGCTGTAGTGCGTATCGCTAAGCTCCGTCTTGGGCGGCATCTCGCGCAGGCATATCTTCATGCAGTTTGCGCAGCGCGGCGCGAACGGGCAGCCTGCGGGAGGATTCAGCAGGTCGACCGGCTGACCCTCGATAGGCACAAGGCGCTCTATCTCCTGAGCGCTGAGCTTGGGAATAGAATTGATGAGTCCTTTGGTGTATTCATGCTTGGGCTCATAGAATATCTCATCCGCCGTGCCGTACTCAACGATGTGACCGGCATACATGACGGCGATTCTTTCGCACATGCTGGCGACGACGCCGAGGTCATGGGTTATCATTATGATGCTCATGCCGAGCTTCTGTCTGAGTTCCTGCATAAGCTCGAGTATCTGAGCCTGAATGGTAACGTCGAGAGCCGTTGTGGGCTCGTCGGCTATGAGCAGTTTGGGCTCGCACGCGAGGGCTATTGCTATCATGACTCGCTGACGCATACCGCCGGAGAGCTCATGGGGATACTGCTTGAGGCGCTTTGTGGGCTCGTTGATGCCGACAAGCTCGAGCAGCTCCTTCGCGCGGTCATATGCCTCTTTTTTGCTCTTGCCCGTATGCAGGCGGATAACCTCGGTTATCTGATTGCCGATAGTATAGACAGGGTTGAGGCTCGTCATGGGATCCTGGAAGATTATCGAGACCTCATTGCCCCTGATTTTGCGCATTTCTTTTTCGCTCATCTTTTCGATCTGATGACCGTTGAAATATATCGTACCGCCGATGAGCTTGCCGGGATAGGCGGTAAGACCCATGATTGAATAAGCCGTGACGGATTTGCCCGAGCCGGACTCGCCGACTATGCCGAGCACCTCGCCCTCGTTCATGGAGAAGGACACGCCGTTCAGCGCCTTGACCTCGCCCGCGGGGGTGAAGAACGAGAGTTTTTCGTCTTTTATTTCCAGAAGTTTTTCGCTCAAAATTCTCGCCCTCCTTGTCAGTTTTTCAGCTTCGGGTCAAACGCATCGCGCAGTCCGTCGCCGAAGAGGTTGAATGCGAGAATGATGACGCTGATAAGTATTGCCGGCAAAAACAGCAGATGCGGATAAGTGTTCATGCCCTTGACCGCATCGGTTGCGAGGGAGCCGAGCGACGGCATGGGAGCCGCAACGCCGAGTCCGAGGAAGCTCAGATAGCTCTCGGTGAATATAGCCGAGGGGATCTGAAGAGTTGTGGTAACGATAAGGGTGCCGATGCAGTTTGTGAGCAGGTGCTTTCTGATTATGCGCGAGCTGCTTGCGCCGAGAGCGCGCGCCGCCGTAACATATTCGGACTCCTTGAGCACAAGAATCTGCGAGCGCGTGATACGCGCCATGCCGACCCAATAGAGCAGAACGAACACGAGGAATATCGCGATAAGGTTCGGTCCGACCGTGTTCATCCAGCCAAATCCGGGCTGTTCGGCGAGATCCTCAAGCCTCGGTTTCAAGGCGAGCGAGAGCACTATTATCAAAAGAACATCAGGTATTGTATAGAGAATATCGGTGATTCTCATCATTATTATATCGACCCAGCCGCCGGCAAATCCGGCGACGGCGCCGAAAATCGAGCCGACTATCAAAACGAGCGCCGCGCAGATAAGACCGACGGTGAGGCTTATGCGCGTGCCCATCATAAGGCGGACGGCAAAGTCTCTGCCGAGCTTATCGGTGCCGCAGATATGCGGGAAAACCTTTTCGCCCGCGTCGATTTGCGCCTGCTCTGTCTGGCTGTATTCAAAAGGTTTGAGATTCTCGCTGTACTTAATCTGCTGCTCGTAGCTATACGGCCAAAAAGCAGGCATAACATAAGCGAAAAACATTATTATAAGGATGAAAACGAGGCTTATCATCGCTATCTTGTTCTTGCGCAGGCGGCGCATACCGTCCGCCCAGAAGTTGACGCTGTCGCGCATGACGACGAGGCTCTCTTTTTCATCGTTTGTTGCCGGGATAAAATCATCTGCATTCAGGTGCAGACTCGGAAATTTTTTCTTCATCGTTTCTCTCCTGCCGCTCCCTTACTTGAGTTTAATACGGGGGTCTATGATCTTATAGAGGATATCAACTATAACATTCGCCGCAATTATAAGAGTGGCAAGAACTATTGTAGTTCCCATTATCAGCGTATAGTCTTTTTGGTTTATCGCCGAGACGAAATCGCGGCCGAGACCGGGAATGGTGAATATCTTCTCCACGACGAACGATCCGGTCATAAGACCCGCCAGCATGGGGCCGACATAAGTAACAACGGGAAGGATGGCGTTTCGCAGGGCGTGCTTGAAGAGAACCTTGAAGTTCGACAGACCCTTTGCCCTCGCGGTGCGGATATAGTCCTGACCCATAACATCGAGCAGGCTCGAGCGCATGAGGCGCGTTATATATGCAGTCGGATAAATCGACAGCGCCGTTACCGGCATTATATATGATGCCAACGAGTTTAGTCCTATCGTCGGCAATATGTTCAGCTTGCTTCCGAACGTATATAGCAGAATAACGCTGCTTATAAAGCTCGGTATGGCTATTCCGCAGGTCGCAAGCACGATAATAATATTATCGGCGAATTTTCCTCTGTTATAGGCCGAGACACAGCCCAGCGGGATACCGACGAGCAACGATACGAGCACGGCGACGCCCGCAAGACGCGCCGAAATCGGAAATTTCGAGGAAATTATTTCGTTTACCGAACGTCCGCGCTGTTTAAGGCTCGGGCCCATATCTCCCTTGAGAAGATCGGACATATATGTCAAATAACGCTGCCCTAGGGGCTTGTCCAGTCCGAATTTTGCTTCAAGCGCTCTCTGCGCCGCCTCACTCATAGACTTCTCAGCCGTGAACGGACCGCCCGGTACCAGATTCATCAGAAGAAAAGTCAGTGTTGCAACAATGAATATGCACAGCAGACCCATCGCAACACGCTTGATGATATACTTCGCCAAGTATGCCAACTCCCTGTCGTCAAAGTATCGGGGCGAAAATTGTGCACCGCCCCGTAGAAAAAGCACCACAAACAACTAAAAGTGTTGAATTACAACTATTTATGACTGCTTAATATAGGACATATTAACATAATACAGCCGAAAATGCAAGCTTATACAGATTGAATTTATTGTCAAATACCCCGAAATGCCGCCAAAATTTTCGGCGGCTTTATATCTCGGTGTCCGCGATATTAATTTTTTGCGCGCACGCGGCGCAAAGATTCCCGAAAGCGCGCTATTAAACCGTTTTGCAAAATTTATTCGCTTTACTTCAGCAGTGTATCGAAGTATCAGGCTACCACTCTGCCGCATTAGTCGGAGATTGATTTTGCCATATAAATTTCAGATGTAATATTTGAGCACAGCGAAGAGATATGACAATATATGAATATTACAGCAAACGGAGCGCAGTAAAAAACTGTGCTCCGCGAAAAATATTATTTTGTTACTCTCTCCTTATCTGTATGGAAGAACGCGATATTGACCGTGAACTCTCTATCAGCCTCGCTGTATGCCCAATCGAACTCGCCGTTATATTTTCCCGCCATCGCCTTGATACTCTTTGTTCCGAGACCGTGGAAGCCGCCGGAATTCTTCGAAGTCCTGAGCGATTTGCCGACGGACTGCGGCTTGCGGTCGCTGGAATTGACGCAGGAAAGCATATCGAATTCATTGACCCTGTTTATCGAAAGCTCTATCGTTTTCTTTTCGGAAACGCTCGCCGCCTCGACCGCATTGTCGAGGATATTGCTCAGAAGCGTTATCAGATCCGGCGCATCCATAAACGAGAGGTTCGCCGTTCTTATATTGTATTCGAAGCTTATCCCGCTCGAATCGCAGATTGATTTATATTTGTTGAGCAGCAAATCGAGGAACTTGTTCTTTGTGTTGCCAAACATCGAATGGTATTTTATATCGCCGTAGATATTCTCGATATATTCGCTGACTGCGGGATCGTTCGCGAGTGCTTTTATGGCGATAAGATGATTTTTCTCGTCGTGCGTTATAGTCTTGAGCATCTCGTTCTGCTGATCGAGCAGGGCGTAATAAGTCTGGTCGGTGCGCAGTCGCTCCGCCTCGCGCTGGGTCTTATAGAGCTCGTCCAGCTTGCGCGAAGTGCGCCCGTAAAAGACGAAAGTCAGAAACGCCGATGCGATTATAGCGATTGACGCGACGGAAATTATAACACTTATATTCTTCGACAAATCGTAGCGCACGGAAATCATCCAGAAAGTATAGAGGATAACTATCGACGCTATAGGATAAATCAGCAGGAACGCGGGGATGCGCACGCCCTTCTGACCGCGCAGATACAGTCCCGCATAAACAGCCGCTTTCGTCAGAACGAAGAGGACGGACTTGCTCAGGAGCACCATAAGCAGATAAATATACAGGCTCGACCGATAGGTCTTTATATCTCCGCCGACTATGCCGAGCACGCTCATGACTATAAATTCCGACGCAGTGTTCGACACCGCTATGAACAGCGCGCCGCGCGTTGCGCCTTTGATATTGCATTCAAAGAAGAGCTTTGCAAACACGGAATCGATAACAAAGCAGAGCAAAATGTTGACGACCGTTGAATTAAACAGCAAAAACGCCGCATATGCCACGGCATAGAAAGCAATGCCGACCGCCGCTGCAACGGTTTTCCTGCCCTTATTGGCAAACAGATCGTTGAAGAACTGAAAGACAATAAAAAGCTCTATAGCATGTGAAAGTGCAGATAATAACTCCATTTTTCAGATCATCGTCCCCCGAAATAGTTGAGAAAAAAGTGACGGAACTCCGCTTGCTTCCTGTAGGCTATGGGTATTTCGTACTTGCCGCAGAGCACAACGGTCGCGCGGCTGTAATCCGTTGCATAATGGACATTGACTATATAGCTCTTATGCACGCGGAAGAATGACGGCGCAGCGAGCTTTGAATCCCAGAAGTCAATGCCGTTTTCCGAATTGTACTCCCCCTGGGTCGTCACGACCCGCGTGGAGCGTCCGGCTATCTCAACAAAAACAATATCTTTTGAGAAGACACACACGGCTTTTCCGCTCTCTTTCACAAGAAAGCTTATGCGCGCCCTGTCGATGAGCTTCAGCGCTTTTTCGACTCCCGCTCTGAGCCGCCTTGCGTCGAGCGGTTTGGATATATATCTGAAAACGTGCAGATCCATGGCATCGTCGATATAGTCATCATACGATGTGATAAAAAATATAATGATATTGCGGTTTCTCTTCTTCAGCCTTGCGGCAATCTCAAGCCCGTTATACGGGGTCATCCCGATATCGAGAAAAGCCATATCATATGTTTCCGCGCTGTCATGCAGTTGCGCACTGTCAGATATGAGATCGAACCGCGCATCGATATTCTTCTCCGCAAGGGTCGTGCGAACCACCGATTCGATCTTTTTTACATAAGCACTGTCGTCATCACAAATTGCGATCTTCACGAAATGCCACTCCTCGTTGACAATTATACCATATGAGAAAACTCAAGTCAAATAGTTTAAATCGTTAAATCGTTGAGTCATCTTTCTGATGTATGTAACAGTCAACAAGGCGCCAGACCATCCTCTGCTCCTCGACGGAAAGCGACGAGAGCATCTCCCCTATCTGCTCGGGAAGAGAATCGCTTATCACGCCGGAGAAGAAATAGTCCGCGTTGCAGTCGAGAGCCTTGCAGATGAGCATAAAGCTGTTGAGCTTCGGATAGCTCCTGCCGTTCTCTATATTGGATATCTGATTATCAGAGACTCCTATAAGCTCCGCCAGCTCGGACTGTTTCATTCCAAGCAGCTTCCTGCGCTGCATTATCCGCGCCCCAATAACGGCATTCTTCTTTTCATCATTCACTTTCATCACCCATGGAAAATGTTACCATTTGCCGCTTTTAATTGGAACAAACTGCCATTTACTAACACAATTATATTTGTAATACGCTGTTATTTTATGCCGTTGTTAAATAATATTAAGGATTTGTGCAGTTTTGACGCAAAAATATGCAGTATTGTTTGTTATATTGAATTTTATTGTTGACATGTTATCATGTAGTTGTCCCAAAAATACCAAAGAAAGGAAATGCCGGACTTAAATGGAACCGGCAGCAGGTGGACAAAAATGAAGAACATAGCAAAGAAAGCGGCAGAGTCTGTTATCACTCTCGCCAAGAAGAACGTCAAGGACGACATCAACTCGACCGGTTCGCCCTGGACCTATCAGCCCCGTATGCCCAAGAGCGCGGAGATCTACAAGAACAAATGATTTATGATCTGTCAGTTCGCCTGACTTCTCGTCTCGGGAAGCGCGGGTATCTGCCGGACAGCGAGGAAGAGATCGTGGCCTACGGTCTCTTTTCGCTGTTATCGAAGCTGATGTACGCGGTCATCTGCCTGATACTGGGGCTGATTTTTTCGGTTCCGCTCGAGAGCATGATTTTCTACACCGTGTTCCTGTTCGTCAAGAAATACGGCGGCGGGTTTCACGCCTCGACCGAGGGCAGATGCATGATACTGTCGACGATAGAAATACTTTTGTCGATATGCTTTGTTTTCTTCGCCCTGCGCGAGTCCGCGGTTCTGAAATCCGGTGCGCTTGCATCGGCAGTGGCATACATTATAATATGCATCCTCTCCCCTGCGGCGGCGAAAGAGAAGCCGCTCGATAAAGCGGAGAAGATCCGCTATCGAGAGCGGTCGATAATCCGCGTTACGCTTACATTCGCAGCCATGACGGCGGTGCTCATCTTCGGCTATCCGAGAATATGTGCTCCGCTTTGCTCCGCGCTGATGCTTGAGGGCGTCATGCTGACGGCAGGCAGGATATCACTGAGAAGATACAGCGAAGCGGCAGAATAGTAAACACAAAAGCCATCTCTGAAAAAGGGATGGCTTTTGTGTTTTTAGTATATAAATTGAGCCGCCCCATTAAGGAACGGCTTTTTGTTTATTTTTCTTTTCCAATCGTCACGGTGCTCTGTCCCCTGTGACGAATAAGCCTTTGGACGGTGAATGTGCCGTCGTTTTTGATATTTATAAGCTGGCCGCCCCTGAAAGGCACGACATAGATATTATGGTCGCACGATAGACCGTAGCTGAGCCTTATCCCGTGATATTCGGCGGAATAGTTGTTCATATGGTCGTGACCCGCGAAGCACGCGGCGGGAGCGTCAGCGAGTAATGATGGAATCCCTTTCAGCGCCAACAGAAATATATTTTATCTGCACGCCGATCCGCGTTTCTATGAAGTCGATATATTTTTTCGCCGCTTCGGGCAGTTCATCGAACGAGCGGCAGTCTGAGATATCCTCTTTCCAGCCGTCAAAATACTCATAGACGGGCTTTGCGTTATTGAGCGCGCTGCCGGTCGGGAAAGTATCGACGCGCTTTCCGTCTATTTCATATGCGACGCAGACGGGGATTTTATCGAAATAAGAGAGAATGTCAAGCTTTGTCAGCGCGATTGCGGTCGCGCCCTGGACACGCGCTCCGTAGCGCGAGGCCACAACATCAAAGCCGCCGACTCTTCTCGGTCTGCCGGTAGCCGCCCCATATTCGTTGCCCGCCCGGCGAAGTATTTCGCCCTCTTCACCGAACAGTTCGCACACGAACGGACCCTCGCCAACGCAGGTCGAGTAGGCTTTCATAACGCCTATGCTCTCGTCAAGATGTAACTGCGGAATACCCGCGCCGATAGTCGAAAATGCGGCGATGCTGTTTGACGACGAGGTATACGGATAAATGCCGTAATCAATATCCCTGAGTGCGCCGAGCTGAGCTTCAAAGAGCATCTTTTTGCCCTCGTCAGCCGCTTTGCTCAAATATTCCGACGTGTCGCAGATATACGGGAGCAGCGGCTTGCCATATGTGCGAAGCCAGGTGAGCATTTTTTCGGCGTCGATAGGCTCGTGGTGATATCCGCCCTCGATGAGCAGGTTTTTCCACTCGACGATATCCCTGAGATGATCGGCGACGCCGTCTACGTCGCGCAGATCGCCCATACGAATGGTCTTTTTCATATATTTGTCCGCATAAACGGGCGCGATTCCCCGGCGGGTCGAGCCGAATTTTTTATCGGAGAGTCTGTCCTCTTCAAGGCAGTCCTGTATCCTGTGATAGGGCATGCAGATAGTTGCGCGGTCGCTGATTTTCAAGTTTTCCGGGGATATCTCTATCCCCTTTTCGCGCAGCCTGCCGATCTCGCCGACGAGGTGCTCGATGTCAATAACCATTCCCGTACCCATGACGTTCACTGTGCCGTCGCGCAGAATGCCGGACGGGAGCAGATTGAGAATAAATGTGCCCTTTTCGTTGACGACGGTGTGACCCGCATTGTTTCCGCCCTGATAGCGCGAAACTATATCAAAATCCTGCGAAAGATAATCGACGATGCGCCCCTTGCCCTCGTCGCCCCAGTTGACACCGACTATCGCTGATAACATAATAATTGCTCCTTCTTTCGTTTGACTTGCCGCCATGCGGCGTGATTTCAGTTTTCGCTGTGTTTTGCGCCGTTTTCCGCGCTGAGGATAAGCTCTTCCTCTTCGCGGATGAACATCATGCCGAAGCTTATCAAAAGCAGTCCGCAGGATATCCAAATCGACTTATCGCCGAGTCTCCCGGTAACAAAGCTGCCGACACCCGCGCCGACGGCAAAGACCAATATGACCGCGAAATATGTAAGCGCCTTTTTGAGTATCGCCTTATCCTTTGTGCGAAAATAGGCGCAGAGAGCCTCAGTGCCGCTTCGCATATTGCCGATGCACATCGTACTGGCATAGGCATGGCCGCGCACCTTATGGAATGTCTGCACCTGAAGCGCGCAGACGAACGAGACGAGCGCATTCGCGAGAGGATCGAGCTTCTGCGGCATGAATCCGACCGCAAACAGCAGAACTATCTCATCGATAAGAATCAGTTGCCGCCAGTGGATTTTCTCGTAGTTTTTGAACCGCATATGCACCACTTCCGCTATCGCGATGCCGATGATAAACGACACAACGGGGATGAGATATTTGATGACCCTGCTTCTGTCCGCGTCGACAAGGGCCGTGCTCATGAGCACGATGTTTCCCGTCTGCGCGTTTGCAAAGACCGAGCCGCGGCAGCAATAAGTATAGGCATCCTGAAATCCGCCGGAGAGTATTATGAACACCGCCGCGCGGAATTTGTCAGACATCTGTCCGTGAAATCCGTTTTTGAGCTTCATGCAGACACACGACCCTTGGATTTATCGGCAGTCAGCCTGTCTATGCTGACAAGCTTCGTGCAGAGTGCGAGCACGCGCACCGCGAGAGTTATCTCTTCGACCGTTGCAAACGACGGGGCGAGCCTTATATTTTTATCCTCCGGGTCGAGTCCGTGCGGATAAGTTGCCCCGGCGGGAGTGAACGTAACGCCGCAGTCGCCGCACATCTTCACGACCTTTCCGGCGCAGCCCGGCATGGTGTCAAACGAGAGGAAATATCCGCCCTTGGGTGTTGTCCACTCTGCGATGCCCAAGCCGCTCAGTTCTTCGTCCAGCACTTTATATACCGAATCGAACTTCGGCTTCAAAATGGCGGCGTGCTTTTTCATATGCGCTTTAAGTCCGGCGCTGTTTTTGAAATATCTCGCGTGCATCAGCTGGTTCATCTTATCCGGTCCGATGGTCGCGAATTTAAAAAAGCTCTTTATATCTATCAGATTGGCCGGGCTCGCCGCGACCGCCGCAACGCCCGCGCCCGGGAAGGTTATCTTGCTCGTGGAGCAAAACTCATAGACCATATCGGCGCTGCCGGCTTTTTCGCATTCCTCGATTATATCCGGTATCTGCGCATTGTCGCCGTCAAAGGCGTGGACACAGTAGGCATTGTCCCAGAAGATACGGAAATCCTCCGCCGCCGGCTTCAATGCGGCGAAACGTCTGACCGTCTCGTCGCTGAACACGATTCCCGTTGGGTTCTGGTATTTCGGCACGCACCAGATACCTTTCACCTTTTCGTCCTTTATCAATTTTTCGACCTCGTCCATATCGGGACCCGTCGGCAGCATCGGCACGGGGACAAGCTCGAAGCCGAAATGCTCGGTTATTGCAAAATGGCGGTCATATCCGGGGACGGGGCAGAGGAACTTGCGCCCTTCAACCTCCTGCCAGGGCTTCGCGCCGCAGATTCCGTCGGTCATGCCGTGGCTGACTATCTGATACATCATAGTAAGGCTGCTGTTCCCGCCGACAAGCGTATGCGACGAGTGCGTGCCCATCATATGCGCGAGCAGGCGCTTTGCCTCCGGGATTCCGTCAAGTCCGCCGTAGTTGCGGCAATCCTGCCCGCTCTCGGAGTCGAGGATGCTGCGGCTGTCGATAACATCGAGCATACCGAGCGACAAATCCAGCTGCTCCGCCGACGGCTTTCCGCGCGACAGATCGAGCGTCACGCCGTTTTTCAAAAGTTTTTGGAGCTCTTTCGCAGCTTTCTCTTTTTCTGCTGCCAGCTCTTCGCTGCTTGCTTTCAGATAATTCAAAGTAATTCTTCTTTCCGGGCTTTACTTTTTTTGACAAGTGTATTATAATCCAGTTGCAGATATGTGTAAAATCTATAATACATATATCAACGATATCTAAAACATATATCAGCGGAGGCTTATCATGAACATAAACTACGACTACTACCGAATCTTTTACTTCGTCGCAAAATACGGCAACATCTCACAGGCCGCGAAGCTGCTTTTGAACAACCAGCCCAATCTGACAAGGACGATAAAGAACCTCGAAAGCGAGCTCGGCTGCCCCCTGTTTTCGCGCACAAACCGCGGCATGCGCCTGACGCCGGAGGGTCAGAAGCTATATGAGCACATCAAGGTCGCCATCGAGCACATCGAGGCGGGCGAAGAAGAGATAACCGAGAGCAAGAATTTGCAGACGGGCACGGTTTTCGTCGCGGCGAGCGAGGTCGCCCTGCGCTGCCTGCTTCTGCCAGTGCTCAAAAAATTTCGCATGCTCTATCCAGGGGTTCGCATACGCATCAGCAACCACTCGACCCCGCAGGCAATAGCCGCGCTCAAGGACGGAACGGCGGATATCGCAATCGTCACGACTCCGACCGTCCGCTCCGCCTCGCTGAGCGAAACCCCGCTTCGCTCCGTGCGCGAGGTGGCGATATGCTCGCCGGCATTCAAAGAGCTGCTCGGCAGAAAGATAAGCCTCGTCGATCTCGGTAACTATCCGCTGATATCTCTCGGCACGAGCACAAAATCATTCGAGTTTTATTCGGCGTTCTTCACCGAGCACGGTCTGCCATACAGCCCTGACATCGAAGCGGCAACGGCAGATCAGATTCTCCCGATGGCGCAGGCGGATCTCGGAGTCGGATTCGTGCCCGAGGAGTTCGTAAATCCTTCCGACAACGTGCGGATAATCGACCTCGAAGAAGAGATACCCGAGCGCAGCATCTGCCTTATAAAAAGAAAAGAGCAGCCGCTGAGCGTGGCTGCAAAAGAACTTGAAAGAATGATAATAGAACTGGCGAGCGGAGAGTGAAAAGTGGATAGTGGTGAGTGGCAAGTTAAGAGTGGAGAGTGAAAAAGTGAAAATCGGCAAATATCTGACGATACTTGCCGATTTTTGGTGCGGATAACAGGGATCGAACCTGCATGGTTGCCCACCGGATCCTAAATCCGGCGCGTCTGCCAATTCCGCCATATCCGCATATGTACCGTCCACGGAATACCCGGCACGGCTTTTAACTGCTATATTATATCAGGGATAATAATTATTTTCAAGTTTTTCGTGTTGTGAGCTACAAAAAATAAAAAAAAGCTTGCTTTTTTGCGAGTTATCTGTTATCATATCATCTGTTACCGAGTAAAGAAGGAGGTGCGACACATGGCAAAATGCGAATATTGCGGTAAGGATGTGTCTTTCGGCATCAAGGTTTCCCATTCTCACAGACGTTCAAACAGAACCTGGAAGCCCAACATTAAAAGGGTCAAGGCTATAGTGAACGGCTCTCCCAAGAGAGTTTATGCATGTACTCGTTGCCTTCGTTCCGGCAAAGTTACACGCGCTGTCTGATGACCGAACAGATATTCACGGCACTGTTTTAAACGGTGCCGTAATTTTTTTGCCTTTTTATATTCACGCTCCGGCATCTTTTTGGGGCGGGTATAATACTATTATATATTCTGTACCCTCCTGACCGCTGACAAAGTTTATGACATAATTGTAAACTTTGGAAAAAGGTATTGATTTTTGGTACAAATGGGTTTAGAATATGAATTAGCACTCGGGGATGTAGAGTGCCAAAAGATTTTTAAGCTTGCATTTTTTATAATTCAGGAGGAATCGATATGAACATTAAACCGCTTGCAGACAGAGTTGTTGTCAAGCCTGTCGAGGTTGAAGAAACTACGAGCAGCGGCATTATCCTCGCCGCTTCCGCACAGGAGAAGCCCCAGGTCGCTGAGGTCGTTGCAGTGGGTCCCGGCGGACTCGTTGACGGCAAGGAAGTTGAGATGTACGTCAAGGTCGGCGACAGAGTCATAACCGGCAAATATTCCGGCACTGAGGTCAAGCTCAACAAAGAGGAATACACCATAGTCCGTCAGAGCGACATTCTCGCTATCGTAGAATAATCGGAGGTAATTCATCATGGCAAAACAGATCATTTACGGCGAGGAAGCCCGCAAGGCTCTCCAGGCCGGTATCGATAAGCTCGCTAACACAGTTAAAATCACGCTCGGCCCCAAGGGCAGAAACGTTGTGCTCGACAAGAAGTACGGCGCTCCCCTCATCACCAACGACGGTGTCACCATCGCCAAGGATGTTGAGCTCGAAGATCCCTTTGAGAACATGGGTGCTCAGCTTATAAAAGAAGTCGCCACAAAGACAAACGATGTCGCCGGCGACGGCACCACCACCGCTACCCTGCTCGCTCAGGCACTCGTCCGCGAGGGCATGAAGAACGTTGTTGCAGGCGCAAACCCGATGGTCATCAAAAAGGGCATCCAGAAGGCTGTTGATGCCGCTATCGAGGCTGTCAAGTCCCACTCTCAGCCTGTTAAGGGCACCGAGGACATCGCAAGAATAGCTACCATTTCCTCCGCTGACGAGGATATCGGCAGAATCATTGCCGACGCTATGGAGAAGGTCACCTCCGACGGCGTTATCACCGTTGAGGAGTCGAAGATTGCACAGACCGAGGCAGAGGTTGTCGAGGGCATGCAGTTCGACAGAGGCTACATTTCCCCCTACATGGTAACCGACACCGACAAGATGGAAGCCGTCATCGACGACGCTCTCATTCTTATCACAGACAAGAAGATTGCAAGCATTCAGGATCTTCTTCCCCTGCTCGAGCAGATCATGCACGCAGGCGGAAAGCTTATCATCATCGCTGAGGACATCGAGGGCGAGGCTCTTTCGACCATCCTTGTCAACAAGCTTCGCGGCGTGTTCACCTGCGTGGGCATCAAGGCTCCCGGCTTCGGCGACAGACGCAAGGAGATGCTCCAGGATATCGCTATCCTCACCGGCGGCAAGGTCATCACCTCCGAGCTCGGTCTTGAGCTCAAGGACACCCAGATTTCCGATCTCGGCCGCGCACGTCAGGTCAAGGTCTCCAAGGAGAACACCATCATTGTTGACGGCGCAGGCGACAAGGACGCTATTAAGTCCAGAGTCAACCAGATCCGCACCCAGATTGAGAACACCGCTTCCGACTATGACAGAGAGAAGCTTCAGGAGCGCCTTGCAAAACTTGCAGGCGGCGTAGCGGTCATCAAGGTCGGCGCAGCTACCGAGACCGAGATGAAGGAGAAGAAGCTCCGCATCGAGGACGCTCTCGCAGCAACCAAGGCAGCTGTTGAAGAGGGTTCCGTTGCAGGCGGCGGCGTCGCACTGCTCAACGCTATCCCCGCTGTCAAGGCTCTGCTTGACAGCACCGAGGATTCCGACGAGAAGACCGGCGTGAAGATCGTTCTCAAGGCTCTTGAAGAGCCCGTTCGCCAGATTGCTTCCAACGCGGGACTTGAGGGTTCGGTTATCATCAACCACATCGTTGAGTCCGGAAAGATCGGCTACGGCTACAACTTCGCTTCCGACGGATATGTTGACATGTTCGAGGCAGGCGTTGTTGACCCGACAAAGGTCACCCGCTCCGCTCTGCAGAACGCCGCTTCCGTTGCGGCAATGGTTCTGACCACAGAGAGCCTTGTCACCGACAAGCCCGACCCGGCAGCAGATGCGGCAAACGCCGCAGCGATGGCTGCACAGGCCGGCGGCGGAATGTATTAATCCAAAGCTGAATAAATAATTTGAGCCGCTCGGGCAACCGGGCGGCTTGATTTTTTTGGTATTGCAAAATTGAGATTTGTCCATCACTCGCGCCACAGCAAAGTAAAAGCAAGTGTTTCAGCCAATTTTTATAATCAAGCTTTCAACAGCCGCGCCGCAGTGTTTGAAGTCTAACTGAGATAGGCGAGGGAACGGCTTGCGAAGCAAGCCGCACGAGCGACTCTCAAAACATAGTCGCCTATCGCCCTTGTAGCGGGCGCTATGCTCCTTATTTTTGCCATCATCGCCTTGAGTTAAAGCGAAAAAATCCGCCCGTAATTGGGCGGATTAGTTATTTTATAACCGTATCAATCGCTTTTCTGACATCGGCGGCGACGGAATCTATATCGCGTGCGGCGTCGATGACGACGATATTGTCTCTGTCTTTGAGCAGTTCAAACGCGCTGTAATACCGCTCGCGGATGGCGTTTATCTGCTCCGGGTCGCGCTCGAAAATTTCGAGATACACGCGCCCGTTTTCTATCCTCTCGTGGCAGCTCTCCGGGTCGACATCGAAAAAGATGCAGATATCCGGCTTGAGTATGCCGGGGCAGTTGAGGTTCATATCTATAACCCACTGCCTGTCCTCCCCCACCGCCTGATAGGCGATGGACGAATAGTAATATCTGTCGCACACGACATCGATTCCCGCTTCGAGCGTCTTTTCTATGCCGTTGACGGGGTTCATATTGTGCGCCACGCGGTCCGCGAGGAAGAGCGCAGCGAGCTCCGAGGATGTGCGCTGCCTTGCGCCGCTGAGCACATCTCTTATCATACCGCCGGTCACCGACTCGGTGGGCTCGGCGGTCGGATACACATTTCTGCCCTGCGACTTAAGATAAGCGCAAAGCAGAGCTGTCTGGGTGCCCTTGCCGGAGCCGTCAAGTCCCTCGACTACAATGAATTTTCCTCTCATAATACGCGGTAGTCCTCCGTGTAAATGAAGGTGCATTTGTCGAGCTGTTTGTCAGACACTTTTATCTTCGACGGGAAGCTCGACTTGACCGCCTTTGCCATATCAATCTGCTCGCCGCAGAGGGTGGCTCTTGCATATTCAAACGCTGCCTCGGTCATTGAAGATGCGGTCAGATCGTCCCACACGATGAACTGGTTCTTCGTGCCGCCGTTCGCTCTTATCGCTGCTCTGACCTTGCTGAACACCTTGGACTTGTTGTCCCACTTCTTGCCGACCTCGATATCAAAAGCGGCGGTGTAGCCGTCATAGATGCTCGGGAAGCTTGTGCCCGCGACGATTATGCCGTTCGGGCAGGCGTTCTTTATAAGCTCCGCCTGAGAAGATATATCGGCGCAATAAGCCGCAATCTTCTTGCCCTCGAAATTCTTGAGCTGGCGGGCGATATCCTCTTTCATGAAACTCTGCGCGCCCTTTATGCCGAGAGCCTGCGAGACATCGTAGCAGTTGACAAATTTATATGTCATGCCGAGCTCATCGCACTTCTTCTCAGCCGCTTCGCGCGACTCCTTGATGCTCGGGGTGCTCTGCTGAACGCCGGTGGCGTAATAGACAAAGACCTGCGCGCCGCGTCCGTGCGCCTCTTCGACCATCATCGCTGCGTCCTTGGCGGTATCTATCGCAAGAATGGCATCGGCGGACTTCGCAAGAGTCTGGATATTCTCCTCGGGTGCAGTGCAGACGATGAGCTTATCGGGATTCTTTGCCTTTGCCGCTCTGACTGCCGCGACGGCTCCGAGATTCGCTCTCGCGATAACTATCGCGCCGTAGCTCGCATCGGAGGCGATATCGTTGACGCGCTTATAGAAATCGAGAATGCCCGAAGTGCCGACGCGCGTGTCGGTATAGACAACATGCTCGACATAGGAATATTCGCTCGCAAGCTGAGCCGCACGCTGATATTCCTCGGGGTTCTGCGACAGGGTTGCTGTGACTATGGCGATCTTTTTGCCGGGCGCTTTGCCTCCGGCTCCGCCCGAGCACGCGCACATACCTATGGCGACTGCCAGGATGAGCAGGAATGCTGCTGCGGCTTTGAAAGTCTTTTTCATATGATACACCTTATTTTTCCATGAACGCTTCGGCGATGCGCGCGGTGCTGTGCCCGTCGCAGGCGTCCATAAAATAGTTTCTGAAGTTTTCAATTTCCGCGCTGTCGAAGCCGGACTGCGCCTGCCTGACGGCGGAAATAATGCCCTCGGTATCCCGGACTATAGGGCCGGGAACGAAGTCCTCATATTTATTATAGAAGCTGCGGTCGCGGTCATATTCTTCGAGATCATAGGCAAAGAATATCATCGGACGGCTGAGCAGCGAATATTCAAAAATTACGGACGAATAGTCGCTTATCAGCATATCAGCCGCGCACATGACGAGGTCGATTCGCACATCTTTTGAGATATCGAACACGAAATTCTCATATTTTTCGCGCTCTTCGGCGCTGAGCGAAAAGCGTTTCGCCGTCTGCGGATGGAGCTTATACAGCAGGACGAAATCGTCGGACAGCTCCGCGTTCATGCGCTCGATATCGAGCTTCAGATCCATATAGGACTTGAGAATCGAGTTGCCGCGAAATGTCGGGGCATAGAGGATTATCTTCCTGTCCCCTATCTGCGGGAATTTTTTGAGCATTTCCTCACGGGCGGACGAGACAAAATCGGGATTGAAATAAATATCCGTCCTTGGCACGCCGAGAGGTCTGATTATGCTCTCCGGGCAGTTGAACGCCTCGGCATAATACGGAATAATATTGCGTGCCGACACGGTGACTGCGGTATAGGTATTGTGGATCGGATAGCGTTCGAGGCTCTTTCTGTCAGCGCCCCACTTGAGGTCGGCGGTCGAATATCCCCATTTTTTGAACGCGCCGCACGCGTGCCAAAGCTGAATGACCTCGGTGCCCTTTCGAGGATGATTCGCGAACAGCGGAAAGAACGCATCCTCAACAAAGACGAGTTTGCTCGTCGCATACTCGCGCTGGAAGCGGATATTCTGCCTGAACTCCGCAGCCCTCGCGCTTATGTTGCCCGCTCCTGCGGGAATGAGCATCTCGGTGCAGTGCATCCCGCGCGCCTCAAGCTCGCGCTTCATGCAGGACAGGTTGTCCGGAAGCGTTTTGCTGTTTGAAGCAAGGAGCACCTTTTTTTCGTCTATCGGCTTTTTCGCCGCGCGCCTGTAGACCGCAGGCCAAATGCGGTAATAGAGCAGGTGGCGGCGCATATCGCCGAGTTTTTTTATCAGTCTTATAAGCAGTGACTTCATCTGTCGCTTTCTTCCTTAAAAATGCAGCTTGGAGTTGACTTCCTGCACGGTCTTTTCGTCGAGTTTCAACACCTTGCGGTCATATGTATACATTCCGTTGACCTCGAACTCGACGTCGCTGACCTGAGTATAAACAGTGGCGCAAAGTCCTTTCTTTATCAGCGGGATGACCTGCTTCTCATGCAGCTTCTTATAAGCCGCGGAGAGCTTCTCCTTCGACCTGAACATGATATAGCCGAAGCTCTTCTGCTTGTTCCATACATGGCCGTCGAGAATCATGCTGTATCCGCCGTATTCGCTTATGACGAACGGTCTGCCGTCAAGCTTGGGCATACGAATGGGCAGGATATATTTGTGCATACTCTTGAGGTCGCGCCCCTTCTGATCGTACCAGCCGCTCGCGTGGTCAACGATTCTCGAGGGATCGTATGCCTTGACGGCATCGCCGATCTCCTTCGCGTCGAACTGACCCCAGCCCTCGTTGAAGGGCACCCAGCAGCCGATGCAGGTGCAGTTATAGAGATTGTCTATCATCTCGAACAGCTCGCGGCGGTAGTCATCACGCCACTCCTTTTCGCCGCGGCTGAACCAGTTATATTTATTATCCTTGACGCCGATGCCGATATTCGGCAGAACACCCGCAAGGATATTTCCGATATACTCGCCGCCGCTGACCATATCCTGCCAGACTATCATGCCGAGTCTGTCGCAGTGATAGTACCAGCGCAGGGGCTCGACCTTGATATGCTTTCTGAGCATATTAAAGCCGAGGCGCTTCATCTCGGAGATATCGAATATCATCGCTTCGTCGTTGGGTGGAGTCAGACCGCCGTCGCTCCAATAGCCCTGATCGAGCAGGCCGCGCTGGAAATAGGGCTCGTTATTGAGCATAAGGCGCGGCAGGCCCTGCTTATCCTTGCCGATGCTGAACTTTCTCATGCCGAAATAGCTCTTGACCGTATCAACAGCCTCGCCGTTTCTCTTCACGGTGAGTACAAGGTCATAGAGAGTCGGGCTCTCAGGGCTCCAGAGCTTCGCGTCGGGCACGGGAAGATGCGCGTTGAGCTTCATCTCGCCGGAATACACCTGCTCGCCGCCGAGCGAAATCTCAGCCTCTATCGTACAGCCGTCAAGTCCCTCGCCGGTGCAGGAGACGATTATCTCGCCCGCGTCGATATCGGGGGTCAGGCGCACGCAGGTGATATGGCTCTGAGCCACGGGCTCAAGCCACACAGTCTGCCAGATTCCGGAGGTTCCGGTATACCAGAAGCCGACGGATTTGAGAACCTGCTTGCCGCGGTTCTGCCAGCCCTTGTCGGTCGGGTCATAGACCTTGACAACAAGTTCGTTTTCGCCGTTGACAAGTTCGTCGGTTATATCAAAAGAGAACGGGCAATAGCCGCCGGTATGAGTGCCGACGGAGACACCGTTGACAAACACCTCGCACTGCCAATCGACAGCGCCGAAATGCAGAATGCAGCGCTTATTATCAAAGCGGCTGTCGAGAGTGAACCTCTTTCTGTACCAAAGGCGCTCGTCTGGCTGAAGCGCGCGCTGAACGCCGGAGAGCTGGCTCTCGATGGCGAAAGGCAGGATTATCTTGCCGCTGAAATCTTTCGGGCAGGCGTCGCCCGCCGGGGTTATCTCATAATCGCACTCGCCGTTGAGGCACATCCAATCCTCGCGCACAAGCTGTGGGCGGGGATACTCCGGAAGAGGACAGTTTTTGTCCACATCGTCAAAGAATCGGGTTTTCAGATCGTTCACTTACTCAACCTCCGCAATTTAATTAAAAAGTCACATAGTATTATACATTAATTTATGCGTTTTGTCTATAGATTTATTCTCTGTGCCACTTCACGCCCTGGGCGGTATCCTCGAGGACGATGCCCATTTCCTTGAGCTGATCTCTGATTCTGTCCGCCTCTGCCCAGTTTTTCTCCTTACGAGCGTTCGTGCGCGCCTCAATAAGAGCTTCAACATCGCTGTCGAGAGTCTCGGTCTTGCGGTTATAGACGAGTCCGAGCACACCGGTCAGCTCGTCGAACATGGCTATCGCACCCTCAACAAGCGCCTTTGAGGGGGTCTTGCCGACAACATTTGTATTGATATCGCGGACGAGCTCAAATATCGAAGCGATGGCGTCGGCGGTGTTGAGATCGTCGTCCATAGCGGAGATAAACTGCTCTCTGTATTTATCAAATCCGTCGATAATCGCCTTATCGCCGTCATGCTCTGCGTCGGCAGCGTTCTTGAGCTCGAAGTCGAGCGAATCGCGGCAGGTATAGAGCCTGTTGAGCGCGGCGATGCACTGCTCGATGATATCGGTGCTGTAGTTTATCGGGCTTCTGTACTGAGCGGAGATGAGCAGATAGCGGATCGGCTCATAGCCGTATTTTTCGGCGACATCGCGCACGGTGAAGAAATTGCCGAGAGACTTCGACATTTTCACATTGTCGACGTTGATATAGCCGTTGTGCATCCAATAGTGGGCGAACGGCTTGCCTGTGAAGCACTCGCTCTGGGCTATCTCATTCTCATGGTGCGGGAAGATGAGATCCTGGCCGCCGCAGTGAATATCAATGGTGTCGCCGAGATAGCGCCAGTTCATCGCGGAGCACTCGATATGCCAGCCGGGTCTGCCCTTGCCCCACGGGGAATCCCATGCGGGCTCGCCGGGTTTCGCGGCTTTCCAGACGGCGAAATCCATCGGTTCGCGCTTGACCTCGCCGACCATTATACGCGCGCCCGCCTCAAGATCCTCAAGCGGCTGATGCGAGAGCTTGCCGTAATCCTTGAACTTCTCGGTGCTGAAATAAACGTCGCCCTGCGCCTCATAGGCGTAGCCCTTTTCGATAAGGGTCGAGATTATCTGAATGATGGCGTCGATATTCTCGGTAGCCTTCGGATTTATCGTTGCGTGGCGGACATTGAGTCCGTCGGCATCGGTCCAGAACTCTTTTATATAGCGCTCGGAAATCTCGGAGAAATCAACATGCTCCTCGTTTGCGCGTCTGATTATTTTATCGTCGATATCCGTGAAATTCTGAACGAACTTCACATTGTAGCCGCGATATTCGAGATAGCGGCGCAGGATATCGAAGATGCACAGCGGGCGGGCGTTGCCGATGTGGATATAGTTATACACGGTCGGGCCGCAGGCGTACATCTTGATCTCGCCCGGAGTTATCGGGACGAGCTCTTCTTTTTTTCTTGTGAGAGTGTTATAGACTTTCATTTATATCTTCCTTTCAGTCAATTTACTGTGTGTTTTCCTGCTCCTCAAGCTGTTTTCTCAGCTGGGAGACCTGATGTTCGAGCCTGCAGAGCTCCTGCGCGACCGGGTCGGGTATATGCACCTGGTCGAGGTCGTCGACCCTGACTCCGTTGCGGCGAACGATATGAGCCGGAACGCCGACGGCGGTACAGTCTGGCGGAATCTCATCGAGAACCACCGCGCCCGCGGCGATATTCGAGTTATCGCCGACTTTGAACGGGCCGAGCACCTTTGCGCCCGCACCGATCATGACATTGTTGCCGATAGTCGGATGGCGTTTGCCGGTATCCTTTCCGGTACCGCCGAGGGTCACGCCCTGATATATCATAACATCGTCGCCGATAACGGCGGTCTCGCCGATAACGACGCCGGTGCCGTGGTCGATGAAAAAGCGCCTGCCGATGGTCGCCGCCGGGTGTATCTCTATCCCGGTTTTACGCGCCGCCCGCTGCGATATCCAGCGTGCGAGGAAAAACATCCTGCGGCGATAGCACCAATTGGCTCTGCGGTGCATTCTTATAGCTTTAAGACCCGGATAGAGGAAGAAGATTTCGAGCGCGCTTCTCGCGGCGGGGTCGCGCCGTTTGAAGGTGCTTATATCCTCCCTGAGCCTGTCAAACATAAATATCAACTCCTTGAGCTCAGATAAAATTGCTGCCGCGATGCGGCGTTAGTTGTTTGGAGTGCGTATGCGCTGTTAATAAGTCTGTGCATTTTCGCGGGCGGATGATATCCGCCCCTACAGCCGCTCAATATACAAATAACATACAAAAAGCCTCCGTTATCCTTGCGGACAACGGAGGCGCCTGAGCGCGGTTCCACTCCTGTTTATATCTCTGCGCGCAAATACGCGCCCGGCCGATAACGGTGCCTTCCGCGCAGGGATACTGTTGTTCCCCCTGCGTGCTGACGGGTGCATTTCACCTTCATACGGCAAGGAGCTTTCTCAGCTTCGGGCTCCCTCTCTGATGCCGCGGATATCCGGCTACTTCTCCCGGTAAACGCATGTTATTTTTTGGTTTTTGTCAGCCGATATGACTCGCATATCTACTAATCATTATATTGAAATCACTTGGAAAAGTCAATAAGTTTTTTGCTGTCCACAAAATATGTGATGCCCGAAACGACCGTCAGAACGGCGGTTATCCAGAGCATGATATTCGACACTCTCGCAAGAGTGAACCTGCCGGCATTTGCAAAAATATCAAACGTCGCGTCAAGCTCGGCAAGGAGCATGATGATTATCGTGAACACCATCTGGCTGACGGTTTTCGCCTTGCCCCAATAGTTTGCGGGGATAACAATGCCCTGTGCCGTGGCGATAAGGCGGACGCCTGCGACGGCGAACTCGCGGGTGAGGACTATCATGACGATCCAGATGCTGCACCAGCCCTCGCGCATGAATGCGAGCAGAGCGGCAGTGGTGAGCATTTTATCGGCGAGCGGATCGAGAAGCTTGCCGAAAACGGTAATAAGATTATTCTTTCGCGCGATCTTGCCGTCGAGCATATCGGTCAGTGACGCGACTGCAAAAACGGCGAGCGCGACTATGTAATGACAAGGGAACTCAATAAGCATAAGCGCGAGATAAATGGGCGCGAGGAACATTCTTATGAGCGTCAGTTTATTTGGCAGATTCAGCTTCTGCATTTCAATTCCCCTTTCCGGGTTTTATTTTACTGTTCTTCCGAGCAGGTCATATTCGTTAACGCCGAGTATCTCGACATCGACGAATTCGCCTTCTTTTATAAAATCGGGCGAAGTGAAGATTATCTTGCCGTCGATATCGGGCGCGTCCATATATGAGCGACCCGAGTAGCTGTCGGTATAATCATCGTAGCTCTCGGTGAGCACGCGCAGGGTCTTGCCGATCATATTGTTGTTCTTCTCGGTCATTATCTCATACTGATCCTGCATGATGACCTCGGCGCGGCGGGATTTGACATCGTCGTCGACCTGATTCTCCATCTTCGCGGCGGGAGTACCCTCCTGCGGGGAATATTCAAAGCATCCGAGGCGCTCGAACTCCTCCTCGTTGACGAACTCGGCGAGCGTCTCAAACTCGTCGTCGCCCTCGCCGGGGAAACCGACTATAAACGTCGTGCGGATAGCAATATCCGGCATACGCTCGCGCAGTTTTCTTATAACCTCGCGGGTCTCTTCTGCGGTGCTGTGGCGGTTCATCACCTTGAGGATTTTATCGTCCGCGTGCTGGAGCGGCAGGTCTATATAATGGAGCACCTTGGGCTGGGAAGCCATGGTGTCGATAAGCTCGTCGGTTATCTTATCGGGATAGCAATAGAGCAGGCGTATCCACTCGATGCCGTCGATCTCACAGAGCAAATCAAGCAGATGAGCGAGCCTGTATTCGCCGTAGATATCAATGCCGTAGGACGAGACATCCTGCGCGATAAGCACGAGCTCTTTGACGCCCCCATTCGCAAGGGTCTTCGCCTCTTCGACTATGCTCTCCTCGTCGCGGCTGCGGAAGGGTCCGCGGATAGACGGGATGGCGCAATAGGTGCAGCAGTTCGAGCAGCCCTCGGCTATCTTGAGATACGCCCAGTAATCGGGAGTGGTGAGCACGCGCTCGCCGCACAGGGGAAGCTCTTTTTTGTCGGGAAAAACATTGGTCTGCTTGCCGTCGAGAACTTCGTCAACTATCTTGTCGATATCGCCGTTTGCGCCGATGCCGACGACCGCATCAACCTCGGGAATCTCCTGAAGTATCTCGTCGCGATAGCGCTCGGCGAGGCATCCGGTGACAATGACCGCGCGGACAAGTCCGTCTTTTTTGAGGCCGACCATCTCCAGAATTGTGTCGATAGCCTCCTGCTTGGCGGAGTCGATAAACGCGCAGGTGTTGACTATAACTGCGTCGAGGCGCTCGAAATTGTCCGCATTTTCAAATCCGGCGTTCTGAAGCTTTGCGAGCATCAGCTCACCGTCGACCTGATTCTTCGGGCAGCCGAGCGACACGAATAAAACTCTTCTTTTCTTCATCAAACAGTTCTTCCTTTCGCTTGATAACAGAAATTATACACTATTTTTTCCTTTTCTTATCTTCTAACAGGAAAATTGATCGTCCGTATCTTCATATTCCTCGTCCATCGCGCGCATTGCCGAACGGATATCGGAGTAGCCATAGCCGAGGCGGGTCAGGGCGTTGAAGGTGCGCCGCCTACCCTTTTCATCGGAAAATTTGCCGGCGAATTTGGTCTCCAGCAGATTTTTTATCCGCTCAACGTCGTCGCCGTCGAGCTCTTCGGCACATTCGCTCGCCGTCTCGCGAGATATTCCGCGCTGTCTTAGCTCCTGTTCAATGCGTTTTTTACCCATGCCGCGCCGCTCATACAGCTCCTGCGCGAGGGTATGGGCATAGCGCTCGTCGTTGACATAGCCCATCTCTTCAAGGCGTTCGACCGCTTCGCGCGCAAACTCCGCGCCGGAGCGACGGGCAACCTTTCGCTGAAGCTCCTTTGACGAATGGTCGCGCCGCGAGAGAATATCGACAGCCGCATTAAATGCACGGCAGGAGCCTGCCGCCTCGCAAAAGGCGGCAAACTCCGCATCGTCAATTTCATCGCCGGAGCGTATATTCTGACTCGCCCAGAAATCCCGGGTAACGGTCAGACGGTACTCCCCATCGACAAGTATATGTATTTTTTGTCCCCTGCCCTGCTGTGCCGTTATCTTCATCAATCGTCGTCATCAACAACGATGTCCAGCTTCGCCTTTGCGCCGGAACGGCTCGTGGGCTTCTTGGGCATCGCAGCGGGTGCAGGCTCGGCGGCAGGCGTGGGCTTCTCCGCAGGCTTTGCGGCAGCTCTTGCGGCGTTGTTCTCCGCCATAAGACGCTCGCGGACCTGGGCTTCGAGTTCCGCCATGAAGTCGGGATGCTCGCTGATATAATTCTTGACGTTGTCTCTGCCCTGGCCGAGGCGGTTCTCGTTATAAGAGAACCACGCGCCGCTCTTATGGATGATATCATATTTTACGGCGAGGTCGAGTATTTCGCCGACCTTGGATATGCCCTTGCCGTACATGATATCGAACTCAGCCTCTTTAAAGGGCGGAGCGACTTTGTTCTTAACTATCTTAGCCCTTGTGCGCGAGCCGATGAACTCGTTGCCGGGGCCTTTGAGCTGTTCTATCTTGCGGACATCAATACGTATAGAAGCATAGAACTTCAGCGCACGACCGCCGGTTGTGACCTCGGGGTTGCCATAGACAACGCCGACCTTTTCACGCAGCTGGTTTATGAAAATTATAATAGTATTCGACTTTGAAATCGCGCCCGCAAGCTTTCTGAGAGCCTGCGACATAAGGCGCGCGTGGAGACCGACGTGGGAGTCGCCCATATCGCCCTCGATCTCCGAACGCGGAACAAGAGCCGCAACGGAATCGACGACTATAACATCGATAGCGCCCGAACGGGTCAGAGCTTCGGTTATCTCGAGCGCCTGCTCGCCGTTGTCCGGCTGAGAGACGAGAAGAGAATCGACATCAACGCCGAGATTCGCGGCATACACGGGATCGAGCGCGTGCTCGGCATCAATGAACGCAGCCTCGCCGCCCATTCTCTGAGCCTCGGCGACAACATGAAGCGCGAGAGTGGTTTTACCGGACGACTCGGGGCCGTATATCTCGATTATTCTGCCGCGCGGAAGTCCGCCGATGCCGGTGGCGGCGTCGAGGGTAACGGAGCCGGTCGAGATAGCCTCGACATTCATTGCCGTATTCTGGCCGAGTCTCATTATCGAGCCTTTGCCGAAATTTTTCTCTATCTGCGATATCGCAGTTTCAAGCGCTTTCTGTTTATCTGCCATACTGTTCCGTCCTTTCGGGGAGCTGAATTTTTGTTCGCACAAATGTTCTGTTCTTATTCTACATCATACCCCTGCAAAATGCAAGGGTATTTTGAAAATTATTTTGATCTTGCAAGAAAAGCGATGTTTATGGCGTGGTCGCCGACACGCTCGAAGTCGGTTATGGTGTTGAGATAGAGCATACCCGCTTCGGTGTTGCACTCCTTGCGGTTGAGGCGGAAGATATGCGAATCCTGGCATTCGAGGGTCAGGTCGTCGATATGCTCTTCGAGGTCTGAGAGTTCCTTTGCCTCGTTGTCGCTGAGCGACTGGTTATCAAACGCCGCCATCGAACGCTCAAGCAATGTAACAACACTGCCGCAGAGCTGGTTGAGCTCCTCCCTCGCGGGGTCGGAGAACTTGAGCCCCTCGCCGATATTGTGCTGAGCCGCTTCGGCGAGGTTAATCGCATGGTCGCCGACGCGCTCGATATCGTTTATCGCGTGGAAAACGCGGGCGATATAATCCGAGTCGCTGTCGGTTATATCAAGAGCGTTGAGCTTGACGAGATACGAGGTTATATGATGGTTGAGGTAGTTTATGATCTCTTCGTTTCCCATGACCTTGTCGAGATCTTTGTCGCTGCGGTTTATGAGCGCGTGGGCGCTTGTCTCAAAGTTATCGCGCGCAAGCTTCGCCATGCGGGCGACCTCCTTGCTGACCTGCATGACAGCGAAGGGGGGCGTATTGAGCAGGCGGTCATCGATGAACTTGCAGTGCATCTCGCTCTCGCTGTCGTCCTTGCCGGGAACGAGCAGGCAGGAGAGCTTGACGAGAACTTTCGCGAATGGGAACATAACAACGGTCGAGACGATATTGAACACGATATGCGATATGGCTATCTGCGCCATCGGGTCGGGCGACAGCTTTTCTATCCACTCGACATAGGGAGTGAGCAGGGCGATAAGAATGAATATGCCCGTGCCGATAAGATTGAATAGCAGGTGGATAACTGCGGCACGCTTTGAATTTTTCTTCGCGCCGACGGTCGAGAAGAGCGCCGTGAGGCAGGTTCCGATATTCTGACCGAAGAGGACGAAAACGGAAAATTTGAGCGGCACGAGTCCCTGCATGGCGAGAGTCTGGAGCACGCCGACGGACGCCGAGGAGCTCTGGAGCACAGCGGTCATGACTATGCCGAGGATAATACCGAACAGCGGGCGCAGAGGCGACTCCGAGACGGTGACGATAAAGTTCATGAAGCCTGCGCTATCTCTGAGCGGAGCCATGGAATCGGACATCATATCGATGCCGAGGAAGAGCAGACCGAAGCCTGTGAATATTGCGCCGAGGTTCTTGACAACGGTCTTTTTCGACGCGAGCATCAGAATAACGCCGACGAGCACCGACGCCGCCGCGACGCTCGAAAAGTTCAGCGCGATGAGCAGCGATGTGACGGTAGTACCGATATTCGCGCCCATTATGACGCCGACCGCCTGCGCGAGCGACATCATGCCCGCGTTGACAAAGCCGACGACCATGACGGTCGTTGCGGTTGACGACTGGATTATTGCCGTGACGACAAAGCCGACGAGCACTGCGAGGAAGCGGTTTCCGGTAAGCACTTCGAGCATTCTCTTGAGCTTGGCACCGGCCGCGTTTTCGAGTCCGTCGCCCATCGTCCTGATGCCGAATAGGAACAGACCGAGTCCGCCCGCCATCGACAGAATATTAGCTACGCTCATATTTCAGTCCCCTTATTTCAGTTTTCCTGTCCATTTTCATTTTCCTGTTTATGAGACTCAAAGAAAGCCAAAATCTCACATATATATCTTATCAGCTATTCCTGCAAATGTAAACCGCAAAAATAAATTAAAGCGGCGGAACACGGGTTTATCATCCGTATTCTGCCGCTTTTTGATATCAAATTTTCGCTTTTCTGCGTTTTGTAAAAATTGTCAGCACGGTTAAAAGCGCCGGGAAAAATATGGCGCAGAGTATGCCTTTTTTGAGATTGTCGCCGAATGCGCTCGCCATCATTCCGGCAAAAGTGGGTCCGGAAGAACAGCCGAGATCGCCGCCGAGCGCCAGAAGAGCAAACATCGCCGTTCCGCCGCCTTTTATCCCCGCAGACGCCTTGCTGAACGTTCCCGGCCACATGATGCCGACCGAGAAGCCGCACATCGCGACTCCGACAAGCCCGAGCACAGCGGAGGAGCTGAGCGCAATGAGCAGATAAGACGCCATGCACAGCGCGCCGCTGAAAATCATCATGCCGTCGAGGTCGATTTTGTCGCCGAATTTGCCGTATATCACGCGCGACACGCCCATGAGCACGGAGAAGAGCATGGGGCCGGCGAGGTCGCCGACGGTCTTTGAGACGCCGAGACCCTTTTCCGCAAAGGTCGAAGCCCACTGGCTGACCGCCTGCTCGCTCGCACCGGAGCAGAGTATCAGAAGCATGAATATCCAGAACATCCTGTTTCCGAGCAGTTGTTTAAAAGAGAGTCCCTTCTCCCCTTCTTCGATAAGCGGGGCTATCGGGACGCGGATAAAGTTCAGGGCGTTGACTATCGGCACGACTGCCCAGATAAGGGCGAGATACTTCCAGTTAGCCGTTGTGAATATCGAGAAATAGAGCGTTGAAATGCCGACGACGGCGACGCTGCCCCAGCAATAGAACGAGTGGAGCAGACTCATCATCTTCTCTTTATTATCCGTCGGGCACGCCTCGACTATCGGGCTGACTATCACCTCGAGCAGCCCGCCTCCGACCGCATAGAGCATAACGGAGATAAGCAGACCGACAAACGGCGAGGGCAGAATCTCCGGCAAAACGGTCAATGAAACAAGTCCTGCCGCCGCGAACACATGAGCCATAATTGCCGCCGCGCGGTAGCCTATCTTATCGATAAAGAACGCGGAGAGCAAATCGATGCAAAGCTGGAGAATAAAATTGACGGTTATCAGCGCGGTTATCTTTGAAAGCTCAATGCCGTAGCTCTTGTTAAAAGTCAAAAACAGCAGGGGCACAAAGTTGTTGACTATCGCCTGGACGACATAGCCCGCGAAGCAGGCGTTGACGGTCGATTTATAGTTTTTCTTCATGAAGCCGCCTTCTTTCTGCGGCGCGGAATAATGAACTCGCGCACGAGCATTATCACCGACAGAGTCAGCGGGAATATGACGGCGCAGAGTATGCCCTTTTTGAGGTCATCGCCGAAGAAGCTCGCCATCATTCCGGCAAAGGTCGGACCCGCCGAGCAGCCGATATCGCCGCCGAGGCAGAGAATAGCATACATCGCCGTTCCGCCGCCGTGGAGCGCAGAGGACATCTTGCCTATCGTGCCCGGCCAGAGGATACCCGCAGACAGTCCGCACACGGCGACGCCGACAAGCCCGAGAATGGGCGAAGAGGTCAGCGAAATGAGAAAATAAGAAGCCGTGCAGACGCAGCCGCTCAGGAGCATCATTGAATCGAGATTTATTCTGTTGCCGAACTTGCCGTACATAAAGCGCGACACGCCCATAAGAATCGAGAAGAGCATGGGACCCGCCAGATCGCCGACGGTCTTTGTGAGTCCGAGCGCCTTTTCAGCGAAAGTCGAAGCCCACTGGCTGACCGCCTGCTCGCTCGAGCCTGCGCAGAGTATGAGCACCATGAATATCCAAAAAGCCTTTGTTTTGAGCATATCCTTTATCGAGAGCTTCTCCTCGTCCTCGCCGACGACGGGCGCTATAGGCACGCGGGTGAACATAACAGCGTTGACTATCGGGAGAATCGCCCATATCAGCGACATTATCTTCCAATTATCCGTCGAGAACAGGGCGAAGAACAGGGTGGATATGCCGACCGCCGCGACGCTGCCCCAGCAATAGAACGAATGGAGCAGGCAGAGCAGCTGATTGGAATTTGTTGACGGGCAGGAGTTGACTATCGGATTTATCGTGATATCCAAAAGACCCGCTCCGACCGCGTAGCAGAACACGGAGATGAGCAGTCCAGCGAAAGCCGAGGGCAGTATCTCCGGCAGAATAGTCATGAAAATAAGACCCGTCGCGCACATCGCATGGGCGAGCACCGTTGAAGCGCGGTAGCCGATGCGGTCGACGAACAGCACGGCGGTCAGATCGACGAATATCTGAATAAAAAAGTTCGCGGTGATTAAAACGGTTATTTTCGAGAGCTCGATGCCGTACTGCGCCTGAAAGGTCAAAAACAGCAGCGGCGCGAAATTGTTGACGACCGCCTGAACGACGAACGCCGTAAAGCTCGCCGCAACCGTATGTTTATATCCTATCCTTTTCATTTTCGTTCCCCCAACAGAGAATTGCACACAGGTGTCGCGCTTATCATTAACCATTTGGATTTTCAAACACAACACAAAAGGCATTTTAGCACAAAGCGGAAGTTAAATCCATAGATTTTGAAAAAAGGGCAAGGTGCTCAAAAATTGCAGAAATGCGGCGGCGCGGCACATAAAGTTGACGAAAAATTGCAGCCGATTCAGGGCGAAAAATTGTAGAATTCAATTTTGGGCAAAAGTAAAAAGCCTTGAAACAATCAAGTTCCAAGGCTTTTTATGGAGCTGCTAACCAGATTCGAACTGGTGACCTCATCCTTACCAAGGATGTGCTCTGCCACCTGAGCCATAGCAGCGAATGGCGACCCGGAACGGTCTCGAACCGTCGACCTCTAGCGTGACAGGCTAGCGCTCTAACCAACTGAGCTACCGGGCCAATTTGTCGGCTCTCACCGAACGCACATTATAATAACATAAGATTCCGGGTTTTGCAATACCTAATTTTAATTTTTTTTGCGCCGAGGACGGTTTTTTTGACGAAGTTTGTCTGATATTCTGATTTTTTGCCAAAATGTGCCGCGTTTTATGCTTTGTTCCCGCTCCCGTTTGCGAATCTGCCGTAGCGTCGCATCGGTACAGCGCACACGGCGACGCCGATCGCGCCGAGGATTATCCAGAAAATAACCGTCGCAGTCCAGCCGAATTTTTCGGACACCGCGCCGAAGCCGTAGGTCGATATCGCGCTGCCTATATATGTGCAGCAGTTGAATATCCCGCCGACCGTCGATGCGCGCCCGAATTTCGCAAAGTGCACCGGTATGAGCGTCATAAGCAGATGGTTCATGGCGGCTATTATTGTAGTAAACAGCGCCAGGAGTATAACGCAAATGGCGATAGGATATTTGCCGACAAAGACTATGCCCGTCAGCGGTATCAGCGTCATGGCGAAGCCGAACGCCGACGTTGCGGCCTCATTGTGCCTGAACACCTTCTCGTAAAGCTTCGTTCCTATCCACGCGCCGCTGAGATTGATTATCGGCATAATCGCCGACAGCAGCAGCGAAAACGAGGCGGAGACGTCATATTTTTCGGTAATAAGCGTGGGCACCCACGAGCTGACTCCGTCCTTCAGCATACCCTGGACGAGCACGCCGACGCATATGACCGACGCGCCGGAAATCATAAAGAGCTTGCCGAGAGAGATTTTTTCGCCAGTATTCTCATGGACGGGAAGCGACGGTTTCTCCCCTTTTCCGAGGATTTTCGAGGTCTTTTTCGCGCATATGCACCAAAAGACCAGCACGCAGGTTATTATTCCGGCGGGGATATAGAACGCAAAATGCCACGACGCGAATTTTATCGCCGCCGCAGATATCACATAGGAGAGCAGGCTGCCTATCGGGAAGGACGACGCTATGTGCAGACACGCGCGGCTGCGCTGCTCCTCCGGCAGGATATTCGATATTATATAAAGTATAGGAGTCCAGAGCATGGACTGAACTATTCCGTTAAGTCCCCAGATAATGCTCATGGTGATATAGCTCGACGAGCACAGCGGCATTATAATATTGGCGCACACCGTCCCGGCGAGCCCCGTGCCTATCATTTTATAGGGAGACACGCGGTCGCCGAGTATTCCGCTGAATATCTGACCCGCTCCGTAGCAGAAGAAATAGACCGTGCCGATAAATCCGGCATGGGGCTTTGAAAACACCCCGTCGGCGACTATGGCGGTCAGCGCGGCGGTGTAGTTTATTCTGCCGAGATACGAGGCACAATAAGCCGCCCAGCAGGCAACAAAAAGCAGCGTGCCCGCCGAAAGTATTTTTTCTTTGTTCCTGGGCTGTTCCATGACTCTCTCCCAAACCGTGATGAAGCAATTATAACACCCGGTTATTTTTTGTCAACGGTCTTTTTGCCGCAACTTGTTGAGTTTGGAAATATTATGTGATATACTTAACAATGTATGAGGCAACATATTTCAACGGCTTACAGGAGAGGCAAATGAAATCTATCAAAGAAATTTACAGAATCGGACGCGGCCCGTCAAGCTCGCACACCATGGGACCCGAGTCCGCCGCCAAGATGTTTATAAACGAGTTCCCGTCGGCGGACAGGTACGAAGCGGTTCTCTACGGCTCACTCGCAAAGACAGGAAAAGGTCACGGCACGGACAGAGTTCTGCGCGAGACCTTCGCGCCCCGCGTGCTCGACATAAAATTCGACATGACGACGACCGACATCCCACACCCCAACACGCTCGACTTCGCGGCGTTCGACAAGGACGGAAACGTCATCGGCAAGCGCAGAGTCTGCAGCGTCGGCGGCGGTGCGATAGAAATTGAGGGCAGAAAAGATGCAGAGCCGCCCGAAGTCTACCCGTTCAAGAATTTCGCGGAGATAAAAGCATACTGCAAAAAAGAAAATATCCGTATTCCCGACTTGGTTGAAAGATTCGAGGGCAAAGGAATCTGGCATTATCTCGACCGCGTGTGGATCGTCATGAACAGCTGCATCAAGCGCGGACTTGCCGCCGAGGGCGAGCTGCCCGGCGGGCTCGGCATAATGAGAAAGGCTTATATGCTCAACAACCGCCGCCACATGGACGAGAGCCCGGAGACGCGCGAAAACAGGCTCGTTTGCGCCTACGCCTACGCAGTCAGCGAAGAGAACGCCTCCTGCGGCGAGATAGTAACTGCCCCGACCTGCGGCGCGTGCGGAGTTTTGCCCGCGGTTCTGCGATACACGGCAGACAGGCGCGGATTCTCCGAAAATGAAATACGCAGAGCCATTGCGACCGCCGGAATCATCGGCAACGTTATAAAGACGAACGCCTCGATAAGCGGCGCGGAGTGCGGATGCCAGGCGGAGATAGGCTCGGCGTGTTCGATGGCGTCGGCGGCGCTCGCGGAGCTCTACGGCATGGACACGGATCAGATTGAATACGCCGCAGAAGTCGCAATGGAACACCATCTCGGACTCACCTGCGACCCCGTCATGGGACTCGTTCAGGTGCCCTGCATCGAGCGCAACGCAGTCGCCGCGATGAGGGCGATAAACGCAGTGAGCCTTGCAAACTTTTTGACATACACAAGAAAGATATCGTTCGATCTGATAGTCGAGACGATGTATCAGACGGGCAAGGATCTTTCAAAAATATACCGCGAGACGAGCGAGGGCGGACTCGCCAAGCTCTATAAACCCGCACAGAAAAACGAATCCACGGAGGAAATAAAATGAGCAAGCAGTTAAGACAGCCTGCAGCGGGCGACACCGTTGCAACGATAAAGACAAACAAGGGCGACATAAAAGTCGTCCTCTTCCCCGACGCCGCGCCCAAGGCGGTCGAAAATTTCACGACCCATGCGGACAACGGCTACTATGACGGGGTTATCTTCCACCGCGTTATCCCGGATTTCATGATCCAGGGCGGCGACCCGCTCGGCAAGGGTATCGGCGGCGAGAGCATCTGGGGCAGACCGTTCAAGGACGAGTTCAGCCGCGACTACCACAACCTCAGAGGTGCGCTGTGCATGGCGAACGCAGGTCCGAACACGAACGGCAGCCAGTTCTTTATCGTTCAGGCGCCGTCGGTTGACGAGCGTTTTATCCCGCAGATGGAACGCCTGCCCGATATGTTCACGGACGAGTCTATTGAAGACTACAAGGCAGTCGGCGGAACTCCGTGGCTTGATTTCAGACACACCGTGTTCGGTCAGGTGTTCGAGGGCATGGACGTTGTCGACGCGATAGCCTCGGTTGACCGCGATTCTTCGGACAAGCCGCTCGAGGATGTCGTTATAAATTCCGTCGAAACTCAGACGCTTTGATTTTTGCTCTTTACTTTCAAATTTTAGTGTGCTAAAATATATACATGTACGCGGAGTCAAACCCAATATGACCGCGAAAAGGAGTAACTTTGATGAACGGCAAGCTGAAAGACAGCAACGTTGATTTTCTGTTCAAAGCGGTTCTCGCCCTCGAGAATATCGACGAGTGCTATGATTTTTTTGAGGATCTCTGCACCGTGACCGAGCTCAAGGCTCTTTCGCAGCGCATAGTTGTTGCGAAGATGCTCAGCGACAAGCAGGTTTACAGCGAGATAGTCAGCAAGACCGGCGCAAGCACCGCCACGATAAGCCGCGTCAACCGCTCGCTCAACTACGGCTGCGACGGATACGAGAAGATATTCGAGCGCATCGACGCCGCAGAGGCCGAGAAGAAAGACTGATAATGAGCGAATATTCATTCTTTGCCCGTTTTTATGACGAGCTGACGCAAAATGTTGATTATGAGAGAAGAGCAGAGCATTTTTCTGCTCTTCTGCTTTCATATGGGATAAAAAGCGGAACAGTTCTCGACCTCGCCTGCGGCACGGGCACTCTGACTTCACTGATATCCGCGCGCGGATACGACATGATCGGCGTTGACTCAAGCCCCGATATGCTTTCCCAGGCGCAGAACAGGGCTTTTGAAGAGGGGCAGAACATTCTGTTTCTCTGCCAGCAGATGCAGACTCTCGACCTTTTCGGAAAAATCGACGCCGCGCTCTGCACGCTCGACAGCATCAATCATCTGACCGAGCCCGAGGATGTCAGAGAGACATTCCGCCGACTCGGCACATTCATCCGCCCGGGCGGGATGTTCATATTCGATGTGAACACGATATACAAGCACCGCGAGATTCTCGCAGACAACTCGTTTGTCTATGAATACCCGGATGTTTTCTGCGTCTGGCAGAACAGCCTCGACGATGAGACGGACACGGTGGACATCATGCTCGACTTTTTCGAGGAAAACGAGGACGGGACATACGAGCGCACGAGCGAAGATTTCAGCGAGCGCGCATATAGCCTCAACGAACTTTCAAAATGGCTCGGCGACGCGGGATTTGACATTGAAAACATATATGACGGCATGACAAATGAACCCGTCAGAGAAGATTCCGAGCGCGCGGTTATTGCCGCGAGGCGCAGGAAATAACAGGAGGACAAAATATGGGCAAGCTTATACGCTGCATTTCCGAGGACGGCACGCTGACCATTATGGCTGCCGACACAACGGATATAGTAAACAGGGCGCAGGAGATCCACGGCACATCCGCCGTTGTTTCGGCGGCTCTCGGCAGGCTGCTGACGGCGGCGAGCCTCATGGGCAGCGCGCTCAAAGGAGCGGACGATTCCGTCACGCTCAGGATAAACGGAAACGGCCCTGCGGGCACCGTGCTCGCGGCGTCGGACAGCCACGGCAACGTCAGAGGATACGCTGTGAACTCCGTTGTTGAGCTGCCGCTCAACGACAAGGGCAAGTTGGATGTTTCCGGCGCAGTCGGCAAGGACGGCTTTTTGACCGTTATAAAAGACCTCGGACTCAAGGAGCCTTATGTCGGTCAGGTGCAGATAGTCAGCGGCGAAATCGCTGAGGACATCACGAATTATTTCGCAACGAGCGAGCAGATACCGACCGTCTGCGCGCTGGGCGTGCTCGTCAACCCCGATCTCACGATAAGAAAAGCGGGAGGATTCATAATCCAGCTGCTCCCGACCGCCGACGACACAATTATAGACAAGGTCGAGAAGTGCATCAGCGACATTGATCCTGTGACGACAATGCTCGACAAGGGGCTCTCCCCCGAGACCATCTGCCGCACCGTGCTCCCCGCTTTCAAGCTCGACGTGCTCGACACGTCGGAGCCGGAATACCGCTGCAACTGCTCGCGCGAGCGCGTCTCCCGCGCGCTGATAAGTATGGGCAGAGATGAACTCGAAAAGCTCAAGGAGGACGAAAAGACCGAGGTCTGCTGCCAGTTCTGCGACAAGAAATATGTGTTCACGCCCGCAGACATCGACAGGCTGCTTGAAGAGAGCAAGGGAAAAGAGGATAAATAAATAACGAAAGCCTCCGCGAGCAACAATGCTTGCGGAGGCTTTTATGATTATTTTAATACGGATAAGGCACGAGGTCTTTTAGAGTCACGGCAGTATCGGAATCAACAAGAATTTCTATATTCTCCGGGCTGCCGAGTTGCATCATAAACTCACGGCAAGCTCCGCACGGGGGCAAAATCTCTCCCATTTTTGTTACTGCAACGACTTTTCTTGCGGCATACTCCCCGTAAGATATCATCGTCGACAGCGCGTTTCGCTCCGCGCACATACCCAGCGAGCAATCGGTGTCAATACACACGCCCGTATACACATTCCCTTTATCGGTCAGCACGGCGGCACCCACCCCGCCGGAACACATTTGTTCCGATATCACTTTCGGCACTGCGACAGCAAGCGCGGCGGCATATAATTTTTCCCATTCCGTTGTCATAGAATCACCCTTTCGTTTTACTGCGCATTTTGCTTTGCGGTGTTGATAGAGGAGATGAGGAGCACCCGTATGCTGGTACAGGCTGAGTAGAGAGTTTTATATCGGTCTTCGCTTATGTAATCGGTTCTGTATAAAAGCTCTATCCAATAGCCGGTTTCGTTCGCTTCTTTGAGCGCAATTTGGAGCTTTGATATAAAATCTGCCTTTCCATGGGCATACCGCGCTTCTCTGATATTCGCGCCGATGCTTGTTCCCGAGCGACCTATCTGGTTCGAAATTATTGACTCATGAGCAGACTTGAGCTGTTTTACAAGTTGGATTATCATCACAGCAAAGTCCATTGACTGAGCCGAAAGCTTATCTTCCCGCACTTTTATCCCTCCGATTTTAACATACATTATAATTTTTATATCTGCAAATGAAGTGTCCGCTTCGCGGACATGAAACGCAATAAATTGCATGAAGCGTCCGGAACACTGGACATTAAGTGAAGCACCGGATATTCATTTGCCGCAGGCATACTTCATGCGGCAGCACCGCTCTTCATTTTTCATGCTCGAAGAGCGCTTCATTTCCAAAAATAAGAGCACTTGCAAAAGCAAGTGCTCTTATTTTTGGAGGCGCCACCCAGATTTGAACTGGGGCATCGAGGTTTTGCAGACCTCTGCCTTACCACTTGGCTATGGCGCCGTATTGAATTGTACGCTCTCTCTGTCAAAAAAATGCCAATTAAATTTAATTGGCATTAAGAGAATGGAGCGGATGACGAGGCTCGAACTCGCTACCTCCACCTTGGCAAGGTGGCGCTCTACCGGATGAGCTACATCCGCAACTGCAAGAGAGATTATAGCAAAGAGACTCGCCTTTGTCAAGAAAAAATTGAAGTTTTTCGTATTTTTATTTTGAGCCTTTAAAAGACCCGGGGTTTCTGAATTTGGATAGGCTGAAAATCGCGGTAAATAACAATTGACAAATAAACTAACCCCAAAAAACATTTAATTTTTTGGGGTTAGTTTTATGGTTGTTTCGGTTTGTTGCAGGCAATCAAATTTTCCCGGTCGCAGTAACTTTTAATATTTTCTTACTATCTTACCGTCAAACAGTTTTTCAAATTCTTCGAGAGTTCCTTGTGTGAGCAAATCTTTTTGGCAAACGAAATTTCCGCTTTTCTTCCCCATCGGAAATGATAAAAAGTAGAACTCCCCGTAATCATAAGCTGTTTTTACTAATTCGACACCTCTGCTCTCGCTTTGTTTATCGGAAATACAAATGAGATTATTGTCTATAACATATATTCTTTTAGGAGTTATTTCTTTTCTTCCCTTTGGGGTTTTAATGCGAACCGCTATCATGGCATATGCAAAAACCGCACAATATCCGTAAAATATTGAAAATGTCTGAAAAATTCTCATCAGCATAAAAATCAAAGGCAATACCATTACCAAACCAAAAATAAATGCGTTTTGCATATAAGTAACATACTTCTTGAAAAAGAATTTTTCTGATGCTCCAGTAAGATATCCGTTGAATTCGATCATAATAAACAGTCAGCCTCCTATAATTTAAAGCAATGTAGTTCATTAAATATGGCGTCATTTGCTTATGACGAAAATCGCAAAATAGATTAATGAACAAATAATCCCAAAAACCACCTATTGAACCATTAAAATCATCCGCGTCGGAATATACTATCTCTTCTTGAAAATTGTTATTTCTATTTCATGTAATCATTTATTAATTGCCTTGTCCTATCGCCTATAAACCTACTGAATAATGCCAATTTTTCGCTATTATCAGACAAACGTTCCAACACAGTAGTAACAACAACCTCCTGTATGCTGTTATCCATTTTTGACATATATTCCAGGAGTTCACTCGCCTTTATCAGTTGGCTTATATTTTCTTGCGGATTATCCAACAAACTCAATAGATAGGGATTGAAAATATCCCCAAATATCAGATGTAAATATATCTCGGGAAAATCATTGAGATTACTTTCGACTTCATTCTTTAAGTTTGGAAAATATTCAATTAATTTCCCGACAATGTTTTCTTTCATATACTCATTTACCCTCAAAGTCTTTTAGCTAAAGCAAGTTTCGAAGAGCCCCGCTTCCGGATATCGCGTCCGGTATTCGATATATCAGCAGTTTTAATTACACACAACAGATATAAATATTATATATAAGCAGTGCAATCAGAAGCAACCAAAAGCCTATCTTCATTGCATTCGCTTTGAAAAGATGCTTTTTTCTGTATGCAATTATTTTTTCGTAGTCCGCTTCGGGGATATGACGGGTTAGATAAATATAATACATGGCACTTGACAGCCATACATACACATGAAATTGCTCGCCGTTGCCTTTATGAAATCGCGGACTTATATTTTCCAACAGATCTACATCGTCCCATTTTTTTACTCGAGCCTTGCTGTAGAAATGTCTTGTAAGTATAAAATACTTAAAGCCTTCTTTGGCAGCTGCTTTTTGAAAAATCAGTATGCATCCGAATTTTATTTTAACTATCTGATATCCTGATTCATACATTCTGTTCAGATAATCTCTCAGTCTTTCAATTCGAGTCAACGCAAAAGGAAAAAATCTTATAAGATTTTTTTGATTATCCATTTCGACATTCTCCTTTGTTAAAAACTTTTTGAATATACTTACTCTGCCTATTTTTTAGTGCTTTTTCCACTCGCTTCGCTTATTTCCCATCCCTGCCGATAAGATTGCGCTCGGCGTTGACGATGAAGTCCTAGATGTTCCACAGAAGCGAAGTTATGGCATCGATCCTTTCCGTTTTCATAAATTTTCTGCCGTTATCTTTGTTGATTACACAAACCGCATTCAATACATCAATCAGTTCCATATTATCCTCCCGTTTTAAAAAATTTTTTAACTTATTACGGCGACATTGAACGAAAACATTTTTATGCAAATTATTTTTCACAAGCTCAAAAACTCCCCGAATTTTGCATCGACATTGTGAGATTCGGGCTGCGATTTTGTATAAGACAAAATCATATCTTCCCACATTTTCTTGTATTGTTCGTATGTTGAATCCAATAACACGATAGTCTGCGGCTCCATATTGCCGGTTTCCTCGAACACATTCATTACGCTGAATGGCAGGAAGTGTTTGTTTCCCGAAAAAGCGAGACCGGAAATCTCTTTCCAATAAACTTTTCGGGGAGACTTGCGTCCCTGTTTGAAAACGAAAAAATCGTCGTGGATTTCAATATAATCTCCTGCGCCCATTATCGTATAAATCGTTATAAAAGCAAACGGGATTATTGCGCATACCAGCGCCGTCAGCAGTACGCGTATTGAATAAAACCTGATTATCACTGCGATTGCGATAAGAAGAATTGCAAGACATATCGATAGCAGCAGCACCAAACTTTTTGAATTCCTTTTGTACTTCTTATTCATTGATATCCTTTCTAATACTTACAGCAGATAGTCCCAAAGTGCTGTGTACCCTATAAATATTATATAGAACAAAACGCCGATACATATTGTGAAAAAACACAGTATACCGTGCCATGGCTGCTTTTTAACTTTTATACTTAACAAAATCATAAATAAAACTATCAAAGACAAAGCAAACACCGACACTGCATCAAATGCTATCCTGTTTTCCCAAAGCCCCGGAATGGATGGTGCCGTAGCAAATATCAGCACCGATATGACAGGGAGCAGTATCATAATTTTAGTAGATGTTTTTGTTTTCTTGATTTTTTCAAAAAGTTCGGCAATTTTTTCCTTGAGCAAAAGTCAATCATCCTTTTTGTGATTTGTTATGTTCGGCTTTTTTGCGAAAACTGATAACCAAATATATTGCAAGTACCGCCAGCCACAACATTGAAATCAGAATTCCTATTTTAACTATGTAATCAAGAAGCGGCATTTGATATATCACTTTGCCGTCGTCTTTTACTATTCTGCTTCTGCCAAAGTTTTTTTGCATTTTGTAGGTGCTGCCGTTCAATGAGAAAGAGTCCTTGTTACTTTTGAGTTCATTGAACAGCGAGGTATCCGTATCTTTATAGCTGTTGATAACATTTCCGCTTAGATCCGTGATATAAACGGTCTCGGCAGTTGATATCAAAATTTCATCATTTTGAATAGTGAAAGCATAGGCTCTTGACGTGTGCGCGTCAACGGAATATAACAAAGAGCCTTCTTTGTATACATTGATTTTGCCGTACTCGCCCAAATATAAATTCTCGTTTGAGTCCAGCGCAAACCCCTCATATGAAGTGACTACCGTACCGGAACCTATCAATGATATTGAGATAAGCATAACAAAGAAATTTATAAATAATGAAACTATCGAAAAAAGTGATAAACGCTTCATCTTTTTTCACCATCCAATCCTGCTTTGCTGTTTTACTATTTTATTTCCCATCCCTGCCGATAAGATTGCGCTCGGCGTTGACGATGAAGTCCTGGATGTTCGTCACAACGCCCGTGATGCTCAGGCTTCCTCTGTCCTTGAGCTTGTTGACGGCGAACTCTGACACATCGACAACATAGAAATATACGGGTCTGACAATGCCGTCCACCACCTGATATGACGGGGTCATGTTGCCCGTCGCTATCGTGTGCAGCTGAGTGGCGAGGGCTATTACCGTCGTCGCCTCGCTCGTGTGCTTGCGCATGGCGTCCTGCGCGTCGTATACATTCGGTATCACATCGGGAAGAGGACCGTCGTCGCGGATGGAGCCCGCGAGCACATAGGGGATATTGTTCCTGACGAGTGCCTGCATGATGCCCGTGCGGACGTTGTTCTGCTCGACATAGTTCTTTATTCCGCCCGCTTTGCGGACAAGATTTATCGTGTGCAGGTGATGGTAGTGCCCGTTGGGGACATTGTGCTTTGTGTATATGTCCTGCCCGAGCCCGGTGTGGAACAGATCGCCCTCGAGGTCGTGCGTCGCGAGGGCGTTGCCCGCAAAGAGCGCGTCGCAGTAGCCGTTGTTGATGAGCGACTCCATGGCGGCGCGGGAGTCGTGGTCGAACACGCAGGCGGGGCCCAGCACCCAGACTATCTTACCGTGGTCGCGGTCGTGGCGCAGGATATCATAGAGGCGGTCGTAGTCGCGGGAATACGAAGTTTCGCGGCTCTGTCCCATCCTGAACGCGAACGCCTGATCGACGCTGTTCTCCGGGGCGGAGAAACCGTCCGCGTGAACGAAGATGCCGTCCCTGCCGTCGTCCGTGCGGTTGACGACTACTTCATCGCCCTTTTTTATGTTCCTCATCTCGACGGCGTAGGGCATGCCGTCTTTTATCACAACGGAGCAGTCCATGCGGCTGCCCGTGAGCATCTTCCACTCGCCGTTTATCTTGAAATATTCGGGATATATCGTAGTCGCGTAAAAATTCTCCGGGATGTAGCCGTCCCCCGCCTTTTCGGTCGTCACATCGGGGAATGATATAAACGGCTCGCGGTCGAATTTCGGGGGAGTATATTTTTCCGGCTTGAACATAGTATCACCTGTTTTTATTTTTGTTTAGTATATAATATCATGCGCGGGGGTATAAATCAATCGCGGGATTGACACAAAGCGTCACGGACTATATAATCCATATGTAGGAAATTATATATCGGAGGGTCAATATGCGCAGTATTATATTCAGATGGGTCATGCGCTTTGCCGCGGCTGTGGTGAACTCGTGCTCAAAAACGCAACCGACCCCAACACGGTCGTTTTCTATGAGATAAGAGTCAAATAACCCTAACGGAGGAATTGATATGAAATTCTGTGATATGCCATATGAGAGAATAGATGTCAAGGCGGCGACTGAAGCGCTCGATGCGGCGGCGGAACGCCTCAGCGCAGCAAAGACTATCGAAGAGGCGGAGGAAGCCTTTTCGGAGCGTGAAAAAATAATCTCCCATGTTCAGACGATGAGCACGATAGCCTATATCCGCCACACCGTCAACACCCTCGATGAGTTCTATGAGAAAGAGAACGACTTCAACGACGAGAACGCCCCTCTTATTGAGCAGAGCGAGCAGAAGTTCACCGAGGCGATGCTCGGAAGCCCGCTTCGCGCACAGCTTGAAGAGAAATACGGCAAGCTGATGTTCGTCAACGCGGAGCTTTCGCGCAAGTGCTTCTCGCCCGAGATAATCCCCGATTTACAGGAGGAAAACAAGCTTTCGAGCGAATACCAGAAGCTGATAGCCTCGGCACAGATAGATTTCAACGGCGAAAAGCTGAGCCTCTCTCAACTCGGCGCATATAAAGAGAACTCCGAGCGCGACACCCGCCGCGCGGCATACGAGGCGGAGAGCGGGTTCTATATGGCTCATGCCGACGAACTCGACAGAATTTTTGACAGCCTTGTAAAATGCCGCACCCGCATTGCAAAGAAACTCGGCTTCAACACCTTCACCGAGCTTGCATATTGCCGCCAGACGCGCAACTGCTATGACGCGAAAGATGTTTCGGCTTTCCGCTCGCGCATCGTGCGCGACATAGTGCCGGTCGTCTGCCGCCTCAAGAAGATGCAGAAAAAGCGCATCGGCATAGACGACATGAAAATATACGACGACCCGTTCGCGTTTAAAGAGGGCAACCCGAAGCCCGACGGCTCGTCCGAGGATATCCTCGCCGCGGGAAAGAAAATGTATGAGCAGATGAGCCCCGAGACAGGGAAGTTCATAAACTTTATGTATGACAACGCCCTCATGGATGTCCTGAGCGCAAAGGGCAAGGCTGCGGGCGGCTACTGCACGGAGATACTCGAATACAAGTCGCCGTTCATCTTCTCGAATTTCAACGGCACTTCGGGCGATGTCGATGTGCTTACCCACGAGGCGGGTCACGCGTTCGCTTATTACAGCGTCAGAGACAAGATGGAGCTTTGCGATCAGATAAGCCCGACTATGGAGTCGTGCGAAGTTCATTCGATGTCCATGGAGTTCTTTGCGTGGCCGTGGCACGAGCTGTTTTACGGCTCGGATGCCGTGCGCTCGCGATTTGTCCATCTTGAGAGCGCGCTGGTTTTTTTGCCCTACGGCACGATGGTTGACGAGTTTCAGCACATTGTCTATGACTCGCCGGAGCTGACTCCCGCAGAGAGAAACGAAAAGTGGCTCGCACTCGAGCGGAAGTACCGCCCGTATATGGACTTCGGCGATGTCGATTTCTATTCAAACGGTCGCGGTTGGCAGAGACAGCTGCACATCTATCTCTATCCGTTCTATTATATCGACTACTGCCTCGCGCAGACTGCGGCGCTCGAATTCTGGTCGCTGAGCCAAAAAGATTATAAAGACGCGTGGCAGAGATATCTGCGTTTTGTATCCTTCGGCGGGAAGAAGAGCTTCAAGGAGCTCTGCGCCGCCGCTGGCATAGACGATCCGTTCGGCGAGCACGCATTGAACGGCGTCGCACGGACGGCGAACGCATGGCTCGATTCAAACGGTTGAAAGAGATCGCGAAATGTGATAAAATACACAGGTAATTTTTGTATATTCTGATGTGAGGAGTATAAGATGTTTAAGTACAGAATGTCCGTCATCGTCCCCGTCTATAACTGCGAGGACTATCTCGCTTCGTGCCTTGACAGCCTTCTGCGGCAGACCATAAGCAAGGATGAACTCGAAGTTCTGCTGATAGATGACGGCTCAAAGGACGGCAGTCTCGGCATATGCAAGGAATATGCCGAAAAATATGATATTTTCAAGGTGTTCTCGCTCGAAAACGGCGGCGTTTCGGCAACGAGAAATTTCGGTATCGAGCACTCGCAGGGTCAGTATATAACCTATCTCGACTCCGACGATACGCTCACCGACAATACGCTCAAGACAGTCGCCGATTTCTTCGACAGGCATTTTGACGAGATCGATCTTGTGACCTACAAGATAGTTCCGTATTACGGCGAGCAGAAGTTCGCCCTACACTACAGATACAAGCTCCTCAAAAAGACGGGCGTCTATGACCTCGAGGATCCCGAATATTGCTATATAACGCAGACGACGATGAACATCTGCGTCAAGAATCTCGGCGAGGGGAAGAATGTTCTTTTCGATACCTCGCTCGCATTCCATGAGGATCAGAAATACTGCTTCGATGTTCTCAGTGACAAACTCAAAATCGGCTTCTGCAGCCGCCCGGAGTATCTCTATCTGCGCCGCCCCGGCAGCACAACGGGTAAAAAAGGCTATGCCTATTATATCTTTGAAAACACCATGGCTATGTGGGAGGAGATGTTCGGCAGATACGAAGGTCATGTGCCGTCTTATCTCCAGTCGCTCTATATCAATGATATAAACTGGAAGAGCACGCAGGATATCCTGCTGCCCTACAGCTATCCGAAAGATGAGTTCGACAGAGCAGTCGGCAGGATAAATGCCCTGCTTGACAGAGTCGACGACAGCGTCATTCTCAACCACCCGTATATGGATCTTTATCACAAGCATTTTTTGCTCAAGATAAAGGGATGCAACAAGATGAGTGTCGCAGCGGACAGAAAACATTTGCGCGTGCTCTATGACGGCGAGGAGGTTTACAGTGCCGACAAGGTGCCGATAGTCGTCAACTCGTTCAAAGTGTTCGGCGAAACTCTGCGCGTGGACGCATTTTTGAAGTGCGTCATATTTGACTATGTCGAAAAGCCGCGCGTGTTTATAATAAAAGACGGCGCGCGTGAGGAGATTGAACTGACTCACTCGAACTATGAATATTACCGCGCGGGGATAAAGACCGCCACATTCTGGCGCATGCGCTTTGATATCGATGTCACAAAGACAAAGAGGTTCGAGCTTGAGGTCGAGACCTGCGGCAATACTTACAAGCTCTCTTATTATTTCGGTCCCCATGTTCCGCTGACTCAAGATAAGGGACAGAAAATATTCTTCAGAGATAATAGACGCTATAAAGAGAAAAACGGAGTGTTCACTATCTCTTCGTCTCCGGCTCTCAACAATGCGTTTTATAAACTGCTCGTGGCGTTTTACAATATGCTCTACTTCGGCTTGAAGAACCCGAGGATAGTGTATAACCGCCTGCTTGCGCTGACTTTTAAAGGCAGCGGCCCCATATGGCTCTATCTTGACCGATACGGCGTGTTTGACAACGCATACGATCAGTTCAAGCACGATTTCTCCAAAAAAGACGGCGTTAAGCGCTATTATATCCTCAACGACTGCGACCGCGACAAGCTCGACGAGCGCTTCACTCCCGAGGAGAAAAAGAACGTCGTGATGTTCCATTCGAAGCTTCATAAGCAGCTGTATTTCAACTGCGACAAGATAATCACATCGTTCTCGAATCTCTCGAATGTCTCGCCTTTCGGGGCGGGCCCGACCCGCTGGTATGCCGACCTTGTAAAATTCGAGCTGGTCTATCTCCAGCACGGCATACTCCACGCGTCGCTCAGAAGCCTCTATGACAAGGAGCACTGCTCGATAGACAGAGTCGTCGTGTCGAGCGGCTTCGAGATAGAGAACTTCCAAAATAACTACGGCTTTGCGGAGCGCGAGCTGATAAAGAGCTGCATGCCGCGATATGACAGTATGGAGCCCAGCGGAAAAAAGAAAAATAGAATTGTGTTCTCGCCATCGTGGCGCAGCAATCTTATCGGTGCGCTTGTCAACAACGAGCGCGAAGTGCTGCCCGAGGTGTTCATGGAGTCCGATTTCTTCAAGCAGGTCTCGGCGTTCCTCAATTCCGAGAGACTGCACGACATGCTCGAGAAAAACGATCTCTATCTCGACTTCAAGAACCACCCGATATTCAAATGCTATAACCATCTGTTTGATATAAAGAACGACAGGGTCTGCACGGACAATTTCGATACGAATATAGACGAGTACAGACTGATGATAACGGACTATTCTTCGATAGTTTTCGATTCCGTCTATCTCAACTGCCCCGTGCTCTATTTCGTGCCGGACTATGAGCTGTTCTTAGCGGGCGTGTCGCATAACTATAGGCAGCTCGACCTGCCGCTTGAAAACGGCTTCGGACCGTTCTCGCAGGATGCGGACACTCTGCTCGACCATCTCGAAGAATATATAAACAACGGCTTTGCCCCGCAGGAGCCCTATGCCTCGCGCATGAAGGATTTCTTCCTCTACAGAGACGACCACTGCTGCGACAGGCTATATGACGCAATGATAAACGACTGAAAACGGAGAAAAACATGACAGGGATTCTGCTCATTGACAAGCCTGAGGGCATGACCTCGTTCGTTGCGGCGGCGCGTGTCCGCCGAATGACGGGCGTCAAAAAGACCGGGCACACCGGGACGCTCGACCCCATGGCGACAGGCGTTCTGCCCGTTCTGCTCGGCGGAGCGACCCGCTTTTGCGAACTGCTCCCGTCGCACGACAAGGCGTATATCGCATCTTTAAGGCTCGGCACTGTTACCGACACGCTCGATATCACCGGCGAAGTGCTCGAAACGCGGGAGGTAAACGCCTCGCTCGCGGATTTTGAATCCGCATTGCAGAGCTTTTCGGGCACAATAGAGCAGGTGCCACCGATGTATTCCGCCATCTCGCAAAACGGCGTGAGATTATATAAACTCGCGCGGCAGGGGATAGAAGTCGAGCGCGAGAGCAGGACTGTTAATATTTCTTCGATATCACTTGTTGGCTGCAACGAAAAAAACGGCGAATATACAATATCCGTCGAGTGCTCGGCGGGCACATATATCCGCTCGCTCGTCGCCGACATCGGCGAAAAGCTCGGCTGCGGAGCCGTTATGACTGCGCTACGCCGCACAAAGGCAAACGGGTTCCCGATAGACGGATGCATAACCCTCGATGAGCTTGCGGAACTCGCGCACAGCGGCAAAATCGAAGAAAAAATTATCCCGATCGAGCAGGCTCTCGACTCTTACAGATTCGTGACCGTCACCGAGCCGCAGGCGCGGAGATTCAAAAACGGCGGCGAGCTGAGCCTTGAGCGGCTCTATCTCAAAGCCCCGCAGGAAAACGAGCTTGTGCGCGTCATTGCGCCGGGAAACGAATTCTTAGGCATGGGCGAAGTAGCGGACGGCGAGATAAAAGTAAAAAGACTATTGATAAAATAAAGCTGAAGTTAATGCCGGTGCTGTATACACAACCGCGTTGAAAGTATTCTCCGCCGATTAAAAGCAAAATAATATAAAAGTATCGCCGCCGGAAATATAAGTCCCGGCGGCGGTTTTTTACAGTGTTATATTTGGCGGTCAGTTGTTATTTGGCAACATTGTATTTCAGCTGAGCGGTTATTGCTATGGCGATTGCCGCGACAAAGCATACACCGAGAGCGATGAAGCCCCAAGCCGCGTGCGTGATATAATTTATTGCACCGGCGGCGAGCAGTCCGCTGCCGACAAAGAACATGACCAATGCGTAGAGCTTTGCGTAAGCACCTGCGTTTTCTTCGCTGACATTTTTGCGCTGATAGCTGTGAATGAGCGATATCCTGCCGCCACAAAGGAGCAGAGCGCAGACATAGAATACCGCCGCAAGGGCGCAGAGCAGAATGAGTTCGAAAATATCCATAACTGTTACCTCCCTGTTGGTTTTCGTGCTTATTATATCACCACGCCCGGAAAAGTCAACAGCCTGCAAAATCAGCCGCTCGGAGTATATCTCCGGGCGGCTGATTCGATTAAAAATCCGGGTGGGGTTCGCCGTGGCGGTACTTGTCCATAATATCTTTGAACACATCGCCGTTTGACGGGGGAGTCCAGGTTATTGCGTTTGCTCCCGCTTCGACGGTGGCGAGTATGCTCTCCTCCGTCGGACCGCCTGTCGCGATTATCGGAATATCCGGGAAGCGCTCCCTGATGCTGCGCACGACCTGCGGCGTTCTGCCGGCTGCGGATATGTTCAGGATGCTGACGCCCGCGTCGATACGCCCCTGAATGTCCTCGTCCTCGCTGAGCACGGTGACAACTATCGGCACGTCTATAGTTCTGTGTAGCTCTTTTATCGTCTCGTTTCTCGTCGGCGCGTTGACGACAACGCCTATCGCGCCCTGAAACTCGGCGTGCAGGGCGAGGTTGACGACTCTGTGACCCTGCGTCAGTCCTCCGCCGACTCCGACAAAGACCGGCACGTCCGCCGCCACCATGACAGCCTGGGTTATCACGGGCTGAGGGGTGAACGGATAGACTGCGATGACCGCGTCCGCGTTAGTGTTTCTGATGATGCTCGCGTCGGTTGAAAAAAGCACCGACTTGATCCGTCTACCGAGTATTTTGATTCCGCTGCAGCGATAAATCGGCTCGGGAACTTTGAGCATGAAGTCTCTGAGACTTCCTTTGATCTCCGGTATGTTCTGCTCCGGCATAACATCAATTCCTTTCTCTTTCATCCGGCGCCGCAAAGAAAAATCTTGCATTGCGCAAAAAGCGGCATATAATATATGTGCGGGAGCTGCAGATTTTTCCAAACGCGCCGTTTATGTTAATTGAATTTCTATTATTTGTAATTATAACATAAGTATAACATATTTCTAAACTTCGGTCAATTACAGAGAAGAATCAAGCGAGAAAAGGGGTATTTGCATGAGCTTTGAAAAAATAGATATATGCGATATAAAAGACAGCTTCACGCGCCTTATCAGGGACGATTGGGCGCTGCTGACCGCCGGCAAAGCGGGTGATTATAATACCATGACCGTCAGCTGGGGCATGACAGGCGAGCTGTGGGGCAAGGATGTTGTCGCGGTCTTCGTGCGCCCGCAGAGATACACATATGAATTCATGGAGAAGTACGGCGATTTTACGCTCTCGTTTTTTTGCGGCGAATATAAAAAGGCGCTCTCTTTCTGCGGCGCGAAGAGCGGGCGCGACTATGACAAGGCTAAAGAGTGCAACTTGAGTGCTGTAGAACTCGGCGGGAGCGTGGCGTTTGAAGAGGCGAATTTAATTATAGCCTGCAAAAAGATAGCTTTTGCGGATATGGATCCGTCAAAGTTTTTGGCGCCCGAGATAGAGAAAAACTACCATAACGGCGACTATCACCGCATTTATATCGGCGAGATAACCGAGGTGTGCAAAAAAGTTTAAGATTTTTTAAAAAAGTTTGAAAAAAGCCCTTGACTTTTGTCGCGGGATGTTGTATTATAGTCGAGCACTTGAGAGAGCGGTCATACAAAAATCGCTCCGAAGTCGGTGCCTATAACGATGAGGGTCCACCCGTTCCCATTCCGAACACGGTAGTTAAGCTCACTCGTGCTGACAATACTCGGAGGGCAGCCTCCCGGGAAGATAAGTCGACGCCGACATTTGTGAATTCAGCTTTCCAATAGGAAGGCTGTTTTCTTTTCAGAGACGGTAACGGCTTTTGCTGTCATCGTCTTTTTTTTATTGCATTTCAGCCGTAGAATAAGTTAAAATAATTTCGGGTGATTGAGATGAAAACCACATTCGAATTGATATACGATGTTGTACGAAAAATCCCGCGCGGCTGCGTTGCGACTTACGGGCAGATAGCGACTCTCGCCGGCAATCCGCGCTGGTCGCGCGTCGTCGGCTATGCTCTGCATGTCAACCCAGAGCCGGGCGTTATCCCGTGCCACAGGGTGGTAAACCGCCTGGGCGAGACTTCCTCCGCGTTCGCGTTCGGCGGTGAGGATATGCAAAAGACCCTCCTCGAAGAGGAGGGCGTGAAGTTCGATGAATCGGGCAGAGTCGATCTTCAAAAATATCAGTGGCGCACCTGATTATTTGAACACCGTCTGCACGAGCAGCATATAGAGCGCCGTGCCGCCGCCGATGCTCAGCAGCGTGTTCTTCTTCCATTTATGCAGTACAATTATCAGCAGCACCGACAGAATCTCCGGTATGCCGTAGGTTCCGCTTGAGGCGACGTCTTTGAAGCAATAAACGACTAGCAGACCGATGGCGGCGCAGGCGTTCCGTTCGTCCATTCGCACAAGAGCAACGAAGAGATATACGGCGTTATTTCCGGCAAGGGCAAAGCCGTTATCGACGGCGAGGAAGTGGCTCTCGCCGAGGGCGACTGGCTGAGAGTTGCGCCGAAAGCCAAAAGACAGTTCTCTTCCGCGCGGATTCCGGGATAACTTTTGTGTGTATCCAGGTGAAAGAAAATTCGCTCGGCGGCTTTACCGCCGACGATGCGGTCGTGTATTAAATAAAAAGCTAAAAGTGCAGCTGCGAGATAACCGGGCTGCACTTTTTTTATATAATGTTCGGCTTTTTATTTATCCCTCTTCAACCGGCGCATAGCTGCGGATGAAGGCGTTGATGAACAGCGGACCCATGTCTATCGCGTGGAACACTGCGCCGTCCTCAGTCTCGAGCACCGTGATGCCCTCGCCCTCGCTGCCTTTGGTCAGGTTGCGGTCGAAATATTTTGAAACCTCGCCGCTGACGGGATCGATTTTATATATTGCCTGAGTGTCGTCGTTTGTCGCGGCGTAGAGCATGCCTTTGTACATCTCCGCGCCCTGAATGCGCCTGACCGTCTCGCTGAGCTTTACTGTCTTGACATATTTCATATTGTCCGATATGTTATAGAAAATCAGCTCGTTTGCGTTCTTTGAATGGTCGAGGGCGATGAGCAGACCGTTGTCGTTGTCGACCGCGACCCACGGCAGTCCGCGCGTGTGACGGGTGTTGTCGAGAATATAATATCTGCCGGTGAATTTCAGCGTGTCCGCGTCGTATACCGCGACGACTGGATATTTCCAGACCTTGCTGTCCTCGAGCCCGGCGTAGATGCAGTTGTCGGCTTTCGAGTAGCTGATGCCGCCGATGTGTGCGAGACCGTAGTCGTCTTTGAGCTGCTGCGGAATGGCGAGCGGGTTTGATTTGACGCGGGTCTTGCCGTCAAGCTCGGATTTCGTCAGCCCCCATTTCGAGCTGAAATAATAATATTTCCCGTCCGTCGTGATGCCCTGCGAGCGCTCCGCCGCGCCTATGAGCAATACATTGACCTTTGACACCTCGGGATGCCTCTTGCCCGCAGAGAGTGCGTCGATCCCGAGAGTCAGGACGGAGAGAAAAGTCATGAACGCCGCGAGCGTGAGAGCGGCAAGACGGCGCATTAATAATATAGCCTTTTTAAAAATTTCGATATACTGCATAAACGACCTCCGGTTTACTGCTGTTCCGGTTATAAATTTAGCAAAAACGGCGTGATATGTCAATCTTTTCTCAGCAAGTATTAATAAATATTTATCCGTCAAAGACTTATTTCTATTGAAATTTACCCAAATATATGCTATCATATTCTGTACCTAATGAGAACGGTGGAAACTCACATGAACTCAGAATCAGCGCACGGATACCGTCCGTGCATAATAATACCGGGCATAGGGCAGTCGCGGGTGATAGAGACGGACGAAAACGGCGAAAAGATCCGCAATCTCTGGCCGTTCAATCCCGATATAGACGCACTCGTCAAGTCGGTCGCCCCGTCCGCCGCGCGGATGATGCTTCTTCGGCGCGACTGCGGCTTTACTGCGGCGCTCGACAGGGCTGTGCGCACGATGCTCGAACCGCTCAGCTGCACGCCCGACTCCATGAGAAAAGTCAGAGCCGAGGTTGTCGGCTATTATCGTCCCGTCGGCGAATGCACCGCCGGCGAGAAGAGATACATATATAAGATGGTGCCCCTCAATGCGCTCTCTGATATTATCGGCGAAGAGAATCTTTATTTCTTCGCGTATGATATCTTCGGCAGGGCGGACGAAAATGCCCGTCTGCTGCGCGAATTTATCGCGATGGTCAAAGAGCAGAGGCAGTGCGAAAAGGTCGATCTGATTCCCGTGAGCATGGGCGCGACCGTAGCGGAGATGTACTTCGAGCTGTACGGCGCGGATCAGGATGTCAAGCGCGTTATCGGCGTTGTCCCGGCGTATGACGGCTCGGATATCGCCGCCGACCTCGTCGCAGGGGATATCAATACAGACGACTGCGACGCGCTGCTCGAAATGCTTCTGAGCCGGCGCGAGGCGGAAAAAATATCTAAACTTATGCATATGATGCCAAAGAAAGTCACGGACGGCGCGGTCAGAGCACTGGTTCGCGCGGCGTGTGAGAGCGTTGTCATCAACAGCTCTGCGATGTGGGGAATAATCCCCTCGGAGCGCTATCCCGCGCTTCGCGACAAGTATCTCGGCGACTCCGCGCATGATGCGATGCGCGCCGTGACCGACCGCCACTGGCGGGTCAGGCGGAATATAAAAGAGCTCGTCCGGCGTGAGCAGGAGCGCTCGGTTGAATTTTACAATATCTGCGGCTGCGGCAAGCGGTTAGTGCCGATAGCGGCATCCGACAGTCTGACTTCAGATACAATAGTCCCGACATATTCGGCGTCGATGGGCGCGCAGTGTGCGCCGCCCGGACGGACGCTCAGCCCGGGGCGCGGCGAACCCGTTGATTTCATATCCCCGCGCTCGGATATCAATGCGGCGTCTGCCGCCGTGCCGGACAGGACATGGTTCTATTATAATATGGAGCACGAACAGGCCGCCGAGAATAAAAATCTGCTCGATCTCGTTGCGAAGATAGCCTCTTCCGATGAGCCGATAGACGTGTTCACCATGCCCGAACACCCTCAGTTTGCCGATTATAAGAAATAAGACAATACATATCAAGAACAGGAGAAAAACTATGAAGAAGATGAAATCGACCGTAGCCCTTGTGCTCGCGCTCATCATGGCTTTCTCGGCGTTTACCTGCGCCTCCGCAGCCCCCGCATCCGCATCGTCCGATGCGTCGATAGCAAAGGCCGTTGATACGCTTGCCGACGCCGCAGAAGAGAGCGGAACCCATGCGAACTGCCATAACGGCGACTGCGGACATGCGCCCGTCGTGGTGGTTCCCGGCATCAACCACTCGCCCACATATCTCTATGACGAGAACGACGAGCCCGTGCTCAACAAGGACGGCAAACGCATAGGCGGAACGCTGCTTATCCTTGATACGGATAATCTTGTCACCGTCATCCTCAAAAAGCTCGCGTGGCCGCTTATAAAAATGCTCGCCACCCAGACGGACAGCGGCTTCCCCAAGGCAGTCTATGAGACCGTCTGCGACCTCTTCTCCATCCAGAAGTGCGACAATGAGGGCAACCCGATAAACAACCTCAAGACCGAGAAATACGGTTCTCTCGCCGACATGGATAAGGACACGAGAGACTGGGCATACAGAATGATCCCCATGCAGAAGCTGACTAATATCATCGGCGAGGATCATGTCTATTTCTTCACATTTAACCTCGTCGGCAGCCCCATGGACTCCGCCGCGAACCTCAACGAATATATCCAGCAGGTCAAGAAGGCGACCGGACACGACAAGGTAAATCTTCTCAACGTCAGCCTCGGCGGAACTATCTTCACCGCATATCTTGACGCTTACGGCTACAAAGATATCAACCAGGTCGTCAACGCCGTTGCCGCGACCGACGGCTCCGAGATAATCGCCGACTTCCTCACCAGAGGCGAAGCAGGCTTCAGAATCGACGACGAGTTCCTCTATCATGAGTATATCCCGAGAATAATCGCGGAGGGCAGCGACACCGCCTCCCTCGGCTATCTTCTCAATCTTGTTATCAGAATAATCCCGCGTCAGGTGTTCAGAGACACCCTGACCGCCGCCATGGACGGTCTCTCCGAGACTCTGCTCGTAAACTGCCCGCAGTTCTGGGCGCTCGTCCCGTCCGACAGATATGACGCTCTCTGCGAAAAGTATCTGACCGACAAGGATCACGCAGTCCTCAAGGCGAAGACCGACCGCTATCATCAGGCTCAGCTCAACCTCAGAAAGAATGTCCTCGCGGCTCACGCGGCGGGCGTTAAGATAGACTCAATAGCCGGCGCGAACCTCGCTTTCGGTGATATCGAATACAGCTACTTCAGCATCATCAAGAGTGCGCTTGACACCAACTCCGACGGTATCATCCAGCTCTCATCGACCACCATGGGCGCAACAGGCGCCGCTCCCGGACAGAAGCTGCCCGACAGCTACAAGCCCGCAAAGAGAGGATATATGTCCGTTGACGGCTCGATAGACGCCTCCACGGCAGTTCTCCCGGACAACACATGGATATTCATCGGCCAGCATCACGAGGCGGGCAACAACGATGTTGTTCTGACCCTCGCCTGCGCGCTGTTCACCGATTCCGAGCTCAAGGATGTCCACTCCAAGCCCGATGTCTGGCCACAGTATAACGGCACCTGCCGCACGAAGGAGATCAGACGCTGGCTCCTGCCCGATGCAAAGGCTTACAGAGCGAAAATCGACGAAATGCCCGCAGAGGAGCGTCCGAGTGACGAGCAGATAGCCGAGCTTGACGCCGCTATCGCGCAGGGCGAAGACGCACTCAACATGACTATAGCCGATCCCGCAAAGGCAGACGCCGCGAAAGAGAGACTGACGAATATCCTCGTCGAACTCGGTCAGCGTGAGCCCGCAAAGGAGACTTCCAAGGCGGCTTATGCGCTCGAGAAGGTCTGCTGCGTGCTCAGCCTCATCGCTCTCAAGACAATAGGCAGCCAGGGCTATTCCGACGTTACACGCGTAATTATACGGTTCATTATTAAGTTTTTAGGTTCCGTTATCTGATTTAAATCTCAATATACGGCGAGCCCCTTTTCGGAGTTCGCCGTATCTTTTTAAAGGACGGTGTTTTAAAATGAAGTCAGTCAGGAGAATAGCCGCGCTGATACTCTGCGCGGCTATTGTTTTCTCGACCGGCATATCCGCCGCATCTTACGGCGGCGCAAAGCATGAAAACGTATCGTCCGCCGACGAATCGGGACTCGCTGCGGCACTCACTCAGAAAAACGAAAAAACAGAGCCCGCGAAAGCGAAAAAGCCCGGCACCCTGACCGAATGCGGCGGAACCTGCGAATACAGCCCGACGGTCGTTATCCACGGCATAGGCCAGTCAAAGACCTATCTATATGAGAACGACGAGATAGCGGTCGATGAGGACGGCAAGCAGATAACCGGCTGGCCGATATACGCGAATACTAAATATATTATAAAAAATCTGCTCTGGCCGCTTGTCAAGATGCTCGTCACCCAGCGCGATGACGGCTTTGTCGAGTCGTTCAGAAAAACGCTCGAGGGTACTCTCTATGTCAACGCTTTTGACTCGAACGGCAAGAATGTCTATGATGTCAGAGTCAAGAAATATCCGCAGAGCGTTGCAAAATGCACGGACGAAGACAAAGAAGAGATATACGTCAATGTGCCGATAGACGGCTTCTCGAAAGTCGCAGGCGAGGATCATCTCTATTATTTCGCCTACAATTCGTTCGGCAACAACAGCGAGATAACCGACGAGCTCTATAATTTCATCGGCCAGATAAAGCGCGAGACGGGTCACGACAAGATAAATGTCGTGGCAATAAGCCTTGGCGGCACTATCGCAAACAGTCTGTTCGACCGCTATCCGGAGCTCTATCCGAGCCTCGACCGCGTGGTTTATATCGTCCCCGCGCTCGACGGATCGAATATAGTCGGTGATATCTATCTTGGCAGGCTCAGCACCTCGGACGAGATGCTCTATAAGAACCTGCTGCCGAATCTTGTCGGCGGCGCGGAGGGCTATCTGCTCAACGCCGTTATAAGAATGATACCCAAGCAGATTTTGCTCGATACGCTCGATGCGACGGTTGACGGGCTGACGAATGTTATTCTTCGCAACTGTACCACAATGTGGTCGCTCGTGCCCGAGGCATACTATGACGAAGCAGTATCGCGCGTCCTGCCAGGAGAAGAGAATGCGGAGATGCGCAGGCAGGTTGAAGTATATCATCACGCGCAGGTCAACAGATTCGCAAATATCGAAAAGATGCGCACCGCCGGAGCGGAAGTCTTTGATATAGTTGACTATGACTATCAGCTCTACTGCCTGGTGCCATCATACGACAAGAGCAATGCGGACGGAATAATCCACGCGGAGTCGACCTCCATGGGCGCGAAGTTCGCGAAGATAGGCGAGACCCTCGGCGAGGACTATGTCCAGCAGGGCACCCGCTGCAAGAACGAGGCGCACAATCATATTTCACCCGACGGCGTTGTTGACGCGTCGGTGGGTCTGCTTCCCGACCACACCTTCTATTTCAAGGGTCAGGATCACGAAAAGACCGGCTCGAACGATGTTATAATGAAGCTTGCGACCGAGCTGCTGACGAATCCCGAGTTCAAGGATGTCTATTCCATGCCCGACAGGTTCCCGCAGTTCAATATCGGCAGGAATACGAAAGATTTAGTGAACAATCTGATGAAACCGGCGCAGGAGATAGACAGGAGCACGCTTTCCGCAGAGGATGCGGCAGAGCTTGACGCGGCGCTCGAAGAGTGCAATGCGATGCTCGAAAATACGGTAGTCGACCCAACGGCGACAGAGCACGCACAGAAGAGGCTCGAAAATATACTGATAAAAATCGGCGAGCGCGAGGCTCCGAGCGAGAATAAAGAGAAGCTGAGCGCGGTCGGCGAGGCGATAAGCAAGTTTATAAGCGATGCGCTCTATGAGTGCGTCGGCGCTCAGGGATATTACGATGCGTTCCAACAGCTGCTGGAGCTTATCGGAAAATACTTCCCTCAGCCCGCATAAACAGCAAAAATAACAGCAGACCGGGGAGACCCGGTCTGTTTTTGTACTTGTAGGGTGCGACGACTCGACGCACCGGGCATGATGTAAGGTTGCAAAAATCTCATAGTATTGTCGGTTGTGCAGCATGAAATGAAAGCTTGAATCAGCGGCACAAAAAGCAAAACAGCCGGAGAGAGAAACTCCGGCTGTTGATTTAATTTTTACATTCCGCGTCTTGTTACGCAGTTTTCGAGGTTTATCGCATCGTACACGCCCTCGTCGAAAAGCGGGCAGATGCTCTTATATTCATCTATCGGCAGCTCTTCGAGCGTCGTGCCTTTTTTGATGCAAAGTGCAACGAGCTCGCCCGTCGCTTTATAGGCATCGCGGAATGGCAGCCCCTTTGAAACGAGGAAGTCGGCGCAATCTGTAGCATTTATGAATCCGCCGGCGGCAGCCTTTCTCATGTTCTCGGGAATCATCTTCATCGTCGCTATCATCGGAGTCAGCGCCGTCAGGCACATTTTGACTGTGTCCATGCCGTCAAAAATTGCGTCCTTGTCCTCCTGCATATCTTTGTTATATGCAAGCGGCAGACCTTTCATCGTCGTGAGCAGTCCGCAAAGGTCGCCTATAACACGCCCCGCCTTGCCGCGCGCGAGCTCCGCGAGATCGGGGTTCTTCTTCTGCGGCATGATACTCGAACCGGTCGAAAAAGCGTCGTCAAGCTCGGCAAATTTGAACTCCCACGAGCACCACATGATTATCTCTTCGCACAGGCGCGAGATGTGAACCATGAGTATCGAGCACGCGCTGAGCAGCTCGAGGCAGAAGTCTCTGTCCGATACGCCGTCAAGGGTGTTGGGCATATAACCGTCGAACCCGAGTGCCTTTGCGGTCATGGCGCGGTCAATGGGATATGTCGTTCCCGCGAGCGCACCCGAGCCGAGCGGGGAGTAGTTCATCCTGCCCGCGGCGTCCTCAAAGCGTCCGAGGTCGCGGCGGAGCATCTCGATATATGCGCCGATGTGCGCCGCAAAGGTTATCGGCTGAGCGCGCTGAAGATGCGTGTAGCCCGGCATGATGCAGTGGGCGTATTCTTTAGCCTTGCCGTCGAGCGCGTCAATAAGTCCGTTTATGAGCCCCGTGACCTGCGGCACGTCTTTTTTGAGATAGAGCCTTATGTCAACGGCGACCTGGTCGTTTCTGCTGCGCCCGGTGTGGAGTCTTTTGCCCGCGTCGCCGATTCTCGAGGTAAGCTCGCCTTCGATAAAGGTGTGGATATCCTCGGCGTCGGGGTCTATCATCAGCTCGCCCGAGATAATGTCGTTTCGGATGTCCGAGAGTCCCGCAAGAATTTTCTTGCAGTCCTCCTCGGAGATTATCCCTTTTGCGGCGAGCATAGATGCGTGGGCGATGCTGCCGTCGATATCCTCGTTGAACATGCGGCTGTCCGTTTTTATCGAGGAGTTGAAATCGTTGGTCTTTTTATCGGCTTCTTTGCTGAAGCGTCCCGCCCAGAGCTTCATGCCTTTGCCTCTCTCTCGGCGTCGAGAATGGCCTTGACCTTTATCGGCAGACCGAAGAGGTTGATGAAGCCTGCGGAGTCCTTCTGATCGTAGACATCGTCCTCGTCAAAGGTCGCGAAAGCTTCGCTGTAGAGCGAATAGGGCGAGGTGGTGCCCGCGTTTATTATGTTGCCCTTGTAGAGCTTGAGCTTGACGTCACCGGTGACGCGCTCCTGAGTCTTGTCAACGAAAGCGGCGAGCGCCTCCCTGAGGGGAGTGAACCACTGACCGAAGTAGACAAGCTCGGCATAGCGCAGAGCGACCTGCTCTTTGTAGTGCATGGTGTCCCTGTCGAGGGTCAGAGTCTCAAGGACTTCGTGAGCCCTGTAGAGAATTGAGCCTGCGGGATTCTCATAAACGCCCCTTGACTTCATGCCGACAAGGCGGTTCTCGACGATATCCGCAAGTCCGACGCCGTTTTCGCCGCCGATCTTGTTGAGCTTCTCGATCATGGTAACGCCGTCCATCTTCTCGCCGTCAACGGCAACGGGAACGCCCTTTTCAAAGCTTATTGTGATATAGGTCGGCTTGTCGGGAGCCTGCTCGGGGGACTGACCGATCTCAAGGAAGCCGGGCTTGTTGTACTGCGGCTCGTTTGCGGGGTCTTCAAGGTCGAGACCCTCGTGCGAAAGGTGCCAGAGGTTCTTGTCCTTTGAATAGTTCGTCTCACGGTTTATCTTGAGCGGGATATTGTGCTTTTCGGCGTATTCTATCTCCTCCTCACGGGATTTGATGTTCCAGATACGCCAGGGAGCGATTATCTGCATATCGGGCGCGAAAGCCTTTATTGCAAGCTCGAAACGCACCTGATCGTTGCCCTTGCCCGTGCAGCCGTGGCAGACAGCGTCTGCGCCCTCGGCCTTGGCTATCTCAACGAGTCTCTTCGCGATTATCGGGCGGGCAAACGAGGTGCCGAGCAGATAGTCACGCTCGTATACGGCGCCGGCTTTCAGTGTCGGGAAGATGTAGTTCTCGACGAACTCCTTTTTGAGATCCTCAATATAGAGCTTGGAAGCGCCGGTCTTGATGGCTTTTTCCTCGAGTCCGTCGAGCTCCGTGCCCTGGCCGACGTCGGCTGAAACGGCAACGACCTCGCAGTTGTTGTAGTTCTCCTTGAGCCACGGGATTATTATCGATGTGTCAAGTCCGCCGGAATAGGCGAGCACAACTTTTTTGATCTCTTTCATGTTAAATACCTCCGTATTCATCGTATGCACATATTATACAACGATTATTCAGAAAATCAAGAGTTATATTCAAAAAATATGCAACTTCTTGGAAAGTAACAAAAGAAGCGCCCCGAAGGACGCTCTTTTTGGTGGAATTTATTTACTTGAGCAGAAAACCGACCTTTTTCATGACCTTGTTGAGCGTGCGCTCGGAGATGCGCTGCGCAGTCTCGGCGCCCTTTGCCATGCATTCGCTGAGATATGCCTTGTCGTTTACGATACGGTTGAAGTTCTCGCGCACGGGGGTGAGCTCTTCTATAACGGCTTCGCCGACTTTTGTTTTGAAGTCGCCGTAGCCCTTGCCCTCGAACTCGCGCTCGATCTCGTCGAACGAAGCTCCGGTGCAGCAGGAATAAATGGACATCAGGTTGTTGATGCCGTCCTTGCCCTCGCCGTATCTGACAACAGCTTCGGAGTCCGTAACTGCGCTCTTGAACTTCTTCATAATAACCGAGGGCTCGTCAAGAATGGAGACGGATGCCTTCGGGTTCGGGTCGGATTTCGACATCTTCTGATTCGGGTTCTGCAGCGACATTATTCTCGCGCCGACCTTGCCGATAAACGGCTCGGGAATGGTGAATGTGTTGCCGTATATGCCGTTGAAGCGCTCGGCTATGTTGCGGGTTATCTCAAGATGCTGCTTCTGATCCTCGCCGATGGGCACATAGTTTGCCTGATAGAGCAGAATATCCGCAGCCATGAGCACGGGGTAGGCGAAGAGGCCGACATTGACATTGTCCGCGTGCTTCTGGGATTTGTCCTTGAACTGGGTCATTCTCGAAGCCTCGCCGAACTGGGTGTAGCAGTCGAGAATCCACGCGAGCTGGGCGTGGGTGTTGACATGGCTCTGGACGAACACGACGTTCTTATCCGGGTCGAGTCCTATCGAGAGCAGGAGCGCAAAAGCCTCCATGGTCTGGCGTCTGAGAGTCGCGGGATCCTGCCTGACGGTTATCGCGTGCAGGTCGGCAACGGCGTAGACGCAGTCATAGTCGTCGCTCATCGCTTTCCAGTTGCGCAGAGCACCGAGATAGTTGCCGAGAGTCGGAATCGCGGTTGGCTGAATTGCGCTGAGAACGCGCTGGCGGCGTTCGGGAGTCTGATTTTCCATATATGTTATTCTCCTCTCATTTCTTTGAGCACCCTGCCGAGGATCTTCATGCCCTCGACAATTTTATCGTCCGCTGGGGTCGAGAAATTGAATCTGACGGCGTTGCTCTTTCCGTTGACATCGGTCAAAAACGCGGTGCCGGGGACGAGCGCGACCATGTTCTCGGCGGATTTTTTGACGAACTCAAGCGCGTCAACATCCTCGGGCAGCTCGCACCAGATGAACAGACCGCCCTCGGGACGGACATAGCTGACCGCGTCGCCAAGCTCGCTGTCTATCATATCGCACATGAGATTGAGCTTTCTGCGGTATATCTTTCTTATCTTCTCGATGTGCTCGTCAACATCGTATCTCTTCATCCACTCGGCGACTATCATCTGCATCAGCTGGGTCGTGTGAACATCGACCGCCTGCTTGCCGACGGTCATCTTCGCGACTACGGGCGCGGGAGCGACCGTGAAGCCGATACGGATGCCGGGCGCAAGAATCTTCGAGAACGAGCCGGAATAAATGACGATTCCGTCCTCGTCGAAGCTCTTTATATTCGGAACATCTTCGCCCGCAACGCGCAGATCGCCGTAGGGGTTGTCCTCAAGAATCATAACATTGTGCGCTTTGGCGAGCTCATAGAGCCTGTGGCGCTTCTCGAGCGACATAGTAACGCCCGCGGGATTCTGGAAGTTCGGAATAGTATATATCATTTTGGCGTTCGGGTTCTCGTCAAGAGCCTTTTCGAGAGCCTCGATATTCATGCCGTCCGCATCGACGGGCACGCCGACGAGCTTCGCGTTATATGAGCGGAAGCAGTTGAGCGAGCCGATGAACGACGGGCTCTCGCAGATAACGACATCGCCCTCGTTGCAGAGGACTTTGGTCGAAAGATCCATGACCTGCTGCGCGCCGCTCGTGATTATAATCGAATCAAAGTCGCGGCCAATGCCGTATTTTGATTTCATTCTTGTTTTTATCAGGCTGATAAGCTCGGGGTAGCCCTCAGTCACGCCGTACTGGAGCGCGTCTATCGGGCGGTTCTTGAGTATATCTGCGGCTATCTCCTGAACCTCGGCGACGGGGAATGCGTCGGGAGCGGGGTTGCCTGCGGCGAACGGTATCATGCCCGGCACGCTTGTTGCCTTGAGCACCTCTCTGATAGCGGAGGGCTTGAGCGACGCTATTTTATCGGAAAAACGGTATTCCATATTTTTCTACTTCCTTTCCGGAGACGGATTATAAGTATATATAACCTTTATAACTTAAAATTATATCACACGCTAACTCGGTTGTAAATCAAAATGTTTTATGTTATCATAGCTATATCAAACCGAAAGAGGTAGAACCATGTTCCGTTATGCAATTTTTGATTTTGACGGCACGCTTGCCGATACGGGTGCGGGCGTGTTTGCCTCCGTGCAGTATGCCCTGCGCAGCATGGGCGAGCCGGAGCTTGACAGCGAGACGCTGAAATATTTTATAGGCCCTCCGCTCGAGACGAGCTTTTTCGTCAAGTGCGGACTCGACAGCGAACGCTGTCATGAGGCGGTCGAAAAATACCGCGAATACTATTCGACAAAAGGTATATATGAACTTGAATTCTTTCCGAGCACGCTTCAGACCTTGCGTGAATTGAAAGCGGCGGGAGTGAAAACGGCTGTCGGCTCTTCAAAGCCGGAGCTTTTTATAAATCGTATTCTCGAGCATTTCGGGATATCCGACCTGTTCGACTTCGTCTCCGGCGCAACATTCGGCGAGCCGCACGCGGACAAAACAGTTATAATCTCCCGCGCGGTCAACGGGCTCGGAGTGGAGAATCTCGCGGATGCCGTTATGGTCGGGGACAGGAGCTTTGATATAGACGGCGCGCACGGCGTCGGGCTCAAATGCATCGGCGTGCTCGAGGGCGGCTACGGTGACGAGAATGAATTCAAAACGGCAGGAGCCGACTGGATAGTCGATACTCTTGCCGATGTGAAAGATATAATATTAAAATGATTCAAAGACCGAGCAGTCTTTCGGCGTTTTTGCCGAGGATGAGCTCGGTTTCTTCTTCTGGCAAACCGAGCGAGCGGACAAAGGCGAGCTCGCGCCCGGTCGCGCTCCACGGATTGTCCGAGCCGAAGAGAACATGATCCGCGCCGAACGCCGCAATGCTCTCCTTTGCCCACGGCGGCGGCACCGAACCGGACGAAAACGCGGTGTCGATATATATTCCCGTTCCGCCGAGCAGCTCCGTCGCCTCACGCCAGAGTAGAAATCCGCCCATGTGCGCGGCTATGACGGGCGCGCCGCCGAATCGCGGAAGTATCTTTTTGAGCATCTGCGGAGTGCAGTGAACGGGGTCGGGGACTCCGATATCGACTCCTGCGTGAAAGACCGTTATCATGCCGAGCGAGCCTATCTTTTCATATATCGGGAACATCCTCTCGTCGTCCGCGAAGAAGCCCTGATAGTCGGGGTGCAGCTTGATTCCCTTTATGCCCGCGTCGTGCAGTCTGTCGAGCTCGCTTATTGCGTCCGGGCTTTCGAAATGGACGCTGCCGAACGGAATGAGAACATCGTCGCCGAGCAGCGAGATGGCGAAGTCGTTGACCTTCGTCTGCTGATGCGCGTTTGTCGCAATGTTGAGCACCGCTGCCCTGTCGGCGCCGCCGGAAATGACGCTCTCTCTGAGCCCCGACGCCGTGCCGTCGAAGGCGGGACAAGGGTTGCCCGAGCGCATGGCGAGCATTGGCATAGCCTTTTTCGCGAGCGGGTCGGGGAAGCAGTGGGTGTGCATATCTATAATCATAGCTGAAGCCTCCTTGCTGGCTTTACATTATATTATAGCACTCCGGCGCGCCTTGACAATAGCAAAAAAGCTGATATAATGAAAATTAGCTGCGGTACCTGCCGCAACATTAAAATGCCCGAAAGGCGGTCGCTTATGAAATACACAAAGGAAGATATATTGAGGATAGCGGACGAAGAAAATGTCAGCTTTATCCGCCTGCAGTTTACCGATATTCTCGGCTCGCTCAAGAATGTCGCGATAACCCGCAGCCAGCTCGAAAAAGCGCTCAACAACAAGTGCATGTTTGACGGCTCTTCGATTGAGGGCTTCGTGCGTATAGAGGAATCGGACATGTATCTGCATCCCGATCTCGATACATTTGTTATTTTCCCGTGGCGCACCTCCGAGGATCACAAGGTCGCGCGCCTTATCTGCGACGTCTATTGCTCGGACGGCACTCCCTTTGAGGGCGACCCGCGCTATGTCCTGCGCCGCGCGATAAAGAAAGCGGCGGATATGGGCTATTCGTGCAATGTCGGTCCGGAGTGCGAATTCTTCCTGTTCCATATCGACGAAAACGGAAAGCCCACCACTCAGACTCACGACCAGGGCGGTTATTTCGACCTCGGCCCCGTTGACCGCGGCGAGAACTGCCGCCGTGACATCTGCCTCGCACTCGAGGAGATGGGCTTTGAAATCGAAGCGTCCCACCATGAGGTCGCCGAGGCTCAGCATGAGATAGATTTCAAATACGACGAGGTTCTGACCGCCGCAGACAATGTCATGACTTTCAAATACGTCGTCAAGAGCATCGCCCAGTCGCACGGACTTCATGCGACGTTCATGCCCAAACCCATTTATGGCATCAGCGGCTCGGGCATGCACACCAACATCTCGCTGTTCAAGGCGGGCGAAAACGCTTTCTGCGACGAGAGCGACAGCCTCAATCTCAGCAAGACCGCATATAGCTTCATCGCCGGTGTGCTCGAGCATATCCGCCCGATGACCCTCGTGCTCAATCCCCTTGTCAATTCGTATAAACGCCTCGTGCCCGGCTATGAGGCTCCCGTATATGTCGCCTGGTCGGCTCAGAACCGCAGCCCGCTTATCAGAATTCCTTCGGCACGCGGCTTCGGCACCCGTATTGAGATACGCAGCCCCGACCCGGCGTGCAACCCCTATCTTGAGATGGCTTCCTGCCTCGCCGCCGGTCTCGACGGCATCGAGCGCGACCTGCCCGTTCCCGCGCCGACTGACGCCAATGTCTATGACATGACTGCGGATGAGCGCGCCGCGGCGGGAATACACTCCCTGCCAAAGTCCCTCGAAGAGGCGACAAAGCTCTTCGCCGCAAGCCCGTTCATGAGAGAGGTGCTCGGCGACCATGTTTTCAACAAATATCTTGAAGCCAAGCGCGAGGAGTGGAGAAGCTACCGCGCAAGAGTCTCTCAGTGGGAGATCGACAGATACCTTGTCAAATATTGATTCGCGTTTATGCAAAGCGTAAATATTTGAAAAAAGCCTTGATATTGCGGGGCTTATGTGTTAGAATATTTATTGTAGGAATGTAAACTTGACGAAAGAGTGGGGTGACCCGCTCTTTCCTTTATGTTAGGGACTTTTTGAAAAAGGAGATGTGTCTGTGGCAGGCAAAGGCAAGGGCGGCAACACCGTAGCCGCCGTGTGGGAGATAGCTGCTCCCGTCGCTGAACAGCTGGGGCTTTCAATCTGGGATATCCGATTCCAGAAAGAGGGAGTTTCCTGGTATCTCAGAATATATATAGACAAGGAGGGCGGCGTCGGTATAACCGACTGCGAGAATTTCAGCCGCGCCGTTGACGGCCCTCTCGACGAAGCCGACCCGATAGAGCAGAGCTATTATCTCGAGGTCTCGTCCCCCGGAGTCGAGCGCCAGCTCACCCGCGACGAGCATTTCAAAAGATATATCGGCTCGCCCGTTATGGTTCGCCTCATCCGTCCCCGCGACGGCGAGCGCGATTTCAAAGGCACTCTCGAAAGCTACGACAACGGCATGATAACCGTCACCCGCGAAGACGGCAGCGGAATATGCTTTGAAAAGAAGGAAGTCAGTTCGGTAAAGCTAGACGACTTCTATGCTTCCGATGACGAGTAAAATCGCGCATAGCTGCGTTGTGAGAACCGTGCCCGTTCGGTCACGCACACAAAGTGCGCTCCCTCGCGTGCAGAACCTCACGCCTTGCTCTGCACAATTTTCTTTCGTTATCTACTTCGAACGGATTTTATGACGAGTAATTTTGCGCGATACTGCGTTGCATGAACCTGTGAATTCAGTCACGTACAAGAGTACGCTCCTTCATTCACAGAACCGTGCGCCTTGTCTCACACAAAATTCTTTCGTCATCTACCCTGATTAAATTTGATGACGAGTAAAATCGCGCATAGCTGCGTTGTGAGAACCGTGCCCGTTCGGTGACCACTGTAGGGCGGATATCATCCGCCCGCGAATCAGATGTGGCTGACTGTTACAGTCGGTTTGCTATCCCCGGCGCGCCGTGCGCCGTTTGAAATAAAAAATTCACTTAAAAGGATTGATTTGGAAAATGAATAAAAAAGAAAGAAACGAGGAAAGCAAGAAGAACAAAGAGTTCTTCGAAGCCGTGAAACTGCTCAGCAAGGACACCGGCGTCACCGTTGACGCGATGTGCGAGAGCATCCAGAATGTCCTCATCGGCGCGCTGAAAAAGGAATATAACAACAAGGACATCGTCTTCTGCGATGTCGACGCCGACAAGGGCGAGTTCCGCGTTTATCTGCGCAAGACCGTAGTGTCCGAGATATCCGATCCCGACACCGATCTGCTCGTCGAGCAGGCTCAGCAGTATAAGAAGGGCGCAATGCCCGGCGATATCGTTGAGATTCCCGTCGAGACCGCAAAGGTCAGCAGAATAACCGCCGAAAAGGGCAAACATATGCTTCGCCAGGCTATCCGCGAGGCAGAGCAGGGTCAGCTTCGCAGCGAGCTTGAGAGCCACAATCAGGAGATTATCACCGTCACCGTCCAGCGCGTTATCCCCGAGTCGGGCGATGCGGTCGTCAGCCTCGGCAAGACCGAAGCCGTGCTCTACAAGAGCGAGCAGCTTCCCGACGAGGTGCTTCAGCCCAATGATATTATCAAAGTCTATGTCGCCGGCGTTCGCAGCACAGATAAGAACACCCGCGCAACTATTTCGAGAACTCATCCCGGTCTTGTCAGAAGACTGTTTGAAGAGGAAGTTCCCGAGATATTCGACGGCACCGTTGAGATAAAGGCGGTCGCCAGAGAGGCGGGCTCCAGAACAAAGATGGCAGTTTACAGCGCAGATCCGGATGTCGATCCCGTCGGCGCATGCATCGGTCCGCGCGGCGCACGTGTCGGCAAGATAGTTGACCTGCTCGGCGGCGAGAAAATAGATATAGTCAAATACAGCGATGTGCCCGAGGAGTTTATCGCAGCCGCACTCGCTCCCGCCGATGTCGTTGACGTCACGGTCGAAGAGGGTGAAGAGAAGGTCTGCCGCGTCAGAGTGCCGGACAGCCAGCTCTCCCTCGCTATCGGCAACAAGGGTCAGAACGCCCGCCTTGCCGCCAAGCTCACCGGCTGGAAGATTGACATAAAGCCCGAGAGCGGCATTGAAGAGCCGACAATAAACTTCGATATATAACGACTTATTACTTTTGAAAGGCAGGTGAGCGGTGTGAAGCAGAAGAAGATACCGCTGCGCAGATGCAACGGCTGCAACGAGATGAAGCCGAAAAAAGAGCTCGTCAGAGTGGTTCGCAGCCCGGAGGGCGAAGTTTCGCTCGACCTTACGGGGAGAAAGCCCGGCAGGGGCGCTTATGTCTGCCGCAGCGCAGACTGCCTTAAAAAGGCGATAAAGTCCCACCGCTTTGAGCGCGAGTTCAACTGCGAGATTCCTCAGGAGGTCTACGACCTGATGGAAAAGGAGATGGACGAAAGTGGAGAATGACAAGGCTCTTTCCATGCTCGGCATCTGCCGCAGGGCGGGAAAGCTCAGCTGCGGACACGACGCAGCGCAGACGGCGATAAAGCACGGTCATGCAAGATTGTGCCTGCTCTCGTCCGATGCGTCCGAGCGGCTCTGCGAAGAGTTTGAACGCGCGTGCAGCAGCGAGGGACGCTCAGTTCCGCTTATAAAGACCGGATACACCATGCAGGAGATAGGGCATGCAACTTCGTTGCGCTCCGCTGTGCTTACGGTCGACGACCGGGGACTCGCGTCCCGCATACAAACAATACTTAACATCGCCTATGGGGAGGATAATGTATGATAAATGCCAAATATCGCGTCCGTGACGTTGCAAAGGATCTGGACGTCAAGACAAATTACGTCACCGAGCTCATCGAAAAGAACTTCGGCGGCGCGAAAAAATCCTCGATGACGGCTCTTGAATCCGACGAGCTTGATCTGCTATTCGACACCGTGACCAAGGAGAACGCGGTCGACAGCTTCGATGAATATTTTGCTCTCAAGAGTAAGAAAGAAGCCCCCGCAAAGAAGGAGGCTCCGGCAGCCGAACAGAAGAGCGAGCAGAAAGAAGCTGCGGCGAAGCCCGCACAGAAGTCTGCTCCCGCAAAGGATACAAAGCCCGCCGCAAAGGCCGAGAAACCCGCCGCAAAGGCGCAGGAGCAGGCGGCGAAGCCGGCAGAGGACAGACCCAAAAAGAAGAATGATAACAAGCCGATGCAGTCGCGCACAAAGGGCGAGCGTAGAACCGTTGACACGAGAGCCGGCAATGTCGAGCTCGACAAGTACAACGAGCGCTATGAGAATATAGCCCCTGCCAACAACGGCATGCAGAGCGACAAGTCGGTTCACAAGCAGAAGCTCAAGCAGCGCTCCACGCAGTACCGCAAGCAGGGCATGCGTTCCTCGCGCCGCGAGACCGAGGCTCAGCGCCTTGCCCGTATAGCGGCAGAACGCGCGAAGAAGCCGCAGATAGTCGTAAAAATACCCGATGAGATAGTTGTCTCCGACCTCGCCGCCATGCTCAAAATGACTGCGGCTGAAGTTGTCAAGAAGCTGTTCTCACTCGGCGTTATGGCTACTGTCAACCAGGTTATCGACTACGACACCGCCGCGATAGTCGCGACCGAGCTCGGCGCAAAGGCCGAAAAGGAAGTCGTTGTCACTATAGAGGACAGAATAATCGACGATTCCGATGACTCCGCGGAGGATCTTTCTCCGAGAGACCCGGTCGTTGTTGTCATGGGTCACGTTGACCACGGCAAGACCTCGCTTCTTGACGCTATACGCCATACCGATGTCACCGCGACAGAGGCGGGCGGCATCACCCAGCATATCGGCGCATACAGAGTTGACCTCAACGGTCAGAAGATAACTTTCCTCGATACCCCCGGCCATGCGGCGTTCACCTCTATGAGAGCGCGCGGCGCGCAGGCTACGGATATCGCAGTTCTCGTTGTCGCGGCGGATGACGGAATCATGCCGCAGACCATCGAGGCTATCAACCACGCAAAGGCAGCCGGAGTTGACATAATCGTTGCTATAAACAAGATGGATAAACCCGGCGTGACCACCGACCGCATCATGCAGCAGCTGACCGAATATGACCTCATTCCCGAGGAGTGGGGCGGAGACACGATATGCGTGCCCGTTTCGGCAGTTACAAAGATGAATATAGATAAGCTTCTCGAGGCAATACTTCTTGTTGCCGAGATGAAGGAACTCAAGGCGAACCCGAACCGCGCGGCAAAGGGTATAGTCATAGAGGCTCGCCTCGACAAGAACAGAGGCCCCATAGCTACCCTCCTTGTCCAGAACGGTACGCTCCATTCCGGCGATATCATAGTTGCCGGCACGTCCGTCGGACGCGTCAGAGTCATGGTTGACGACAAGGGCAGAAAGGTCAATGAGGCGGGTCCGTCCGTCCCCGTTGAGATAATGGGTCTTGCTGAGGCTCCGCAGGCAGGCGACGCATTCGACGCAGTCAGCGACGAGCGCCTTGCAAGAGAGCTTGTTGAGCAGAGAAAGCAAAAGCAGAAAGAGGAGCAGTTCAAGTCCTTTGAAAAAGTTACTCTTGAGAACCTCTTCTCATCCCTCAAGGAGGGCGAGCTTAAGGAACTCAACATCATCGTCAAGGCGGATGTCCAGGGCTCGGTCGAGGCTGTCAAGCAGAGCCTTGAAAAGCTCTCGAACGAGGAAGTCAGAGTTAAAATCATTCACGGCGGTGTCGGCGCTATCAACGAGTCCGATGTCATGCTTGCAAACGCATCAAACGCGATAATCGTTGGCTTCAATGTCAGACCCGATCCGGTTGCGGCGCAGAACGCCGAGCGCGACGGAGTTGACATCCGCTGCTACAGAATAATCTATGACTGCATCGACGAGATTCAGGCGGCTATCAAGGGCATGCTTGCTCCGAAGTTCCGCGAGGTTCAGCAGGGCAGAGCGGAAGTCCGCCAGATAGTCAAGATTTCCTCCGTCGGCAACATCGCCGGCTGCTATGTCCTCAGCGGCAAGGTCACGAGGAACTCGAAGATTCGCGTGGTGCGCGACGGCGTCGTCATCACCGAGGACGAGATTTCTTCCCTGCGCCGTTTCAAGGACGATGTCAAGGAGGTCGCGCAGAACTTTGAGTGCGGCATAGGACTTGCAAAGTTCAACGATATTAAGGAGGGCGATATCTTCGAGGCGTTCACCATCGAGGAGTATCGCGACTGATATGGCAGGATACAGAATTGACAGAATATCCGAGGATATAAAAAGAGAGATAGTTGCCGTCATGCGCGAGCTCAAGGACCCGCGCGTGCAGGGCAAGCTGCTCACCGTCGTCAAGGTCGAGGTCAGCTCCGACGCTTCGTTTGCCAAGGTCTTCGTAAGCTCGATGAGCGGCATCGACGACGCCAAAACAGCCGTCAAGGGACTTGACAGCGCCATGGGCTATATCCGCCGCGAGGTCGGGCACAGATTAGGTCTGCGCAAGACCCCGGAGCTCAAGTTTGTCGCCGACGACTCGATAGAGCACGGCATGAATATCGCTCGTATGCTCGATGATCTGAAGGAAGATGAAGATGCGAATTGACATTGCCCGCGCGGCCGAACTGCTGCGCGAAAACGATGATATACTCGTGCTGTGCCACGCCCATCCGGACGGCGACACGCTCGGCTGCGGCTATGCTCTGATGCATATGCTGCAGTCGCTCGGCAAACGCTGCCGACTCGAATGCGCGGACGAAATAGCCCCGAAATACAACTTTATGGCAAAAGGGCTTGAAATTTTCGGCGATTTTGAGCCGAAGTTTATAACCGCAGTCGATGTGGCGGATATAAAGCTGCTCTCCGACGAATCGGCGGAGAAGTACAGCGGCAGAGTCGATCTTTGCATCGATCATCACGGCTCGAACACCGAATACGCGAAGGAGTTCTGCGTTGACTCCACCGCTGCGGCTTGCGCGGAGATACTCTGCCCGCTCGCCGATGAGCTCGGAGTCGGGATAACCCCCGCGATAGCGAACTGTTTATATACCGGCATTTCAACGGATACGGGATGCTTCAAATTCTCGAACACGACTGCCCGCACGCATATTCTGGCCGCGAGGCTCATGGAGTGCGGCGCGGAGATATCCGAGATAAACCGTGTGTTCTTCGAGACGAAGAGCCTGAGCTATGTTCAGCTCGAACGCCTTGCGCTCGATTCGTTGAAGATGTATTTCGGCGGCCGCTGCGCGGTGATTACAATAACGCAGGATATGTTCGCAAAGAGCGGCGCGGACGACAGCGAGACTGACGCCATCCCAGGGCTTTCGCGCCAGATAGAGGGCGTGGAAGCGGGAATCACTCTAAAAGAGGGCAAGGACGGCACATTCAAGATTTCCGTCCGCACTCACGCGCCGATAGACGCTTCGGCAATATGCAAGGCGCTCGGCGGCGGCGGACACGTCAGAGCCGCGGGCTGCCGCATCAGAGGCAGCCGCGACGAAGCGGAAAGACTTGTGCTTGAGCAGGTCGAGAAAGCGCTCAGCGTAAATGAATAAAAAATACCGGCTGTTTGATACAGCCGGATTTTTTACTTTTCAATATCAAGTTTTGCCTTGGCGAGCGACACTTCCCACGGGTCGTGGGTGATGAGTATGACGGGCTTCGTCTTTGCAAAGTCCTCGACGAGCTTCACTATCCGCCCGCGCAACTCGGTGTCCAGCCCTTTGAACGGCTCGTCGAGCAGGAGAATATCTGCGTCGAACGCCAGCGCACGCGCCAACGCCACCCTGCGGCACATTCCGCCGCTGAGCTCGGCGGGCTTTTTGTTCAACGCATCCGAAAGCTCAACTTTTTCGAGCATCTCTTTTGCGCGTTCCTTTGAGCACACGGCGGCAACATTGTCGAGCGCGCTCAGCCACGGGAGCAGGCGGTCATTTTGAAAAACAACGGCTGTTTTTTTGCCCCCGAGCCCGGAAATATTGCCGGAATCCGGCTGTTCGAGCCCGAGAATTATGCGCATCAGCGTTGTCTTTCCGCTTCCCGATGCGCCGCATATCGCAAAAATCCCGCTGTCGGGAATCTTCGCGCTTATATTATCGAGCACCGAAACGCCGTCAAACGATTTCGAGATGTTCTGAAGCTCTATCATTTCTCCCACCCCGCAGTCTTTTTGAGTATCAGGCGCAGAACGAATTCGAGCGCAACGCTCAACAGAATAACAACGAGCGTCACCGCGAAGAGCGTCGGGGTCTCGAGATATATCTTTGAATAATACAGCTCACTGCCGAGCGCGTGTTTCGGCAGGCTCAGCACCTCCGCCGCGACTCCGGCTTTCCATGAGAGACCGAGCGCTGTCGAGCATCCGGCGAAGAAATACGGGCGGACGCTCGGAAGGTATATCTTTTTGAGCATGTCTTTCTTAGAAAAGCGGAATATGTGCGTCATCTCAATTAAATCGCGGTCGCACTCGGCTATTCCGCGGCTCACATTGCCCCAGAGTATTGGCAGAACCATGAGAAAAGCTATGAAAACAGCCACGTTGTCCCGCTTTATCCACACGAGGGCGAGGATAATGAACGAGGCGACGGGCGTTGAGCGCACGATGGTCAGAAGCGGCGTGAACAGCTCATAGAGCACGCGCGACATGGCGGTCAGCACGCCGAGTATTGACCCAGCGGCTATGCCGAGAGCGCAGCCTGCGATGATTCGCAGCAGCGATTGCAGCACGGCGAGCCAGAAACTGCCCTTGAGTGCAAGCTCCCAAAGGCGCGCGAGCGTCACAGTAGGCGAGGGGAGCAGAAGCTCCGACCCGACGGCGCGCGACGCTATGAACCATATAAATATCCAGAAGAGTGCCGCCGCGATTTTCAAGACCGCGGTCGGCACTTTTTGCGCTTTTTTATTTGCCTGTGTAGTAGAAATCATCACCGGGCATTGCTCCTCCGACTGATGTGGGGTCTGCTTTGAAGAGAACATCAAAGTTCGCCTTTGCGGTCTTTATCATCTCGTCGCCGGTCATATAGACGATGTTGCAGTTGGGCAGAGCCTTTGCGGCAATCTGCGCGTTGGGGACTATACCCGCGTCGGCTATCATCTGTGCCGCCTTTTCGGTGTTGCCGTTGACGAAATCGACGGATTCTTTATATGCCGCGAGGAAAGCTTTGACGGCGTTGGGGTGAGCCTCTAGGAACTCGGTGCGGACTATCAGGCAGCCCTGCGCGAGCGAGGTCTTTTCGCCCTTTGCGGCGGTCGCCTTCTCCCACTCTTCTGTCAGGTCAAGCGCCTTGCGAACGGAGCTGTTTTTCGCCATGACGGTCGTAACATTGGGCTCGGGGAGCATCGCGATGTCAATTTTGCCGGTCGCCATGAGCGTTGCAAGCTCGGCGTGGTCGGTGTAGTAGGTTATCTCAACATCCTTTTTCGGGTCGATGCCGTTTGCTTCGAGGATGTAGTTGAGGACATATTCGGGCGTTGCGCTCTGTCCGGTCGCGCCTATCTTTTTGCCCTTGAGGTCGGCGACGCTCTTGATGCTTTCGCCGTTTTCGAGAATCGAAAGCACGCCGAGGGTGTTGATTGCTATCATCTTAACTTTTCCGCCGGTCTTTTTGTATATCGCGGCGGCGAGGTTCAGCGGGCAGGCGGCGATATCCGCTTCGCCTTTGATTATGAGGGGCGCTATCTCGGTCGCGGCGGTGGCTATCGAGATGTTGTACTGCGCGTTTTTGTCGCTGATGAGCTTAGCCATGCCCATGCCTGTCGGACCCTTGAGGGTCGTGATATTTATCGGCGTTGTGTCCGCCGGAACGGTCTCTTCCGTGGTCGTTGCGCTGTCGTCGGTCTTTCCGGTGCATGCCGCGAAGCTGAAAATCATCGCGAGGCACAGCAGCAGGGAAAGAATCTTTGTGAATTTTTTCATTGTGCATTGCTCCTTAGAATTTATATATATCTGAAACCGGGCTTCGCGCCGCCGCCGGAAGCTGCGCTTCCGACGCGCGCCCTGCGGGCGCGCAGGAGCCGCTTCGCGGCTCGGCGGCGCTTAACCCCGATCCTTGACCGTGATAAAAATTTTTTTGCCCTCGCGGCGTATGTCGCCGCTCGTCTCAAGGCTGTCCAGTGCGCGGTAGAGCGACGCGCGCCCGACATCGAGCCTGCGCGCAAGCTCCGCGCAGCTCTGAATGTCAACCTCGCCGTCCTGCTCGCGTTCGAGCAGATAAGAGAGCAGCTTGCTCGCGCTGTCCCCGGCGGTCAGAGCCTCGATTCTGCGCGTTAGAAAGCGTATCCGCGCCGAAAGATAAGCGGCGAACCCGATAGCGGCTCCCGGCTCGCTCTCTATGAGCTCCGCTATCGCATCTTTTTCAAAGAATACCGCGCTGCATTCGACCCGCGCCGTAACGGTCGTCGCGGGGGACGGCTCGTCGGAGAAGAGAGTCACCGCGCCGAAAATATCGCCGGGAACGAGCGTGTTTATGACCGCGCGTCCTTTGTTTACTGCGGCGCTGCCCGTGATTATCAAGCCCATTATGCGCCCGCCGCGCGAGGGCGAGAGAATCTCGTCGCCCCTGCGAAAGGTCTGCATATCCGCATTTTCAACGAGCCGTTCGAGCCTGTCCTCGCCGACGCTTTGAAATATTCTGTTGTTTCTGAGCATCGAAGCACATTCTCGCGCCGTCATTGAATCACCTTTAACTGTATCATTTGAAACACTTTTATTATAATTGCAACCGCCTGCTCTGTCAATAGTATTGGCAGTTTTATTGCCTTGAAAAAGGCGGATTTTAATGCTATACTTTCCGTGGAAAGAAAAACGGAGGCAAAATAATGGCAAGCAACTTTTTCGCAATGATATCGAGGCTCAAATATATCGACCGCTGGGCGCTTATGCGCAACACCCATGAGGAGAACCTGAGCGAGCACTGCATGGAGACCGCGTGCATCGCCCATGCGCTGGCGGTCATCGGCAACAGACGCTTCGGCAAGTATTACAACGCCGAGCGAGCCGCCCTGCTCGGACTCTATCACGACGCGCCCGAGACGCTGACCGGCGACATGCCCACGCCCGTCAAATATTACAGCCCGCATATCCGCGAGGCATATGCACAGGTGGAACAGAGCGCGTGCGAGCACCTTGTTTCAATGCTCCCCGAGGATCTGCGCGCCGACTTTGCGCCGTTCTTTTTCAAAGACGAAACCGACGAAGAACTCTGGAAACTGGTCAAGGCTGCGGACAAAATATGCGCCTATATAAAATGTATAGAGGAGAAGAAGGCGGGCAACACCGAATTCGACCGCGCCGCCGAATCGACCCTCGAATCGATAAATGCATTGGATATTCCGGAGGCGGAGGAGTTCATGAAAGAATTTTTGGACGGCTACCGCCTGACGCTTGATGAGATAAAAGAATAATCAGCGAAGCATTTTCCACAAATGAATCTTGACTTTTTTGTAACATTCTGCCAAACAATTGTAAATTTACCGTAAATCTTGACTATGAACGCCCTCTTTGATATAATAACGAAAGAAATGCCGTGCAAAAAAGAAGTGCGCGGTGTTTAAAAAACCAGATAGAACTTTCTTAGGAGGAAAGAAAATGAAGAGAATTTTAGCACTGCTTCTTGTCTTTGCTACCATCTTCGCTTTTGCGGCCTGCAAAAAGACCGACAAGGACGATAACGGTACAACGACCGGCGGCAGCAAGGATGCGGTTGTGGACGTCAGTGCAGACGACACTTCCGACGGCTCCGAGTCTTCGCTCGACAGCACCGACGGTACCAAGGCTTCAACCACGGGCACAAAGAGAACCCCCGGTAAGAAGAGCAACATTGGCACCAACACTGTCGTCAAGCCCAGCCACAATCCCACAATCAGACCTACAAAGCATAAGTACACTATAGTTGTCGAGAAGAGGAATTCTAAGGGCATGGCGGAAGTCATCGTTGTTGACGGTACCCGTTACGATCTTAAGAACGCCAATGATGTCGCGGCTCTCAAGAAGAGAATCTCCGACGAGAGCGAGAACGACCTTCTCGGTCAGCTCTATGATGTCGATGCGACTATCGCTGCTCAGCTCGGTCTGAGCGCGCTCGATGACGGCGCTCTGCTTTCCTATAAGTATGATCCCGAGGGCGAGTTTTTCTATGTTGACGACCTCAACTCCTGGCAGCAGCAGTTCGGTTTCAACCCGCTGTACGATTTCGCAGCTGGCTTCACCGTAATGTACTATGACACTGTCAGAATCTATTTCGACTATCAGAACCGCGGCTATCTGCTCCAGCTCTGGAAGGGTCAGTACGGCCTTATGTTCATCGGTTCCGAGATCGGCTTATATGAGAAGGACGACAAGAAGCCCACTTCTTCCAGCGCTGCGCTCAATCACTATGAGTGCGCCACCGATCACCTTCTTCCCATGGAGATGGTCTGCTATCGTATGGATTCCACCGGAACACTCAATCCGCTCTTCAAGCGTAAGTATGAGCGCCATTGGTGGTCAACCGGTTTCGTTCCGGGCGTTCTCAAGAACTTCCGCGACCGTTCCGAGCTTGTTATGGAAGCAAGAGTTACCTTCGATACTCCCGAGATGGCTAAGATCGTCGGCGATACCTTCAAGGCTAACAAGTTCAAGGAGATCGATCCTTCTCAGCACAACATCTATAATCCCGATACTTACTATGTAAACGGCAGCGATGTTGTCTTCACCTGGAGAAAGATCCAGAGCAAGAAGGATGTTATAATCCTCAAACCCACCACCACGACCACCACCGCTCCCTCGACTTCCGCTCCGGCTACCGAGTCCACAGGCGCATAAAAACAGGTCGTTATCGAAATATCATTACTCTTAATGATGATTTTATAATAATTACAAATTGTTAAAAATCAGTTAATACGCTTGACAAAATCAGAAAGCGTGATATAATCTGAAAGTGTAATGATATTTCTTCAATTTCATTGCCAATTAAGTCTTGACGGACTTAAAAAATTATTAAAATCAGAAAGGGTTGTAGAAAAATGAAGAAAATCGTAAGTCTTCTCCTGGCTCTTGTCATGGTTCTCTCCCTCGGCGTTGCAGCTTTCGCTGTTGATGCAGAGGATGCTAACACCACCACGACTGAAGAAGCCACTCCCACAGTCACCATCGACCAGATCCTTGAGTGGATTAAGGGAACCATCATGCCTGAGATTAACATGGATCTCATGAAGGAAGTCATCAAGCAGACTAAGGCTACCATCGAAAATATCGTTGAGCTGCTCAAGCCTTTCTTCGACAAGAATCAGAACCCCAATCTTCCTGATGCTTCTGAGATTCCCGCAGCTATGATGAACGCTTTCATCGATCTCCTTGCTAAGGCATTCAAGACCGACAGAGACAGCATCATCAACAAGCTCCTCGAGATCCCGCTGGTAAAGAAGATCATGGGTTGGTACGGCTATAAGCCCGCTACCACCACTGAGGCTCCTGCAACTTCTGCTCCCGAGACCACTGAGGCTCCTGCTGAGACTGAGGTTCCCAACACCGGCGCTGCTGCTGCTGTTGCTGCTGTTGCTTCTCTCTCCGTCGCTGCTGCTGCTGCTTTTGTCTCCAAGAAGAAGGCTGCTTAACAGTTCGGTAATTGAACAAATGAAAGTCCGGACGGTCTTTGACCGCCCGGATTTTTTTATATTTTTGAAGATTTTATATTGCATGGACAACGGCACAAGCTGTACAAAACACGCAATCAATAGGCTCCCCTTGCACAGGGAGCCTTGAGACCGCGCAATGACAGACTTTTTTGACGGACTGAACCGGACGATTAAATCACCCGGTCTTTTTCATATCTGCTCTTCTTCGCAAAATACGCTTTCTATCACTTTCTCGCACCCCTCCGGCGAATAGACCCATGAATCTATGTGTCGGCTGTCCGTGAAATATCTTATCGGCGCGGGCGGGTAGTCTGCGCTGAACGAATCGACTATGACGAGCTTTATTTTCATGCGCTGTGGCAGTATGCTCTTTATATATACGCTCGCGTGGTCGCCGTCTTTCACTCCGTCGCAGTATTCCGCAAGCCCCGCGAGGTTCGGAGTCAGCTCGACGAATATGCCGTATTTCTCGACCGAGCGGACGATTCCGGGAACCGTTTCGCCGGCTTTGAACGCGGCGGAGTTCTCTTCCCATGTGCCGAGCAGTTCGCGGTGCGAGAGCGTAATGCGCCCCAATTCGTCACAGCTTTTGACTATTGCGCGGATGTTCTGTCCCGTCGAAAACCGCGCGTTCGGGTGCGGAATGCGCGAGACGGAGATGCTGTCGATGGGCAGCAGCGCGCTTATCCCGGCGCCGATGTCGCAGAATGCGCCGAACGGCTCCATGTGCGTGACGCAGGCGTCGATAACATCGCCGCAGACGAGCGACGAGAGATATTCCCTGCGGCAGTCCTCCTGCACGCTGCGGCGGCTGAGGATGGCATATGTTTCGCCCTTCTGATCCGTGTCGAACCCGGTTATGCGGAAAATAACCGCCTTGTTCACCCGCGAGATCAGCGCGATATCGCGCACGCTCCCGTCCTCGATTCCGAGCGCACCCTCGTTTTTCGGTATTATGCCGCGCATGCAGCCGAGGTCAACATGGAGATTGTGCTCGCCGTCGCACAGCACGGCTCTGCCCTCGAGCGGAGCCCCGCTTTTGTATGCCTCCCTGAGCAGTGTCGGAGAGCTGAGGATCCGGGCGTTCTGCGCCGTCGGCAGCAGTGTTCCCTCGGGTTTGAAGCAGGTCATTGTCTGTTCAGTCCTTTCGCGGCGCCGCGTCCGGCGGCGAGCCGATCGTTTTGAAAATATGCGGAATTTTGCGCCCGCAGTGTACAAAATGTGAAAATAATGTTATAATAATTTACAGTCCGATAAAGGAGGAAGAACGATGGATGTCAGAGTGGGCGACAAGCTCATCATGAAGAAGAACCACCCGTGCGGCAGCAACGAGTTTGCGGTGCTTCGCATCGGTATGGATTTTCGCATCCGCTGTCTCGGCTGCGGCCGCGAGGTCATGCTTCCGCGCGTCAAGGCGGAGAAGAACATAAAACGCATCGAGCGCACCGAAAAGGATTAGCATATTTTGCCTCACGCCGCTTTGGCGGTCAAGAATAGTTTTTGCACTTGGAGGAAAATATGCTCGAAAAACTCAAAAAGGTTGAAGAAAAGTTTGATTTTATAAGCGCGGAGCTCTGCAAGAGCGAGGTCGTCTCCGATATGGAGCTGTACAAAAAATATATGCAGGAGCTCAAGCACTTATCACCCATAGTTGAAAAATACCGCGAATATAAAGCGGCGGAAAATAACGCCGAGGAGGCGAAGGGCCTGCTCGAAGAGAGCGGCGCGGATCCCGAACTCAAGGAGCTTGCACGCGCCGAGCTCGAAGAAGCGAAAGAAAATATCGAGCGCACTCAGCAGGATCTGAAAGTGCTCCTGCTCCCGCGCGACCCGAACGACGACCGCAATGTTATCGTTGAGATACGCGGCGGCGCAGGCGGCGAGGAAGCCGCGCTGTTCGCGGGCGTGCTGTTCAGAATGTACTCGATGTACGGCGACACAAAGGGCTTCAAGACCGAAGTTCTCAGCGCGAATGCCACTGAACTCGGCGGATACAAAGAAATAAGTTTCATGATAAGCGGAGAGGGTGCGTATTCCCGCCTCAAATTCGAGAGCGGCGTCCACCGCGTCCAGCGCGTGCCCGAGACCGAGAGTATGGGGCGTATACACACTTCGACAGTCACCGTCGCAGTCCTGCCCGAGGCACAGGAGGTCGATGTTGAAATAAACCCGTCCGACCTGCAAATCGACACCTTCCGTTCGAGCGGCGCAGGCGGTCAGCATGTCAACAAGACCGAGTCCGCCATCAGAATCACGCATATCCCGACGGGCACCGTCGTCGAGTGCCAGGACGAGAGGAGCCAATATAAAAATAAAGACAGGGCGATGAAAATACTTCGCTCGAGGATACTCGAAGCAGAGCGCAGAAAGCAAAATGAGGCTATCGCGGGCGAGCGCCGCGCACAGGTCGGCACAGGCGACCGCAGCGAGCGCATCAGGACATATAACTACCCGCAGGGACGCGTCACGGATCACCGCATCGGGCTGACGCTATACCGCCTCGAAGCGATACTCAACGGCGACCTCGATGAGCTGATTGATGCGCTCATCACGGCGGATACCGCCGAAAAGCTCAGATCGACCGACGATTAAACGAAAGAAGAATCTCTATGATAACAAAGCTTATAACAGAAAAGGACGGCGAAAAGGGTCTCGACGAGGCGGCGCGCCTGCTAAAAGACGGCGAGCTTGTCGCCATACCGACCGAGACTGTCTACGGTCTTGCGGCGAACGCGCTCGACGGAAACGCCGTCAAAAACATATTTGTCGCCAAAGGCCGCCCGCAGGATAACCCGCTGATAGTTCACATAGCGGAGATCGATGAAATTTTACCGCTTGTCAAAAACTTCGATGAGCGCGCCCGTGCGCTCGCCGAGGCTTATTGGCCGGGACCGCTTACAATGATACTCCCGAAGAGCGATATTATCCCGAACGAGGTCTGCGCCGGGCTTGACACGGTGGCGATAAGAATGCCGTCGCACCCGATAGCGCACGAGATAATCAAAAAATGCGGATTTCCGCTTGCGGCGCCGAGCGCGAACACATCTGGCAAGCCGAGTCCCACGACCGCCGCACATGTTATGAACGACATGGACGGCAAAATCGCCGCGGTTGTTGACGGCGGCAGCTGCTCGGTCGGCGTCGAGTCGACCGTTGTCACCCTTGCCTGCCCCGTTCCGCGCGTCCTGCGCCCCGGCGGAGTGACCCCGGATCAGCTTCGTGCAGTGCTCGGCGAGGTCGAGATAGACAAGGCTGTTTTCAAGGCGCTCGAGAGCGGCGAAAAAGTTCTCTCGCCCGGCATGAAATATAAACATTATTCGCCGAACGCCCATGTTATAATCGTAAAGGGCGATTTTGACAAATTCGCTTCGCTCGTCGCCGAGTCGCGCAGCGAAAGAACCTGTGCCGTATGCTTCGACGGCGAGGAGGATAAAATTTCCGTTCCCGCATATCCCTACGGTCACGCGGACAGCCCCGAGGAGCAGGCGCGCGAGCTGTTCGATGTGCTCAGACACGTTGATGACGAAAAAATGGAGCTTGCCTTTGTGCGTTTCCCGTCGCTCGACGGCGTGGGAATGGCTGTCTACAACCGTCTGCTCAGAGCGGCAGGCTTTGAGGTGATTGAGCTGTGAGTATCTATGTTGCCGGACTCACCGGTCAGACGGGCTCGGGCAAAAGCACCGTCGCCGATATTTTCCGCGCGCACGGCGTCTGCGTTATCGACTGTGACAAGCTGGCTCGCGAAATAGTCGAACCCGGTTCGCCGGTGCTTATTGATCTCGCCCGCCTTTTCGGCGACGATCTGATTCTCCCGGACGGCTCTCTTGACCGTCACAAGCTTGCCAGGCGTGCGTTTGCAAGTGAAGAAAAGACAAATCTGCTCAACTCCGTGACCCACCCGGCGATAACCGCGCTCGCTCGAAAGCGCGTAGCCGAAGCCGAAAAAAACGGATGCAAAATCGCTATGCTCGACGCGCCCGTGCTATTCGCGAGCGAGCTTCTCGGCGACTGCCGCGCGGTGATATGCGTCTGCGCACCGAAAGATCAGCGCATGGCACGGCTCATGAGCCGCGACGAAATCGCCCCCGGCGAAATAGAAAGAAGAATGTCCGCCCAGCCCGATGAGAAATATTACAGGGACAATTCAGATATAATAATAGAGAATCCCGACGGCTGCGACCCGACGGAGCAGTGCATAAAGGCACTGGAAAGCCTGAAAATCGGAGGCTGAAAATGAAAAAGAGGGCGGGATACAAGCTCATAGCCCTGCTGCTGTGCTTCGTGCTGGCGGTGTGCGGGATAACGGCGGCGCTGACTGTCGGCGCGATAAGATTCGCCTATCCCATGAAGTATGAGAACTATATTGAAAAATATTCGGCTCAGTACGATGTCCCGAAAACGCTTCTGCTCGCGGTCATAAAGACCGAAAGCTCGTTTGACCCCAAAGCCGAGTCCTCGGCGGGGGCGTTGGGGCTGACTCAGATAACGCCTGAGACTTTTCATTGGCTTCAGACAAAGACAGGTGAAACTTTGAGCGACGATGCGCTCTCCGACCCGGAGACTGCGATAAGATACGGCGCGCTTTTTCTCGGGCTTTTGCTCGATGAATTCAACTCTGCCGAGACTGCCGTCGCCGCCTATCATGCGGGGCGCGGCAGGGTCAATTCGTGGCTTAAAGATGAAAATATATCGCCCGACGGCGTGAATCTTAAAGAAATACCGATTCCGGAAACGGCTCACTATGCGCGCAAAGTGATGCGCGCTGTGAATATATATAATTCCCTTTACAAATCAAGATAGGAGGAATATAAAATGAAGGACGAAAAAAATCCGGCGCAGGAGCTCAGAGAAAAGCTGTTTGCTCAGCCTAAGCACGCCGCGCTGAGAATGAGCGACGATGAAATTTCCGCGGCGTTTGAGTGGTGCGAGGGATACAAAACCTTCCTCAGCGACAACAGAACCGAGCGCGAGATAACCGCGTTTTCGCAGAAGCTCGCCGAGGCGCGCGGCTTCGAGAAGTTCGACTCGTCGAAGAAGTATTCGGCGGGTGACAAGGTCTGGTTCAATGTAAAAGAAAAGGCGATTATCCTCGCCGTTTTCGGCACACGCCCGCTGAGCGACGGAGTCAAGATCGCGGCGGCGCATATCGACTCGCCCCGTCTCGATGTCAAACCCAACCCCATGTATGAGGATTGCGAGATTGCGCTCTTCAAGACCCACTACTACGGCGGCATAAAGAAATATCAGTGGCCGACAGTCCCGCTTTCGCTCCACGGCGTTATCGTCAAGGCGGACGGCGAGAAGATAACTGTCTCCATCGGCGACAAAGAGGGCGAGCCGCAGTTCGTTATCAGCGACCTGCTCCCGCATCTTGACAGCACCATGGGCGAGCGCAAGGCTTCGCAGGTCATCAAGGGTGAAGAACTCAATGTTCTTATCGGCAGCATGCCTTTCAGAAGCGACGAGGGCAGCGACCTCGTGAAGCTCAATATTCTGAAGCTTCTCAACGAGAAATACGGTATCACCGAATCCGACTTCCTTTCCGCAGAGCTGGAGCTCGTTCCCGCATCGAGAGTTTCGGATATCGGCTTTGACCGCAGCCTCATCGGCGGCTACGGCCACGACGACAGAGTCTGTGCATATCCCGCGCTCATGGCGGCTCTCGACTGCCCGAATCCGAGCTATACTACAGTTACCGTCCTGACAGATAAAGAAGAGATAGGCTCCGTCGGCAACACCGGACTTTCTTCTGCTTATCTCCAGTTCTTCATCGAGGATCTCGCCAAGACTCAGGGACTCGAGGGCAGAGATGTTCTCAGAGCGTCCGAGTGCCTTTCGGCGGATGTCAATGCGGGCGTCGATCCCACATTCCAGTCTGTCCATGACAAACTCAACGCTTCGTTTATAAACAGAGGTATCGTTGTCACGAAGTACACCGGCGCGCGCGGCAAGTCCGACACATCGGACGCCAATGCAGAGTTCGTCGGCAAGCTCAGAAAGCTCTTCGATGAGAACAACATCGTCTGGCAGATAGGCGAGCTCGGCAAGGTTGACGAGGGCGGCGGCGGAACGGTCGCGAAGTATGTTGCGCATCTCGGCGTCGATGTTGTCGATGTCGGCGTGCCCGTGCTCTCGATGCACGCGCCGTTTGAGCAGATAGCGAAGCTTGATATTTATATGGCGTACAAGGCGTTCTGCACATTCTACAATCAGAAATAACAGAAGCTCCCCTGTCCTTTGCGGGCAGGGGAGCGATGCTTTATTCGTTTTCCGGGTACGGCTCAAACTCATCGGTTCTGCCGAGCAGCCAGTCGACGCTCGTGTGATATATATCGGCTATTTTGCAGAGTGTCTCGGGGGTCATGGAGTTGATTCCGTTTTCGTATGCGGCGTAGGTTCTTCGGTTTATATAGAGCATATCCGCTATTTGCTGCTGAGTCAGGTCATTGTCCTCGCGCAGGTTCCTTATTCTCGGGTACTTCAATTAAACCACCTCAAAAAAATTATAAATGCCACAAATCCTGCCATTGACTTTTGGCAGAATTTATGGCATAATGTAGTTGCTACAATTCCGTATGCGTATAATCCGCCGCAATATGCTTTAAGTTTGTGCAGAGTGCAGCTCAGTATGCACGAAAAAAGACACCTCACAATCTCCTATATAAAAGACACCCGGCAGTGAAAACTGTCGGGCGTCTGCTTGAAAAAAAGTTTTATTGTACAATAAAATGCCCAGTAGAAAATTATTGCTTGACAAATTGCAACTATTAGGCTATTATTTTATCTGCAATGAGGCGCGCCATCGGCGCAAAAAAACGACAACCACGAAACTCCTATATATCACGCGAAACGGCGGCAGAGATTTTTCTGCCGCCGCTTCGCATTAGAATTTTTCGTATTATTGTGGTGATTATAAGAAGTGAATTGGTGATTTATATATTACTTTAGCCATAGCAAAGTAAAAGCGAGCGACTCAACCAATTTTTATAATCAGACTTTCAATAGTCGCGCCGTAGTGTTTGAAGTCTATCTTGGAAAGGCGAGGGAACGGCTTGCGAAGCAAGACGCACGAGCCCGTATTGTTTGAGCGAAGCGAGTTTACGGACGAATGTGCCGAACTGCCAACTGAGAGCTGCAAGCTATGTGCTGCGGCGCGGCGTTGTCGGGGTCTCGGGGTGAAACCCCGCGTTTGCTTTTCTTTTGCAGGCATTTTCTTTTTCAAACAAAAAGAAAATGCCGAAACGCGGGTAGTGCATATCGTTTGATTATGGTAGGTCGCGAAGGTAGGGTATAAATCCTACAAATTCACATCGTGCCGCTGTCGCGGCAGCGGTGCGTCGAGTCGCCGCACCCTACAAGTTGCACGACAATAAGATTGTGCGGAGTTCGCCGTCGGATGATATCCGCCCTACTACATAATTATGCTGATTTGTAATATTATGCAACTATTTATCGCCGCTATTTACATCCGTAATCCCAATTTATATGTTCCTATCTCGTATACACAATTACAAAACCGACCGCAACGGAAATTCGCTGCGGTCGGTCGCTGTTTTTTTGTTTTATTCTGCTATTTTCGTGCCCTCTTTTATCGTCACCGTGCCGATGAGCGGAACCTTTGCGCTTCCGCTGACGGAGGTGTCAGTGAAATCGAGCTCAATCTGGGCGTCTCTGCCGCGCAGTTCGCGCGCCGTGACGGTCGCCGACAGGTGGTTGCCGGCAGTCGAAAGTCTCTTTATCTCAACCTCCGGCGCGGTCATCTTCGGCTCGATTATCTCGAATCCGTATTTCCCGCCGTCGTCAAAAACGCGAAGCGTGATGTCGCCGTTATAAAACATGTTGCCGATTTTTAAATGCCATGTGCCTGTTCCGAGCATATGCTGTCTCCTTTCGGGTCTGCCGCCTTGAGTCAGGCGGAAATTACAAATATTGTTGACGCGAGCAGGAACTGCGCCGTGAAATAAGTGACGATGCAGGTTATCTTGTAGCCGTATGACGGGCGTGGCTTACGCAGGGAGTTGACGGCGAGCATCATATCAGACAGCGCAAATAAGAACGCGCCGCCGACGAGCAGGATGCACATGATAACCGCGTTGTCGAGTCCGACGTTCACTGCCTTGATGCCGAGCGAACCCGCCTTGACGAGCATGAACGCGAGCATCGCGACATACGGCACGCCGATTATATAAAGCGGGCTGAACTTGACTCCGAGCAGGCGGATAGCCGCAACGCCGATAACTATAATTATCGCGCAGGCTATCAGCTCGCGCTTATCCCAGAACGGCGCGTCGGGGAAATATCGCTTCATCGCAAGGCAGTAAGCGTATATATAAAACACATGCCCCGCGAGGAATGCGAGTCCGCCGCTCAGCGTGAACGGGAGCTTCGGCGGCAGATGCAGAAGAAAATCGCCGCACCAGCCGAACAGAAGCCCTATAAGAATATAGTGTGCGTAGTCGCTGCGGTTTTGAGCTATCACGCTCGCGAGAACTCCCGCCGCGACGAAAAGAGTCGCGCATATGGTTTTGAGTATTTGCGATTTTGTGCAGCGCCCGTTTCTTGAGGCCTTGAGGAACCACGGGACGAAAATAAATTCGAGTCCCGCCGCGATTCCGAAGCATATTTTGAACAAGGTTGACATTTATCTCATCTCCAGGCGACCGAACAGCTTTGGTTCGAGCAGAGTGTAGTGCCTGCGCAGAATATTGCCGCAGATGTCGGCTATCGTTTCGTTTTCTATCATGTCGCCCGTGCCCTGCGCGATGGATTCGGCGATGTTGCACAGATCCGGGCAGGAGGTCGGGATGACGGTGACTTTGTTGCCGTTGAAACGAAAAGAGAAGCGGCGCTCGGATATGGATTCATTGGCGCGGATCCATATTGTGAATGTATCGCTGTCCTCCCATCTTGCCGACGAGACGGCGGTGAAATCGAGTCCCGCCAGGTGCATCTTCGATTTGCGGTATTTGCCGTCGAGTCCGCTGACTATCGTGTTCCTGACTTTTCCCTCGCTCCATGTGAAGCGGCACTCATTCTCGGAGAAGTCGAGGTTTATCTTGTCTATATTGCCCGCGCGGTCAGCTGACATATATACGACCGCCGTCGGCAGGACGCTCACGGGGAAGCCTGCAACATCGAGCACGGGGTTATAGAGCATATGTATCGTCGAATATGACAGCTTCTTTTCGAGCACGGGGTTGCGCCTGCCGGCGGTGAGCACGGGCAGGGGAGTGAGCGTCATGGGCAGGGTGGTCTGCTCCGGCTCATCCTTCGGCTCGATAAAGCCCTTGGGGAAGTGTCTCCACAGGCAGTCGCGCGTCTTTTGCTCAAAGACCTCGCTGCAGGTGGTGATGATATTTGCGTCGTATTCCGGCAGGACGATGCCGAACTGCGAGAACATTCCGTCTGCGCGGTAAGAGCCGGGGAAGTGGCAGCACCAGAAGTTGAAGCCGTATCCGACGCAGGAGTCGATCTGATTCGAGCTTTTGCTTGCGTTGTCTGCCTGAGCCTTGCCCGCTTCGCGCGCCCAGAACTCGGGAATGACCTGCTTGCCCTGATATTTTCCGCCGTGGCTCATGCAGTCGATGACCTTGGCGAGCTCTTCTGTTGTTATGAACAGACCCCAGCCGCCTGCCTCAAGACCGTTGGGGTCTGTCTCCCAGGCGGGATTCTCGCGGATGCCCAGAGGTTTGAACAGACGCGGCGCGAGATATTCGCGCACGGTCATGCCGGTCAGCTTCTGGATTATGGCGCAGAGGACATAGCAGTTTTCACTGATGTACTTCCAGCCCTCGCCCGGGGCGAACGCCCAGCGCGCGCCGAAAAAGCTCTTGAGCCATGAGACCTTCGCCTTGTTTTCGAGGACGCTTACATCCTTTCCGGCGGTCATGGTCAGCAGGTGGAACACGGTCATCTTTTCGAGGTTCGCGTCGTATTTCTGCGGTCTGTACTCGGGGAAGATATCGATGACCTTCGTGTCGAGCGTCAGCAGTCCCTCATCAATAGCGAATCCGGTGGCTATCGACGCAAAGCTCTTGCTGACTGAGTACATAGTGTGCGGGATGTCGGGAGCATAGGGGTCTCGCCAGGTCTCGAAAGCTACTTTTCCGTGGCGCAGGATCATGATGCTGTGAAGCTCTATCCCGCTGCGCTCGAAATCGTCGAGCAGTTCGGATATCGCCTTTGAGGACACGCCGACCTGTTCCGGGAAGTCGGCTCTCGGGAGCGCCTTGCTCTTTGTTCTTGCGGTTGGCATAAGATATACATCTCCTGTAAAAATAATGTTCACTTAAAGATTCTGCCAAACGAATGGTTATTACATAAATTATACTACAATGCAAAACTAAAATACAACAAAAATGTGTAAAAATACCAAATTTTGAGCCAAAAACCGCGCAAAAAATTTATAAAAATTTCAGCAAACAAATGTTTGCAATTTCAAAAACTATGTGTTATAATAAAGCAGGTAAGTTATGCAGACATCTTGAAAGGGTGACGTGCTTTGAAAGACATAAGCAAAACTCAGAAAAGAATATACGAATATCTCCTCGAACGCTCGCAGGACGGAGTTCCGCCCTCGGTGCGTGAGATTGGCGCGGCAGTGGGACTGAGCTCCACTTCATCCGTGCAGGCGAACCTCGACGCGCTTGAACAGGCGGGCTATATCCAGCGCGATCCGCTCAAGAAGCGCACTATCCGCATTCTGGGCAGGGAAGACAATGTTGTTACCAATGTCCCGATCGTCGGTACCGTTACCGCCGGTGCGCCGATACTTGCGTTTGAGCAGATCGAGGGCAGCGTTGCCTATTCGGGTCACACCTCGAGTGACAAAACTCTTTTTGCCCTGAAAGTCAGGGGAGAGAGTATGGTTCAGGCGGGCATACTCGACGGCGACCTTGTTATTGCCGAAAAGACTCCCGTCGCGCGAAACGGCGAAATAGTCGTTGCGATGATCGAGGACGAGGCTACGGTCAAGACTTTCTATAAAGAAAACGGTCATTTCCGTCTCCAGCCCGAGAACGATACCTATGAGCCGATAATCGTTAACGAGGTTTCGATTTTAGGCAAGGTTGTCGCGGTTATAAGATACTATTGATTTGTGCACAGCCGGTGCAGGCGTTTTATGTCCGCACCGGCTTGGTTTTTTGGAGGGTATTATGTCTGACAGATTTATCGATATCACGTCCGAGAATATCGCCAGCGAGCATCTTTGCTGCATCATCCGCACGAAGAAGCCGCACCCGGGTGTCGAGACAAAGCGCGCGTGGCTCAGAGACCGCCTCGGCGAGGGGCATGTTTTTCAGAAAGCTCGACGAAAAGGCGTGCGTGTTCATTGAATATGCGCCGCTCGAGAGCGCGTGGGTGCCGATAGTCGGCGACAATTATATCTATATATACTGCCTTTGGGTTCTGAGCGAGAACAAGGGCAAGGGCTACGGCAGACGGCTGATGGAATCCTGTATTGCCGACGCAAAGGCGCAGGGTAAATCCGGAGTCTGTATGCTCGGCGCGAAGAAGCAGAAAGCGTGGCTCTCCGACCAGTCGTTTGCGAAGAAGTTCGGATTCGAGACGGTCGATGAGACTGAGAACGGCTATGAGCTGCTGGCGCTATCTTTTGACGGAACAAAGCCGCGCTTTGCCGAAAATGCGAAGAAAGAGACAATAGACAGCAAAAAACTGACCGTCTATTATGACGCCCAGTGCCCGTTTATCCCCGGGCGCATCGAGTCGAACCGTAAATTCTGCGAAGAAAACGGAATAGACGCCGATTTTATCGAGGTCGATTCGCTCGAAAAGGCGAAGAATCTGCCCTGCGTTTTCAATAACTGGGCGGTGTTCTGCGGCGGAAAATTCGTCACGGTGAATCTCCTCGACGAGCGGGCGCTGAAAAAGCTTTCGGACGGCGCGAAATAAATTTATGTGTTTCTAACATAATTTTCCGATTAAATATTGAAAGCACTTTTGTTTTGTGTTAGTATTTTGATGAAATTAAAACAAATAAAATACAGGAAGTGAAACAATGACAAAACGCAACATCTTTAAACGCGCGGCAAGCTTGCTGCTCGCTCTGATTATCGTTTTCAGCGCGGGAGTTTCCCTTGCATTTGCCGACGCAAAGGCCGATTCTTACAAATATCCCTGCATCTTCGTCCACGGCATCCTCGGCTACGGAGACAACGACAAGCTCAACTCCGTCACGCCATACTGGGGTATGCAGTATAAAGAGGATCTGATGAAGTCGCTCAATGCCCGCGGATACGACTGCCACGCGGCCTCTGTCGGTCCGCTCAGCAGCGCATGGGACAGAGCGTGCGAGCTCTATGCTCAGCTTGCGGGAACCGTCGTCGATTACGGTGCAGCCCACTCTGCGGAGCATCATCATGAGCGCTACGGCCGTTCGTTTGTCGGCAAAGCTCTTATCGACACCTTCGGCAAGACCGACAAGAACGGAAATATCATCAAGATAAATCTCTTCGGCCACTCGTTCGGCGGCGCAACGACGAGACTCTTCACCTATATTCTCGCAAACGGCGCGCCCGAAGAGGTCGCGGCGGGCGGCGACGTCTCCGAGTTCTTCAAAGGCGGAAAGGGCGATTATGTAAACTCCGTTATCTCGATAGCGGCGCCGCATAACGGTACCGTCAGCGGGAATGTCGGCATTGCCGTTTATCACGGCGAGTATATCGCCGCTATGATTGCCAATGTCGCGGGTATGGCGGGCAGCAACTACCTTGACCTCAAGCTCGACCAGTTCGGTCTTACCCGCGCTCCCGGCGAGGGCAAGGCGAGCTTCAATCTCTGTGGCATTCTGAACTATGCCCTCTCGAACGATAACTGCCTCTATGACCTCACGCTTCACGGCGCGCAGGAGCTCAACGCCAAGATAGGCGCTGTTGAGAACGTATATTATTTCTCCTACGCCTGCTGCGGCACGGAGCCTTCGGCGGACGGCAGATTCCAGAACCCGACCGATGCGCTCGGCAGCATGGCGGGCACGGGCTGGCTTATAGGCCACATAGCCGGAATAACGGTTGACGGCGTCAAGCTCGAGGGCGATTGGCTCAGAAACGACGGCGCAGTGCCCGTCAAGAGCGCACTCTATCCCGAGGGCGAGAAGCACGAATTTATCGTTGACCACAAGGGCGCATATGAGCGCGGCGTGTGGTATGTCTATCCCGTTGTGGAGAACGCGAACCACAGCACTTTGCTCGGCTCGAAGACAGAGAGCTATATCGACCTCTATATGAACCAGATCGATATCGTCAACGCGAAGTAAAACAGAAAAAGTATACAAAAGCAGTCGGCTTTCCCGGCTGCTTTTCTTTGTTTTGTCGGTTGCCCGAGCGGCCAGACTTGCGGTATAATATTTTAAAACGCAGCATTTAGGGGGAGAAAACATGCCTGAACTTTCCGGCAGAACAGAAAATTTCACCGATTCGGTCATCCGCAGAATGACGCGAGTCTCGCTGCAGTATGGCGCGGTCAATCTGTCGCAGGGATTCCCGGATTTTGATCCGCCCAAAGAAATCCTCGACCGCCTTGCCGAGGTCGCGCACGAGGATTATCATCAGTATTCGATAACCTGGGGCGCACAGAATTTCAGAGAGGCGCTCGCCGAGAAGCAGTCGAAGTTCATGGGCAGGAGCATCGACCCCAATTCGGAAATAGTCGTCACCTGCGGCAGCACCGAGGCGATGATGGCGGCGATGATGACCGTGACCGACCCGGGCGACAAGGTGATCGTTTTCTCGCCGTTCTATGAAAACTACGGCGCGGACGCGATTCTTTCGGGCGCCGAGCCTATATATGTGCCGCTATATCCGCCGGAGTTTGATTTCAATCCCGACGAGCTGGAGGCAGCGTTCAAACAGCACCCCAAGGCGCTCATACTCTGCAACCCGTCGAATCCGTGCGGCAAGGTCTTTACATATAATGAACTGAATTTTATAGCCGATTTAGCCGAAAAATATGATACGTTTGTCATCACGGACGAGGTCTACGAGCATATAGTCTATGCGCCGAACAGGCATGTGTATTTTGCCACTCTTCCCGGAATGTGGGAGCGCACGATTTCCTGCTCGTCGCTGTCAAAGACATATTCGATAACCGGCTGGCGGCTGGGCTATATTATCGCACCGTCGAATATCATTGAAGTCGCGAAGAAAGTGCATGACTTCCTGACCGTCGGCGCGGCGGCTCCGCTTCAGGAGGCGGCGGTCACGGGGCTTCGATTCGGGGACGAATATTACGATGATCTCAGAGATAAGTACACCGCAAAGCGCGATTTGTTTATAAAAGGACTCAATGATATCGGGATAAAACACACCGTGCCGCAGGGCGCGTATTATGTGATGCTCGACATTTCGGAGTTCGGCTTCGAGTCGGATTTAGAGTTCTGCGATGTCCTCGCGCGTGATGTCGGAGTCGGCGCAGTGCCGGGTTCGAGCTTCTTCCGCGAACCCGTGAACAGCCTTATCCGCCTGCATTTTGCGAAGAAAGACGAGACACTGTATGAAGCACTCAACCGCCTGAGCGATATCAGAAAAAAGATAGCCAAAAGATAAACATGCCGCCGCGAAGCGCAGAAAAGTGCCCGCGGCGGTTTTAAATTTTCAGATATTTTTCATTGTGTTTACAACTTCGGCAAACAGGTATACTATAATTATAATTGCAGAAGAAACTTTCAGGAGGCTTATTATGTGTACGGCAGCAACTTATAAAACCGATGATTTTTATATGGGCAGGACGCTCGACTATGAGTTCTCTTACGGCGAGGAGATAACCGTGATGCCGCGCAGATTCCCGCTCGAGTTCCGCCACGGCGGCAGAACAGACGAGCACTATGCTATGATCGGCACGGCTCATGTCTCGGACGGATATCCGATGTACTACGATGCCGTAAACGAAAAGGGACTCGGCATGGCGGGGCTTAACTTCGCCGTCAGCGCGCATTATGCAGAGCCGCAGGACGGCAAGCAGAACATTGCGCAGTTTGAGTTCATCCCGTGGGTGCTCAGTCAATACGCGACCATTGAGCAGGCTCGCAGCGCGATAGAGAAAATAAACCTCGTCGGTACAACATTCGACAACCGCTATCCTGCGGCGAAAATGCACTGGATAATCGCGGATAAGAGCGGCGCGATAACGGTCGAGCCTACCGAGAGCGGGCTTAAAATATACGACAACGCCCCGGGAGTTCTCACGAACGAGCCGCCGTTTGATATGCAGATGTTTAATCTCAACAACTATATGAATCTCTCGCCGAAGCAGCCCCAAAACAGCTTTTCGAATAATCTCGGCCTCGCCGCATACAGTCGCGGAATGGGCGGACTCGGTCTGCCGGGCGACTTGTCTTCAATGTCGAGATTCGTCAGAGCCGCATTCACGAAGCTCAATTCGCTCTCCGGAAGCACGGAAGAGGAGAGCGTCGGTCAGTTCTTCCATATCCTCGGCGCGGTCGAACAGGTGCGCGGCTGCTGCGAGGTCGCGGAGGGGAAATATGAGATAACTATATACACCTCCTGCTTCAACGCGGACAAGGGCGTGTATTATTACACGACTTATAACAACCGCCGCATCACCGCAGTCGATATGCATCGCGAAAACCTCGATTCGGCGTCACTTGTCAAATACCCGATGCTCGATAAAGAAGATATTTTGCAGCAAAATTAAAAAAATTCCGCCGGCTGTGCAAATAAGCCGGCGGGATTTTTATGTGATTATTATTTGTGTTTACGCCTGCTTCAACACCTATTTACTTTTTCCTGATTTCAATGATATATTATCCATAGCTTGTGCTGACAGCTTTGGGATTTGCAGAATATCTTTAATAGTGACAAAAGCATACCGAGAAAAGTTATAACGGATATTTTGCCTGTTGTTTTAGTTATTATAGCAGGAGTGATTTTGATTGCCTTGTTCTTTTGATGATAAAGTCATTATAGAGAAAGCAGAATTTAAAAAGTTTACTGCGGGCGGAGATATTTTTAGAGCAGGTATTATCTCCGACACTCAGCTGCCGCCGAACGAAAAAAGCTTGAAGAAAACGATCTATATGTCCGCCATCTCAGAACCGCGCTTGAAGAACTGAAAAATAACGGCAGAGGACATACCTCTGCCCGCTGTGCGACATTACGGAGCGGGAGATAAATATATTTCGACAGGATATTCACCTGCAATCGGCGGCATTTAGTTTCAAATGATGAAAAACAGTTGACGATATAATTGCAGCATGGTATGATAATTTTGAAAGAAGGTTAGAGAAATTTTTATATGTGCAAATTTGACGCAGAGGATGTGGTTCCAATGGGCTGAAAATTTTCGCGGAACAAAAATCAATCGTGCGGTATGAAAGGGATTAAAATATGGACAAACATAAAAATGCGGACAGACATAAAATATATCCCAGCTTTAGAGAGTTTTATGGTAAGGGATTATTTAAAGCAGACCGTACACTTAAGGAAGAATACCAATGTTCGAAATGCGGCAGAAAAATAAGGATAAACGACTATGAAAAAATGAAATACAGAGATAGCTGCATACAATGGTTTCTATATATACTGTATTTCTACTTCTTTATTATATTTGCTCGCAAAGCTGCGGATGCTTTTTTGAAAATAGTTTATGAAATCCCGGATTTTTTGCTTCGGCTTTTGAGCGTATTTTTTGCCGTTGTTGTTGCAGGATTTTTATTTTTTATGTTGCTGATGGTAGTTATTTGGCTGGGACGAGTATTTTTTCTTAAATGGTATTGTGCAAAACTGCAGAAAGAGGAACAGACCCATGCTGCGGCGAAAAGACGGAGTAAAAGATTTATACATTTTTCAGCATCGGCTCAACCACGGCAAGCACTTGCGCGGTACGAAAGAAATAAAAATATAGATAAACATAAAAATGCGGACAGACATAAAATATATCCCGGCTTTAGGGAGTTCTGCGGTGAAAAAGATGTGCTTAAAGAAGAATATCCATGTTCGAAATGTGGCAGAAAAATAAAGTTAGACAACTATGAAAAAATGAAAAAAAGGAGTAATCTTATACGGTGGCTTATAGTTATACCGCTGTGTTTTTCCATGGTTATATTTTGCGACGAAGCTGCGGATGCTTTTTCGAAAATAGTTTTGAATTATTATGAAGTCCCGGAATTCTTGCTTCAGGTTTTGAGCGTACTTTTTGTAGCTGTTGTTATAGGGATTCCGTCTTTCGCGGTGATGGTAGTAGCTGTTTGGCTGGAACGAGTAATTTTCCTTAAACGGTATTGTGCAAAACTGCAGAAAAGCGGAACAGACCCTTGTCCCGGCGAAAAGACGGAGTAAAAGTGTTGCGACTATATTCTCCGCGCAGCGGCAGAGGATAGACTATCGAACTTTATGCAAAGAGGAGATTTAATAATGAAAAGGACAAGAGTCGCAACAAAATTGATGTTTGTGGCGATAATCATTTCACTTCTGTGCGTTTCTTTGGGGCTGTTATCGGCTTGCAGGTCAAACACAAGTTCTGCGCCGAGCGAAACATTTGACGGAAATACGACATCAGAGGCGACCGATGCGGAAAGCACAACGGAGTTCTCCGAAGCGGTCAGTGCCTTACTGGAAACGACGGACGAGAACACGAAATGGATTATAGCTAAGACAAGAGAAGATTATTATCCAAGGGAAAGCGAAACAATACCCGGCGATGATAACGACAAATTGTTAACAGAAAAGCAGGCTATAGCAATACTTAATGCGAGAATCGCTCCAGACAACGACAAGATGATAAGGGAAATCGACCATAAGGTAGTTATAAATGGTAAGCCGTATTTCTTGGCTCATGCATATACAGTCGGAAGAGATTTTTCGTTTACACATGGCTGGTATATCGTAGACCGTGAAACGGGGGATTTGTATAAAGCATATGCCGCCGCGGATTTATATTACTATGTCGAAAAGGATTGAGCCGAAAGCGATGCTAACGGCAGACGAGAACAATCATAATACTAACCCCCGGAATTTAACTTTTTGGGGGTTAGTATTATTATGACGTAAATTTATAATCCGACTGCGGCACGAAAAAATGAATCTCCTATTGCAATAGTGGTCACGACATCATTTTGCTTTTTTATATTTGACACCGCGAAAAAGTTAAATCTTGATAATAATCGGAAGTTTTTATATAATAAAATCAGAAGCGGCATCCGAAAAATACGGTTATGATTTGTATTTCTGCCGGATGCGCCGCAAAGTCGGTATACATAAAACAAATGATTTTTGTGCGAGGTCATGATTATGTACAGTGTGCTTGTAGTTGACGATGAGATACGCCAGAGAGAGGCGGTTATCGGCAATGTCGATTGGCAGAGAGCGGGTTTTGAGGTTGTCGGCGGCGCCGAAAACGGAATAGAGGCGCTCGATCTTCTCGAAAAGCTTGAACCCGATCTTGTTCTGACCGATATCAAAATGCCGCTTATGACCGGACTTGAGCTTGCGAAAAGGACCCGCGAAATAAGGCCGGCGACGAAATTTGTTATCCTGAGCGGGTACGACGACTTTGAATACGCTCAGGAGGCGTTCAAATACAATGTCATAAGATATCTTCTCAAGCCTGTTTCTGCATCCGAGCTCACCGAGGAGTTTGAAAAAATCGGAGCCGAAATGGACAGGGAGTTTGAACTGCTCAAAAGCGGCGGTTCAAACGAAGATATCTCTCTGCGGCTGGAAAAGGCGGAATTCCTGCTTCCGCTTCTGCTCGGCACAGGCGAGGATGTCCATGTATCGGACGACTTAACTGAGAATGCCAAAAAGCTCGGAATAATCAAAAGCGACGGCGACTGCTACAGCGTCATTGCTTCAAAATTCAAGGCAAACACGGGCAAGACCTGCACCTCTCAGCAGCATATCGATTTTGTCAATAGTATTTTCAATAAATATGCTCTGTGCGAAAGTTTCTTTGTCAACGGCAGAATAATTACTCTTGTAACAAGCGAGCCGGAAGAGATGTCAACAAAACTGAGACTCCCCGTTATTGAACTTGTGCAGAGCGCAAAAAAGCTGTTGAATCAGAATTGTACTATCGGCATCAGCGAGACAGTTCAGGATCCGTCTCTTTTGGCGCTTGCCTGCACTCAGGCTATGACGGCGCGGCGCTATACCTCCGACGGCACGGGCAACATCCGATATATCAACGACCAGGAGCGCAAGAGCACACACGAGTTTGAAAATGCCGAAAAATCCGTCTATAAGCTCGAACAGCTTCTGAAGATAGGGAGCAAGGATGAGATAAAGTCGTTCCTTGACGAGATACTTTCCGGAAAGACGCGCGAGGGCATTGATTATATTATCATTCAGATTCTTGCTACCGCGCACAGATGCGTCAGCGTTCTGCCCGACGGCAACGCCGCTGCGGAGCTGTTTACCTCCAACAATTCGTTCATGTCCCGCCTGTCCTTCGACTTTAACGAGCAGTATAAAAACGAGCTTGTTTCGCTCTGCCTTGACGCGAGGGATATTATCTCCCGTTCGCAGAGGCATGAGAGCGAGGCTCTCTGCGACCATGCGCTGCAGATAATCAACGAGGAATATATGAACGAAGATCTGTCCCTGACGGACGCGAGCGACAAGCTGGGAGTCAGCCCGAACTATCTGAGCGCGCTGATAAAAAAGAAAAAGTCAAAGAATTTTGTTGCCCTTGTGACCGAAAGGCGGATGAAAGCGGCGAGCGATCTGCTTTTGTGCACCTCGATGAAGATATTTGAAATATCACAGAAGTGCGGTTACAGCGATCAGCACTATTTCAGCTATTGCTTCAAAAAATATTACGGGGTCTCGCCGAACAAATACAGAGAGGAGCGTTTGGGTGGGAAAGATATTTAAACGCGCCGGAATAAAACTGTCAACGCTCATAATCGCAATAGTCGTGTTCGGCGTGATGTTTTCGACTGTAGGCGCTACGCTCCTTTTCGGTGTATTCTATGAAAGGACGATGTTCAATTCGGCGTATGTCTCGTCAAAGCAGTCGGTGTCGCAGGCGAACGGCACGGTTTCAAATTACATCTCGTCAATCAAAAACAAGCTGGACAACCTTTGCGACGAGGCGGACAGCTGCGACAGTCTGCAGTCGCTTGAAAAAGTCGTTTCAACTGCGGCGAGGCTTGAGGACGATATCTATTGCGTAACGATTTATGACACTGACGGCAATATTCTTCTGACCGAAAACGACAGCGGCGACATTGCAAAGAAAAATGCGACCGATCTGTCCTTTGACAAATCGATTTTTTCGAGCCTCAAGGACGGCTATGCGATAACCCAGCCCCATGTTGACACGCTCTATGAGAACAAGTACCCGTGGGTCGTGACCATTGCAAAGAAAAAATATTCAGATCTTTTTCAAAAGCAGGTCTTTGTCGCCGTCAATTTTGAGTTTATTTCAATTGCGAAATATATTGACAAGATAAGCATAGGCCAGAGGGGATACTGCTATATTGTTGATTCAAAGGGCGGGATAGTCTACCATCCGCAGCAGCAGATACTTTTTTCCGGCATCAAAAAAGAGAATACCGACGAAGTTTCAGAAATGACGGACGGCGTTCACAGGGGAGAAGACAATATTTACACGGTTTCGTCCCTTAATTCATGCAACTGGAAGATAGTCGGAGTCAGCTTTACCGATGAAGTGGCTCAGTCCGTCAAAAGGCAGATAGCGGTCGGGATGGCTGTTGCGCTGCTGTTCAGTCTTATCATCTCCGTCACTGTATATTTCCTGCTTTCGCGGACGGTCACAAGACCCGTAAGACGCCTCGTCTCGTCAATGCAGAGCTTTGAAAAGCAGGCGGAAACATATAAATATAAAGCGGACAAGGCGAATGTAGTTGAGTTCAGCACCCTCTCCGCGTCGTTTGAGCACATGGTGCATATGATACAGTCGCTCATGGAAAAGGTGCATAATGAGGAGATAGTTCTCAGAAAGACCGAACTCAAGGCTCTTCAGGCGCAGATAAATCCCCACTTCCTTTATAACACGCTCGACTCCATTCAATGGATGTGCGAGCAGGATAACAGCAAAGAAGCGGTTGAGATGGTCGGCGCCCTCGCGAAGCTGTTCAGAATAAGCATCAGCCACGGAAACGAGTTTATCACCATCCGCGACGAGCTGCGCCACGCCGAGAGCTACTTGATAATCCAGAGCTACAGATATAAAAATCAGTTCACTTATTCTTTTGATGTGGATGAGAGTCTGCTCGAATATATGTGCAACAAGATAACTATTCAGCCCTTTATTGAGAACGCCATCTATCACGGGCTCGACAGAATGGTGGACGAGGGCGAGATACGCATCTGCGTTCACGGCGACGGAAAGGATATTGTGATAACCGTTTCCGATAACGGACTCGGAATGACTAAAGAGCAGTGCGAGACTATCCTGAAAAAAGACAGGAGCGATTCAAAGGGCATCGGCGTTAAAAATGTCAACGACAGGCTCAAAATTTATTTCGGCGATGAATACGGAATCTCTATTGACAGCGAGCTCGATGTCGGCACAACCGTCACTATAAGGATTCCGAAGATCGAGAAAGGACGGGAAAATGAATATTAAGAGAAGCGCAGCGCTGATTATGATTGCCGTCCTTTTGCTCTGCGGCTTATCCGGATGCAAGGACGGGCAGGGCTTTGATTCCGACACCCCGAGCGTCGCCATAATAATAAAGGGGAGCGAATCGGATTTTTGGAACGATGTGAAAAAAGGCGCTCTCTCCGCCGCGACCGAGTTCAATATCGATATCACTTTCGAGGGACCGGATAACGAGGAGGACTACGAAACCCAGAACAGGATGATAGAAAATGCCGTTTCGCGAAATGTTGGCGCCATTATCCTGTCCGCGATAGACTATGAAAAAAATGCCCCGGCTGTTCGCAAGGCGGCAGAGAAGGGTATAAAAATAATAACCGTGGACAGCGATGTTGATGTGGCGGACAAAGAGCTGTTTATCGCAACCGACAATTACTCAGCAGGACTGAAAACCGCTCAGGTCGCGCAGAAGCTCTGCGGAGAGCAGGAGAGCATCAATATCGGAATAGTAAACTACGGCGAGAACACCGAAAACGGCAGCAAGAGATTGCAGGGCTTTCAGGACGAAATTAAAAACGTTAAAAACGCCAGGATAGTCGCTATGGTCAGCGTTTCGTCCAACACCCAGAGCGCGACCGCGGGCGCAAGAAAGCTTCTTGAAGAGAATCCGCAGATCAATCTTCTCGTCGGCTTCAACGAATGGTCGACCCTCGGCGTTGGAATGGCGATAAAGGAGCTCGGGCTAAAAGACCGCGTCTGCGCGATAGGCTTCGACAACAACACGGAATGTGTCGGCATGCTCGAAACGGGGGAACTCGATACGCTCATTGTACAGAACCCGTTTTCCATGGGTTATCTCGCCGTTATGAACGCGGCGAACATACTCTCGGGCAAGAAGACCGAGAGCGTGATAAAAACCGATGTCTATGTCGTTGACCGAAGCAATATGTTCTCGGCTGATGTTCAGAAGATCCTTTTCGGCTTCGATAAATATGATTAACAAAACCGCCCGGATGTGAGAAATAAGCATCCGGGTGGTTTCTTCTCGCTAAAGCGGCAAAGTGTATATATTGATTCGACAACATCGTAAAATTTTATACATTTTAGATAGAAAATCTCATTCTGTTTTTTGAATCCCGAAGCTATAATGAAGATGCTGATAACGAAGAAATTCTTTTAAGGAGGTAATCTTATGAAAAAGTTGTTAGCATTATTATTGGCAGTGCTCATGGTAGCCAGCTTTGCCGCCTGCTCGTCCGGCGGCGGCTCCGGAGACAAGGGCTCAACAAAAGGTGAGATTTCCGTATTTTATTATACCTTCAGCGACGCGTATATTTCCACCGTTCGCTCGTCGATGGACAAGATCCTGAGCGACAGCGGATATACCTACAATGACTATGACGCCAACGGCAACCAGACCACGCAGACCGAGCAGGTTCAGACCGCTCTTGCAAAGGGCTCTTCGCTGCTTATCGTCAATGTCGTTGACACCGGTTCAAACGACGCGGCGCAGAACATCATCAATCTCGCCAAGGCGAAGAACGTTCCTGTTATATTCTTCAACCGCTCCGTTGAGCAGTCCGTTATCGAGAGCTATGACAAGTGCGTATTCGTCGGCACGGACTATGAGCAGGCAGGCCATATGCAGGGCAAAATGATAGGCGAATATGTTCTGAAGAACTATGGCAAGCTCGACCTCAACAACGACGGCGTCATCAGCTACGTTATGTTCAAGGGTCAGGAGGGCAACATGGAAGCCATCGCGCGTACAAAGTACGGCGTTGAGGACGCAAACGCGATTCTCAAGGCTGCCGGAAAGCCCGAGCTCAAGTTCTACGATTCTGCAAACAAGAACAAGTACCTCGTTGACCAGGATGGACTGTGGTCGTCTGCCGCCGCAACAAACTATATGAGCACGGCTCTCGCACAGTACACCGAGTCCAACAAGAATATGATCGAACTCGTTATCGCGAATAACGACGAGATGGCGCTCGGCGCAATATCTGCTCTTCAGACCGCGGGCTACAACAAGGACGGCAAGACTGTTATCCCCGTGTTCGGCGTTGACGCAACAGATGCTGCGAAGTCGGCTATCAAGTCCGGCTCGATGATAGGCACTATCAAGCAGGATGCCGAGGGTATGGCAACCGCTATAACCACCGTCATGAAGAATCTGCTCAACGGCACAAATGCGCTCGAAGGCATCGATTCCGCAAACACGGTCGGCACTTGGAGAGTCAATATACCCTATTCTGCTTACACTTCTGAGAGCGAATAATCAAACGGTTTCAATTTGCGGTTGGGGCGTTATGCCCCAACCGTAAAACTCAGATGCAGACAGGAGTGAAACATATGCAGACCAATATAAATAAGCCGGACTCCGATAAAGATGTATTGCTCAAAATGGTGGATATAGAAAAGTCGTTCCCCGGCGTCAAGGCGCTCGACCATGCGCAGCTGACGGTCAGAAGGGGGACGGTGCACGCGCTTATGGGCGAAAACGGCGCGGGCAAGTCAACTCTTATGAAATGCCTCTTCGGCGTTTACAGCAAGGACGGCGGACATATATATGTCGACGGTCAAGAGGTGAATTACAAAAACTCCAAGGAAGCCCTTGAAAACGGAGTCGCGATGGTTCACCAGGAGCTCAACCAGGCTCTCAAACGCAATGTCATGGATAATATGTGGCTCGGAAGATTCCCGACTGTTTCAAAATTTCTTCCGTTTACAAGCGAAAAGAAAATGTATGACGAAACGGCGAGAATATTCAAAGAGCTTGAAATAAATGTTGACCCCAAAACAATAATGAGCACTATGCCGGTTTCGCAGAGACAGATGGTTGAGATCGCGAAAGCGGTTTCTTATAATTCAAAAATAATCGTCTTTGACGAACCCACATCATCGCTTACCGAGGAAGAGGCGGAGCATCTGTTCCGCATAATCAATATGCTCCGCGACCGCGGATGCGCGATTATCTATATCTCGCACAAAATGGAAGAGATACTGCGTATCAGCGACGAGGTCACAATAATGTGCGACGGCAGATGGGTCGCGACGAAGCCCGCGAGCGAGCTTACCATGAACGAGATAATCAGACTCATGGTCGGACGCGAGCTGACGAACCGCTATCCGAAAAAAGATAACGAGATCGGCGATGTGCTGCTGAAAGTCGAAAACCTCGGCAGCGAATATACAAATCTCAGAGATGTGTCCTTCGAGGCAAACAGGGGAGAGATACTCGGTGTCGCCGGACTTGACGGATCGGGCAGAACAGAGCTTCTTGAACAGATCTTCGGCATAACGACGCGCCGCTCCGGAAAGATTTTTCTTGACGGCAAGGAGGTAAAAAACAAAACTCCTCACGAGTCGATCAAAAACGGATTTGCGCTTCTGACGGAAGAACGGCGAGCAACGGGAATCTTCGGCATTCTCAACATCAGAGAGAATGCGACGGTTGCAAGCCTGAAGAAGTATATGACGGGTCCGTTCGTCAGCAAGAAGAAAATGAAGGTAACTACCGACAAGTACATAAACTCCCTGAAAATAAAGACTCCCAGCCAGGAGACGAAGATAAGCTCTCTTTCGGGCGGCAATCAGCAGAAGGTCATTTTTGCAAGGTGGCTTCTGACCGACCCCACGGTGCTCCTGCTCGACGAGCCCACAAGAGGAATTGATGTCGGCGCGAAATATGAGATATATCAGCTTATTCTCGACCTCGCCAAAAAGGGAAAAACCGTTATCATGGTCTCCTCCGAAATGCCGGAGCTCTTGGGCGTCTGCGACAAGATACTCGTTATGTCGGGCGGCAGACTCGCGGGCGAAGTGGACGCAGGAACGACGAACCAGGAAGAAATAATGACCCTTGCGGCGAAATATGTCTAAGGAGGAATCATCATGGCTGATACAAGTGCAAAAAAAGTAAAGCGCTCGCGCGTTTCGCTCTGGCTCCAAAAATTCAAAGCGGCAGACCGCGGCGATAAAAAAAGACTTGTGACGGATCTGCTGTTCAACAACGCGATGTATATAATAATCGCGATTTCCGTGATTTTTATTGCGGTCAAGGTGCCGGCGTTCCTGAGCATTTCATCAATAGTGAACATAATCTCGCTCACGGCGGCAAAACTGCCGATCGCTTTGGGCATTGCGGGATGCATAGTGCTGACCGGTACCGATATTTCCGCCGGCCGCTGCGTCGGACTCACGGCTTGCGTCGCCGCTTCTCTGCTCCAGATGAGCGATTATGCGAACAAGATGTTCAAGGGTCTTGACACGATGCCGCTGATCGTCGTGCTCCTCGCGGTTATAGCCATAGGCGCCGCAGTCGGTCTTGTGAACGGATTTTTCGTTGCCAAGTTCAAGCTTCATCCGTTTATAGTCACTCTTTCGACCCAGCTTATCGTTTTCGGTACGGTTCTTATGTATCTTATGATAGGCGGAAACAACGGACAGACGCTCTCCGGTCTCGATCCGTCTTACACTAAATTTATCACCGGCACGCTGTTCTCGATTGACGGCGTTGCGATCCCGAAATATGTTCTCTATTCAATTATTCTGACCGCTGTCATGTGGGTCGTCTGGAATAAGACGAAGTTCGGCAAAAATATGTTTGCGGTCGGCTCAAACGAAGAGGCGGCAAGAGTCTCGGGCGTAAATGTCTTTGTGACTATTCTCATTGTGTTTATTCTTGCAGGCGTTATGTACGGCATAACGGGATTTATCGAGGGCGCGCGAATTGCTTCCTGCTCCGCAAACACGGGACTCAACTATGAATGCGACGCTATCGCGGCCTGCGTTATCGGCGGCGTGTCGTTCGTCGGCGGCACAGGAAAGATAAGCGGAATAGTTGTCGGCGTTCTGCTTTTACAGATAATCTTTGCAGGACTCAACTTCCTCTCCGTGTCCGCCAATATGCTTTATATCATCAAGGGTATGATAATCCTTATTGCCTGCGCTATCGATATGCGTAAATATCTCGCACGCAGATAATGAATGCTGAAACCGAAAGGCTGTGAAACCATGGATAACGAAAAAAGCACAATGGGTCTTACGACAGAAAGAAAGCCGGGAGGGCTTTACAGAAATGTCAAAATATCTGTAAAAACCGCCGATAGGCTTATACTCGTGGGTATTGTTGTTCTAATTGCCTGTGTAGTTTTTGCAATAAGCCATGCGGGTTTTACGGTAACTTTCGACACGAACGGCGGCTCTCAGATAGAGAATCAGAAGGTTATGCACGGTCAGCTTGTCAATGTTGAAAACGACCCCGTCAAAGAGGGCTATGTGTTCACCGGTTGGTACAGCGACAGAGACTGCACAAAAGCATTTGACATCAGCAAGGATACGGTCAACGAAAGCATAACCCTCTATTCCGGCTGGGATAAGGCAGAGTGACACGGATATATAGGAGAATCAATATGTATGTTGCAAACGAAAAAAGATACGACAAGATGCAATATAACCGCCTTGGAAAAAGCGGTCTGAAGCTGCCGGCGGTGTCGCTCGGATTTTGGCATAACTTCGGCGATAACGCGCAGTATTCAAACATGAAAGAGCTCTGCTTCACCGCATTCGACAACGGCATCACGCATTTTGACCTGGCAAATAATTACGGCCCGGCGCCCGGCAGCGCGGAAGAGAATTTCGGCAAAATTTTTGCCAACGAGATGAGGGCATACCGCGATGAAATGATAATCAGCACGAAGGCGGGCTATGAGATGTGGCCGGGACCCTACGGATGCCGGAACGGAAGCCGCAAATATCTTCTCGCGAGCCTTGATCAGAGCCTTAAACGCATGGGGCTTGAATATGTTGATATTTTCTATCACCACTGCCTCGATCCCGAGACTCCGCTCGAAGAGACGATGGGCGCGCTTGCGCAGGCGGTTCGCAGCGGAAAGGCTCTCTATGCCGGAGTGTCCAACTATGACGGCGAAAATCTCGAAAAGGCGTGCAGCATTCTTGAAGACCTCAAATGCCCGTTTGTGATAAATCAAAACAGGTATTCGATATTTGACAGAACAATCGAGAACAACGGTCTGAAAAGCACCGCCGCAAGGCTGAACAAGGGCATTATCGCCTTCAGTCCGCTCGCGCAAGGGTTGCTGACCGACAGATACCTAAACGGCATTCCGAGCGACAGCAGGGTTATGACCGACGGCAGATTTCTCTCCGTCAACGCGATAACCGAAGAGAAGCTCAAAAAAGTCCGCGCGCTTTCGGAAATTGCAAAGGAGAGAAATCAGACTCTTGCAGAAATGGCTCTGGCATGGGTTCTGAAAGACGGAATTGTCAACTCCGTTCTGATAGGCGCGTCAAAGCCGTCGCAAATCATCGATAATATAAAAGCAATCGAAAACACATCTTTTACGAGCGACGAGCTCGAACGAATAGACAAAATCAGTCTGACCTGATCTTTTCTGTAATCCCCCGTAAATGTGAATCGCACCCCGCTTGTCAAGCTGCAATGCCTGATAAACGGGGTGCGGTTTTGAACGGTGACAGTCCGCCTGAGATGCGTTGCAGGTTTTTTATTTGTCTTCCCGCTGTTCCGAATCTGATGGCGAATTTGAGCTGTTTAATTTACGGTAGGCTTTGGGCGTTTGTCCCGTTTCGTTCTTGAAAACGCGGTTAAAGTTTCGTATGGTGGAGAATCCGCATTTCATTGCGATTTGGGTCACATCGTCGTTGGTGTCTTTCAACAGCTCGCAGGCGAATTGAATGCGGTATTTGTTGACGAATGAGGCGAAATCCATGTCAAAATTTTTGTTGAAGAAGGAAGACAGATAGCTGTAATCGTAGCCGAATTGTTTTGCTATATCCTGAAGCCGCAGCTTTTTGGTGAAGTTATTTTGAATATACATTGAGAGAGAATTGGTGAGTGCAAAATAGGACTCATCAATTTTTTCTATTTCGCTTTGTTCAAACACGGCGGCGCAAAGCCTGTAAAGGACAGCCTGCTTTGCAAAAATACTTCTGTTCTCGTCCGTCAGAATATCAATGTCATTTCTGTTGTCAAACGAGAACCTCGTGTCGGAAAGTGATTTCATCTTTGTTTTTTCATAAAATAGGGAGACAAGATCGGTTGAAAAAACGCAAAGATAATCCTCGCTTTCTTCGGGTGTGCAGAAAGAATGAATATATCCGGGAAGGATAAGCATTCCCTCGCCGCTGTGCAGCTCGTATTTTTTGTTTCCCACTTCACACACCAGACAACCGCCCAGGCAGAACACAATTTCATAGTTGCAATGTGTGTGCTTTTGAAAGTTCAGATTTTTGTCTACCTGATTATAAAGGTACTCGCCTTTTACGCTTCTGTGTCCTTCATAAACGACCATAATTTAATCACCGTACAAATATATTTCCATTATTATAAAACATATTTCTTTTATAATCAAGATTAATTTTATATAATGAACATGGGATAAAACAAAAATATGTCTGTAAAGGAGCGCGATTATGAATTATAATGATGCGGTAGCGGTATACCAAAAATCTCCGACAAGTGAGACATTGAAGGAGGTTTGCAAACAGCTGTGCAGCGAAATGACATTAAGAGAGAAGCTGAAAATGCTTTCAGGCAGGCAGTTTGCTATGCGAAATTGCTATGACTTGCTTACAAAGGGCAGAAAGTACAACTACCGACCGTGCATTGCAGGCGGGATTAAGCGTTTGGGGATCCCGACGGTTGCCTTTTCGGACGGCCCCCGCGGTGTTGTTATGGGTAAAAGTACCTGCTTCCCCGTTTCAATGGCGAGAGGCGCTTCATTTAACGATGAGCTTGAATATGAGGTCGGCACAGCCATTGCAAAAGAAGTGATTGCAGGCGGCGCCAACTATTTTGCCGGTATATGCATTAACCTTTTGCGCAATCCCCGCTGGGGCAGAGCGCAGGAAACATATGGCGAGGATCCGTTTCTGCTCGGAAAAATGGGCGCTGCACTGACAAAAGCGGTGCAGGATAACGGCGTTATCGCCTGCCCAAAGCATTTTGCCTGCAACAGCATTGAAAACATCAGATTTTCGGTGGATGTCCATGCAGATGAAAAGACTTTGCAGGAGGTATATTTCCCCCATTTCAAGAAGTGCATTGACGCCGGCGCGATGTCCATTATGGGTGCCTATAATCTTCTTAGAGGGGAGCATTGCTGCGAAAGCAAGTATTTATTTACGGATGTCTTGCGCGATCAGTGGCATTTTGAGGGCTTTGCAATTACCGACTTCCTGTTTGCCCTGAGGAACGGGGAAAGAGCTGTTAAGGCAGGCATGGATGTCGAGATGCCGATGAAGATACTGTATACCATGCTGCCAATATATTTAAGAAACGGGAAAATATCGCAAGATGATATCGACAAGGCAGTTCGGAATGTTTTGACGGGCTTAATAAAGATAACACCAAAAATTAAACATCAGTCCAAGGATGTTATCGCCTGTAAGTCCCATGCCATGCTTGCAAAAAAAGTTGCGTGCGAGGGTACTGTCCTGCTTAAAAACAACGGAATACTTCCGCTTAGCGATGTCAAGAAAATAGCCGTCGTCGGGCGGTATGCCAACAAAATCAATGTCGGCGATCATGGTTCGAGCAGCGTTGCGAGTCCGTATACGGTTACTCCGTATAAAGGCCTCTGCAATGCATTCGGAAAAGAAAATGTTGTCCTTTGCGAAAGCCTTGATATATCGTCAAAGCTTGATGAAATCAAGTCGTGCTCCTGCGTTTTGATTTGCGTAGGCAGCGATTATAAGCAGGAGGGCGAAAATCTCGCGAACTTCTCAAGCAAGGATGATACGGCAGAAAAGGCGCACGGCGGCGACAGATATTCGCTGCGTATTCCGTCAAACGAGGTGGAGCTTATTCACCGCATCTGCGCAGATTGTGAGAACACAATCGTTGATATCGTCGGAGGAAGTGCGTATGTCATTGAAGAATGGAAAGACGAAGCGTCCGCTATACTTCATTCTTTCTACAGCGGAATGGAGGGCGGAAACGCGCTTGCGGATATGTTGACAGGCAAGGCGGTTCCGAGCGGCCATTTGCCGTTTACAATTGCCAAGGATGAAAATGATTATCCGAAGTTTCTGTTCCCCGGAGAAAAAACAAGGGTTATCGACTACGGCTACTACCACGGCTATACATTGCTCGACAAGGAGGGCAAAGAGGCTGCGTTCCCGTTTGGCTTCGGTCTTTCCTACACCGAGTTTGAGTATTCCGATATACATGCCGAAAATAAAGACGGTAGCATAGAAGTGTCGCTGAAAATCAAGAATATCGGCAGCTTCGACGGAAAGACGGTCGTTCAGGTTTATGCGGGAGCAAACGGAGATCATCCCGTGAAGCTGCTCAAAGGCTTCAAAAAAGTCAATGTCCCGGCGGGAAAAGAGATCGAAGAGACCGTGACTGTTTATAAGGATGACCTTAAATTTTATGACGAAAAGGCCGGAGAATGGTATTTGGAGAATGAATACACATTCTATGTCGGTCAGGACAGCGCGGACGCAATGAACAATAAGCTTACGGTCAGCGTTTGATTGAACAAATTTATTATATAAGAAAGGCAGACTGATATTATGGAATATTTTGATTTTGTAAAGAAGGTAAATTACGAGGGCGAGCAAAGTTCAAATCCGTTTGCTTTCAAGTTCTATGATCCCGACAGAGTGATTTTTGGCAAAAAGATGAGCGAGCATTTGCCGTTCGCCATGGCATGGTGGCACAATCTGGGCGCGGCAGGTGCGGATATGTTCGGCGTCGGTACGGCCGACAAGTCTTTCGGAGCGATACCCGGTACGATGGAACACGCAAGGGCAAAGGTGGACGCGGGCTTTGAGTTCATGCAAAAGCTCGGAATCAAATATTTCTGCTTCCACGATGTCGATTTAGTCCCCGAGGATAAAGACATAAATGTTACAAACGCGCGTCTTGATGAAATTTCGGACTGTATTCTTGAAAAAATGAACGGCACGGATATCAGGTGCCTTTGGGGAACGGCAAATATGTTCGGCAATCCGAGGTTTATGAACGGCGCCGGCAGCACCAACGATGTCAATGTTTATTGCTTTGCTGCGGCGCAAATAAAAAAGGCGCTTGATATTACCGTTAAGCTCGGCGGCAGAGGCTATGTGTTCTGGGGCGGAAGAGAGGGCTACGAAACTCTGCTGAACACCGATGTTAAGTTTGAGCAGGAAAACATAGCTTCTCTTATGCGCATGGCTGTGGAATATGGCAGAAGCATCGGATTTGAGGGAGATTTCTATATTGAGCCCAAGCCGAAGGAGCCGATGACGCATCAATATGATTTCGATGCCGCAACGGCAATAGGCTTTTTGAGACAGTACGGACTCGACAAGGATTTCAAGCTGAATATCGAGGCCAATCACGCGACGCTTGCCGGTCACACCTTCCAGCACGAGCTGAGAGTTTCTGCCGTAAACGGTATGCTCGGCTCCATTGACGCGAATCAGGGCAACCTGCTTTTGGGCTGGGATACCGATGAGTTCCCATTTGACGCATACAGCGCAACGATGTGTATGTATGAGGTGCTCAAAAACGGCGGACTTACCGGCGGATTTAATTTTGACGCCAAAAACCGCAGAGCGAGCAACACAGCAGAGGACATGTTCTATGGCTATATTCTCGGTATGGACACATTCGCTCTCGGTCTTATCAAGGCAGCCGAAATTATAGAAAACGGTACAATCGATGAGTTTATTGAGAAAAAATATTCTTCGTTCAGCTCCGAATTGGGTCAGAAAATCAGAAACGGCGATACGACCCTTTCGCAGTTGTCCGAGATAGCCTGCGAAAAGAAGATCTGTGAAATTCCGGAATCCGGCAGACAGGAAAAGATTCAGAGCGAAATAAACCGAATTCTGTTTAAATGAGGTGCGGCGAATGGACTGCTTCATAGGGCTTGATATAGGAACCTCGTCGGTAAAGGGAATGCTGCTGAGCGAAAAGGCGATTGTCAAAACGGCGTCAAGAGAGTATCCCCTCTATTATCCCAAAGACGGTTGGAGCGAGCAAAATCCACAGGACTGGTATGACGGCAGCATTTCTGTAATAAAAGAGCTTGTATCTGACATTGACAGAAACAGTGTTGTCTCCATCAGCTTTTCGGGGCAGATGCACGGCCTTGTCGTGCTCGATGAAAACGATAATGTGATCCGCCCCGCCATTTTGTGGAATGACAGCCGAAGCTCGCGCGAAACCGAATATCTCAACAATGTTATCGGCAAAGAGACGCTCCAACAAAACACGGGAAACATCGCGTTCTCCGGCTTCACCGCGCCGAAAATACTTTGGCTGAAAAACAATGAACCGAAGAATTTTCAAAAAGCTGAGAAAATAATGCTGCCGAAGGACTATGTGGCGTACAGGCTCAGCGGTGTGTTTGCGACCGATTGCTCAGACGCTGCGGGCACATTGTATTTTGACACGAAAAATCGCCGTTGGTCCGAGCCTATGCTGTCGGTGCTCGGCATAGGTGAAAAGAATCTGCCAAAAGTATATGAGAGCTACCAGACGGTAGGGACGCTCAAAAAGTCCGCTGTCGATAAACTCGGACTGAATGAAAATGTTAAAATAGTTATCGGCGCGGGCGACAATGCGGCGTCCGCCGTAGGAACGGATACAATTGAAAGCGGGGACTGCAACATTTCGCTCGGAACCTCGGGCACGATTTTTGTCGCAAGCGACGAGTTCGATTATGTGCCGAACGGCGCCATACATACATTTTGCTCCGCGGCGGGCAAATATCATTATCTCGCGTGTATTTTGTCGGCGGCAAGCTGCCAAAAATGGTGGATTGAAGGCATAACAAAATCATCATATGACGGAGGCTTCACGGAATATATTGGCAAAAGTCAGGTTATGTTCCTGCCCTATCTCATGGGCGAGCGGTCACCGATTAACGATTCAAGCATTCGCGGGGCCTTTTTCGGCTTGTCTCTCAATACGACAAAAGACGAAATGACGCTTGCGGTGTTAGAGGGCGTCGCTTTTGCGATAAAACAAAATCTCGATATTATCCGGGATCTCGGAATACATATCGAAACTTCAAAAATCTGCGGCGGCGGCACGCGAAATAAAGAGTGGGTAAAAATTATAGCATCCGTTTTGAACATTGCGCTTTTGCTTCCGGAGGTTGAACACGGAGCCGTTTTGGGTGCCGCGCTCTTAGGCGCGCGAGCTTGCCTGCCGGATGACGGATATGAGCGGCTGAAAAGTAGCGTTAAATCGAGCTATACCCGCATTTTGCCGGATGAAAAGCTCGTGAAATACTATAGCAAAAAATATTCGAAATGGGCGGAGCTGTATCCCAAAATCAAAGAGTGATATGTGAGCCCGATAAAATAAAAAATCAAGGCAGATGTATAATCTCTGCCTTGATTTTTTTAGCATTGATAAAAGCTTGCTCGGTTTATTAAGCGCTGAATGTCCGCGAGCTTGGATGTCGCTTATATTATTCCAAGCTCAACAAAATCACATCGTTTGTCTCAATGGTCAGTTTTATAATTGTTGAGCCGCCGCTTGCCGAAAACGGAATCTCTTCTGCTTTAAGGGCAGTTTTTGCTTTTATTTCCGCCACCTGACTCTTTGTCAGGATATCCGGGCTGCCGAGAGTTTCCCATTCGGATTACTGTGATTTTCATATGCACCTCACAAGAACTTTCACTATCTGCTTGACGCTGTGCTGAAGCGCGGCTTTTGATATCTCGTTGCGTTTGACAGCTTTTAATATCATACGGAAGTGTTTTTTGCTGCCGGGGGTGAGCAGATTCGTGCCGGCACAGACGCTTCTTATGCTGTCAGCGGTGTCATAGGATCCCCAGTCTGTCATAACAAAGCCGTCAAAGCCCCACTCGCCGCGTAAAAGGTTATTTAGCAGTGCGGAGTTTTCGCATGGATAGATACCGTTTACCGGGTTGTATGATGTCATGACACAGCCTGGCTTATACAGAGAGAAAGCTTTGTCAAATACTCGCAGATAAAGGTCGCGCAGGGTGTTCTCGTCAATTATCCCGTGCGCCGATTTGCGCTCGAACTCCATGTTGTTGGCGATAAGATGCTTGTATGTCGCTATAACTCCGTTTTCCTCTAGCCCTCTCGCCTGATATGCCATTAAAGTGCCCGTCAGTATCGGATCCTCCGAGTAATATTCCGGATGGCGTCCGCAGAGAATGTTACGGTGAAGGTTTCCGCCGGGACCGAGATTTATTGAAATGCCGTTCTCTTTTGACTCGTCCGCAAGTACTTTGCCCACTTTATATGCGAGGCTTTTGTTGAATGTCCCGGCGAGCAGATTGCTTGACGGAAATCCGGTCGTAGGACGGTTGAGATTGACGCAGCAGTTGCCGTCGCTCATGTACAGCGTCGGCACGCCCAGGCGCTTGCTTGAAGCGAGTTTTCCGGCGGCGCCGCTTTTGCCGGGACCCCAACAGGAGCCGTTGCAGACGGTAAAATCCGCCAGCTCTCTGAGCGAAAACTGTGAGACGAAGTCATCAAGTTTAGTCAAACCATCCTTGACATCGGAAAGCGTTATGGTACTGCCTCTGTATCGGGGCAGCTCATTATAAGAAGGTCTTGTATATTCGGCGTGAATAGCTATGGCTTTTTTAGCCTCAGTGATTTTTGTCTTGTCCGTGCGGACATTGCCGTTTTCGTCAACACCTGTTATTTTCTCTGCCTCACGGCAGACGGATACGGTTTTTTCACAGACTACATCGTCTTCAAGGACGAAAGAACAAATTGTTTTGATCTTGTCCGCTTCGCCGCCGACCATAACATCGTATTGACCTTTGGAGAGAATGAACGCGTGAATGTTTTTGTCATAGTGCGAAAAATCTTTCTGCGGTATATCGATCGTCAGCGTTTGGCGTTCGCCTTTTTTCAAAAGTGCTGTCTTTTCAAAGCCGCAGAACAGCTTTGCGGGTCTCGGCTCATTCCCGCGCGGCGGTTTAACATAGACGAGAACAGAGTCCTTTCCGGGAACATCGGAGTTATTTGTAACTTCTGCGCTGACGCGGAGTATGCCGCCTTCAAATGATGCGGAGGAGCGGACGGAAAAGTCGGAATAAGACAGTCCGCGACCGAAGTAATAAGCGGCGTCTTTTTTGAACGAGTCAAAGTAGCGGTAGCCGACAAATTCCTGCTCCTCGTAATATACGCTTGCGCCGAAGCGCTTTCCGTCGTCGGAGTAGAGCGGAGAGTTGTCATCGAGATTGATGAAGTTTTTTGCGGACGGCGAGTCGTAATAGTCTATCGGCCATGTGTCGGCAAGCCTGCCAGAGGGGTTGACTTTTCCGCAGAGAATATCAATAAGGCTTTCGCTGCCGCGCTGGCCGCTGAAGCCTGTCCAAATAACAGCCGACGCACCGAGACCGCGGATGAACCCCATCTCGATAGGATATCCGGTGTTCAGAATGATTATAAGATTTTTATACTTTGCGGCGGCTTCGCTGAGTGCCGCCTTTTCTTCGTCTGTCAGATAATATTCACCCTTTATCGGTCGGTTGTCTTTGTTTTCACCCGAGCCGCGGGAAATAAAGAACAGAGCCGTCTCGGCGTTATCGCGTATGCTGAGTGCCCCTGAATGTTCGACGGCTTCGGGAACGGTCAGCGTCCAGCGCGGCTTTATGAGGCTTGCACCGATTGCCGTTATACGAAAATCATTGTAAGCCCCCAGCAGTTTTATTGAGCTGCCGCTGCCAAGAGGGAGAATGCCGTTGTTTTCGAGCAGGACGATTCCCTCATCGGAAACCTCTTTTGCCGCCTGCTCATTTTCTCTGTGCAGACCGTCATCAATCGGCTTGGGCGGGGTTTTGAATCTGAAGGTGCAGTCGGGAAAACGTCTGCCGTCAATATCTCTATAGCCGCTGAGTTTTACGGTGTAGGTCTTGTCAAAGTCCTGAGCCGCTTCGCCGACGGGCAGGAGATATATGGGCAGGGGTGAGAAATCAAATTTGACGCACTTGCCCTTTGAAACGGGTTTGCCGTTTACCGTGGCTGTTCCGTAGCCGTCGTCGGCTATCATTTTTGTGCAGACTATGGGCAGGCTGCGGGGCGCTGCACAGTTCATTGCAAACATCCCGTTGTCTATATCATAAGGATTATATTTTTTTGCCAGTAAAGTGAAAAACATTGGCATTTCAGCTCAACTCCATTTTCAAAAAATCTGCTTTTCCTTTGCCTCGATATATGAAATACAGGGCATCGGTTTTTTCCTCGGAATCTATTTTGACGGAAAATGTTTTCCATTCTGTCGATTGAGAAAGAGAAATAGCTCCAACGGCTTTGTCACCGATTTTTATATCCATCCTGCCGTTTGCATTTCTGACAGTAACAGAAATGCAGACGGGCTTTTTGAAATTAAAATATTTGAAACCGATGACGGTGCCATTGGTAATTGCCGTTACAAAGCTTTCGCCGTTTCGCGACGCGATGTTGGGCTGTCTGTCTCCTTTGCCGTTTCCCTGAACATTTTTAGTGCGGCGGTTATACAGATTGCAGCACAGAGCGGCGGGATATTCGCCCGCTGCGGGCAGGGGAGCATCGACACCCTGTGTGGTTATCTCAACCTGATTTATTGTTCCGTCTGCGTTTATTGTTACGGGCTCCGCGCAGGCCTGGCGGGAGAAATCCGTATTGTTCGTGCAGCGGTGATAGAAAACATAATATTTTTCGTTTATCTGTTCTATCGAGCCGTGTATCGTCCCTGCGGGGGCTTTTCGCTGCTTGTTGCCGCGATAGCCGAGGTCGCTGTTTGAAATAATAACGCCGCGATATTGAAAACCTCTGTCCGGAAAATTGCTTGTCGCGTAGGCAAGCTCGTTGTTCTCGCCGGATGAGTATATCAGATAATACAAATCGTTTATTTTTCGTATGCATGGAGCTTCATAAAACGGGTGGCGATAAAGCTCGCTCGATTTATCCGCAGTAGTCTTGCTGTCGAGAACCGCCTTCGGTTCGCTCTTTACCGTGCACATATCATTTTCAAGTTCGACAACTGCGCAGGAAAGTATGCTTGGTTTTGTTTCCGTCACCTCGCGATACGAGCGGTTGGTCAGTTTGCTGAGCACAAAACGGTAGAGCGGAGAAAACACTTTACTTCTGAAATCTCTGCCGAGCCCCCATCCGTAATAGAGCCATATTCTGCCGTTGTCGTTTATGACTGCGGGGTCGTTTGTAAGAAACTTCAAAACCGGAGCGCCGTTTTTATATTTTATATCGCTGAGATATTCAAACGGACCGTCGGGACTTTCCGAAACGGCGACAGACATCGGACCGAATGCAGATGTGTTCGGCCCCGCAGCGAAATAGTAGAGATAATATTTCCCGTCATTTCCCCTTACGCAATCTGGTGCATAGTAATCTACAAGGCGACCGTCGCGGCTTCTCGGATCCTGAAATTTCAGGTAGACTTTTTCTTTGCAGCTCCAAGATGAAAGGTCTGAGACGGGAGCCGACCAGACGGAGTAATCCTGCACACAGAATCGGTCCGAGTTTTCGGCATCGTGACTGCCGTATAGATATACCCTGTCACCGAAAACATGAGCTTCACCGTCGGGAATATATTCATTTAATGGAAAAAGCGGATTCATGGTATTATCTCTCCGTTTGTTTCGATAATCTTTTTATAATAGTACGCGGAATTTTTAGGTGTGCGCTTGAGCGTTTTATAATCGACATATATGAGCCCGAACCTCGGTTCGTAGCCCTCTGCCCACTCAAAGTTGTCCATAAGCGACCAATGCTGATATCCGAAAACCTTGACTCCGTCATCAATGGCTCTTCTGACATTTGAAAGGTAGTCATTCATAAAGCCGATGCGCACATCGTCCCTGACTTCTCCGTCCGTTATGCTGTCGTTGTTTGCCATGCCGTTTTCGGTTATGATTATCGGCAGGCGATATCTGCGATAAAGGAACTTCAAGGTCCAGTAAATCGAGCGTCCGTCTATTACCCAGCCGAGCGAGGTGGTGTTGAGCTTTGATTTGTCAATGCTTTTGTCGCCGCCCCAGGCGGAATAATTGAATGCCTCATAGTGGTTGACGGCAAGAAAATCAAAATCTGCTTTAAAGCGCGGCATATCTTTTTTGTGCGTCGCGTAAATTCCGTATGCGGTGACGGGTTTACCCAGGAGAATGGGATCCATCCACCAGCGGTTGTTCATCGTGCCCATAGTCACATTGAACGATTTGTTATAAGCTTCCTCTATGCTCTTCGGGTCTGATTCATCATTGGGTATAAACGCGCCCGACGCGAAAGAGAGACCTATAAGCGGCTTCTTTTTCGCGTACTTTCTGATGGTTTCGACCGCCCGACGATTTGTGAGCATAAATATCTTCGTGAACTTCGGCAGGGCAAGATAGCGGTGCTTGAACGGCGTATGAACTCCCTGCATATAGCCGTTCATGAGAAAACAGGACGGCTCGTTGAAGGTTATCCAGTATGTTACTCTGTCGGACAGAGCCTCGACGACTGCTTTTACATAGAAAGCAAAGTCGTCTATAATATCTTTTTTCAGCCAGCCGCCCTTTTTATATTGCCAGAGCGGCAGATCCCAGTGGTAGAGCGTAACGAGCGGCTCGATTCCGTTTTTAATGAGCTCATCAACGAGATTGCTGTAAAATTCAAGTCCCTTGGGGTTGACCTTGCCGTCTTGGGAGATAACTCTCGGCCAGGATACGGAGAACCTGTATGATTTCAGCCCCAGCTCCTTCATCAGAGCGATATCTTCCTTGTACCTGTGATAATGATCGCAGGCGACATGGCAGTTGTCGCCGTTTTTTATTTTTTCTTTCGGAGCTTCATCCCATATGCTGGGCGTTCGGCCGTCCGAATCATATCCGCCCTCGATCTGCGGTGCGGCTGTTGCGGCTCCCCAGAGAAAGCCGTCGGGAAAAGCATTTTTGCTCACGAGTTATCCTCCTTGCTTGTGTAACGGTGAAGTTCAGCAGATTCAATTTGCCGGAGCCTTCGAAACGAAAATACAAGGCCGACTCGGCAAGAGAGAAACGAATACCTGTCTTTGTCCGCCGTGTATTTGGACGAATATCTATTTCTCCGATACAATCGCCGTCGATCTGTGTGAACAGGCGAAGTTTACCGCGTGCTCTGCCGCTGACAGAAGCAATGATGCCGGCGGCATCGGACAAATCAAGATATTTATAACCGGTAACAGTTTTGTCTTTTATATTTGCAATATATTGGCAGGGATCACATTCACGGTTTTCTCCTTTTTGGGTTATGTACGGATAAGAGCGCTTGTTGGTCTTTGTTGTTTTACATGCGCTCTGTTTTCCGTACAGCACGCAGGCAATCCCCGCTTCATAATTCACAGCCGTCCTCGTCGGAGCGGAGAGAAAAAGACAGTACCGGTTGAGTGTTGTCGGTGACTACATCCTTTTTTGAATTTTCTATTTTTATTTCATCAATTTCAAACATAGTGGTTCCTCAAAACTCGTTTATCGAACCTTTGGTTATTCCGCTTTCGTTGAATGAATCAACTGCAAAATAATACTTTTCTGTTTCTTTATTTAAAAATGTTACCGTATAGTCATTTTGACCATACAAAAGAATGCTGTTATAAAGCTTATCGGGGGCGATTCCGAGACGGATGCAATATCCCATAGCATCGTTTTGACTGTTCCATGAGAGCCTTGCTTCGGTGGCGCTTGTTCTCTCGGCATTTTCGCCGGAAACAGCCGAGGGCTTTTTATTATTGTCGAGACCGAATACTCTGAGCCCGGATATCGAAAAATTCTGCCCGTATGGAGCACTTGCAAAGACTATGCGGATATAACGAGCCCTTGCGCGGCGAGGGATGAGCTTGTGCGGAAAAACCGTGTTCTGCGTTTCTTCGTAAGGAGCCCAATCGGTGCCGTTTGAACTGTATTCTATTCTGTATTCATAGCGGACAAGTTCTTCTTCGATATATCTCTCCTGGGTGAACGTTCCGCCGTATTCTTTCATCGGGGCGCGCTTCTTTTTTGTGAAGCAGTCGGCAAAATTTACCTGTACCGCTTCAACATTATATTCTTTCCCGAGATCGACGCTCAGCCATTCTCCGCTGTTTCCGCTGGTTGCCGACCAAGCGCTTTTTATGCTTTCGTCAAAGGCGTTCTGCGGGTCGAATCCGCTGCGGCTTGAGGAGGCGTACGCCGTCTTATGATAAGACAAAAGCATCCATTCCGGCTCAACGGTCAGCGAGTCAAATTTTCCGTCAGGGATGTTCTTTGGATAGTCCGCAAAATACTGGTTGCAGAACAGTAATCCGTCTTTGTCAACTCCCGCAGGCCAAAGACCGAGACGGCGTTCAAAATTATGGTTGACACCCACGCAGACCGTGGAGGCGTGCCAAAGATTTCCGGATTTGTCGCTGAATGTGCTGCCGTGACCGGCTCCGCAGGTGAATCCGGACGGAACAATGGAATATGGATTGTGCTTCTGCCATTCGAATTTACTGAGCGGGTTATCTGAAATCAGAACCGCATCGCCGTAGGTCGGAAACTCCGTGCCGGGAGTTGCATACTGAAAGTAGTATCTGCCGTTTATTTTGTTGAGAAATGCGCCCTCGATAAACGCGCCGTCTCCGACAAACAGATTGATATATTTTTGCCACAGACTGATTTTTTTGTCGGCATAGATATCCTTGTTGTCTATGCCGTGGTTCTCTTTGTCACCGGACACTATCGGTACTTTTTTGCCGATGGGAGTCATCGTCTTTATATCCATCTCAATCGCGTAGATAGGCTCTTTTGAAGAACAGCCCCAATAGAGATACGCTTTGTTGTCTTCAAAATGAAGGTGCGGATCCCAGAATGCAAACGGCGCCGAGACAAGCTCGAAGCCCTTAAAGGGGTCGCGTGTGCGCAGTATCCTGCTCTTTTTTGAATAAGAAGAGGCGCAAAAATACAGCCATCCGTCGTGCTCACTCACATCGGGAGCATAGCCGTGTATTTCAAGCTTTCTGTCCTCGTGAAAGTCCCAGTGGAACAGGTCGTCCGAATAATAGAAGCCTCCGCACTTTGAGGTAAAAAGAAAATATTTGTTATTGAAGAGAATTACAGTCGGATCGGCCGCTTCCTTGTAGGCATATTTCCCGAACAGCGGATGTTGATATTTATATGCTATTTCGAGCGGATTGCAGTATAATTGCGCCATGTTGTTATTCCTCTTTTCCGCCCGTCACTTCTATGGAGAACGAGACAGGCTCTGTATTTTCGGAAGATACCGTGACGGTTGATTTGCCGTCGGCTTTCCCTGCGCGGAACACAGCGAGCGCTCTTCCGCGGTACGTATTATGATAAGGGTGGATAAAAACTTCGTCGGTTTTTGTCAGCGCGCTGCCGAATCCCTGCAGAGTGACTGCATTGCCGTCAATTTTTATGTCAACGCGCTGTTCCATATACGGAAGAAGGGTTCCGCTTTTGTCGGTGAACTCAATTTCCGCAAAGCACAGAGCCTGCCCGTTGGGGGGCAGAACCGAGCGGTCGGGCCTGACTGTCAGAATCGGAGCTTTTTCGCCGCTGATGAGTTGGGTGCGCCCCGCCTCGTTCCCGCTTTTGTCCAAGGCTATCGCAACGAGCGTACCTGGGGCATATTTCACGGAGAACAGAGCTTTGTTTTTGCGGACTTTTTTTGTTCCTATAACCTTATCGTTGAGCTCCAATCTGACGCTGTCGGCTGTTGTATAAACCTCTGCGACGGTCGGCTTTCCTTCAAAGCCGTGCCATGTCCAGCTGTCGAGCGCATTTGTGAACTGCCATGCGCCCTTGCTCGGCGTTTCTCCGCTATGGTTGAGCGGCCTGACTGCGAGAAACGGCTCGGTTTCCGTTCCCCATACGGTTCGGAGAAATGCCATTTGCGCCAAAGGCAGACCGGTAATGTCAATCATTCCCTGCCCGGAGAGGAGCGGAAGCCCCTTGTAGGACTGATATGTCCATCCCATGCAGGTCTCGCCTATGTAGTCCCATGCCGACCATACGAAGTCGCCTATCAGCTGCTTGTGCCTGAGAACGCGGTTCCAGTTATACGGCAAATCGGCGGACATAGTCTCTGTGCCTATCATCAGCCGGTCGGGATACTTTTCGGCATCCTTGTCATAACGCGAGGATGCATAATTTAGTCCGACAATGTCAAGGGCGGGGGATATATCGCTTACCACTTTTTCCGCCATATTGGTTTTGCTCAGTGCAAAGAATAACTTGCCGAGCTTTTCTGCCCAATAATTGAAAAATGCCGAACCGGATTTCTTTTCTTTGTAGCCTTTGCCTTCCGGCAGAGGTTCTCTTTTGTATTCCTTTTTGTCGCTGTAAACTCCGATGCCAAGACGCGCATAGACGTCGAGCAGGACATTTATTCCGCAAGTGACCGGACGGGTGCCGTCGAGCAAGTGAACTGTATCGCGCATTTCGGCGCACAGTTCGACTCCACGCTTAGAAGCCGTTTCCGTGACCTCATTGCCGAGAGAATACATTATAACGCTCGGATGATTGTAGTCGTTTTCGACCATTGCAGCGAGAACGGATTTGTAACCGGAGAGAAAATTACGCGAATAGTCATGATATTCTTTCGGTATATACCATCCGTCAAATGCCTCGTCCATGACATACATGCCTATTCTGTCGCAGGCATCGAGAAGTGAGCGGGAGGCTGGGTTATGCGCCATGCGCAGAGCATTGAAGCCCTGGCTTTTCAGTATTCTTACGCGGCGCTCCTCGGCGTCGGCAAAAGAACAGGCGCCGAGAACTCCGTTGTCATGGTGAATACATCCGCCGCGAAGCAGGGTCTCTTTTCCGTTGACAAGAAGCCCGGTTTTTCCGCTCCATTCAAGAGTGCGTATGCCGAATTTTTCTGTCAATTCTTCGCCGTCTCTCGAGACCTTACAGGTATATAGATACGGCGTTTCCGCAGACCACAAGTGAGCTCCGCTAATCTCAAACCGACCTTTTTGACCTCTGGCGGCAAGGCTGCCATCGCCGTCGAAAATCTGTATTTCCGCGCCGTCGTCGGTATCAACTTCGATAACGGCGGGTGAGATGCCGACTGTTTTTATCTTCAGAAAAGTCGGGGCATCTTTTTTTGAAATTTCAAGATATACAGGGCGGTATATTCCGCTGCCCGAATACCAGCGGCAGTTCGGAACAAGACTGTTGTCGGCGAGAACCTCAACGGTGTTTTCACCGACTGTGATTTGCTCGGTGAGGTCGGCGGTAAACGGCGAATAACCGTATTTGTTTTCTTTAACGGCTTCGCCGTTTACGCTCACAACTGCATTGCGGTATACACCGCCGAAGTGCAGCCGTATATTTTTGCCGATGTCACTTTCGTTGATTTGAAATGTCTTTGTGTATCTGTACTTTCCGCCCGGAAAGTATCCGCTCTGAACCGCGTTTCTGCACGAAGCATATCTCTTTTCGCCGAGCATCGCATCGTGCGGAAGACAAACGGAGAAGCTTTCGCCGTTTTCTTTTGTCAGCGTCCAGCCGTCGTTAAAATCGAATATCATTTGGATTCACCGTGTTTTTTGGCGAGCTTCGCCGCCTTTTTCTGTTCTTTCTTTGCCTTTGCGGCGAGATATTTGGCGTTTTCCGCCTCAAAGTCAAGTCCCTTCTTTTCACAGAGGGCTTTGAGGTCCTTTATTCTGTTTTCTTCGTATTCGCGCTCGTCGCGTTCTGCCTCAAGTCTGTCCAGCTCTTCCGGTTCGATCCACTCTTCACCTTTGGCAAGGACAGCTTCTCTCTTTCTGCGGAGCAGTTCGGCGGAAATTTCGGACATCTTCTTTTCTACATCCACGAATGGAAGCAGAATTATGAACGCTGTAGAAAGAATAATATCGAACAGATAGAATGAGAGGGTCATGAATGCTCTGACTTTTTCGTTTGGCATAACTCCGGCAATATCAACGAAGCCGAGGCGGAGAATAGCCGATTCGTATCCGCCGGCAAACGGTGCATATATAAGAGTCATAACAGCAGTGACAATACCTGTGCCGAGAAGTCCCTCAAGGCGGATATGCGACTTGTATTCGATGCTGTCAAATGCAAAGCAGGTAAGCGTTGCAAATATATATGCGTTGGGAAGCCAGCCGAGGTTTCTTAAAAGTCCCGCTATCAGAGCAGGAATCATTTTATCCGGGAATATCCAGCCGATGATGCTGCCGATAAGCACGAGCGAATATCCGCCGACGGTCAGATTCTTTATTCCGACTTTTTTGGATATCGGGTATATCAGGAATGCACCGATACCGAGCGGAACTCCTGTTACGATCTGATAGATCATCTGCATGAAATCGTTGTTGATGCCGCCGAGCATATATTGAATATAGAAATATTGAACGTTTCCGCCCTTGTAGTTGTCAACAATTCCTCCCAGAAGCCCAAGAAAAGTCAGAATGACCCAGTATTTGTTGGTGAACAGTGCTTTCATCTGTTCTTTAAGAGGAATATTGTTTTCTCTGTCAATTCCCTGTTCAAGTGCGATATCTTCGATAATGCGCTCTCTGGTGAAATAGTACTCCATGAGCACAAGCGGAACGGCGACTATCGAAAGAATTATCATAAGTATAGCATATCCTTTGATATCATACTGGAGCCATAACGGGATAATGACCGAAGAGACAAGCATTCCGATGAGTATGCCGGAAATGAGAGTCCACGACATTTTGCGTATAAAAGTCAGCTGAGCTTTCTCTTTGGCGTTGTGAGTTGAAAGAGATACTATATTGTCGCGGAACAGGTAAAAGTAGGAGGTTCCGATTGTATGATAGCATATGAGCAGGGTGAAGAAATAGTACCAGTAGTTATCACCCAGAGTATTTCCCGAAAACAGGAAGATGGTCGCCGCTATTGCAACGGAACAGAATCCGAAGATCAGATACCACGGACGGAGTCTGCCCTGCTTTGACTTTGTGTGCGAAATGAGCCACGACACCAAGAGACCTGTAGCGACGGCAAGAATCTTTGCAACAGTCATTACCATCTCATATTTTTTGCCCATTGCGGATATCATCGCGGCGTTGCCTTCGCCGTACATTGCGCCGACCTGTTGGGTGAAAAACTTTTCAACGAGCGCGGCGACAGTGTTGACAACGAGAATTAGTCCAAGAGGACCGATAAGGTGTCCGAGATATTTTTCTTTCCATGACACAGAGCAGGTTTTTATCTTTGAATCAAAAAACTTTGTATTTAGTATACTTTTTTCAAGCAAGGATATTTCTTTCATAAGTTCACCCTTTTATCAATATGTGCCGTCGAAGTGTTATTTCGATACTTTGTTGAAATCTATTTTTATAGTTGTTTTTCCGCCCTGTTCAAATGTTACCGGAACGGAGAAAACGCCGTTTTGACCTTTGAATGTCTTGCTTTTTCCGACGGCAACGCCTATGTTGCCGTTTTCGCTCTGGTTTTTGGGCGTGAGGGTCAGCTCTGTCCCATCATCATTGAGTTCCCAGTAGCCGTCGCTCCACATGGAATATTTTCCCGCAAACTGGGCGCAGTGAAGCTCGTAGATTCTGCCTTTTTCACCCCACTCGTTTGCGTCAGAGGTGTTTCTGAGCAGTATGTATGCATCGCCGACGACTCCCGCCCATATCTTGCTTTCGGAATCGGATCGCAGAATGTCGCCCTTTTTATCCTTTATGAAGGCAAACTTGCCGACAGAAACAGACGGCTGTTTTGCCGGGGCGGCTGTTGTTCCGCTTGAAGAGGCATCTGCTTTTGTCTCCTCAATGGATGCGGATTCGGAATCTGTTTGCGGCACAGTTGAGTCCGGCGATGCCGCAGACGTGTCCTCAACTTGAGCTTCAACGCTTCCCGAGGATGCGTCGGTGGTATCGGTTTCGATGTTCTTCTGGTCGCGGCAGCCTGCAAATAAAGCAAGCATCGCTAGTGAAAGAAGCGCGCAGATAAATTTTTTCATATATGATCCTCCTGTTTTTGATTTTGCTCTTTTGCTGTGATTTTAGACGCGGCAAACACACAATGCCCAAAATCAGTCAACAAAGTCTGCAAAAAATAATCATTATACATTGATTTTAATCAAAAACAGTTGAACGGTATTTCACTATCGGGTATAATATTATAAAATAAGGTTCACGGGGGTGTTCTTTGTGGATGACAGAATAAATAATATATGCAGTTTATTTTATGCTTCACATTATATACCGCTGGCGGTGTATGAAGAAAGGGCTATAGTACATATTTTTTCGTCGGCGGGCAGCAGTCTCGATTTGTTTTCTTTGTTTGAGGCTCAGTCGTTTTCCGCCGAGCAGACTATGTATATCCTGACTTTGCCTGAACAGGGGACATATGGGCAGATAAGAATAAAAAACAGCCCGATGAGAGTACTTCTCGGTCCGGTTTTTCCGACGCCTATCACGGAAGATACGGTTATGACTGTTGCGCGAAGAAATTTAACGGATAAAAAAGATATGGATGCGTTGGCGGAATTTCTGTATTCCATTCCGAATTGCTCATATAATCAGTTTGTGAACCTTACCGCGCTTCTGAATTTTATTATCAACGGTGAGATGTTTGACATTGCGGAGCAGTTTCTCGAAGAATCGTCGGATGTAGGAAACAAGCTTGCGGTTACATATACCGAGGACTTGTACAAATCACAGGACGAGCAGGTTCTGCACGGAACATATCAGTTTGAAAATATGCTCCTCTCATTTGTAAGGGACGGCGAGACAGACAAACTGAATGCGTTTTTGACCTCCACCGCGAAAACAACGCACCTGCGGGAGGGAAAACTTGCGGAAGCGCCGCTGCGTCAGGCAAAAAATCTTTTGATAGGCATAGCAACCATGGTCGGCAAGGTCGGCGCTATCGGCGGCGGACTCGGAGTTGAAGAGACTTATCGCCTTATCGATCTGTATATCCAGGAGTGTGAAAAGACCTCCTCAACAGAGGAGGTTAAAGTGCTGCAGTATAACATGCTTCTTGATTTCACGGACAGGGTTGCACAAGTGAAGGCCCCGCGGAATGCGTCGAAAGAGATATATGCTTGTATGCAGTATATTCAAAATCACACAAACTGTCAGATAGGAATAGATGATGTTGCGGGATTCATCGGAAAGAGCAGGACATATGTAACAAAAAAATTCAGGCAGGAAACCGGAGAAAGCATTACAGATTTCATTATAAAAAGTAAAATAAGAGACGCCAAAAGGCTTCTCAGATACTCTAACCGAAGTCTGTCGGAGATCAGCACCCATCTTTGCTTTTCAAGTCAGGCGTATTTCCAAACCGTGTTTAAAAAGTCTACGGGTATGACACCGAATGAATACAGGAATGTTCACAACGAAAAGTGATTGGAACTTGAGGAAAATCTAAATTTTAAAGGAAAAATGCGATTCTTAGCAGTTAATCAAAAAATACAGAAAATAATAAAGACGCAGTGCCGGACGCGCAGAATGGCTTCATCATCAAGCAGACGGTCGATAGGATAACCATCTGCGATAAATATATGCAAATAAAATTCAAATGCGGGGTGACATTCGACCGGAATATTTAAAATAGAAAAGAATGAACAGCGCCTCGAAATGTCTTATACAGCATTTCGAGGCGCTGATTGCGATTTTTATTTCGGATATTTCTTCAGAAAGTGGTGGAAATAATCACAACGATATGTTACAATTCCGATGAAGAGGGAAGATGAATCATAATTTTTTGCCGCCTTTTTCTTTTTATTGAAAAGATGCGTTGTTGAATATAGGAGAAATAATGTAATTTGTGCTTGAAAGAGCAGCTGACACACACAACAATGCGGTTCAGCTTTCGCTGTGCCTACTCACATCCACGTACTCTGCAATGAATATAAATTCTCAAGCATGTCTCAACACAGATTTTTAATGCTGTGTTACGGTGCAAGGCTTTCCGAGCCTTTTGTGTCTTACACGCAGCGGAAAGGAACGGTCATAACAATGAAAGAAAACCAAGAAAAGAGATCAAGGCTTTCCGGATTGGGTGCCACGCTTCAGCTCGGGAATAAGCCGCTTTGGAAGGAACGCGTGTCATATTTCTTCGTGAACCTCGGAAACATCCCTATAATGACCATGGTCAACGCATACCTTTCGATTTTCTATACCGACACACTCGGTATGGACGCAAAGGTCGTCGGAACAATGTTTTTGATAGCAAGAGTTTTTGACGGAGTGAATGACCCGTTCATCGGTTATTTCATTGACAGAGCGCCAAACTCAAAGTTCGGAAAATTCAGACGGATTCTTATTGTCGGAACGATCATCTGCACCTTGAACTATGCCGTGGTATGGATGGGTCCGGCATATGTTTCGGACTCGATGAAGGTTATGGTTGCCTATATTTCATATATGCTTCTCGGTGTGACCTTCCCCGTTATGGACATTTCACTCAACAGTATGCTTCCTGTAATGACAAACGATATGGAGGAGCGAAATTTCCTTGCAATGCTAAAAAATTTTGCTTACGGTCTCGGCGGTGGACTCAACCTCATAGCTCCTATTGTTTTCGCAAAGTTCAACTCTTCCGTCAAGGGCTATAATATTATGAATCTGCTTGCTATGGGAATCATCCTTTCGTGCTCGCTCGGCGGAATCACGGGCATTCATCAGCGAGTCGAACCGCTCAAGGATGCCGGATATAAAGCAAAGGATGTTTTAAGAATCATTAAATTGAAGCCGATTGTCGCTTTCTTCATCGGCGGACTCATTGTTCAGACGGGACTTGCGTTCGTTGCAACGTCGAATCCATATTATGCAACGTACGCGCTTGGCTCGATCGGAAAGCTCACGATTATGAATACGGTCGCAATTGTCGGCGGCCCCGTCTCATTGCTTGCCGTTCCGCTCGCGAAGAAGATTGGAAAGCGCAGGATTTATGTTTGCGGAATGATCGTCACGGCGATCGGTTGCCTCGTTCGTCTTGTTGCGGTCAACGACAAAACGAGCGGTCTTGTCGCCGCCTGCATCTCAAGCGTAATTTGCAGCTGCGGAACAAGCTTTGCACAGCTTTTGTATTATTCGATTCAGGCGGATAATATCGACTATGTGGACTACAAGCTCGGCCTGCGTGCTGAGGGCGTGATTGCCGCAGCGACCTCAATGATTACAAAAATCAGCAACGGAATAGGCGCAGCTTTTTCGCTTTACGTTCTTTCATGGACAGCAAACGGCGACGGCTCATACACAAAGTTAGGCCTCAGCCTTGCTGACGGCTTGATTCCGGGTATAGTGGTTTTTGTTGGTGCGATTGTATTCTTGTTGCTCTACAGAATCAACAATGCGGAAGCTGAAAAAATTCAGGTGGTGCTTTCGGAAAGACGGGAGACGGCGGAAAATGAAACTTAAAAATATCCGAATCGATGATCTGTGCGGCTTTGCCGTGACAGACAGTGAAAATCCGCGCTTCACTCTTGAAACCGAAAACGAGCTTGAAAACGCTTTTATTTCTTCATATTCCCTTAAGGTCAAAAGTGACGAAGCTGTCCTTTGGCAGACAGAAGAGCAAAGCTCTACTGTCGACAATATCGTTTATGGCGGAAGAGCTCTTCTCCCGTGCACGGTTTATACGGTGGAAGCGACGGTTTGTGACAATTACGGAAACAAAGCCGAAAAAACGGCGGAGTTTGAAACGGGCTTTCTTTCCGGTGATTTTCCTGCGGAGTGGATAACGAAGCCGAACTATCACGTCGGTTTCGGAAAAAGCCCCATTCCGCTCGTCTTCAAACGTCAGTTTTTGCTTTCGGGTAAGGTGAAAAAAGCGCGGCTTTATTCAACCGCGTTCGGAATTTATTCTTTCACGCTTTGCGGAAAAGAGATTTCCGACGACCGCTTTGCTCCCGGTTTCACGAGCTTTGAAGACCAACTTCAATATCAGGTTTATGACATTGCGCCGTTTCTCGAAGAGAAAAACGAATTGGTTTTCACCGTTGTGGGCGGTTGGGCGGTCGGGATTTTCGGCCTGAATAGAAGTAATAAGCTCGGCGCCGACAGGCTCGCGCTCAAAGCGCTTGTTCAAATCGAATATGACGATGGGCGAAAAGACGAAATTAAAACCGACGAAAGCTGGCTCGTCACCGCTGACGGGCCTGTCAGAGACGTGTCGTTTTATAACGGAGAGATATTCGACGCAACGAAAACCTTAAGCAAGGCGATCTTTGAAAATGCCGAAAAAGAGAAGCCTCGTATTTCTCCGCGCCTCGTTGCATCGTACGGAAAATTTGCAAAAATAATCGAAACGCTCGAACCGAAAGAGATTCAAAAAAGCCAAAACGGCTATATCTATGATTTTGGTCAAAACTGCGCCGGAGTTCTCGAACTTGAAATTAAAGGGAGAAAAGGGCAGAGGATAACCGCTCGACATGCGGAGGTTCTTTTGAACGGCGAGCTTTTTACAAAGCCGCTGCGTTCGGCGAAAGCAAAGCTTGAATATGTTTGCGGCGGAGAAAAAGAGACCTACTGCCCGAAATTTACCTTTATGGGTTTTCGTTATGCCGAGCTTTGCGGAATTGAGCCTGAAAACGTCAAGGTCAGAATGAAGGTTATTTCCTCGATTGACGAGGAAACGGGAGACTTTTTCTGCTCCAACGAAAGCATTAACCGTCTTCAAAAGAATATCAGATACAGCGGTTTTTCAAACTTCCTTGAGATCCCGACCGACTGTCCTCAGCGCGACGAAAGACTCGGCTGGACGGGCGACATCTCCGTTTTTGCTTCGACGGCGTGTTTCAACTTCAATATGAACCGCTTTCTCAGAAAGTGGCTTATTGATGTGAAGGCACAGCAGACAAAAGACGGAGGAATCCCCGTCGTTGTTCCTCGGGTCAAACATTTCGGCGGAACAAAGATTACGGCCGGCTGGTCCGACTGTGTTTTCCTTGTCCCGTGGGCGCTTTATCAAAACAGCGGGGACAAAACCATTCTTGAAAAGTTTTATCCGATGATGAAAAGATATCTTTCGGGAGTCGAAAAGAAAGCGGCGGCGTTTTCATTGGGGGAAAGGCGATACATTTGGTCGCACGGATTTTCTTACGGCGATTGGTGCGCTCCGAACGAAAATCAAAAGCAATGGATGGCAAAAAAGAAGTGGATTTCAACCGCATATTATGCCAACGATTGCGCCCTCGCATCAAAAATTGCGACAATTCTCGGTTTTGAAGAGGAGGCTAAGGCGTTTCAAGAAAAGCGAAAGTGCATCGAAAACGCATATCGGAACGTTTTTACCGACAAAAAAGGAACGCTCAAAAACGAGTTTCAAACAGCCTATGTTTGCCCGCTGTATTTTGGAATGGTGAGCGGAGAGGAAAGAAAAAAATATGCTGAAAACCTTTTAAGACTCGTGAAAGAAGCCGATAATCATCTTTCCACCGGCTTCCTCGGAACACCATATCTCCTTTTCGCCCTTTCGGACAACGGATATATAAATGAAGCATATGACCTTTTACTTCAGGATACCGTCCCGTCGTGGTTGTATGAAGTCAAAGCCGGAGGAACGTCAATTTGGGAGCGTTGGGACGCGCTTCGACCCGATGGAACCGTCAATCTCGGAAAAGATCCGGGAAGCGGTCTGGTAAAAGCTGTCGGCGGAGGAATGGTTTCTTTCAACCATTATGCGAACGGTGCAGTCGGCGATTGGTTGTATAGACGCGTCGCGGGACTCGAAGCGATTGAGCCGGGCTACAAAAAATTTAAGGTTGCACCCCTCGTCGGAGGCGGACTCACGAGCGTGTCATGTTTCAAAAAGCTTTCGAGCGGAACTATCAGAATCAATTGGAATTTTGAAAACGGCGTTTTTGTCCTCTCGATTAATGTTCCGTTTAACACGAGCGCTGTCATCACGCTGCCCGACGGCGAAATGCACGAGGTTCAAAGCGGAAAGTACAGCTTTAAAACAGATTTAAAAATATAAGATAACCAAACTGCTTAATGCCGCCTCAATCGGTTCTTCGACTGAGACGGCATTGCTTTTGTTATATGCCGGCGTTTTGGGAAGTATTGCGTGTTATTGGGCGCAAGCAACCGGCAGGTGCTTAAAATTTCGAACTATCACTGCGCGTCATTCATATTGAAGCAGAATTGAAAATGCATTTTACGAAAGACTATTTATCTTTTGTCGCAATATTTCCTTTTCACCGCTTCCGTTTGTCGCGAATCTGATATAAGGTATTCCGTATTTGTCCAGGATATCATTTTTCATTTTGTCGCGCTCAAACTGTTTTGTGCCATGTCGGTGAAATGAATAACCGTCAACTTCGACTGCTAAAAACGCTTGCTTTGAGATTTTGTTGAATATCAGAAAGTCAAGGTGCGTTGAGCTGTTCATTGCATATCGACATTCGTCATCATTTAGCAACCGAGGGTCTCTTATGAGCATCTTCAGCGGCTGATGACAGATAACAGCGAGATCATTTCTTTCGCTTTCGGTCAGAACTTCTGTTATGAGTGCATACATGAGATTTTCAGAATCATAAGAGGAAACTCTTTTGTGCTTCTTTAGGTAATCCTGTCGTGCCTGCGTGTATTGACTGTAGAGATAATCAAATACTGAATACAATGCGCTGTTGCTGACTGAACAGTTTTGGTATTCAATGTATTCGATAAGATCGCGGATGTTCTGCCCGTCTCCTTGGTAATTACCGGATGTTATCAGCACAAGCTGCTTTTTAGCTCTTGATACCGCAACATTGAGAAGATAGGGATTGTCCGTGAAGTCGGTTATTTTATCATCTACGGTAGTCATTATTATTGTATCTTTTTCGCGTCCTTGAAACTTATGAACCGTAGCTACCGTGATGTCGCTGCTTGGAAGCTGTTCTTTTATCGTGTTGATTTGATCGTTATACGGCGCGATTATTCCTATTTTGTTTGGCTCCGAGTTGATTTTCGGTAATATTTCTTTAGTCAGAATATCTATCTGCCGTTGGTTCATATGTCCCCTTGAGTGATTGCCGACGGAGGTTTTCACAACGGAAAGAACATTTGATTCTCCGCAATCGTTTGTCATAATTATTAAATTGCCGTTATAGAACTTCTGGTTGCAGAAATTTATTATTTTCGGGTGACACCTGTAGTGCTCACGAAGAAGAGTTCTCGGAATATCAGGAATAACTTTGCAAAGCGATGAAAGAAAACTGTTATTTGCAAAATTATAACTGAGGGAGAGATCAAAAGAGCGGAATATTGCATCTGCAATTTTTCGGTCGCCATCGGTTATGACATTTGGCAGTTGCTTGGAATCCCCAACTATTACTGCGTGTCCTGCGTTTGAAAGCGCCAATGCGCCCGTGGGAATATCGACCTGAGAAGCTTCGTCCATTATTGCATAATCAAATTTAGCCTTGCGGTACAAACTGTTTCTGGATGAAAATGTAGTGCTGAGTACCACCGGATATTCAAATTGAAATTCACAAGACCTTTTCCAAAGATCTTCTTCGGTGAAAATCGGACGACTTTCATTTTTTGAATATTTAATGTACAGCCGATGCTTAAAGTATTGCATTGATTTTGCTTGCATATCGTTCAAAAGCTGCTGCGCATTTATGCTTTTTAATGAGCTTTTTGCAAAACTGATTTTTCTTTGCAGCTCTTCTTCTTTGGCTCTGTAAAAAAGTGCATGAAGTGCTGATATTATATGCTCGGGCTTGTTTTTATAAAAATCCCACTTGCACATTCCGTACTTGAATCTGCTTTTCAGCTTGAAAAAGAAAGAAACACTTTTTTCGCTGTCTGCATACCTTTGACATCTTTCCCATAGTTTGAGGATATCGGAGGAATTGACGGTTTTGCGCATTATTATTTTTGTGCGATCCGGCAGATCTGTTTCCGTAATGTATTTCTCAAAGTGGCGTTGCTCAAGAATAATCTGATTGAGTTCCTGCTTTGTTTTTGCAAGCTCCGACTGTAAATCAAAAACACGAACAAGCTGTTCGGAAAGTGTCTTTATTTCTTCAACAAATTCCGGACTTTCCGCCTCGGCAGAAAACCAGCTACTGAAGTCGGGATATAAATCTGTTTGGGAGGTCAGAAATTTAGTTTTATTTGATGATCTGCCGAGTGATGCTATAATAAAATCAAGTCCGTATTCAGAAAACTTTTCGTATATATTCTGTATTGCCGAATTGTTATTGGATACGACTTGTACTGTTTTGCCGGCGATGACGATGTTAGCGATAATATTCAGAATCGTTTGAGTCTTTCCGGTTCCGGGAGGACCTTCAATAACACTGAGCTTATTCTCTAAAGCATTTTTTACGGCATTGAATTGGCTCGCGTTGCAACCAAACGGAAAAATAAGATATGGAAGTTTTACCGAAATTTCGCCATAAAGATCGGGATTTAAGTAAACTGCCAATGCGGATGTTTCGTCGATAAAATCTATTCCTTCATATTGCAACGGTAAAAGTTTTTCACCGTTTTCTGTTTTCAGATTACAGAGTTCTGCCGATCTTTGCAGATAGTTGAAAACATTTTTTGCAGCCTCATTATCAAAAACAGACTTTTCTATTTGCAGATCCTCTTCCGCATAGTCACGCGCGGAGCCGTTTTCGAAGCATATGTGCCAATAGCGTCGGTTGATGTCCGCAAAAACATAGATAGCGCGTATATTCCAAAGCGCAGTTCCGTTATGCGATAAATGGTAGTTAGATGGATCGAGAACAACAGGTTCTTTCAGCCAATGAACATTTTTCGGGTTATATGAATATGTCTTTTGATTCTTGAATGTTATTTCGTATTTTTGGGTTGTGGCATTGTACTTCAGCTCGATAATATCTTCCGTAATTATCCGCCCGTTGGCGATTATCATTTGCCTGTTTGAGTTCACGCGTTTCACCACCTGTATTTAAATATCTGCGAAATAATTATATATCAATCTTGTTGAATTTGAAATAACTTTTGTTAATAAAATGAAGAAAAGCCTTCACGATTATCAAAACCGTGAAGGCTTTTTTGGCGGACAGGGTGGGATTCGAACCCACGAGCCGCTTGCGCGACTACCTGATTTCGAGGGTCGTGAAGCAGCCAAAACCGCCCTGTATTTCCGCATATCTTCTTATAGGTTATCTGCGAAAAGCCTTGTAAACAAAGGCTTTTCTTGTATCTTGTGATTGTGGCGGTTTTTCTTTTTACAACCCTGTTTTTCACGTCCGGGCACCATTTGGGCACCACGGGCACCATTGAAGAAAAGGAGAATCCGATGAAAAACACTCTACTTGACAAAGGTATTATAACCCCGTCCGGCGAAATCAGCAAGGACAAAATCAACCTTGTCGCCGGAGCAATCACGCAGCCGTTCGCAGAAATGGTCTGGGTGACGACAGGCGGCGATATGGAAACTATCAACCGCCTTACCGATGTTCTCGTTTCCATGAACACCCCCGCTGACCGGGGCAAGCTGTTCAAAATCATCAAAATGCTGTATGGGCTTATGGGCTTACCGTTTTCCGAGGAAGCCGAGCCGATGGACGCCGCCCCCGACGTATTGGAATACTTCATCTTTTCCTTTACGGCTGATTTTGGCGAAATCATCAAAGACTATATCGCGGAAGCACAATAGAATACACGCACAGGCGGCGTTTCTCAATCCCACACAGGGAGAACAGAAACGCCGCTTTTTTCATGCCCCCACGTTACGCAGTAGAGCAGGAAAAAGCCTTGCGGCAAGCGGCTTTTGGGGCGCGGTTTTGACGAGGTAAGGTGTTTATACCTTTTCCCTTAAAAACGCGCTTCTACTGCGTAACAAAACCACAGCAAAGGAGTGATGAACAATGGCCGTTTTCCGTGTGGAACGAAACCGCGGCTATACCGTAATGAGCAACCACCATCTACGCAACAGGGGCTTGACCTTGAAAGCAAAGGGGCTGCTTTCGCAAATGCTGTCCCTGCCGGACAACTGGGACTATACCCTTGCGGGGCTGTCCCGCATCAACCGGGAGAAAATCGACGCGATACGCGAAGCGGTACGGGAGCTTGAAAAAGCCGGGTATATCGTCCGCAGCCGCGAACGCGACAAGAAAGGACGCTTGCGGGGCGCAGACTATATCATTTACGAGCAGCCGCAGCCACCTGTATTGGATTTACCTACATTGGAAAATCCAACATTGGAAAATCCAACATTGGAAAATCCAACATTGGATAATCCAACGTTGGAAAACCCTACGTTGGAAAATCCAACGCAATTAAATAAAGATATATCAAGAACTGATTTATCAAAAAAAGAGAAATCAAATACGGATATATCAAATACCCATTCCATTCCTATCCTTTCCCCTTACCCCTCACCTTTCACAGAGGACGCGGCAGAGCCGGAACGGAAAGGAACGGAAGCGAAAACGCAGAGTGCAATAGAGATTTACCGGGACATTATCAAGGACAATATCGAGTATGACATTCTCATACAGGATCCGCACATAGATAAAGACCGACTGGACGAAATCGTTGACCTCATACTGGAAACGGTATGCACAGCGAGAAAGACACTCCGCATCGCCGGGGACGACTATCCGGCAGAGCTTGTCAAAAGCAAGTTTTTGAAGCTGACGAGCAGCCATATTGAATTTGTCCTTGACTGTATGCGGGAGAACACCACGAAGATCCGCAATATCAAGCAGTATCTACGGGCGGTGCTGTTCAACGCCCCGTCTACCATCGACAGCTACTATACCGCCCTTGTCGCCCACGACATGGCAAGCGGCGCATGGGCGAAGCCGAAAGGCGGCATACCCGATTACACCTGCAACGAGGGCGAAAGCCTGTAAAACCAAAGGAGGACAAGACTATGAAGCAGGGCGCATTGTTTTTTGACGAAACCGCCGACCGCTACGACATCCGCTTTGACCTTGCCGATTACTACGGCGGGCTGCATTGCGGCGAGTGCTTGGAGGTATTCACAGGCGGCAAGTGGAAGCCAACCCGCATGGAGTACGGCGACAACTGGTATCTTGCGGGTGTCCACGCCGAGGACTTGAACGGCTTACTGGTGCGGATTTAAGCGGGGCGGCGCAGGCAGCGGACGCCCATTTCTTGCGCCCAAAAGCGGCGCAGCATATAACACCGCGAAAGGAGGACGGTAAATGCAAGATGAAATCAACGAAAAAGTCATCGCCTTATCCATAAGGACGACCAAGCTCACCGCCGAAATGCTGCAAAAATCCATTCGCTTCATGCTTTCACAAATCAAAAAGCAGTTGGATAAGCCGGTGCAGCACCACGGCAAGCAGACCCTAAAACAGCTTATGAAGCAGAACGCAGGCGTAAGCAGCATCGAAATCACTGACAGCAATATCAAAGCCTTTGAGAGTACGGCAAAGAAATACGGCGTTGACTTTGCACTGAAAAAGGACGCGACGGAAAGCCCGCCCCGCTACCTTGTGTTTTTCAAGGGGCGCGACGCGGACGTTTTGACCGCAGCCTTTCAGGAGTTTTCCGCAAAGAAGCTGACACGGGAACAAAAGCCCTCGATCCGAAAAGCTCTATCGGCGTTTAAGGAAGCCGCAAAGCAGCTTAACGCCGACCGTCAAAAGGTGAAAAATCAGACAAGAGGGGGCATTGAGCGATGAAAAGCATAAATCTGAAAAAGCTGATACTTCCGAATCTGCCTTATCTGCTCTTTGTGTATCTCTTTGATAAAGTGGGACAGGCGGCGCGGCATGCGCCGGGTGCTGACCTCTCCGGCAAGCTGCTTTCCATTGGTGACGGCTTTGCCGCCGCCTTTTCTTCATTCGCGCCGAGTTTTCACCCCGCAGATTTACTTGTGGGCGTTTTAGGCGCGGCACTGATCCGGCTTGTTGTCTACGTCAAAGGCAAAAATGCGAAGAAATATCGCCGTGGCGTGGAGTACGGCAGCGCGAGATGGGGCAGCGCCGACGATATACGCCCGTACATCGACCCCGTATTTGAAAATAACGTGCTGCTGACGCAGACGGAACGGCTGATGATGAACAGCCGCCCGAAGCAGCCGAAGTACGCACGGAACAAAAACGTGCTGGTGGTGGGCGGCAGCGGAAGCGGCAAAACCCGCTTTTTCGTCAAACCCAACCTGATGCAGATGCACAGCAGCTATCTCGTCTCTGACCCGAAAGGTACTCTCCTGCTTGAGTGCGGAAAGCTCTTGGAGCGCGGCAGTCCGAAGCTGGGCGAGGACGGAAAGCCCGTTAGAAAAAACGGAAAGCTCGTCTATGAGCCGTACCGTATTAAGGTGCTGAATACCATTAACTTCAAAAAGAGCATGAAATACAACCCTTTCGCCTATCTCCGCGACGAAAAGGATATTTTGAAGCTGGTAAACACACTGATTGCCAACACCAAGGGCAGCGGCGAAAAGTCCGGCGAGGATTTTTGGGTGAAAGCCGAGCGGCTGCTGTACTGTGCGTTAATCGGCTACATTCACTACGAAGCCCCGGACGCAGAGCGAAACTTTACGACGCTGCTTGAAATGATCAACGCAAGCGAAGCCCGCGAGGATGACAGCGAGTTTCAAAGCCCCGTTGACCTCATGTTTGAACGCTTGGAGGAAAAAGACCCGGAGCATTTTGCGGTCAAGCAGTACAAAAAGTTTCTCCTGTCTGCGGGCAAGACCCGTTCCTCGATCCTCATTTCCTGCGGTGCGCGGCTTGCGCCATTTGACATACGGGAGCTGCGGGAGCTTATGGAAACGGACGAAATGGAGCTTGACACGCTGGGGGACAGAAAGACCGCCCTTTTTGTCATTATCAGCGATACCGACGACACTTTTAACTTTGTCGTGAGCATACTCTATACCCAGTTATTCAACCTCTTATGCGACAAGGCAGATGATGAATACGGCGGGCGGCTTCCCGTCCATGTAAGGTGCTTACTTGATGAATTTGCGAATATCGGGCAGATACCGAAGTTTGAAAAACTCATAGCCACCATAAGGAGCCGGGAAATATCGGCTTCCATCATTTTGCAGAGCCAGTCACAGCTAAAGGCAATCTACAAGGACAACGCGGACACCATAAGCGGGAATTGCGACACGACGCTTTTCTTAGGCGGCAAGGAAAAAACGACGCTCAAAGAAATGTCGGAGCTTTTAGGAAAAGAAACCATAGACAGCTTCAACACGTCCGAAACGCGGGGGCGGGAGCTTTCCCACGGGCTGAACTATCAGAAAATGGGAAAGCAGCTTATGACCGAAGATGAAATCGCGGTTATGGACGGGGGCAAGTGCATTTTACAGGTGCGCGGGGTACGTCCGTTCTTTTCGGATAAATTCGATATAACGAAACACCCGAAATACAAGTACCTCTCCGACGCAGACCCGAAAAACGCCTTTGACATGGAAAAGCACATCAAACGCCGCCCCGCCATTGTGAAGCCGGACGAGGAATTTGACTACTACGAGATTGACGGGGAGGGCTTACAGGAGGACACAGACCATGAATGAACACCCCGGAAATGATAAGCGGCGGTTTACGGTGCTTATCAACCCGAAAATCCGGGAGGAACAGCGGCGGCAAGCTGCCTTACGGAAGTTTATCAAGGATTGTGAACGGCTTTACGAGAAGAACCGGGCGCATTTACAGGAGGACGCAAGAAATGAATAAGCGTATCAGAAAGAAACAGGAGAAACAGCGGAAGCAGCTTGAAATGAAGTGGCTGCTGGAAACGGCAAACGCCATTGACGCAGCAATACAGGAATATTGGCAGTGGCGGGAAGAAATGGAACGCCGTTATGTGGAGCTTTACGCGGAGGAAATAGCCCGCCGCATGGGGCTTGTCCCGAAACAGTGACAGGGCATAAAAGATTTGCGCCGTGGAAATGTGGATAACAGGCTATGGGGCTATGGAAAACGCCATTCACAGCACATGGAAAAGCCAAAGTGCGGCTTTCCCACGTCCTGCAAACAGCGTTTCCCACAGCCCCAAAAGAGCAGCCAGTTATCCACATTCCCACACCGCCGACTGCTACGGAAAAAGACCCTTTCCTACCTGTCATTCATAAAAAGATTTTTTAAGGAGCTGATCGGAAATCAAGAACGTAAACACGGGCTACATGGTACGCGCCCCTACCGGGGGACGTACCGCCCAACCCTTTACAACTGAATACCGCCGCGCCGCAGAACTTACGCAGCGCGGGGACACCGCCTTTATCACAGGGCGGTTTTTTTATGCGGCGGCGACCAAACGCTGACCGCCTTTTGTCCGCTTGCCGGACAGCCGCAGACGCGGCAGAAAGGATTTTACATGGCATTTTTTAATTCAGCAGTAGACGTTTTGCAGACCCTTGTTGTGGCACTTGGAGCCGGACTTGGCATTTGGGGCGTGATCAATCTCATGGAGGGCTACGGCAATGACAACCCTGGCGCGAAATCACAGGGCATGAAGCAGCTCATGGCGGGCGGCGGCGTTGCCCTGATCGGCATGACCCTTGTACCCCTGCTTTCCGGGCTGTTCGGTTAAAAAGCGCAGGTAAGAGCCTATGCAGAGCATACTTGACGCGATCACGGAATGGATAAAGGAAATCCTCATAGGAGCCATTAACGGGAACCTGTCAACTATGTTCGGGGACGTAAACGAGAAAGTCGGCACAATCGCCGCCGAGGTAGGGCAGACCCCGCAGGGGTGGAACGCGGGCATTTTCAGCATGATACGCTCATTATCAGAAAATGTCATTGTCCCCATAGCGGGGCTTGTCATTACTTACGTCCTATGCGTGGAGCTAATCAGCATGGTAACGGAAAAGAACAATATGCACGACGTTGACACGTTTATGTTTTTCAAGTGGTTTTTCAAGGCGTGGGTGGCGGTGTACCTTGTCACCCACACCTTTGATATTACTATGGCAGTCTTTGACGTTGCGCAGCACGTCGTTTCCGGCGCGGCGGGGGTGATAAGCGGCAGCACAGACATTGATGTTGCCGCCGCCCTTGCTTCCATGCAGGAGGGGCTTGACGCAATGGAAATCCCCGAACTTTTATTACTGGTTATGGAAACAAGCCTTGTGAGCCTTTGCATGAAAATCATGTCCGTACTGATAACCGTTGTCCTCTACGGCAGAATGATAGAAATTTACCTTTACTGTTCCGTGTCGCCTATCCCATTTGCAACAATGACAAATAAAGAATGGGGGCAGATCGGCAACAACTACTTAAAAGCCCTGTTCGCTATCGGCTTTCAAGGCTTCCTCATTATGGTGTGCGTCGGCATTTACGCGGTGCTGGTGAACAATATCACCGTGGCGGACAACCTACACAGCGCGATATTCTCCCTTGCTGCTTATACGGTGATCCTCTGCTTTTCCCTGTTCAAATCCGGCGCACTTGCTAAGTCCATTTTCGCGGCGCACTAAAGGCGTGTCAAGGGCAGGGTGGAGATTTTCAGAGCGAAGCGGAGAAAATACGACCCGACCTTGACGCGGGAAAACCCCATAGAATAGGGACAGGCAAAGGGCAAAGATTGACCTTTGCCTTGATTACCCTTTATGGAGCTTAAAAGGAAGCATACGGAAAGGAGGGACAAGAAACCATTGAAAAGAAATACGGCATAATCTACGCCGATCCCCCGTGGAAGTACGCACAGAAGCGGCTTTCCGGCGCGGCAGAACACCACTACCCGACCATGAGCATAGAGGAACTTTGCGCGCTTCCCGTGGCTGACCTTGCGGCAGAGGACAGCGCGCTTTTTTTGTGGGCGACATTCCCACAGCTCCCCGAAGCCCTGCGGCTTATCAAGGCTTGGGGCTTTTCCTACAAGACCGCCGCCTTTGTATGGCTGAAACTCAATAAAAAGTCCTATACATGGTTTTACGGCTTGGGATTTTGGACGCGGGGAAACGCGGAACTCTGCTTATTTGCCACACGGGGACACCCAAAGCGGAAGTCTGCGGGAATACATCAATTCATTATTTCCCCTATCGAGCAGCACAGCAAAAAGCCGGACATAACGCGGGAAAAAATCATTGCCCTTATGGGCGACATTCCCCGGATAGAGCTTTTCGCAAGGCAGGAAACGGCGGGCTGGGACACATGGGGGAATGAAACAAAGAACAGCATAGAGCTTTGACGGAAAGGAGGTTTTCGGTATGGCGTATGTACCCGTACCAAAGGATTTATCAAAGATAAAAACAAAAGTCGCTTTCAACCTCACGAAGCGGCAGATCGTTTGTTTCGCGGCAGCACTCATTATCGGCTTGCCGCTTTTTTTCTTGCTAAAGGACAGCGCGGGAACCAGCGCGGCGGCATTTGTGATGATCGTCGTCATGCTGCCCTGCTTCCTCATGGCAATGTACGAGAAACACGGACAGCCCCTTGAAACCGTGGTGAAAAACATCATACAGACAAAATTTGTCCGACCAAAGGAGCGACCCTATCAGACGCAGAATTTATACGCTGTCTTGGAAAAGCAGCGGAAACTGGAAAAGGAGGTATCAGCGATTGTCAAAGGAACCAACCAAAGGCGGCGCACCGGGAAAAAGCCCCGGAACTAAGGCGAAGCGGAAACTGACCCGCAGCGAGAAGAAACAGATCGCCGCCGCAATCAGACAGGCAAAGGGGGACGGAAAGGCGCACACCGCCCAGCAGACAATCCCCTACATCAACCTGTACCCGGACGGGATATGCCGGATAACGGAAAAGAAATACAGCAAGAGCATTGTCTACGAGGATATAAACTACCAGCTTGCACAGGCAGACGACAAGACCGCCATTTTTGAAAACTGGTGTGACTTCCTCAACTATTTTGACGCTTCCGTTTCGGTGCAGCTCTCTTTCATCAATCAAGGGACGCAGCGGGAGGAAGCGGAAAAAGCAATCAACATTCCGGCACAGGAGGACGCTTTCAACTCTATCCGCACGGAGTACGGGGATATGCTGAAAAGCCAGCTTTCCAAAGGGAACAACGGGCTTGTGAAGCACAAATATATCACGTTCAGTATTGAAGCGGACAACATGAGCGCGGCAAAATCCCGGCTTTCCCGTATCGAAACGGACATACTGAACAATTTCAAGGTGCTGGGGGTATCTGCCCGACCGCAGACAGGCTATGAACGGTTACAGACCATGCACGGGGTATTCCACCCGGAGGGGGAGCCGTTTCAATTTGATTTTTCATGGCTTGCCCCGTCCGGGCTTACCACAAAGGACTTTATCGCCCCGCCCTCATTCCGTTTTGGCGAGGGGCGGTATTTCCGCATGGGGAAAAAGATTGGCGCGGTGTCGTTCTTACAGATACTTGCGCCGGAGTTAAACGACCGCATTTTAGCGGATATGTTAGACCTTGAAACGGGTGTGATTGTCAACCTGCATATCCACAGTATCGACCAGACGGAAGCAATCAAGACCGTCAAGAGGAAAATCACCGACCTTGACAAAATGAAGATCGAGGAACAGAAGAAAGCCGTCCGCGCAGGGTACGACATGGATATAATCCCGTCCGACCTTGCCACGTTTGGCGGCGAAGCGAAAAATCTCTTGCAGGATTTACAGAGCCGCAATGAAAGAATGTTCCTCTTGACTTTCCTTGTGGTGAACATGGCAGACACAAAAAGAAAGCTGGAAAATGACATTTTCGCGGCGGCGGGGATTGCACAGAAATATAACTGCGCCCTCACCCGGCTTGACTACCAGCAGGAAGCGGGGCTGATGTCAAGCGTCCCTATCGGTGAGAACCTTATCCCTATACAGCGGGGCTTGACGACTTCCAGCACAGCAATCTTTATCCCCTTTATCACGCAGGAGCTTTTTCAGAGGGGCGCAAGCCTTTATTACGGGCTGAACGCTCTTTCCAACAACATGATCTTATGCGACCGCAAGCAGCTTAAAAATCCCAACGGCTTAATCTTGGGAACGCCGGGAAGCGGGAAATCCTTTGCGGCGAAGCGGGAAATGACAAACGCTTTCCTCATTACGGACGACGACATTATTATCTGCGATCCCGAAGCCGAGTATTACCCCCTTGTGCAAAGATTACAGGGACAGGTGATAAGGCTTTCCCCCACCAGCCCGCACTACGTCAACCCTATGGATATAAACCTCAACTATTCCGAGGACGACAACCCGCTTGCGCTGAAAAGCGATTTTATCCTCTCCCTTTGTGAGCTGATCGTCGGCGGCAAGGAGGGCTTGCAGCCCGTGGATAAGACCGTCATTGACCGCGCTGTTAGGAACGTGTACCGTCCTTTCCTTGCAGCCCCCGACCCGGCAAAAATGCCGATTTTGGGCGACCTTTACGACGAGCTTTTGAAGCAGCCGGAGCCGGAAGCGGCGCGTATCGCGGCGGCATTGGAGCTTTACGTTTCCGGGAGCCTTAACGTCTTTAACCACAGGACAAATGTAGAGCTTAACAACCGCCTTGTCTGCTTTGACATTAAACAGCTTGGGAAGCAGCTCAAAAAGCTGGGTATGCTGATTGTTCAAGATCAAGTGTGGAACCGTGTCACCGTGAACCGGGCAGCGAAGAAGTCCACACGGTATTTTATGGACGAATTTCACCTGTTACTGAAAGACGAACAGACCGCCGCTTACAGCGTCGAAATCTGGAAGCGTTTCAGAAAGTGGGGCGGCATACCCACAGCCATTACGCAGAACGTGAAAGACCTTTTGGCAAGCCGGGAAGTGGAAAATATCTTTGAGAACAGCGATTTTGTCCTCATGCTCAATCAAGCGGCGGGCGACCGGGCTATCCTTGCGAAGCAGCTCAACATCTCCCCGCAGCAAATGAGCTACGTCACCCATTCCGAAGCGGGCGAGGGGCTTTTATTTTATGGAAATGTCATTTTGCCCTTTGTAGACCGTTTTCCGAAAGATACCGAGCTGTACCGTGTTATGACGACAAAGCCGGAGGAAGTGGGCGGCGCGTAACCCGCAGATTATTTTATCAGCCTTGCGCCCTCTTGGGGGGCGCAGTTTGGAGGTGAACCACCATGAAGCAGTACAAAGCCCGTGACAAGATCACGCAGAAAATGAGCCGCGACGGGGCTATCGAGGTAAACGGGGCGACAGGGAAACAAAAGCGTATCAGCAAACGGGCGCGGGAAGCTGCCTTACTGAAAACGCCGGAGCAACAGGCAGCACAAGACGCACAGGCAGCGCAGCCCATACCGGGCAATCCCGCGCCGGACATATCCCCCAATGCGCCGCCCCTGCCCCATGCGCCGGGGACGGAAGCCGCACAGGACACGGGAACCGCCGAGCGCGTCTTAGAGCATATCGACGGGGCGCACACCCGCAGAGCCAGCAAAAAGGCGGCACGGAAAGCACAGGCAGAAGCAGAAAGCCGCGCCCGCACTTCCCGGCTGCAATTCACCGAGGAAGAACGGGCAACGCCGGAGCTGGAAAAGTATATCAAGAAATCCGACAAAGCCGCTGACAGGCTGGACGAAGCAAGGGCGAAAATCCCAAAGGAAAAGAAACTTGTGGGGGAGCGTACCTTTGACGAAGCCACCGGGAAAGGCAAGACCCGCCTGCGCTTCGAGGAACGGGAAAAGCCCATGAACGGCGGCAAAGACCATAAAAACCCGTTATCCCGCCCCGCGCAGGAAGCGGGTATTTTCGTCCATAACAAGGTACATTCCGTGGAAAAGGACAATTCCGGCGTGGAGGGTGCGCACAAATCCGAGGAAACCGCCGAAAAAGCCGCGAAGTACGGGGCGCGGAAAGTCAAGGAGGGCTACCGCAGCCACAAGCTCAAACCCTACCGGGCGGCGGCAAAGGCTGAAAAGGCGGCGCAGAAAGCAAACGCCAACTATCTCTACCAAAAGGCACTCCATGACAACCCGCAGATCGCAGCGTCAAATCCATTCTCCCGGTACATGCAGAAGCAGCGCATTAAAAAGCAGTATGCAAAGACTGTCAAGGCACAGGGCGCAAAGTCTGTCAAGAACGCAGCGGAGAACACAAGAAAAGCCGCCAAAAAGACCGCCGAGGGAACCAAAAAGGCAATCGCATTTGTGGGGCGACACCCGGCGGGCGTATGTATCGCCATAGGTGCGCTGCTGCTTTTCATTATGATTTCTTCCGCATTATCTTCTTGTGGAGCTATGTTTTCCGGCATGATTAACGGCATTGTCGGGACTTCCTACACGTCGGAGGACGCGGATTTAGTCGCCGTGGAAAATAACTATGCGGCACTGGAAACGGACTTGCAGCGCAGGATTGACAATATCGAGCGCGACAATCCCGGCTATGACGAGTACCGCTATGACCTTGACAGTATCGGGCATAACCCCCATGAATTAGCGTCCTATCTGACCGCGCTTTTACAGACCTACACCCCGGCGACCGCACAGGCAGAAATACAGCGTATCTTTGAACTTCAATATACCCTCACTCTGACGGAGGAAGTGGAAATACGTTACCGCACAGAAACAAGCACAGACCCGGACACCGGGGAAACCACCACCGAGGAAGTCCCCTATGAGTATTTTATCCTCAATATCAAGCTGGAGAACAAGCCCATATCCGAGCTTGCGCCGGGACTGCTTACGCCGGAGCAGCTTGAAATGTTCCGGGTGCAGCTTGTCAACGGTACACGCCCCGGAAATACCGCCGTGGTAGACCGGGCAAAGTCACAGGTAGGCAATGTAGGGGGACAGCCCTATTGGAGCTGGTACGGCTTCAACAGCCGCGTGGAATGGTGCGCCTGTTTCGTTTCATGGTGCTACAATCAAGCCGGGAAAAGCGAGCCGCGCTTTGCCGCGTGCCAGTCACAGGGCGTACCGTGGTTCCAGTCACGGGGGCAATGGGGCGCGAGGGGCTATGAGAATATCGCCCCCGGCGACGCGATCTTTTTTGACTGGGACGGGGACGGGAGCGCAGACCATGTGGGGCTTGTAATCGGCACGGATGGGCAGCGCGTTTACACCGTCGAGGGCAATTCCGGCGACGCTTGCAAGATAAAAAGCTACCCCCTTGACTATGGCTGTATCAAAGGGTACGGCTTGATGAATTGGAACTGAACACATTTTTGACTATGAAAGGAGTTTTACACTATGGCAGCAAACAAGATTGACCGTATCAACCGGGAGATTGAAAAGACCCACGAGAAGATCACCGAGTATCAGAACAAGCTCAAAGGGCTGGAAGCGCAGAAAACCGAAGCGGAGAATTTGCAGATCGTCCAGCTTGTGCGCTCTATGCGGCTTTCCCCGCAGGAGCTTACCGCCATGCTGCAAAACGGGGCAATCCCCGGCATGACCCCCGCGCCCGTTTTAAGCGGCGCAGACAATGACGAACAGGAGGAAAACGAAGATGAAGAATAAGAAAACCCTTAAAATGCTTTTGACCCTTTGCGCCGCCCTTATCCTCATGGGCGGCTTTTCCGTCACCGCCTACGCGCAGACCCCGGAGGGACAGGACGACGCGACCGACGACAGCGGCGTTGTCTACGAGGAACCCGAAAAGGAAGAACCCCTCACCCCGGACGGGAACGCGACGCTGGTTGACGATTTCGGCGGCAACAAGCAGCTTATCACCGTGACGACCAAAAACGGCAATTACTTTTATATCCTCATTGACCGGGACGACGAGGGGGAAAACACCGTGCATTTCCTCAATCAAGTGGACGAAGCCGACCTTATGGCACTCATGGAGGACGGGAGCGAAAAGACGGAGCCGCCCACAGTCTGCAACTGTACGGAGAAATGCGAAGCCGGGAAAGTAAATGTAAGCTGCCCCGTCTGCAAGGACAACATGACCGCTTGCAGCGGCAAGGCAGCGGAGCCGGAACCCGACGAGCCGGAGGAACCAAAGGAGAAGAAAACAGGCACGGGCGGGCTGCTGCTCTTTCTGATCGTCGCCATTGCCGGGGGCGGCGGTGCTTTCTATTACTTTAAGATTATGAAGCCCAAACAGGACGTAAAGGGCGGCACAGACCTTGACGATTTCGATTTTGACGATTACGACGAGGACGAGCCGGAGCCGGACGACGAAGCCGGGGAAATGGAGGACGAGGAAGCATGACCCTGTTCACCGAAAACCCCTTAGAAAGAATGATGATACAGAAACCGGGGGACGGGCGGCGTGGAAAATCGCCGCCCGCTTCCATTCCCCCGCACTGCAAGGGCTGTCCCTACAACCGGGAACCGCCCTGCGTGGGGTACTGTATCAAGAAGCTGACAGAGAAGAAAAACACGGGAAAATGAAAGGAGGAATTTTTATTGACTTCACATAGATTAGTCATTGCAGAAAAGCCCAGCGTCGCGGCAAGTATCGCTGCCGCGCTTGGGGTAAAAGAGAAAAAGGACGGATATATCGAGGGCGGGGGCTACCTCATTTCTTGGTGTGTCGGTCATTTGGTGGAGCTTGCGGACGCTGCCGCCTATGGGGAGCAGTATAAAAAATGGAGCTATGAGAGCTTACCCATTCTGCCGGAGGAATGGCAGTACACCGTCGCCGCCGACAAGGGGAAACAGTTCAAAACCTTAAAAGAGCTTATGCACCGCGCCGACGTTTCCGAAGTGGTGAACGCTTGCGACGCTGGGCGCGAGGGGGAATTGATTTTCCGCTTTGTGTACGACGTGGCAAAATGTAACAAGCCTATGCGCCGCTTGTGGATTTCCTCAATGGAGGACAGCGCGATCAAGGCGGGCTTTGCAGACTTAGGGGACGGGCGGGACTATGACGCGCTCTATGCTTCCGCATTGTGCAGGGCAAAGGCTGACTGGATTATCGGTATCAATGCGACGCGCCTTTTCTCCTGCCTGTATCACAAGACCTTGAACGTGGGGCGGGTGCAGACCCCCACACTGAAAATGCTGGTTGACCGGGGCGAAGCGATCTCCCATTTCAAGAAAGAAAAATATTACCATGTACGCCTTGACTTATCCGGCGCGGAAGCCGCCAGCGAAAGGATTTCGGATAAACCGGGAGCCGATACACTGAAAGCGGCTTGTGAAGCGGAAACGGCGGTATGTGTTTCCCTCACTAAAGAGAAAAAGACCGCCGCCCCGCCGAAGCTCTTTGACCTCACTTCCTTACAGCGGGAAGCCAATAAAATCTACGGCTACACGGCAAAGCAGACCCTTGACCTTGCGCAGACCTTATATGAAAAACGGCTGCTTACCTATCCCCGGACAGACAGCGCATTTCTGACGGACGACATGGGGGAAACGGCGGCAAAGACTGTTACCATGCTTTCCGGCAAACTGCCTTTTATGGAGGGCGCGGAGTTTACCCCCGACGTTTCCCAGACGCTTGACAGTAGCAAGGTAAGCGACCACCACGCCATTATCCCCACTATGGAGCTTGCAAAAACAGATTTATCAACGCTGCCGGAAAGTGAAAGGAATATCCTCACCCTTGCCGGGGCAAGGCTTTTATTCGCTGCCGCTGAGCCGCATATCTTTGAAGCGGTCACGGCGGTTTTCTCATGCGCCGGTACGGAGTTTACGGCGCGGGGAAAGACAGTGCTTGCGGGCGGCTGGAAAGACCTTGAACGCCGCTACCGGGCGACCTTAAAGGGCAAGCCCGATCCGGAGGATATGGAGGAAGAAAACACCCTGCCGGAGCTTTCCGAGGGACAGACCTTTGAAAGCCCCACGGCAAAGGTGACAGAGCATTTCACAACGCCGCCGAAGCCCCACAACGAAGCAACTTTGCTTTCGGCAATGGAACGCGCCGGGAACGGGGACACCAACCCGGACGCGGAACGCCGGGGGCTTGGCACACCCGCCACCCGCGCCGCTGTCATTGAAAAGCTGGTGAAGTCCGGCTTTGCAGAAAGAAAGGGAAAGCAGCTTATCCCCACGCAGAACGGAGCCGCCCTTGTGTCTGTCCTGCCGGATATGCTGACTTCCCCGCAGCTTACCGCCGAATGGGAAAACAATCTGACGCAGATCGCAAAGGGAGCCGCCGACGCTGGGGACTTCATGCAGCGCATTGAAGCTATGATGCGGGAGCTGGTAAAGGAGAACACCGCCGCCGACAAAAGCAAGGCAGTTTTCACGGGTGGGGAAGAAAAGCCCTCTGTCGGGAAATGCCCCCGTTGTGGTAGCCCCGTCCATGAGGGAAAGAAAAATTTCTACTGTTCTAACCGGGATTGCGCCTTTACCATGTGGAAAAACGACCGTTTCTTTGAGGAAAGGAAAGTTGCCTTTACCCCGAAGATTGCCGCCGCCCTCTTAAAATCCGGCAAGGCAAATGTCAAGGGCTTGTATTCCCCGAAAACAGGCAAAACCTATGACGGAACCGTTGTTTTAGCTGATACGGGCGGGAAGTATGTCAACTACAAGATTGAGCTACCGAAGAAAAAATAAGTTCCGTAGCAAGCATAGGAAAAGAGTACCCTTTTCCGTAAATCCCCTTTCGCCGCTGCCGCGCCGGACGGGGATTTTGCTTGTTGGGAAGTGTCCCAAACCCTCTTGAAAAAATAAAAAACTTTGGCAGAAAGCGCGGGCGCGGTGTAGGACGGACAAGGGAGCCGGAACACCGCGCCCTTTTTCTGCCCCAACGGAAAGGAGGAATGAAGCTATGGCAGGTTTACGGGAAGCCGTAAAGGACTATCAAGACGAACTGCAAGCGGGGATTGCATGGGTAGCGTTTTGGCGGGAGGGGCGTTCATGGCACAGCGATTATATCTACCTTGAAACGGACGACACCCTCACCCCGGAGGACAGGGGACGCTTGCGGGAGATACAGGAAAAAGACCCTGCCGCCGTTGTCCTAAACGGCTACTATTGCGGTTATTTGGGCGAGGACATGAACCTTGCGGAGCTGACCGCCGGGGTACGCCGCCACTATGAGAACGGCTATAACAACGTGGCTGACTTTATCGAAGCCCACGACGACACCTTACCCCCGGAGCTGTTGGAGGAAGCAAGAGCCGCCGCCCACGTCGCAGGGCTTCCCTTTTCGGAAAAGCCCTACCGGGACGGGGAGGACTTTAACCCCTATGTATTTGACGGGAGCATGAGCATAAACGATTTCGAGCTTATGCACCGCATGATGAACGAAGAAAGGAGCAAGCAAATGAGCGAAACATTTTCAATCCTAATCGACAGCCGCACCCGCTTTGAAACCGGGAAACCGGGCGGCGAGTGGCTTTCCATGCCGACCACTACGGAGCAGCTTCACGCCGCTATGAGAAGCGTCGGCATTACCGCAGACAACCCGCAGGATTTTTTCATCAATGGATTTTCCAACACCGAGCAATACCCCTTTGACGTGCCGCTTTCCGTGATACAGGGCAGCACCATTGACGAGCTGAATTATTTAGGCAAGCTCTTAAAAATGCAAAGCGACGAGGACAGGGATAAATTCACGGCGGCGGTAATGCTGGGGGAACACGCCGGGAGCGTGAAAGACCTTATTAACCTTGCGCAAAACCTTGACTGCTACTGGATATACCCCACTGTCCGCAGTGAAGCCGACTACGGCTATTACCTCATTGACGAGCTGGACGAATTGGAGCTGCCCGAAGAAGCAAAGAAGTATTTCAAGTATGAGGAATACGGGCGGGACGCGGTACAGAAAGACCGGGGACAGTTTACCGATCAAGGCTATATCTACAACAACGGCAACACCTTTTCACAGTGGTACAAAGGGCGGGACAATGACATACCGAAAGAATACAAGGTTATGAGCTTCCCGGAGCCGGAACGCCCTACCCCGGATAAACTGGAAAAGGACGAAGCCGCGCCGGAACAGGAAGCCGCCCCGCAGGAGCCGCAGCCGGAAGCCCAGCCGCGCCCGGTGAACCCGATTATTCTTACCGCCGACAAACCCGCTGAAAAGCTGAAAGAAATCACAGACCGCTTGGAGCAGGGAATTACAGAATTATTTGACAGTGAACGCTACAAGGAATATCTGCAAGTCATGTCAAAATTCCACAATTACAGCTTCAACAATACGCTGCTGATCGCCATGCAGAAGCCCGACGCTTCCCTTATCGCCGGATTTAGCGCATGGAAAAATAACTTTGGACGGAACGTAATGCGCGGGGAAAAGGGCATACGCATACTTGCCCCGTCGCCGTACAAAATCCGGCAGGAGGTAGAGAAGAAAGACCCGCAGACGGGAAAGACAGTAATAGGCAAGGACGGGAAGCCCGTCACAGAAACAAAGGAAATCCAAATCCCCGCTTATAAAGTTGTCGCCGTTTTTGACGTGTCGCAGACCGAGGGGCGGGAGCTTCCCAGCATTTCCGCAAACGAGCTGACCGGGGACGTGGAACAATACGAGGATTTTTTCGTCGCGCTGGAAAAGACTTCACCCGTGCCTATGGGCTTTGAAAAGATCGAGGGGACAGCCCACGGCTACTATCATTTAGAGGAAAAGCGCATTGCTATTGACGAGGGCATGAGCCAGCTTCAGAACCTAAAGACCGCGATCCATGAGATCGCCCACACGAAGCTGCACGACATTGACCTTAACGCCCCGGAACAGCCAGACAGACCCGACCGCAGGACAAGGGAAGTACAGGCGGAAAGTATCGCCTATACCGTGTGCCAGCACTACGGGCTTGACACTTCCGACTATTCCTTTGGGTACGTCGCCGGGTGGAGCAGCGGGCGGGAGCTTGCGGAGCTGAAAAGTTCCCTTGAAACAATCCGCGCCACCGCCGCCGAGATCATCAACACCATTGACGGGCATTTTGCGGAGCTGCAAAAGGAACGGGAAGCCGCGAAAGCACAGGAAGCAGAAAAAGAGCCGACACCCGACCTTGCCGCAGAGCCGACCGTCACAATCCTTTGGAGCGAAAGCCCCCAGCTACGGGAGGGCGACACATTCCCCCTGTCCCGTGCCAATGCCCTTATCGAAGCCATTGACGAAGCGAACCTTGCAAGCCCCGGATATGATAAAACGGAGTTCCGCATTGATTATGTGATGAACGGCACACCCGACCACTACGAGGGGCGGCAGGATTTAGGCGACGGGGAGGGCGCATTGATAGAGCATATCGAAAAGTACCATACCTATTATGCCAATGATCCGAATTGGGAAAACTACCTTTTACAGCATGAGGGCAAGGAAGCACTGGAAGCCGACAAGGAACACCGTGCAATGCTGCTGAATGAGTTTATCCCCTATCTGAAACTGCATTGTAACTTATCCGAAATGGAGCGTATCGCCGGGGAAGCCCTGCAAGCCGGGGATAATCTGACACCTACGGAAACCGCCTACCATACCGCCATGCAAGCCTACGTTGCCGAGTGCCGGGGGCTTATCAATCAAGGCGAATACCATTTGCCGCCCGTCCCACAGCTCAAAGATTTTGACATGGAGCTTGCCGCCTACAAGGAACACGTCAAGGCAGAAATCGCACAGGAAGCGGCAGACGCGGGAATGACCGTGGAGGAATACGCCGCCAACGGGTACGAGCCTTACACCGCGCCGGAGCCGGAAAGCCCCGTTTCTGAAAAAGCAGATATGCCGGAACAAGCAGAGCCAACCACCAGTGAAGCGGCGCAGACTTCCACCCCGGAGCCGACGGAAACAACGGTTACATACTACCCGATCAATGAGAACGCCGCCCGCCGCGCAAAGGAAGCAATCAGCTTTTCCGATTACAATCCCGGAAGCGCAACGGCAGAATACCGCCACTATGTAGACGAAGCCGCCGAAATTGCCGCAAGGCAGAAAAAGCGTGTTGACCCCTCTTTCCATGAAAAAATTGACGGATTGCTTGACGCTTACGCCCGGAAGCTGGCGGCGAACATGAATAAAGGCTATGAGATCACCGCCCGCGTCCCGTCCATTATGATTGCCGGGGGAAGCAATTTCCCTGTCCGTAAAAAGGAGAAGCAGAACGCCGCCGCAGATAAGAACATGGAGGAATACCGGGAGATACAGGGCTTGCTTGACAAAATCCGCAGTACGGGCATGGGCGGTATCAGTGCCGACGACCCCAACGCCGTTTCTAAGTTGGAAAGCAAACTTGCAAAGCTGGAACAGGCACAGGAAACCATGAAAGCGGTCAACGCCTATTACCGAAAGAATAAGACCCTTGACGGCTGCCCCCACTTATCCCCGGAACAGATCGAAAAGCTGAAAGCGTCCATGTCCGGCAGCTACCGGGCGAACCCGAAACCCTTTGAGAGCTACCAGCTATCCAACAACAACGCGGAAATCCGCAGATTAAAAAACCGAATTACTGCCCTTACCCGGAGGAAAGAGCTTGGATATGTGGGCTGGGAGTTTGACGGGGGACGTGTGGAAGCCAACACAGCGGATAACCGCTTGCAGATTTTCTTTGACGAAAAGCCGGATAAGGAAATCCGGGAGGAACTGAAAGGGAACGGCTTCCGTTATGCGCCCAGCACGGAAGCATGGCAGCGGCAGTTAAACGACAATGCGATCTATGCCGCCGATTGTATCAAGTGCATACAGCCCCTTACCGGGGAACGCCCCACCGAGTTACAGAAACGGGCAAGGCAGGAAGCCGCCGCAGAAAAAGCAGCCGCCCCGGAGCAGCCGCAGGACACCGAGCCGGGAACCGCAGACGCGCCGGAGAAACCCACTACGCCGGAAACCTTTTACAAGGTGCGGCAGAACCCATACAGCGACAGCCCGGAAAACAGCTATCTCTTGCAGGAGTATGTGGCACAGGATAACGGCATGGCGAAGCTGGGGGATATTCTCTACACAGGAACCCCGGAGAAGTGCCGGGAGCTTTTGGGGAAGCTGGAAACCGGGGAGCTGACACAGGGCGACGTGAAAGACCTCTACGCAAAGGCACAGGAAGCGCAGACCGCAGCCGAGCCGGGACAGGAAGTGCCGGAGCCGACCGCCGACAAAAAAGAGCCGGACAAAGACACCTTTTCTATTTACCAGCTAAAGCGCGGCGACGAAACAAGGGACTACCGCTTTGAACCTTACGACCGCTTACAGGCGGCGGGGCTTTCCGTGGAAGCGGCAAATTATGACCTTATCTATACCGCGCCACTTGCGCCGGATATGACGCTTGAAGATATTTCCGTCCGTTTCAATATCGACCACCCGAAAGATTTTAAGGGACACAGCCTTTCAACCTCTGACGTGGTAGTGCTTCATCAGAACGGACAGGACACCGCCCACTATGCAGACAGTTACGGTTATCGGGAAGTGCCGGAGTTTTTACACGAGCAGACCCCGCAGCTTACCCCCGACACCCGCATGACCGGGGAGCAGATCAGAACGCCACGGGGGAGCTTTTCTGTAACCGATATGACCGCCGAGCAGATGAAAGAAGCCGGGTATGGATTTCACCACACGTCGGAGGACGGGAAGTATCTCATTATGGGGAACGGGACACAGGCGTTTGCAGTCGCCGCAGAGCAGCCGGAAAAGGCAAACCCCTTAAAGCACGTCGAGGACGCTATCGAGCAGAACGACAATAATTTTGACGGTATCATCAACAACACGCCCACCCCTACCGCTGACGAGCTGGAAGAAAAGGCGAGAAGCGGCGAACAGATCTCCCTTGCCGAGTATGCCGCCGCGCTGAAAGCGGAAAAGGGACAGGGCAAAAAAGCGGAGCCGGGAAAAAAGCCGGAAAAGAAGCCCTCTATCCGGGCGCAGCTTAAAGCCGACAAGGAACGGGCGGCGCAGAAGAAACAGGCAAGAAGTAAGTCGCAGGACTTGGAAAGGAGCTGACCCTATGGGGAAACGGAATAAATTTGAAAATGTGGACGTGCTGGCTTCCCTTGAAGCCATTCTGAAACAGAACACAGGATTTTATCAGAGTGATTTTGACATTGATAAACAGATCATTGCGGAAAAGGCGGCAAGCCCCAGCAAGGAGGATAAAACCCTCTTGTGGCTTTCCCGCCCGTCCGGGACGTACTGTTTCCGGGAGCGTGACGTTTTCATCAGCGACACCGCCCCGCATAATACATGGCGTTACTACAAGGAGCAGAGCCGTGACCCTATCCTTGCGTATGCCGTGGAACTGACCGGGACAGAGGGCGGGAAGATCAAGGGCAACCTGTATGAGCTGGACTATGAAAAGCACTATGAGCGCGTCAAGGACAATACCCTTGCCGCCGGGACGGTGACGCTTGTGTATGAGCATGGTACGCGGGAGCAGCCCGCAGACCGACGCTTTGACGGTTATCCCGACCCCCAACTTGGGAAGTTTGAACGCTTCGAGGTACAGCCCAAAGACCCGGAAGCCCTGCAATTTTTGTTACGGGAGGAAAAGGAAAGCCGGGATAAGCTGAAACCGGGGGATTTTAAGGAGCATATCGCCGCATTGCATGAGGGCATGATCGACCGGGAAGCGCGGCGCATTGTGGCAGACATGAAAAAGCTGTCTGCCCCCAACAGCCCGGACAAATCTCATTTCATGGTGGAGCTGTCCCCGTCCTTTATGCGGCTTGCTTCCACAAAGGACACGGAAAGCCTTTTCTCCATGCTGCCCTATAAGACCCTTGCTTTCTCACAAATCAAGAACAGCTACGGCACATATGCGCTGATCGGCAAGGACGAGAACCGGGACAGGCAGATAAGGAAACCCCGCCCCTCTGTCCGGGCGTAGCTTGCACAGGACAAAAAGAGAACCGCCCCGAAGAAAACGGCGGCGAAAACAAAAAATCACGGATTGGAGGTATGAGCATGAACACATATAATCATTTTACGGTTGAGGAAACCAACCTTTTGAGTATCTACATGACAGGCAGCAAGGAGGGGCTTTTGGTGGCTATGAACGCCGCGCTGCCCTTTATGGAGGGGGAAATGCGGGACTTTGCCGCCCGCACCCTTGCCAAAGTAGGGCGCATGACCGAAGCGGAATTTGCGGGGCTTGCCCTTTACCCCGCCGACGAGGTATGAACGGGATCAAGCGGCTCACGCCGCCCCAAAGCCGGAAAGTCAACGCCCTTGTGCGCCGGACGTGCTGCAATTATGATAGCGGAAACTGTATCTTACTGGACGACGGGGACGAGTGCGTATGTCCGCAGCTTATTTCCTATTCCCTGCTCTGTAAATGGTTCCGCATTGCGGTACTGCCCGCAGATAAGGAGCTGTACGCCGAGCTTTACCATGCGGAGGATATGCGGCGGTGTAGCGTGTGCGGCTCACCCTTTGCGTCCAGCTCTAACCGGGCTATTTACTGCCCGGACTGCCGGAAGCGTATCACCCGCAGACAGACCGCCGAGCGCATGAGAAAAATGCGGGCGAATGTGACGCGATAGGGGCGAAATAAGCCTTGATTTATGCGGCTTTCCGGGCGGGAAAATGAAACAGTAAGGGATTTATACCTTTACCCCCGAAAATGCCGTCCTATTGCGTAACAATCCAATCTCTGCACCCATAAGAAAACCGGGGCGCGGTGGCTATCTGATAGCTGCCGCGTCCCGGCTTTCTTTTTATTCGGACAGTTCTTTTATATCCTTTATTCGGTTTCCCACTAAGATATAAAGTTCCCCGTCCTCTACCCTTATAATCAGAGTATCATTTTCATCGGGATAAGTCCCATATTCCACACGTTCTATATAGCCAGTAAGTGTATTTCCGTCCTCAAAAGTAATTTGCAGTTTGCTATCTGCGTCAATATAGGTTTCCATTCCATAGCTGCCATTTTCTAATGTTATTCTGTAACATGGTGTAATATCAACGATTTTCATAATTATTCCCGTTCCTTTCCTTTCTCCCGTTCCGGCTGCTTCTCTGCCTGTAAAATGCTGTCTATGTTCCGCTTGATAATGTCATATTCCTGTACCTGTTTTTTCAGCTTGACATAATCGGCATAAAGGCTTTCTTTCTGCCCTTGCAGCTTTTCATACTCTGCTTGCAGGGCGGGAACGCTGGGGAGCTTGCCGCCAATCTGCGCCGCCTTTAATGCCTTTGCCGCCGCTTCATGGAGGATAATACCCCGTTCATGCTCTGCCCGGTATTTCTCCTTATTCCGGGCTTTGCGGTAGGCTTCATAGAGGGGCTTTGTCTTTTGGTAGGTAGTGACATTCTTAATGAGCAACGCCATATCCGAAAAACGCTTTTCCGCTTCCTTTAGGCTGTCCCCCGCCTGTTCGCTTGCCGTGGCGATTTCCTCTATCCGGGTGAGCAGATCGGCGTACTGTTCAATCTTGTTTTCAGTAAGGAAGTTCATAGTCTTTGCCGCCTGTTTCAGATTGTGGATTTTCGCCCACTGTTCATAGCCCCGGCTCTGCTGCGCCTTGATACTGTTCTCAATGTCAATGAGCAGATTAACGCCCTTACGCTCTACCTTTGGAGCTTTGGCGGCACGGGTGCGTTTGCCCGCTATCCGTTCCCTTATGGCTTCCTCTGTATAATCTACGCCGAGAGTTTTAAGGCGGGTAAAGCGTTCCTGTCCCGGTGCGCGGCATGACACATATTTTCCCGGCTTTATCTCATAGCCAGCCGCCTGTAACCGCTGCAATAATTCCTCAAAACTGGAAACTTGGGGAATGAGCGCGTCCACGGCAATTTTTAACTTGCCTTTCCAGCTTGTCCCGGTTTTCTCCGCTTGGTACTCCGCATAGCTCTTTCCTTTGCTTCCCTTGCCGGGGACGACCACGGAAAGCCCGTTGTCCCGGCATAGCTTGTCACTCATGTTCCGTATGCCGTAATACGTCCGCTTGTTGGAAACGTACTTATGATGATCTACGAAGTTGACTGCGCAGAAAATAATGTGGTTATGGATATGTCCCTTGTCAATGTGCGTCGTGAGTACATATTCATGCTGCCCTTTTGTTACCGCGTCGGCAAGCTGCCGCCCGATCTCATGGGCTTTCTCATAGTCCACTTCCCCCGGCGCAAAGGACTGTATCAAGTGAAAAGCTAAATTGTTTCCCTTATCCCGCGCTTGTGAGAGGGTATAGCCAAACTCAATATCTGCCGTTTCATAGCTGCACCCAAAAGAGGACACCAGCATTTTTCCGTCCGTCTTGTCCGGGTTTTCGATATAGTCAAGGGCTTTGCTCAAAGTGCTTTTAACAGGCTTAATCTTTGTAACCGCCATATCTCCGCAAGCACCCCCTTAATTTCCTCTATATCCTCTTTATAGGCGTTTCCCGTCGCGTTTACGCGACGTGCGATCTGATTGACATTGACACCGATTTTCTGTATCTCTGCTGTCATTGCCTTTATGTCCGTGTGGTCTACTTGGATAATATACCCGTCAATAGCAATCTTGCGCAGATATGCCGCCATGTTGCTTGTGGGGACAAGTTTCATTTTTTCCTCAATCAGTTTCCGTTCTTCTTCTGTCACATAGAATTTGACCTGTACCGTCCTTTTCCGTCCGTTCATGGTTTTTCGCTCCTTTCCGTTTTCATAGAGGGTTTGGGACACTTCCCAACAAGCAATTTCTAACCGACCGGGCGGGCAGAAATACGGAAAAGGGTACTCTTTTCCTATGCTTGCTACGAAAGTTCTTCCTACTACCTACAACACCGAAAAAAACGAAAATGACGGACTTTCACAAAAGAAAAACGCTGCAATCTCAAAAAAGATTACAACGCTTCTTTAGCCGCTATTCAATTTTAGCCGGACAAGGGCTATTCTCCCTCACCCTCAACCTCTGCGATCTCCCGCGCCGTGGCGGTGACTATCCGTATTCCCGTATCGCTCATATCGTCCAGCAGAGCGTCAAGCTGCCGCCGCTGGGTATTCTTCCCGGCGGGCTGCTCTAAAAGGAATTGGTCTACCGAGATATTATAGCGCAACATAAGCTCAAAGAATATCTGTAAGCTGGGGTGCTGCCCCTTGTTCTCAATATTCGCAAGGTAGCGAGGGGATATATACATTTCATCGCATACTTTTTTCCGGCTCTCCTTGCGCCCTTTCCGGGCTGCCTTGATTGCTTCCCCAAAATCCTTAAAGTCATATCGTGGTACTGGTCTTTTTGCCATATTCATTCACCCTATTACATTTTACTGTTCACCTTTCTTCTTGGATATGTCTACACTGTTCTACCAGTTAGCTAAAATAATTCCCAAACTTAACAAAAAGTATCTTGAAGTTATTCGGCTAGACGCATATAATTATACTGATAGAGATTAGAGAAAGGGTGAATGAAGATGTTAGAGTATATTTCTGCCCCGGAAGCGGCGAAGAAATGGGGCATTTCAGAAAGACGGGTGCAAAAGCTATGTGAGGAAAACCGTATACCGGGCGTGGCAAAATTCAGCCGCTTGTGGCTGATACCAAAGGACGCTGAAAAGCCAGTAGATAAAAGAAAAAAGGAAAGCAGGGGGTAGACACATGACACAGTATAAAGTGTTAATCATAGAGGACGATCTGAACGCAGCACAATCCATTAGCGATTTTTTAAGTGCTTGGGGGTTTCAATGCGAATACTTGAAAGAGTTTCAACAGATAACAGAGCAGTTTATCAGATTTAAGCCGGAAATTGTTTTGTTAGATATAAAGCTCCCACATTACAACGGCTATCATTGGTGTGAGGAAATAAGGAAAATTTCAAAAGTACCGATTATCTTTATTTCATCAATTAACGATAATCTGAACATGATTTTAGCTATGAATATGGGCGGTGACGATTTTGTTGTAAAACCCTTTGACCTAAATTTCTTGCTTGCAAAAATCAATTCCCTGTTACGGCGCACTTATGATTTTCAAGGGGCAATGAATGTAGTTGCTTGCGGTGATGTCATATTAGATTTGGATAATGCAAAGCTGCAATACAAGGGAAATGTATTGGAATTATCGCGCAATGATTATATTATCCTAAAAGAGCTTATGACCCACAGCGGAAAAAGCGTGTCCCGTGATGAACTTATGCAAGCATTGTGGAATGACAATACTTTTGTTGATGATAATACACTTACGGTCAATGTGACGAGAGTAAGAAATAAATTGAGTAAGATCGGGCTTGATGATTTTATTGTTACCCGGAAAGGAATGGGCTATCAAGTTGGATAAAAAGTATTTTCTTATTTGCTATCTGAAAGATAAATATAAAGTAATGGTTGTATTTTGTGGATTGATTGTATGTAATGTCTTTATGTATTTCCTTTATGATGTTCGTATGGAGCCAATCCTATACACGACTTTTCTGCTTATTCTGCTTGTGCTGCCTTTTGCATTTCGGGATTTGCGCAACACTTATCAAAAGTGTGAACGATTGAACAATATCAAACAAGCAAAATTACCTGCTATGCCTAATTTGGGGGCGGCTGATACCCTTGTGGAAGAAAGCTATCAGCAGATAGTCAAAGAGATTTTGCAAACATGGCAGAACGAACGGGCAAACCAGCGAAAAACAAACGCAGAAAGAGATGATTATTATACGCTCTGGACGCACCAAATAAAGACCCCTGTTTATTCTATGGATTTGATGTTACAAACAGGCGACACCACACCGTCCAAATGGAAAACGGAGTTGCTGCAAATATCGTGTTATATAGATATGGCATTAAAGTATTTGCAGTTAGAAAATCAATATTCCGACTTGTTTTTGGAACGGGTGGAGTTATTGCCGTTGGCACAGGAAGCAATCAAAAAGCACTCTGTTGTCTTGATTTCAAAGCGGCTGAAAATAGACTTACATGATCTGAATGGTACAGTCCTCACTGACAGGAAGTGGCTATTGTTTATATTAGAGCAGTTGGTTTCAAACGCTGCGAAATATACAGAACAAGGCTGTATTTCAATTTATCAGCCTACACCGTTGCAAATATGTGTTAGTGATACAGGTATAGGTATAACAGCCGAGGATTTACCACGGTTGTTTGAAAAGGGATATACAGGATTTAATGGGCGTATTCATCAAAAATCTACGGGCTGCGGTCTGTATATGTGCAAAAAAGTTTCTCTCTTGTTAGGATATACGCTTTCTGTTTCGTCACAACTAAACATTGGAACAACAGTGACAGTCAATCTTCCAGCGGACGAGTTTTCTGTTGCAGATTAGCAACCTTACAAACCATGTAAGGTTAAAGCGGGAAATGTCACCTTAACCTATGGCAGACACTTCCCGCTTTTTTTATAATATTCGCGTGTAGGGTACACACACAGAAAGGAGATATATATGGATAATCAAAAGACGATCTTACTATCGGTTGAACATCTGCGCAAAATTTACAACAGCCGATTTGGAAGCAATCAAGTAGAAGCATTAAAAAACATTTCATTTAGTGTAGATCAAGGGGAGTTTATAGCTGTCATGGGCGAAAGTGGCTCCGGCAAGACAACGCTGCTCAATCTGTTGGCTGCCTTAGACCGTCCTACCGAGGGAAAAATCCTGCTTGCGGGAAAAGATATTACGCAAATCGGTGATAGCAATATCTCACGGTTCCGGCGTGAAAACTTGGGATTTGTCTTTCAAGATTTCAACTTGTTAGATAATTTTTCCCTGCGGGATAATATCTATCTGCCCCTTGTGCTTTCCAATACTCCAAAGAAACAAATGGAAAAACAGATAGAACCATTGGCGGCGCAACTTAAAATTTCTGATATTTTGGAAAAGTACCCATACGAAGTATCGGGCGGTCAAAAACAGAGAGCAGCCATTGCCCGTGCATTGATTACTGCTCCAAAACTTGTACTTGCGGACGAACCTACCGGGGCGTTGGACTCCCGTTCTTCCGCACAGGTTATGAAGATGTTTACGGATATACACAAAACAGGGCAGACAATCCTTGTAGTAACACATAGTGTTAAAACTGCCTGTCATGCAGGGCGTGTCTTATTTATCCGTGACGGACAGCTTTTTAATCAACTGTATCGTGGAAATATGGATAATGAAGCCTTTGGGGAAAAGATTTCTGACAATCTGAAAATCCTTTTACAAAAGGAGGAATTATATGCGTAACTTTTATATCCGGCTTGCAGTTTCTAATATTAAAAAAAACAAGCCCGTGTATTACCCGTTTTTTTTGACAAATATTCTGTCTGTAATGATTTTCTATGTTATGGCTTCAATCCAAAACCAGACGATCATTGCTACACTACCCGGAAGCTATATATTTGTTCAGTTTCTTAAAGTGGGTGTTGTTATGACAGGAATGTTTGCGGGAGTATTCCTCTTATACACAAACGGACTGCTCATACGGCAGCGAAAAAAAGAACTGGGGTTATATACAATTTTCGGTTTAGAAAAAAAGCATATCGCAAAAGTGCTTATGCTTGAAAGCCTGTTGCTTACAACCACCGGACTTGTGGCGGGTATCGTTTTGGGTATCGTTTTGGGGAAACTCTTTTTCCTTGTTTTGCTGAAATTGCTGCACTTAGATAGCGGGCTTACATTCCAGTTTTTAACGGAAGCACTTATGCAGACAGGTATTTGTTTTATAGTGATCGGTGTTTTCATCTTGTTTTACAACTTGTTTTCTGTTATGAAAGCGAAGCCTGTTGAACTGTTGTATGCTGCTCATAAAGGGGACAATTACCATTCTTTTGTATGGGTAAAAGCCTTTTTAGGAATTATATGTATTGGGGGTGCATATACACTGATTTTCACTACCCCCTCACCTATTGACATAATTGGGCGGGTGTTTCCTATTGCATTGTTAATTTTGTTTGGAACATTGTTTTTCTTCTCGTCCTGCTCTGTCGTTCTTTTGCAAGCTCTAAAAAAGAATGACCGCTACTATTATAAACCACAGAACTTTATTTCTGTTTCCGGTCTTATTTACCGATTGAAACAGAACGCAAAGGGACTATCAAATATCTGTATTTTAAGTACGGTTGTTATGGTTATTGCCACAACAACACTGGCGTTATATGTCGGACAAAAGGAAATGCTCTCTTTCCGTTTCCCAATGGAAACAAAAATCTCTGTTTCTGACATAGCTGACGGACAGCCAACTTTGCCGCAGCTTGTTCATCAAACAGCAGAGCAATATGATGTGACGATAAGCCGGGAAGCTGATTACAAAGTTACCTATATCAGTGGTGTTTACAAAGACAATACCGTTTCTGTTTATCAGCCGGATATATACCCGCCGGATATTACTTGTGGTGTTTATCTGATAACATGGGAAGATTATAGCCGCATAGCAGAAAGTGCAGAACCGCTTGAAACTGATGAGGTTTTAGTATTTTCTTCTTCAAGAGATTTAGGTGTTTCAGAAGTGAATTTTGATAGTTTGAAATACCGGGTAAAAAATGAGTTATCGGAATTTGCTATACAAAATAAAAGTATTTTGTCCTCTGAAACGAGATATTTCTTTATTTGCCCGACACAGAAAGACATAGATAATATTCTTGCCGAGCTGTCGCCCGCTGAAAATAAATTCAAGCAAACATATAGCATGATGTTTGACGTGGCAGATACAAAGGGAACTGATTTTAATGCTGTTTTACAAAATCAAGTAGTTTCAAATTATGCCGGGGCAAAATATGAAAATGCAGAAAGCGAAAGGCAGAGTGATAATTATACCTATGGGGGATTTCTGTTTATTGGACTACTACTTAGCTTGCTATTTATGGTTTTTCTGACCTTGGTTATTTATTACAAGCAGATTACGGAGGGATATAGTGACCGATACAATTTTGAAGTCATGCAGAAAGTAGGGCTTGACCGAAACGAAATATCGGCAATAGTCCACAAAGAAATTCGGACTATGTTTTTCTTCCCGCTGTTTATGGCGGTTATCCATTTGGCTGTTTCACTTTATGCAGTTGCTATGCTGCTTTCCACGCTGGGGCTGACAAATATTTTGGTACTTTTGCTCTGCGCTATTTCAATATCTTTGTTGTTTGTTTTTATCTATATAGCAATGTATTTCAGCACCGCAAGAACCTATTACAGAATAGTGACAAACTGATTGAAAGGAGTAAATATGAGTTTTAATTTTGGAATTATTTTTGCTGTTATCTGCATTATTGGTGGTTTGCTTATGTTTATCTTATATAAGCCGTTTTGGTGGCTGATGAAGAAAAAGGAAATGCCCGATCATTACAAATGGTATTTGCGTATACCGGGAATTTTGCTTATCTTGTTTGGCATTGGCATTGTCGCCATAAGTATTATTAACAATTTCATGTTTTGATTAAGGGGTGCAATCCCTCAACAATAAATGGTACGGGGAAATGAGAAAAAGGCTCACTAAAAAAACAAAGATAATATTCTGTATGCTAAGTGCTATAATTTTTGCCCTACTCATTTGGACGATATGGGGAAATACGGCGTTGACAGTGAATAACATAAAAATTTCAAGCAGCCGTATTCCCGCCGTATTTTCCGGGTTTCGGATAGCACAGGTATCAGATTTACACAACGCAGAATTTGGGAAAGGCAATAAAAAGCTGCTGGAATTGCTATCAGAAAGCAAGCCGGACATTATTGTAATAACCGGGGATTTCGTGGACGCAGGACATACAGATATTGACGTGGCTTTTGATTTCGCAAAAGTGGCGGTTAATATTGCGCCTGTCTACTATGTGACAGGGAACCACGAAGCAAGCCTGTCACAGTATGACGAACTCAAAACGGGGCTTGAAGCGATTGGCGTAATCGTGCTTGAAGATGAAGCAATACAATTAAAACATGAAAAAGAAACGATAACGCTTATCGGGCTTTCTGACCCTAATTTCACATTGAAAGGTGATATGTTCGGGGAAGCCCCGGCTATGGTTAGCACAAAGCTGAATAGCCTTGTTGATGATGAAAGCAGCTACACTATTTTACTTTCACACCGGCCAGAACTATTTGAGAGCTATGCACATTGCAATATTGATTTGGTTCTAAGCGGACACGCACACGGCGGTCAATTCCGTCTGCCATTTATCGGCGGGCTGATTGCCCCCGATCAAGGGATATTTCCAAAGTATGACGCAGGGCTGTTTACAAACGGCAGTACAAATATGATTGTTAGCCGGGGATTGGGTAACAGCATTATTCCTATCCGTTTTAATAACCGCCCGGAAGTCATTGTAATTGAACTTCTTAACACGGATTTGTAAGAACAGCTTATAGAAAACTGAATGATAAAGTGATCTGCCGCACGACGGCAAAAGAAAAAAAGCCGTCGTACAGCAGAGGTATTTTCACACGCCTATTCATACACGGCGGCTTTTGAGAGATCAAAGCCGCCGTTTCTTTTTATCTTCTCAAGGAATGACGCGGTTTCACTGTTAAAAGCGGCGGCTAAAGGAGGTAGCCGCCATGAAGCACATACTGTATCGACAAAATCCGACGGTCATTGACATATCAAAAAAAGCCCGTCCACCGCCGGGGGAAATTCTACCCATGAATATGAACTGTCTAATCAACTGAATACTGCTTACAATTCCTTTACGCTCGTCTGCATTTTACAGACGGGCGCATTTTGTATTTTCTCAAAACTTTTTTTGAGAAATTCCCCGAAATTAACGTCCAATTTTAATTTTTATGGTTTGAGGGTTTACGAAAGGGGACATCAGAAAAAATCACCCGCTTTCGCGGCTGCGAAAGGAGGTGAGAACATGAACGAACCTAATCGTACCCAATGGCAAATCCGTTGTGCTTTTAATGGCTTTTGCAAGCGGGCGTTGAAGAATGAAGCTATGAACGCCCACAGGGACACAAAGCAGCGGCAATTACGCGAAATTACTTTTTCCGATCTGTCGCCGGAGGAAGAAAACAGGCTTTTCGTCTGCGACGAGTATTTTGCAGATGATGAAGCGGAACAGTCTTTCGTTATCGGCGGCAAGGAAATTACTGCAAAGCTACTTGCCGAAGCCCTGCACAGTTTGCCGGACGAAAAACGGGAAACGGTACTGCTGTATTATTTCTTTGATATGAGCGAACGGGAAATTGCGACATACTGCAACATTCCGAGGACAACAGTACAGACCCGCCGGACAAGCTCTATGAAGCTGTTAAAACGCTATTTGGAGGAACACGCCTATGATTACAAAGGGTAGCAACAATGAAAACGCTGAAAGCGGCTTACTGCCTTACCCGGTAATCATAGCCGCAACAAAGGGCGACCCGGAAGCTATGGCGATTGTCGTCAAGCACTACGAAAGCTACATAGCGTCCCTGTCTATGCGAAAATTCCGCGACGAGCGCGGCAATACCTATTGGGGCATAGACGAGGACATACGCGACCGTTTACGGTCACGGCTCATGCGGGCTGTCCTTTCATTTGAGGTTTAAGCTGATTTAGGACAGGCGGCGAACCCCTTTCCGCTGCCCGTCCCGGCAGAATCTTTCCAGCACCTTGACAAAGAAAGCGGCGCAAGATAACGGCGGCGCAGCATAGGGCAGATCGGATACGTCCCTTTTGCGCCGAGCCATACGACGGGTGCGCCATGACACTATCCCGGCGGGTTTTTCTTTCCCCTGCTGGGACAGCCGAGCGACCAACACCGCGCCGGGGAGCAAGTTTAGCAGCTTGCGGGCGACGACAGCGCAGAATATATAATGATACTCCCTTACCGCCACAGTCCGAGCGTTCAAAGCGTCGCAGGCAATGGGTAGGGCTGCATGAGAACCATGCAGGGGTGAAACTCCCGTGAGGTTGTGCTAACAACCGTCCGATTAAAGCCCCATTTATGAATCAAGACCTTTTAGCCATTACCACGAAAGGGGGTTATCTCATTGGCAAAAAAGGAAACATCAAATCCCACTGTGCCTGTGCTTCCCATGCTCAAAACGGTTGAGCAGATGAGCCGAATCAGCGGCATAGGGGAAAACAAGCTGCGCGAGCTGATGGACAGCGGCGAGCTTGAATATATACAAAACGGAAACCGCCGTTTGCTTGCCGACGCTGCTATTTGGGACTGGTACGAGAGGGCAAAGCGAAAGGTAGCTCCCCAAAACCAGGAGGGAGGTAAGTAGCTATGGCGGTATCATCAAGAAAAGTTCAGAATAAGCGCGACAGCAACGGAGTTTTGACTGGAAAGGCAGGTACCGTCTATGACGTAAACATTAAATACACCGGGCAGGACGGCAAAAAGAAATCCTACGCAAAAAAGGGCTTTGCAACCAAAAAAGAAGCGACGCAGCATGAAGCTGAAATGAAAGCAAAGCTCGCCAATCCTGTTTACAGCCCGGTCGTTGCTTCACAAGGCAAGCAGACCGTCAAAGAGTATTTGGGGGAATGGGTAGAAAACCACGGCAAGGCTAACTTGCGTCCAAGCACCTTTGCAGGCTATAAGAGCCATATTCGCAATCATATTGTGCCATATATCGGTCATGTGCAGCTTAACCAACTGACCCCGGCGATGCTTGATAATATGTTTCAGCAGCTATTTGAAAAGGGCTTATCTAATAGCACCGTTCGATACGCGCAGCGCATATTGAGCGTATCAATGGAACACGCCCGGAAGTACCGATACATTGAACATAACCCCGCCCGCGACATTATAACAAAGTTCGGCAAGCAAGCGAGGACGCCTGATCCGTACACCATTGAGCAAATGCAGACCTTTATGAGCAATGTGATAGGTACGGAATGGGAAATGCCTGTTGTGCTTGCTGGAATGTATGGGCTTCGTATGAGTGAGATTATCGGATTGAGGACAACAAACATTGACCTTGAAAAAATGCAGTTTGGCGTTGTAGAGCAAATGCCCTTCAAAGTGCCGCCGGGAACAAAGACCATTACGGAAATGGCACCGACAAAATCCAATGATCGTATTTTGCCGATTACCGAAGAAGCATTGCCGTACTTCCTACGACAATTTGATTTGATTGCGCGGCAAAAGGCTTTGACTGAGGCGGGCGGTGGGGTGTACTATGATAATAAGCTCTTTATTGCAAAGCCTGACGGTTCGCCGCAGCGCAGAGATAGAATGTCGGCAAACTTCGGACAGCTTATCCGACACCTTGAAATGCCGCATATCCGCTTTCACGATTTACGTCATACGGCAGCTACCAATATGCACCAACTGACAGGCGACTTCTACACCGTTGGCGAGATTTTGGGGCATACATTAAAGGGCATTGGCATATCCCTTGGTATTTCCACAAACCTTGAAGCGGTAACGGCACAGTATGTTGATGTGCGGCTTGAAAGAAAACAAAGCGTACTGCAAACCTATCATAAAGCATTGCAACCGAAAACAACCGTTACAGGAAAAGAAGCAGGGCAAGAAACATCGAAGAAAGCGAAAAAGAAAAGCAGCGAAATGGAGCTATAACGGCAATATCTTTTTATAGCTCCGCGCTGCTTTTCATAGCTTTTTAGCAGTTCCGGGCACCATTGGGGCACCACAGTATACATCTTTCTTGTATAGCGTGTATGATGTGGAATGAGCCGGGCACCACAAAGCGGGGCACCAAGGGCACCATTTGAATTGTTTTCCCCAAAATAGATGATGCCCGAGCAAGAGAAAAAGCCTTGAAAACATAGAGTTTTCAAGGCTTTGGTGGCGGAAGCGGTGGGATTCGAACCCACGTGCCCTTGCGGACAACTGCATTTCGAGTGCAGCTCGTTACAACCACTTCGATACGCTTCCGTGTATAAATATTCACTTTTGGGGACTAATCACATGATTTCGAGTTTTATCGTCGTCTGTTACTTACATGGTTTCTCCTGTCAGTTTCAGCCAGCCTTGTACGCCCGCAAACCCGCATAAAATCTGGATTTTTAGAGAAAAACGCCCGGAAATACGGAGGAATCGCCCATCGGTTCCAATCAGCGATTTTTCCGCTTTTGGAAAGAACTGCGGAAAGAACGGAAAGAACAAAAACGAAAAGGCAATACACGGACAGTTCGAATGCCGGCAAAGCTTATCAAGATATGAGGTGTATTGTCATGAAAGAAATCGCAATCAATTGGGACGCTGTTCCCGATGTGATCACGAAGGATCAGCTGTATCGCATTTGCCATATCAGCAAATCCACCGCCCTATACCTGCTCCAAAGCGGGAAAATCCCCTGCGAGTACACGGGCAGGAAAACACGCTGCTACAAAATCAAAAAGGAGGATGTCATTGCCTATCTGGAAAACCGCAAGGTCTTCCCTGAAAGCTACTCCGCTCCGGCGGGCTGGTACAAGGGTGATTATACTGTCCAGATGGAGGAACAGGTTCCCCCAATCGTGCAGGAGCATTTGCAGCTGTATTATACTGAGCTGCTCTCTGGCTATCCCGATGTGCTGACCACGCAGGTGGTTTCCAAAATCACCGGCTACGGAAAAACTTCAATCAACAACTGGTGCAATCAGGGACACATCAAGTCTTTCCGGAAAAACAACGTCAACCACATTCCGAAGGTCTATTTGGTGGAATTCTTCTGTTCCATTTACTTTCGCACCATCACCCGCAAATCGCCGTGGCACATCCGTACCCTGCAAGGCTTTTCAAGCTGGCGGAAAATCCGTGACCTGCACACAGCAGACAGCGAAGGAGGTGCGGAGTAATGGCAAATTTTCTGGAAGAGCTGTACTACGGAAATATTGATCCGCAGGCAAGAGGATACCGAAAGGGCAGTCATAATCTTGAGGTTTCAAAAGACATCAACGAGCTGGAAGAAAAGCTGACCGAGCGATTGCAAAGCGAAGACAAGGCGCTGTTCCTCAATTTCTGCAACGCCTACGGGGAGCTGATGGGCGAAACCGGCCTCGATTCCTTCCTCGTCGGTTTCCGCCTCGGCGCAAAAATGATTTTTGATACCTTTTGCAGCGACGACGCACCGTTTGAAAGCTACCTGAAAGATTAATCTAAAATGAGCCTCCTTCCGGCAGAGCGTGCCGTTGTAGGCTTATTTTATACCCGATAGGGTGCATTCAGACTATAAATGCATGGATTTATACCTTTTAGGGTATAATATTGGCGGTTATGCCTTGACTTTATACCCGTTAGGGTGCAAAATAAATGCAGATTCATGTTGGGGAGGCAAAGCGCCGTGAATAAGATTGCCGCATTTATCAAAGAAAGCCGAAGAGCCGCCGGACTGACACAGGAGGAATTTGCCGCCCGCAGTGGGCTGGGGCTTCGCTTTATACGAGAACTGGAGCAGGGAAAAGAAACGGTCCGGATGGATAAGGTCAACGCCGCTCTTGCCATGTTCGATATGGAAGCCGTCCCCGGCAGAAAGGATGACGAATAGCAGGATAAACTGCCATTTTGAAAATCGTACATTCGTAAGACGAAGCCTCCTTTGGTACAATGAGCGTAGCAAAGGAGGTTATCTATTATGGCTAAAACAATATTTGAACAAACGGGCGGTACATACACCATGCAGGGCGACTATTATCTGCCCAATCTGACCTTACCGCCCGAAGAAGAACGTCCCATCGGCGTGTGGGCGCACCGCCGCAGAGAGTACCTGAAGCAGCACCGCAAAATCCTGTACTACAATCTGCTCACTTCCGGCAAGCTCCGCTCCCATCTCGCTGATATGGAGAAAGAAGCGCAATCTCTTTTTCTTCGGCTAGTCAAAGAATACGCCGAGCAGGAGGGCTTGACCGAACAGATGAAAGCGGAGAACCAAATGGAGTGGGTACAAAGGATGAATAACATTCGAGAACGTGTCAACGAAGTTGTGAATACAGAAATGATTTTTACATAGAAACAATTGAATTGACAAGCAGGTGCAGGAATTTGGATTCTTGCACCTGTTTTGTTTTCTAATCCTATAATATTAAATCAGTCAATCACGATTTACCGAATCGTACTTGACTAATTTTAATTTTGTGGTATACTATACTCAGTGAATTTATGGCAGATGGGAGGATACCGCCATGTTTATCGGCAGAGAACGTGAACTTGCGACGCTGAATAAGTTATACGCATCGGACAAGTTTGAATTTGTAGTAATATACGGCCGCCGCCGTGTCGGCAAAACGGCGCTGATCAGCCAGTTTATTGACGATAAAAGCGCCATCTATTTTATGGGTGTTGAGAGCAATGCCAAGCAGAATCTTGAAAATTTCAGCAAGAGCATTCTAAGCTTCCATACCGGCATGGAGGCCGAAACCTCTTTCCTGTCATTTCAAGCGGCTTTGGAGTATGTGTTCAAGCTGGCCGAAAAGGAACGGATTATTCTTGCAATCGACGAATACCCTTATGTTGCCCGCTCGTCAAAAAGCCTCGCTTCCACCATCCAGCTTCTGATCGACCAATATAAAGATACTTCCAAGTTAATGCTGATTCTTTGCGGCTCGTCGATGTCCTATATGGAAGACCATGTCCTTGCCTACAAAGCGCCGCTTTACGGCAGACGGACGGCGCAGATGAAAATTCTCCCCTTTGACTTTGAGGAGACCTGCCATTATTTCAAAAATTTCACCGATGAAGAGAAAGCCTATGTGTACGGTATTGTCGGCGGCACGCCCCAGTATCTACTTCAGATGAGCGATAAGCTGAGCATTGAGGACAATATCAAAAACACATTTCTGAATCCCAACTCCGCCCTGTTTGAAGAGCCGGAAAACCTGCTCAAACAGGAGGTGCGGGAACCGGCGCTCTACAATGCGATCATCACGGCGATTGCCACCGGCGCTTCTCGTATGTCGGAGATTTCCGGAAAGGTCGGGGAAAGCACAAATATTTGCTCCGCCTATGTGAAAAACCTGATCTCCCTCGGCATTATCGAAAAAGAGACGCCTTATGGTGAAAAGGCGTCCCGAAAAGCGATTTACTCGATTGCGGATAATATGTTCCGCTTTTGGTATTGTTTTGTACCGGAAAACAATTCGATTATCGCCCGTGGTGCTGCTGATCTGGCCTACAAACGCATCGAGCCGCATCTGTCCGACTATATGGGCAAGGTGTTTGAGGAAATCTGCAAGCAGTATCTCTGGAAGTTGTTGCTTTCCGGCGAATGCCCGGTGGAGTTTTCCTCTCTCGGCCGCTGGTGGGGCAACGATCCCAAAGAAAAACGTCAGACTGAAATTGATATTCTCGCCGAACAGGATAAAAGCACCGCCCTTTTCGGCGAATGCAAATGGACGAATGAAAAAGTCGACCTCGGCGTTTTGGAAACCCTCGTAAAGCGCAGTGAACTGTTCCCCTATCAAAATGTCCACTACTACCTCTTTGCCAAAACCGGCTTCACCAAAGGCTGCACCGACCGGGCAAGTGAGATGGGGAATGTGACATTGGTGAGTTATAAGGATATGCTGCGCTAACGTCCGTATAAGGATAAAACATTTGCAAACAGAGGTGCTCACAAAATGGTGAATGATAAAATAAATGTAGTTGGTACAAATATTGCCGAAAAGGCAACGATGATATGGAATGTGGCAGATATGCTGCGTGGCCCGTTTAAGCCGCATGAATACGGACTTGTTATCCTGCCTATGACGGTTGTGAAACGCTTTCACGATTGTTTACTGCCTACGCACGAAGTTGTATTAAAAGAATATGAATCAAAGAAACATTTAGCGGTAATTGACGGCTTTTTAACTCGTGCGTCCGGTTATCAATTCTATAATACAAGCAAATTTGTTTTTGAGTCGCTGCTTGCAGATCCTGAAAATATTGAGGCTAATTTCCGTGACTATCTGGCAGGTTTCTCAGCGAATGTGCAGGATGTTCTTGCTAAATTTGACTTTGATAACATCATCCGCAGAATGGTTGAAAGCAATACCCTGTATCTTGTAATAAAAGAGTTCAATACACAAAAGGGATATTTAGGCCCTGATAAAATCAGCGCCGTGGACTGTGGTTATATTTTTGAGGATTTGGTTCGCCGCTTTTCGGAGTCGTTTGGTGAAGAAGCCGGAGCCCATTTTACCAGCCGTGATATTATTTATCTGATGACCGACCTGCTTCTTACGGATGCAAAGCTTGATGAAACAGGCAATGTCACAGTCTACGATATGACAATGGGGACCAGTCAGATGCTGTCCTGTATGGAAGAGAGAATCCACGAGTTAAACGAAGACATAGAAGTTACCTGTTTTGGTCAGGAATTTAATCCGTCAACTTATGCTATCGCAAAGGCTGATATGATGATTCGTGGCGGTGATCCGAACAATATGCGATTTGGTGACACCCTTTCCGATGACCAGTTTAAAGGCTTTACATTCAAATACTGTATTTCCAACCCACCGTTTGGCATTGATTGGAAGCGAGAGCAGAAAGATGTTGAGGCGGAAGCAAAACTTGGCGAGCTTGGGAGATTTGCTCCGGGACTTCCGAAAATCAGTGACGGTCAGCAGCTTTTTGTTCTGAACGGTCTTTCCAAACTTGCGCCCGACGGCAGAATGGCAATTATTCAGAACGGTTCTCCTCTGTTTGCAGGAGATGCAGGCAGCGGGCCCTCTAACATTCGGCAGTACATATTAGAAAACGACTGGCTTGATGCAATCATCCAACTTTCTACCGACCAGTTTATGAACACGGGAATCAGCACCTATATTTGGATTTTGTCCAAGGACAAGCCTGCCTATCGCGCAGGAAAAGTACAGCTTATTGACGCTTCACATTGCTACGAGCAACGCAGAAAATCTATCGGGACCAAACGCAACGATATTACCGACCTTTGCCGCAATCTGATTGTAGAAGCATACGGCGAGTATAAGAACGATGCTGTTTACGGTGATAAGAACGGCATTTATTGCCACAGCAAGATTTTTGGCTCAGAGGAATTCGGATACAACAAAATCGTTGTAGAACGCCCGCAGAGAAACGAAAACGGCGAAATTATCCTGAAAAAAGGCAAGCCTGTCGCAGATAAAAATCTACGTGATACGGAGAATGTACCGCTTGTTCAGGATATTGACCGTTACTTTGAGCGGGAAGTTTTGCCGTACGCTCCTGATGCATGGATTGATAAGAGCAAAACCAAGGTCGGATACGAGATTCCGATGACACGCTACTTTTATGAGTATCAGCCGCCGGAACCGGTAGACGATATTGTAAAGCGCATTAAAAAGCTGGAAAGCGAAATTTCCGAAAGCTTAAATGCACTGTTTCATAAGGAGAATGAACTTTGAGAGAAGTGTTGAGTTTTCTATTTGACAGAATTACCGATCCACTCGGTTTGCCCATTGCGTGGTATTGGGAATGGATTATTCTTGCAATCATTACATTTGCTGCATACGCCATTGCGTTCCGGGCTGTTGGCGATTTATATGATGGCGGTATGATCAGCGGCAGCGCATCCGGTTCTATTCTACACTGGATTATCCGCCTGATTGTATTTGTTGCGATATGGGCAATTACATATTTTGTGATTTGGCTTGCAAAGCTCATTTTTGCACATTGGATACTTATTGTAAGTATCCTTGGCGGCATTCTGGTGACAGCTGCAATTATTTGTCTGATTGTTCGTTATACCCGAAAAGGTGGTGAAAACAATGCGTGAAATGAAAGATAGCGGGATTGAATGGATTGGAGATATTCCGAAAGTTTGGAAATTAAAACGGTTAAAAGCTTTATTGGTTGAACGCAAAGAGAAAAACGACCCTGTTCAAACACATTTTATTTTGTCTTTAGGCGCTAACTATGGAGTGATCCCTTATTCACAAAAAGAAGGTGGTGGCAATAAAGCTAAGGAGGATGTGTCGTCATATCGCCTTGCATATCCCGGAGATATTGTAATGAATAGTATGAATATTATCTCTGGCTCCGTTGGACTTTCTAAGTATTTCGGATGTGTATCACCTGTATACTATATGTTCTATCCCCGAAACAGAAATAGCAAAACCGAGTATTACCATTATCTTTTTCAAACAAAAGTATTTCAGCACAGCTTATTAGGTCTTGGAAATGGAATATTGATGAAAGAATCCGGCAACGGGACATTTAATACCGTTAGAATGAGGATTCCTGTTGAAAAATTAAATGCGTTAATGTTACCATTCCCACCTCTTAATGAGCAAGAACGCATTGTCGTATTTTTGGATTCAGAGTGTGCTGCAATCGATACTATTTTAGAAAAGACCCGTGCCTCGATTGATGAATATAAAAAATTGAAGCAGGCTGTTATTACGCAGGCTGTTACCAAAGGCATTCGTGGAGACAGACCGATGAAAGACAGCGGGATTGACTATATAGGCAATATTCCAAATGATTGGGGTATTTGCCGTTTGCGTAATATTGGTTATGTGCAAAATGGCATTAGCAAAAGCGGCGAATTCTTTGGGAGTGGCTACCCATTTATCAGTTATAGTGATGTTTATAAAAACATCGAATTACCTTCTAATATAACTGGAAGGATTGAAAGTACTAAAGATGAAAGAATGAGATATTCCGTTCAGATTGGTGATATATTCTTCACACGAACATCGGAAACCATTGAAGAAGTAGGTTTTTCAAGTGTGTGTATGAAGACTGTGCCAGATGCTACCTTTGCCGGATTTTTGATAAGAGTTCGTCCTTTTAATCAAAAACTTGATGTTGGATTTTCTAAATATTATTTTAGAAGTAGTCATCATCGCACATATATTGTTAAAGAAATGAATCTTGTAACAAGAGCAAGTTTGGGCCAAAATTTACTTAAAAGTATGCCCGTTTTAGTACCTCCTAAAGGTGAGCAACAAGAAATTGCCAACTATCTTGATGCTAAATGTGCCGAAATTGACAACTTGATCTCAAAGAAAGAGCAATACATCACCGAAATCGAAAATTATAAAAAATCACTCATTTATGAGTATGTGACAGGGAAAAAAGAGGTCATTTAGTTATGGGTAAGGCTTTTACTAAACAGCATATTGTGCCACAGGCATATCTTAAACGATTTGCTGTGAAAAGAGGAAAAAAATACATAATCGGTACTCGTATGGCTTCCAAGAAAAAGGACGGGATAAAATTTTTTACACGTTCTGTTAGCGATGTTGCGTATCTTGAAAACTATTATGATACCTATCAACAACAAGACAGCAAGCATTGGGAACATTTCCTTGATAAGAAATTTGATATACTTTGCGGTCAGCCTCTTGATAATATTATTGCCAAAATCACCTTGTCACGGAAAAATGCAGATGTTCTCTCAAAAGAAGATAAAGAAATACTATCGAAAATTATTTTATCACAGGCTTTTCGTGTTCCTGCTTTTTTAGATGAGCAATTGGAAAAATCAGAGCATTTCATAAAAGAATATCGCAATCAAATTATAGAAGCTTTTCCGAATATATTGCCTGATTATAAGAAAAAAATTCAAAATATTTCTTTTGACTCAGAAACTCGCAAAAACATGATATTAAAAGGGATATTTGACGAATCAAAGTTCGATAGATATTGTGCTATATTACATCACAAGACTTGGATTGTTTATTATAATAGCATCAGAAACGTTATGCCGTTTATCACAAGCGATAATCCAGTGCTTTTTGCCAATCTTCAAGACCAAGGCCACCAAGGGGAAATGACCAGCTTAGGTATTGCAAACGACAAAACAGTAGTACTGTATCCTTTAACGCCAGCCATTTTGATTGGAATTTATGCACCCAACGCATTTTTTGGTTTTATCCAAAATTTTGATTGCCGCAAAATAGCAGTTGATGAAATGAAATTTATAACAAATATAAATATAGAAATAATGGTTCAAAGCAAAATACATTCATTCTTACCGGAACCGCTGTTTTCTGAAGTGACAGAAATCAAGTAATGGTGGAATAAGTTTCTAAATAAGGGGGCGATATATATGCAGACCGAAACAACAGTTTCAAGCGTATCTGAATTTGTACAGCGGATTATCGAATTAAATAATGTTCTTATACAAGACGGCGGACCTAAGAACGAAATATTGCTTTTTAGAGGACAGCCTAATGAAAACTTCGAGTTGCTTCCATCAATTGCCCGAGAGCAACGGTTTTCTTGTGATATTTCCATTTTTGGCGAAGAGCGTAATATGATTGAAATGGCAAAATACAAATTACCGAATATTTTCAACGATACGCTTTCACCAATAGAACTGTTAGCACTACTTCAGCATCATGGAATTCCGACTAGACTTTTAGATATTACAGAAAATGCACTGGTTGCGCTGTATTTTGCCTGTTTAGGAAACGATCCAGTGAACGGTGAGGTGATCGTGTTCAAAATCAATGAACTAGATATCGCCAATTATCCCGTGGTTAATGCGATTGCAGACAGTTATCGGTTTGCTCGGTCTACATTTTTGAATTTAAGTTTGTTTTATGGCGCAGTTAAACGTCAGCCGTATTTTCTTGAACAAGCTCAATCAAATGAAATTTGCCACAAAACAGATGACGAAGGTGGAAACTGGATTGAGGAATGCTGCGAGACCCCATTTTTCATATATGCACCTATAAAAGAAATACGACAGCAGGCACAGCAAGGGCGTTACATCCTTTTCCCAAACCATATTGAACACGATCAGAGGAGCTTTTACTCATATATTGATAAAATTCCTAAAAACCACAAATGTATTGCGGAAAGAATTATAATTGATAGAGCGTTTAAAGCAACCATATTGAAAGATCTTGCATTATTTGGCATTACTAAGGAAACCTTGTTCTGTGACAACATAGATATTATCTGTGAGTCCATCAGAGGAAAATTTGAACAGAAAGTTCGAGGGAAACGAAATGGTAATTGATACAACCGAAAAACGCTTTGAGGAAGATATAGAATCTTTCTTCATTTCCCCGGCAGGCGGATATACTAAAGGTACTGATACATACGACGCCAAGCTCGGTCTATATGTTAATACCCTGATTGATTTTGTGCAGCGCACCCAACCTAAAGAATGGGCACGCTTTGAAAATGCAAATCAGGTTGATCCCGTGCGCAAATTTTGCCTTGCGTTTGCTTCTGCGTGTGATGCAGAGGGAATTCTTTCGGTATTACGTCATGGATTTAAGCATCGGGGAATCCGTTTTCGGGTGTGTTATTTTAAGCCGGAATCCGCCCTTAATCAAACAGCGTCTGCATTATGGGCGCATAATAAAGTTGAATGCTACCGTCAATGGTATTATTCTGCCGACAGCAAAAAGAGCGTGGATATGGTTTTGGTGCTCAACGGCATTCCCGTGTTTGCCTTTGAATTGAAAAATCAATATACCGGTCAAACCGTTGATAATGCTAAACAACAATGGATGTATGACCGTGACCCCCGTGAGATTTGTTTTCAATTTAATCGGCGCATCCTGGCCTTTTTCTGTGTTGATCACACGGAAGTTTGGATGACAACAAAATTGGCCGGTAAAAATACATATTTTTTACCATTTAATCAAGGCTCTAACGGTGCTGGTAACGATGGAGGTAAAGGAAATCCTGCGAATCCGAATGGATATCCTACTGCTTATCTTTGGGAAAATGTTTTCCAGAAGGACAGCATGATGGATATTATTCAGAAATTTATGAACTTACAGGGTGGTAAAACACTAATTTTCCCTCGCTATCACCAGCTAGACGTTGTTCGCAAATTGCTGGCCGATGTCAAAAAGAACGGCGCAGGGCACAACTATCTGATACAACATAGCGCAGGCAGCGGCAAGTCGAATTCTATTGCTTGGACAGCCTATCGTTTGGCTTCTCTTTTCAACGCGGATAATAAGCCTGTATTCTCAAGTGTTATTGTTGTTACAGACCGCACGGTTTTAGATGCACAGTTACAAGAAACAATTTCTGGTTTTGATCATACGCTTGGTGCCGTAGAAACGATTGGAGAAGATAAAAATTCAAAAGATTTGCGAGATGCTATTAACAACGGAGTCCGTATTATTGTCACCACATTGCAAAAATTTCCTGTCATCTATCAGGAAGTCGATAAGGTGGCGGGACGGAATTTTGCGGTTATTGTAGATGAAGCGCATTCGTCGCAAACAGGCAATTCAGCCTTGAAACTGAAAGCGGCTCTGGCCAATACGGAGGACGCTTTGCGAGAGTATGCAGAAATTGAGGGTAAGAACGAAGAAGAGCTTGATCCCGATGATAAGTTGATGAAAGAAATGCTGGTTCACGGCAAGCACAAAAACCTATCTTTCTTTGCTTTTACTGCTACGCCGAAAGATAAAACTTTGGAGCTTTTCGGAACGGAATACGAGGATGGTTCTTTCCACCCATTTCATATTTACAGCATGAGACAGGCCATTGAAGAAGGCTTTATTCTCAATGTTCTTCAAAATTATATGACCTATGACACCTGCTTTAAAATAGCTAAAACTACGGAAGATAATCCTGATGTTCCTGCAAGCCGAGCGGCAAAGGTAATCCGCAGGTATCAAGAATTACATCCATATAATATTTCGCAGAAATCACAGATTATTGTTGAAACATTCCGTGAAACAACACGCCATAAAATCGGCGGCAGAGCTAAAATGATGGTGGTTACCTCTTCTCGGCTTGCTGCGGTGCGTTATTTCCACGAAGTAAAACGCTATATAGAGGAGCAGAAGTATAATGATGTTCAAATACTTATCGCTTTTTCCGGCGCTGTTCAAGATGGAGATACCGAATATACGGAGCCTAAATTAAATGTTCGTGTTGATGGCAGCCATATAGCGGAAACGCAGACCAAAGCAGAGTTTCACGATAATTTTAATGTGCTTATCGTGGCAGAAAAATATCAGACCGGCTTTGACGAACCATTGTTGCATACGATGATCGTAGATAAGAAACTGAAAGGTGTAAAAGCTGTACAAACGCTATCTCGCCTGAATAGAACCTGTGCGGGGAAAAATGACACCTTCATATTGGACTTTGTCAACAAAAAAGAAGACATTCTGGAAGCGTTTCAGCCGTTTTATCAGGAAACAACGCTTTCACAGGAAGTTAATGCCGATTTGATTTACCAAACGCAGAAAGAACTGCGGGGCTTTGCGATTTATAGTGATACTGATGTTGAAGCTTTTGCGAAAGAGTATTTTAATACAGGAAAGCAGGACGCTCGTGCAATGGGCAGAATGACAAGCATATTAAAGCCTGTTGCAGATCGGTATAACAAGAAATCTACCGAAGAACGTTACCAGTTCCGCCGCCAAGTTCGTAATCTGATTAAGTGGTATGGATACATCTCCCAAATTTTGCGTATGTTCGATAAAGACTTACACAAGGAATATGTGTTCTGCTCCTATTTGCTTAATTTGCTGCCGTCAGAGGCGGTTTCTATGATTGACCTCGAAGGCAAGTTAAAGTTGGAATACTATAAGTTGCAGAAGACCTTTGAAGGCTCCATAGAATTGCAGGAGACAAAGGGTGTTTACGAGCCCGCCAAACATAAAGGTGCTATGGGTGGTGACAGCAAGGAACCTCTTGACGAAATCATTGAGAAAATCAATGAAAAGTTTAAAGGTGCATTCACCGAGGGAGATAAAGTTTTACTGAATGCTTTGCATACTAAATTGATGGCAGACAAAAAACTGACAAAAATGGCACGCAGTTCTGATCCGCAAATTTTTGCGGAAAGTATCTTCCCCAAAGCTTTCGGAGATGCAGCGCAGGACAGCTATATGGAATCTCAAGACACCTATACTTCTCTGTTCGAAGATCAGAATAAATACAATGCAATTATGAGTGCATTGGCCGATGTGGTATATCGGGAAATGAGAAAAAACTAATCATATTTTATTTTAACGGTTATGTTAGCCGGGAGGACTCAAATGTATATTTGTAAAATTGGAATTTCTAATTTTAGGGGAATTAAAAGTGCTTCTATTTTGATTAATGGTAACTCTGTGTTTGTCGGTGATAATAATTCTGGAAAGTCCACAATATTTGAAGCAATAGATTTAGTGATGGGGCCAGACCGTCTTGCAAGGCATCCAGTAATTGATGAACACGACTTTTACGGAGGCGAATACCTAAAAGGTGATAAAACGGTTCAAATATATATTGAAGTTGTAGTTATAGGACTTAGTGAAGACCAAAAAATACATTTTGGAAATCATATAGAATGGTGGGATAAAAAATCAAATTCTATTATAAGTGGACCACCGGCCAGTGCTACTGATTCAGATGATGTTGAGCCTGCCTTACGCTTAGTATTTCAGGGCAACTATAGTCCGGAGGAGGATGATTTTGAGGGGCAAACATTTTTTGCTGGAACACTTCGTGAAGGAAGTGTTCCAGAACCTTTTCGCAAGAAAGATAAGCGTAAGTGCGGATTTTTATATTTGCGAACCTTGAGAACCGGAAGCCGTGCTTTGAGTCTTGAAAGGGGTTCTTTACTTGACATAATCCTTCAACTAAAAGAAATTAAACCGCAAATGTGGGAAAGCGTCATAGAACAACTTGAAAAAGTTTCTATTGCAGGCGATCCAAATTTAGGTATTACGGAAGTGCTTACATCTGTTCAAGATTCCTTGGCAAATATAGTTGCTTATGAATCTGCGGACAAGCCACAAATTAAAGTATCCAATTTAACTCGTGAGAATTTACGCAAAGTATTAACTGTATTTATGGGTTCTGGTGCTTATAAAGAAAATGGTTCTGAATATATGACTCCGTACTTTCACCAAGGAACAGGAACTATTAATACACTTGTTTTATCTCTACTTTCAATGATAGCTAATATAAAGGAAAATGTAATTTTTGCTATGGAAGAGCCGGAAATTGCATTGCCTCCGCATATACAAAAAAGAGTTATATCAAGCGTAATCGAAAAATCCAAACAGGCTTTGTTTACATCTCATTCGCCATATGTCCTTGAAGAGTTTTCACCAGAACAAATTCTTGTTATCTCTCGAAAGGATGGTGTGCTTAGTGCCGAACCTGCTGGAATGCCTCCAGCTGTAAAAGTAAAAAAATATAGGGATGAATTCAGACGCAGATTTTGTGAGTCTTTATTAGCCCGAAGAGTTCTTATTACTGAAGGGAAGACGGAATACGATGTGTACTCTTCAGCTTCCAGAAAAATGCAATGCCTGCATCCTGAAAAAAGTTACTCATTTGATTTGCTTGGAATTGCACTTGTAAATGCCGAAACGGATACTCAGGTGTCAGCATTAGGTCAGTATTATAAAAGGCTCGGAAAGACAGTTTATGCTGTTTTCGATAAGCAAGAAGAAAGAGATAGTGAGCAAATTGCTTTGGCAGTTGATTGTGCTTATGAAGCCAATGAGCACGGAATAGAAGATGTCGTCCTTAAAGGAATTAAGCCGTCTGTATTATTAAGATTTGCCCTAGATGTTGTTGCAAGCGGCGAATGGCCTCCGCATCTTTCTAATCAAACACCTTATGAGGGGATGAAGGACGATGAATTATATACAACAATGAAGCTGTATTTTAAAAATAAAAAGGGAGAAGGTGCGCTTGCAGAATTAGTCCAATTTTGCGAAGAAGATGAAATGCCTTTATTTATAAAAGATACTATTATTAGCATTAGCGAAACTGTGTATCCGATATCCCTTCCCAATGACATTAATGAGGAGTGAATTATGATTCAGCTTCAAAACGACGAATTGCGCAAGGATATTTTGAAATCTGTCTCTCCTTTACTTATTATGGGAGGCCCCGGTTCAGGAAAGACTACTATTGCGTTGTTTAAGGCAAAGCAACTGATTGAAGAAACTGGAACACTTAAAAAGAATCAAAAGGTTTTATTTTTAAGCTTTGCACGAGCCACTATTTCCAGAGTAGAAGAGCAGGCGGGTGATCTTATTCCCGAAGACACGAAACAACAGATTGAGATAAATACTTATCATGGATTTATTTGGAATATACTAAAACATCATGGATACCTTCTTAATTCACACCCCATTCATCTTCTCCTCCCTCATGAAACAGGTCGGCTACTTTCAGATGTGCCTCTAAATAAACGTGCAGCAAAAATGCATGAACTATTTCTGGCAGAAGGTCTTGTGCACTTTGATATGTTTGCAAAACTATGTTCGCAGTTGTTAACAGAAAGCAAAGCTTTACAGAAACTTATTTGTGCCATGTATCCAGTAATTATTCTTGATGAATTTCAAGATACCAATATGGACGAGTGGAATCTGATAAAAATCTTTGGAAGCGAATCTAAATTGATAGCTTTAGCTGATCCCGAACAAAGAATTTATGATTTCCGTGGAGCTGATCCTAAAAGAATATCTCAGTTTATTGAAGCGATTCATCCAGAAATATTTGATTTCGGGCTACAGAATAATAGAAGTAGTGGAAAAGACATTGCTCAATTTGGAAATGACTTGCTGCAACAAACGAACAAAGGTAAAATCTATAACGATGTAAGTATTTTTGCTTATCCTTTTTATAAAAAACCATTTACACATATTTATTTAAAAAGCGCTTTGTTACAAATTCGAAAGAAATTATACGAGTCTCAAGGAAATGATTGGTCTTTAGCTATTTTAGTGCCAACAAATTCACTTATGTTAGCTGTGTCGGACACATTGCAACGGACTCAAAAACTATCCAATGGAAAGGTTTTACCAGCAATTGAGCATGATGTTGCCGTAGATACATCAGGAGCGTATTTAGCCGCTCAGTTTATTGCTAACCTTTTAGAAAATGGATCTCAAAAAATATGTACTGAAACTACTGTGCTAAGATTTTTGATTGAACATATACTTGGGAGAAAAGGGGCAAATAATTCAGTTTCCAAAGCAGATAAAGAGATTGCCTCTGCTTTAGAGCAATATATAAAGTCCAAAAAAATCAGAGGGAAAAATCGCGAATTACTTATTGCAGAAACCAAACAATTAGTGAACTCGGTTAATGACTTACACTTTTCAGGAAATGTGGTGAATGACTGGAAACAAATATTAAGCATCATTATCGATTGCAAATCTGATTATTATAAAAAAGTTGCAAATGATGCAAAATATTTACGCTTACTTCAACGGGGCACTCAATTATATTCAGCGCTAGATACAATTTGGAGGAACAGCAGCACATATAATGGCGCTATACAAGCAGTGTCAGATGCCTTGACGCAAGAGCATTTTTCTTTAAGCACAAAAAGATGGAATGGAATAAGCGTTATGACAATACACAAATCAAAAGGCAAAGAGTTCGATGTGGTTATTGTATATGAAGGGCATTATCACAATAAGATTGTATCAAGTCCAGAACGAAAAGAACAAGCGATTTTGAATTTACGTGTTGCAGTCACAAGAGCGAAAGAACACACTTATATTCTTACTCCCGATGATGAGCCGTGTTTATTATTATAAATGCGGTTTATGTTTCAAGATATCGATATTTCACAAACAGAATAACCAAAACAAAAATAGGTTGCTCATAACAGGGCAACCTATTTTTGTTAATGGCCTGATTTGATATGAAATAAAACGAATTATAGTTTTCCTGCAAGCACGCAAATGCCCGCCACTCCCGGCGGGCAAATTTTTTTGTCCGTTTTCAAAATTTTTTCTTAAAAATAGGTTGCGTTTTGGCGTTTCAATTCCAAATAAGTGAAGGGGAAATTTTTTCTCAAAAAATTTTTTGAGAAAAAGCCCGGAAATGGGTGTGCATTTCGGCACCCTTTGTCCAAATGAGTGAAGGGGTCTTTTGCAAAACAAAAAAATTTTCAAAAACACCCGATAATTTTGCTCTTCCCAGTGGGAACAGGTGAAAGGATTTTTCAAATTCTCAAATATTTTTCCCGTTTAGGGGGTGCGTTTGACCTCTCCCTGTGGGAATAAGTGAAAGACCTTCTTACTGTACCTTGAAAATTGAATAATAATCCGAGTGGGATATGACTGTGCCACGACCTTCCGAAAGAAGCGAGCACGGCGACGCCTCTTGACGGGGGCAGGGATAGAAAACGACATTCGGAAAAACGCAACAGATATCGGATGGCACTATGATCCTCACGCCGATATCTGCCTTACATAGCCATAAAAAAGGAGGATTGAAGCGCTATGAAAAAATCAGAGCTCAAAGAGCTTTATCAGATGATGTTTCCGGAATATCCGGACATCGTGACCGTCCGGCAGCTTCGGGAAATGCTGGGCATCAGCCGGCAGCTTGCCTACGATCTCATCAACGATGGTGAATTGCAGGCAATCAAAATCGGCAACAGTTTCAAAATCCCGAAAGTCAGTGTGATTAACTTCGTGACTGAAGAGAAAAAGGAGGTGAAATCCAGTGCCTGAACGAATCGAACTCACGCCGTCCCAGCGCAGGCGGTGCAACCGCCTGATCAAAAGGCTGTGCGCCAATTATGACGATGGCAACTGCCTATTGCTGGATGACGGCGAGCCCTGCGTCTGTCCACAGACCATTTCCTATTCGTTGCTGTGCCGGTATTTCCGCAATGCGGTTTTACCCGCAGAAAAGGAACTGTATGCGGACATTTTCAAACAGCGTACTTATCACTGCGCCGAGTGCGGAGCGGCTTTTGTGCCAAACTCCAACCGGCAAAAATACTGCCTATCGTGCAGCAAAAAGGTGCATCGCAGGCAGAAAAACGAGAGCGCCAGAAAGCGTAAAGCAGACAATTAGGGACCCAAAAACGCCCTATTTTCAAGGCCTTTTTGACACCAAATCGGGATATATAGGGTAAGAATACTAAACCCTTCGATTTCGGTGTTCTAACTGTCCGAATAACAAAAACGAAAGGATGTACTTATGAAAAGAAAATTAGTGACCGTGGACGCAGAAACTCTGCTGGCCACACCGATGAGTAAGACCATGTTCATTGTCGATGGGCTGATCCCACAAGGGGTGAATGTCTTGAGCGGAGCCGCCAAAATCGGCAAAAGCTGGCTGATGTTGTGGCTTGGATTGCAAGTGTCTCAAGGACTACCCGTTTGGGGAATCCCGACCATGCACTGCGATGTGCTGTATCTCTGTTTGGAGGATACACAAAGACGAATTAAAGACCGACTTTTCGATTTGACCAATGATCCGCCTCGGAGTTTCCATTTGTCTGTAACCTGCGGCTTGATTGGAAACGGGCTGGAAGAAGAAATCATTAACTTCTTGGAGGACTTCCCGAAGACAAAGCTGGTAATTATCGACACGCTTCAAAAGGTGCGGGATTCCAAAGGCAGCACCGGGAAAACGGGAATGTACGGCAACGATTACGACGACATTTCCTCCATTAAGCGGATCGCAGATGAGCACGATATTTCCATTATTCTCGTCCATCATCTGCGAAAACTCAAGGACGGAGACGATCCGTTCAACGAGGTGTCCGGCTCTACCGGCATCACCGGAGCGGCGGACACCAATTATGTGCTTAAGCGCAAACGAAGCAGCAGGGACGCCACCCTTCTTGCCTGCGGGCGGGATGTGGAATATCAGGAGCTGACTCTGCGGTTTCAAGACCTGAAATGGGAACTTGTGGAACGCAAAAACACGGAGGAAATCCACAAGGCGGAGATTCCGCAATTTCTTTTTCGGGTAGCGGAATTTATGAAATCCCGCACCGAATGGGTAGGAACTGCCACCGATTTGATTGCAGATATGGCGGAAACCGAAACCACGCCCAATGTGGTAACCAAGTATTTAGGACAGTTTTCAAACGAGGTACTGGAACCTGCCGGGATTGAGTACCGAACCAAGCGGACAGGGCAAAGCAGGCTGATCAAGTTCATACGGCATGACGGCGGTGACGCAAATGACGGGAATATCACGGTATAGCGAAATTTCCGTCACAAACGTCATTACCGTCACAATTTTAAGAAAGGATTTGATGTTTATGAGAAGCAAAACACTTGGAATCAACGTAAGAGTAACACCTGCCGAGAAGGAGAAACTCAGCGAAAACGCATATTATTGCGGACTTTCTCTATCGGAATATCTGCGGAGGTTGGGACTTGGAAAAGATGTAAAAGCCGCAACCGATGAGAAAATCTACAAGACTTTTCGGCTTATCCGACAACTGAAAAAGGATTTTGAATCACTCGAAAGAAGCGAAATCCTCCATCGGATAAGCACGATAGAGGATTTCCTAAAGTAGATAATACAAGACAGCGGTTTTAGGCTGCGTTATCTTAGCGAGCAGACCGTTTATACTCCCAAAAGTCGTAAAACGGTGAATCTCGTTAGGGCGCACCCTAATACCCCGTAAAGAAAGGATGAAAAAGATGAAACGAAGAGTTAAAAAGCAATTCTGGCTTTCCCCACAGGACGCCAGAGAATTAAAACGCAAGGCAAAGCTTTGCGGAATTACAGAGACAGCAGTGATCCGCATCCTGTTACACGGCTACGAGCCGAAGGAAAAGCCGGACGCAAGATTTTATGAAGCAATGCGCCAGCTTTCCGCCATCGGCAACAACATCAACCAGCTTGCAGTGAAAGCAAATACACTCGGCTTTATTGACACGCCGATGCTGAAAGCGGAAGCCCTGCGCTGGCACAAGTTTCAGGCGGACATCGAAGCGGTGTTTCTCCGCCCCGGTGAAAGCAATCTGAAATGGCAATAGAGGAGGCAAACACAATGACAAAACGAAAATCTGATTTTACTTTACAAATGAATTCATTAGATGAGCTGTTTTCCTCACAGGAGGAACGGGACGATGCAAAGCGGGAACGGGTGAAAGAGATTCCGCTTACTGAGCTGCACCCGTTTAAGGATCATCCATTCAAAATCCAAAATGATGACGAGATGAAACGCCTGATGAAGAGTATCCAGAAATTCGGGACACTTACACCGGCGCTCGCTCGTCCTTTGCCGGAGGGCGGCTATGAACTGATCTCCGGGCATAGAAGGCTGGCGGCGTGTCAGGTGCTTGGCATTGAAACAATGCCCGTAATCATTCGGGAGATGAGCGACGATGAAGCAGTTATTGCAATGGTGGACGCCAACCTGCAACGAGAGCATATTTTGCCCAGTGAAAAAGCGTTTGCCTATAAGATGAAGCTGGAAGCAATCAAGCATCAAGGTATAACTTCTCGCCAAGTTGGCGAGAAGTTATTGAGCGTAACACAAGTGAGCAAAGAAAGCGATGATAGCGAGCGGCAAGTCCAACGCTATATCCGCTTAACTTACTTGATTCCCGAGCTTCTGGAAATGGTGGACGAAAACAAAATCGCTTTCAATCCTGCCGTTGAAATCTCATACTTAGAGCAGTCGGAACAACGTGTGTTATTAAATGCAATGGAACTGAACGACTGCACTCCCTCCCACGCACAGGCAATCCGCTTAAAGAAACTTTCGCAGGAGGGCGTGCTGCAAGACCAGACGATTTACGACATCCTCGCCGAGCAGAAGCCCAACCAGCAGGAGCAGTACAAATTCAAGCGGGAGGACATCCGCAAATATTTCCCCAAGAGCTACACGGACAAGCAGGTCTGCAATACGGTCATCAAGCTGTTGGAGCAATGGCAGCGCCGACGGGAACGGGACAGGGACAGCCGCTGATTCGAACTTTGTGCGGCTACAACGAGACAAATCGCACCGTGGAAAGAACGGCACCGGCAGGGTACAATGGCCTTGTCGGTGCCGGACTGTCCGTGAATGCCAGATACAAAGAACGGAGGTAAAACAAATATGGTATCAGGACATTTACAGGTTAAAAAGGGATACTACTACGCTGTGCTAAGCTTCTACGATAGCAAAAACAAGCGGCACGTCAAGTATATATCCACCGGACTTCCCGAAAAGGGAAACAAGCGAAAAGCCGAAGCGGAGCTTGTGAAAATCCGCAACGCCTTTGAGCCGCCCGCAGAAATCGGTGAGCTTTGCTCCAATATGCTGTTTGCCGACTATCTGCTCGGCTGGCTGGAAATCGTCAAGGTCAGGGTGAAACCCACCACCTTCGGCTCCTATGAGAGCATGGTAAAGCAGACCATCGAGCCGTATTTCCGGAACAAACCGATCACGCTGAAAGACTTGGAAGCAAGACACATCCAGCAGTTTTATTCGGAAAAGCTGCGGACGGTCAAGCCCAATTCCGTCATCCACTACCACGCTGTAATCCATCAGGCGCTGAAATACGCCATGAAAACCGATCTGGTAGCGCAGAACGTAGCGATGAAGGTAGACCGTCCCAAGAAGAATGATTTCCAGCCTGTATTCTTGGATGCGGCGGAGCTTCAGCGCTTATTTGAAGTGGTCAAGGGTACAAAGCTGGAACTACCGGTTCTGGTCGCCGCCTTTTACGGTCTGCGCCGTGGAGAGGTGCTGGGGCTCAAGTGGGACGCCATCGACTTTGAGCGGGGAACACTGACCATCAAACGGACGGTGACATCCGTCAATGTGGGCGGGAAAACGCAGATCATTGAGCAGGAGTCGGCAAAAACCAAATCCAGTATGCGCACCCTGCCGCTGGTGGGAAGGTTCAAGGAATATTTTGCGGAGGTCAAGGCGGCGCAGGAACTGAACAAGCAGGTCTGCGGCAACTGCTACAACTACGAATACGACGGCTTCGTGTTCGTAGACGAGCTGGGCGAGCGGATGAGACCCGATTACCTGACCTCCCAATTCCCTGCCTTCATCCAGCGGCACGGCATGAAAAAGATGCGCTTCCACGATCTCAGGCATAGCTGCGCATCCCTCCTGCTGGCAAACGGTGTTCCCCTCAAGCAGATTCAGGACTGGCTTGGGCACTCAGATTTTTCCACCACGGCGAACATCTACGCCCATCTGGATTACAGTTCGAAACTGTCCTCGGCGCAGGCGATGGTGAGCGGGATGCCCCTTCCCGAAGCGGGCGATTTCGGCAGCAGATGGGAGCAAAACGCAGAAAAAAACGGGGCATAAAGCAAAAAGCTGTTCTTTCCAAAATTATGGAAAGAACAGCTCAAAACCGGGTGATTTTTGGATAGATCACGAAAAAAGAAAAATCCAGCAAACCCGCATGGTTACTGGATTTTTGTGGCGGAGACGGTGGGATTCGAACCCACGTGGCGCTCATCACGCCAAAACGATTTCGAGTCGTTCTCGTTATGACCACTTCGATACGTCTCCGTATATGTCAGCCCGCCGTTTTTTCCTGCCTTTTTTCGGTGAAAAAGGGCTTTGGAAAGAACTGACGGAAAGAACAGCAAAATATTTAGTTTTTCGAACCGGGTAAAACCCGCATGGTTACAAGGTTTTTGGTGGACGAAACGGACAACTTCCCGCAAGATTTCGAGTCAGGGCCGTTATGACCACTTCGATACCTGTCCGTATTTTTAACGGCTATGATATTTTAGCAAATGTGCCGGGCTTTGTCAAGCGGATTTGCAATTTGCGGTGAATTTTATTTGCGCATTTGCGGTATGATGTGTGAGCTGCCGGGATTGTGGCTGCGCTGCGATGAAATGACCCCACCCGTTTTGGCGGGTGGGGCTTCGTGCTGTGGATTTTAGAAAGTGACTTTTACAGTCTTTATCTCGAAGGGCTTGAATCTGAGCGAGACTGTGTTGTCGCTGACTTCGAGCTGCTCTTCGTTTTCTTCGAGCAGGTTGCAGACATATACGCTCTTCGGAGCGCGGTCGAAGGTGTAGACGCAGTTGGTCGTCTTGTTCCATGTCTCGTATGCGCGGATGACGACATCGTCGCTGTCCTCAGCCTTCTTGACGGTCTCGATGATGACATTGTCCTTGTCGGTGCTCACGAGCGAGTAGCTGTCGTGAGCCGCCTTGCCGCTGACGCAGTAGAGCGGCAGGTTGAGCGAATAGCCCTGGTTGACGACATCGGAGGTGTCGACCGAGCCCGCGTGCGGGTAGATGGAGTAGGTGAAGCGGTGAACTTCTCTGTCCTGCTCGCTGTTCGGGTTGACCGCGCAGCGCAGGAGGCTCGTTCTGATGTGGCCGTCCTTGATGTCGTGACCGTACTTGCAGTCGTTGAGGACGGAGAGACCGAAGCTGTTGTCGCTGAGATCGACCCACTTGTGACCGACGACTTCAAACTGCGCGAAATCCCAGAGCGTGTTGCGGTGGGTCGGGCGCTTGTAGTTGCCGAACTGGATGTCGTAGGTGGCCTGAGTCGCGTTGACATCAACGGGGAAGTCTGCCTTGAGAAGTATCTTCTTCTCTTTCCAGTCGACCGTGTAGTCAACGTCGATGCGCGGCAGGTCTGCGTAGAAGATGAAGCTCTGCTCGATGGTCGAGGAGAGGAACTTGCGCGTGACCTTTATGACCGTGCGGACGGGTCCGCTCTCTGTCACATCGACTGCGCTGACATCGTTTATCTCAGTGTACTTCTGATCGAAATAGACCTTGATATCCCATGCCTCGTGGTTGAACGGTCTGTCGTCATAGGCATAAATTTTATTGAGAACTTCGCCCTCGGGCGCAACGGCTCTGCCGGTTGCCTTGTGAATGAGCGACGCGATGTTCATATCCTTGTCGAACTTGACGGTGAAGAACTTGTTCTCTATAGTCTTGTTCTCGACTTTAACGGTGTTCTCGCCGGACTCGCCGCCGTGAACAATACTGAAGGTCTTGTATCCCTTTGCGGGCACGCCCTTTGCGAAGAACACAAGGCGTCCGTCGGCTGATTTCTGCCACGGCATGACGTTACCGTCGGCGTCGACTATCGAGAAGTGCTCGGCTGCGGGCATATCGGTGATAACGACATCGTCGCGCTCTGCGCCGAAGGTGTTGAAAACGGTCAGGACGCTGCCGTCCGGAGTGCAGACTATCTTGCCGAGAGTGTCGGCTATCTCAGCTTTACCCTCGGAGATGAGCTTGTCGTACTGCTCCTTGGAATCCTCGTAGACCTCTTTTATCGAAGAGCCGGGGATTATATCATGGAACTGGTTGAGGAGTATTATCTTCCATCCGTCATTGATGAACCGGCGAGGATAGGACGCGATGCCGTTTGAATCGGCGATGGCGCAGATAGTCTCCATATCGTGATAGAGCAGCTCGCTCTTTCTGTTGTATCGCTTGTTTCTGCCCTGCGAGGTCAGGGTGCCGCGGTGGAACTCAAGATAGAGTTCGCCCGCCCATTTGGGCAACCTGCGCGAACCCTTGACTTCCTTTTCGAGGTCGTGATAGAAGTCTATCGCAAACTCCTGCTTGACCTTCGGGCAGCCGGGGATGCCCTTTGCCATGCGGTGACCCATTTCGAGCATATCGCGGGTCGGTCCGCCGCCGCCGTCTCCGTGGCCGAAGGTGCAGAGATACTCTTTGTTGAGATCCTTCTGCGAGTACCTGTGCCAGCCGCCGAGGATGTGCTCGGGGTTGAGATAGGCGTTGTATGTTGTCTGCCAGCAGTCGCCTTCGTCGAAGCAGTCGGTGCTCGGCGAGAAGTGAGAGAGAATCTCCGTGCCGTCGATGCCCTTCCACATGAATGTGTCATAGGGCACTTTGTTGAACTCGTTCCAGGATATCTTTGTGGTCATGAAATAGTCAATTCCGGCTTTCTTCATGATCTGCGGGAGAGCCGCGCTGTAGCCGAAAACATCGGGGAGCCACATTATCTTGTTGTCAACGCCGAACTCGTCCTTGAAGAAACGCTTGCCGACCAGGAACTGGCGGACAAGGGATTCGCCGGAGGTGACGTTGGTGTCCGATTCGACCCACATGCTGCCCTCGACTTCCCAGCGCCCTGCGGCGATCATCTTCTTGATGCCCTCATAGACCTCGGGATAGTCCTCCTTGACAAAGGCATAGAGCTGAGCCTGCGAGGACATGAACTTGTATTCGGGATATTCCTCCATGAGCTTGAGGACGGTCGCAAAGGAGCGGCCGGCCTTCTCTCTTGTCTGGCGGAGTCTCCAGAGCCATGCGACATCGATATGTGTGTGACCGATGCAGCAGGCGGTCGCGTCCATGGCGTCTTTTGAATATATCTCCCTGTCGAGCAGGTCGATTGCCGCCTCGGCGGAGGCAGCGAATGTATCGTAATCAGCGGTGTTGAAATCGATAAGATTGACGGCGTCGTTGAGCGCCTTGACTATATCGATGCGCGGAAGATCGTCCGCGTCATAGAGGGACGCGACTTTGAGCGGAGTTTTGAGATCGAAGATGAGGCGGTTGACAAGGTCGTCGACGACCTTGAGGCGCGCGCCCATTCTGAGCTTGCCCTTGAATTCCCATGCGTCGGAATATGCGTTGAGGCAGCAGTCGAATTTCTCGCCGCCCTTGGCGCAGTCGAGCAGGCGAATCTCGCTGTGGTTCGAGTCGCCGCCCTGGCGGAGCTCGCCGTTAAAGTACATGATGAACTGCGGGTTGCTGCGATTCCACGGGCCGCTTGCAGAGGGGGTCAGCTGATAGACCACGGGTCTGCCGGCAAAACGCTCGGGAACTGTGAAGCTGTGGCGGAACCATGCGTAGTCCTCTTTATAGCCCCAGTAATCGTTCTCTGAGTCGAAATCCGTCCATTCGCCCTCGTCGATCTGTGAAAATTTGTACTGCCCGTCGCGGAATTTGAAGCCGCCGAGCGTCTCGCTGTCGGGGTAGAGATATTCATTCTCAAGGTCCTCAATGACCTTGTAGACCCTTCTGGCGAGCATGAAGCGCTCGGAGTTCTTGTCCGTGAAGCGGATGTCTACATGACTCATTTGATTGCTCCTTTCGGAAAATTCTTTGATTTATCCGTCAAAATAATTTTAACTTGCGGTACATGACAATTATATATTATTGCCACGAGGGTTACAATAGATTTTTAGTTATTTTGCCAAAAGATTTGAGCCGCAAAACAAAAAAGCCCCGCAGACGAGTGCGGAGCTTTCTCTATATTATTTATGCCTGATTGTTGCGAATCATGTTGAGGATATTGTCGAGATTCGTCGTGCCCTTGAAGAACTGCTTGAGCTCCTTGAGGGACTGCAGGAAGTTGGGGTTCCAATCCGAGCGGGGAGCGGGTTTTATTCCCATCTCTTCGAGCATCGGGCGCAGAGCCTCAAAACGCTCCTCAAAGCTGTTGTAATCCATATTGGCTCTCTTCGTCCAGCCCGCCTCGGCGACAGCCCAGAAGCGCGGGAAGCACATATATGAGAGCCTGTCGAAGTCGCGGATATATTCGACCCAGATCGGGCACTCGACGCCGTAGACATTCTTCTTGCCTGCCTCGGTCAGTCCCTTTATATACGGATCGAGGCTGTAAGTCTTTTTGAGCGAGGTCATGCCGTAGGGGTAGTCGCAGTAGTAATAGTAAAACTCTGAGACTATCATCTTTCCGCCCTTGTTTGCGAACTCGACGGAGCGGTTTTTTTTGTCCATCCAGCGCTGAACTATAATATCGTTGGGCATCATGCCGCTGTTGAGGCTCTCGTTCCAGACTATAGCCGTCTTGCCATGCTTTTTGAGGAAGTCAACGGCCTGAAGCACGAACCAGCCCTGAAGCTCCTCTTCATCCTTGAGACCAAGTTCTTTCATACGCGCCTGGCACTTCGGGCAGTTCTTCCAGCGAACCTTGGGCGCTTCGTCGCCGCCGATGTGGAAATATCTGCCGGGGAAGAGCTCAATCATCTCGCCGAGCACATCAAAGACGAGCTTCAGCGAATCGTCGTTTCCGGCGCAGAGTATATCATCAAAGATGCCCTGCTTCGTGCCGACCTCGAGGGGCTTGCCCTTGCAGGAGAGTTCGGGATAGGCGGCGAGCACGGAGAGCGTGTGTCCGGGCATATCGAACTCGGGGATAACTTCAATATAGTTGTCGTCGGCATATGCGACTACTTCGCGGATCTCATCCTTTGTGAAATATCCGGAATATTCCTCTGCGAAGTGGTACTGGCCGAAATCCGAGCTGCGGCGGCGGGAGCCGACTGTGATGAGCTCGGGGTGGCTGTCAATTTCAACGCGCCAGCCCTGGTCGTCGGTCAGATGCCAGTGCATGGTGTTCATTTTGACGAGTGCGGCGGCGTCGATGAGCTTTTTGATGTTCTCGACCGTCGTCATGTGGCGCGCACAGTCGAGCATGAATGCGCGGTATTCAAACGCGGGCGCGTCCTCGATTCTCACGCACGGGCAGATATCGAGCTGCTTTAGCTGCTTCAATGTCTGGCTCGCATAGAAGGCTCCGCGCTCGCCGCCGGCGGTGGCTTCTACACCGTTTTCGGTCACTTCGAGCACATAGCCCTCTTCGGGCAGTTTGTCTGTCAGACGCGCGGAAAAGCTTTCGGAATCGATGTTTTCCATCTTGACGCTTCCGCCGAGATAGTCGATTTTGTTGGGATTGGGAATAATATTGAGCTGCTTCATTTTCTTTTCCTCCGAAGGGCTTTTATCAAGGGTCAGTATACAATAAACGTGATTCAAAAGCAAGGCGAAATTCAGCTTTCGGGCTTTTCTTCGGGTTCTTTATGCTCGCTGTGCTCGTTTTTGCTCTTCTCGGCTCTGCACGCCTCGGCGCACATCTCCTCCTGCTTTTCGAGCGTTATCTGCTTCATCGTGTTTTCGTCTATCTTCATCAGCTTCATCAGTATTGCCTGACGGGCGAGAATACGGTTCATCTTGCCGTGGATATCCTCGATCATTATCTCGGTTTTGAGATTTACCTTGTAGTCGTTCTCGGCGCGGCGGCGATCCTTTTCCTCCTGGCGGTTCTGGCTCATCATTATCAGCGGAGCCTGCAGCGCGGCAACGCACGAGAGCACTAAGTTGAGCAGTATGAACGGATAGGGGTCGAACGCGCGTTTGGCGAGTATAACATTGCCGACCATCCAGAGTATCAGCAGGGCGGAGAACGAGAATATGAACGCCCAGCTGCCGGCAAATTTCGCAATTTTATCCGCGGCGCGCTGACCGAATGTGTATTTCTCCTTGTCGGGGTTTGCCGATATCCTGCTGTCGGCGAGCAGGGATATGATATCCTCGTTGCTCATGTCGTGCTTGACATCGCTGATTATTTCGTTGACAAGTTTCTTGTTCTCTTTCATCTGGCACACTCCCTTGAAATTATCCGTATACTATTTTAACATAAGACGCAAGGATTTTCTATAGCTATATTTGCGTTTGCCAAGCGGCGGTGGTATACTGTGTTCAGACATAATTCAGTCTTATGTGCGGATAATATATAAAAAGGGGAGAAGAAAATGAAAGAGCTCATGAAAAATATTTCAAAATCAGAGGTCCTGACTCTGAGAGATCAGGTGCTCTGCCAGCCGGGGCAGGTGGTCAGCAAGACCCTCGCCCAGAACGATGCACTGAGCATAACGCTCTTCGCTTTCGACAAGGACGAGGAGATAAGCACCCACGCCTCCGGCGGCGACGCATTTGTCACCTGCCTCGAGGGAGTCGGAAAAATAACGATAGACGGCGTTGACTACGAGCTGCACGAGGGCGAGAGCATAGTCATGCCCGCCGGACACCCGCACGCGGTCTACGGCAAGGAGCAGTTCAAGATGCTTCTCGTTGTGGTGTTTTGAAGATAAAATAAAATAAAAAATGTCCGCCGTATTAGATATAAATGCGGCGGACGAATTTATATAATTTTACCCCTGCTTCGAAAACTCGCATCCGCAGTAGTTCTGTCTGTATAGATCATACTGCTTCGAAAGTTCTATCGAGCGCTTGTAGCCCTCGCGCTTCTTGAAATCTGCGGGCAGATGGCGCACTCCGTATTTTTCGCCCATCTCTTCGCCGATGCGGTTGAGTATCTGCGAATTCTTGTGCGGACTTACGGAAAGGGTGGTCGTGAAATAGTCGAAGCCGTGCTTCTTTGCCTCCTGAGCCGTGCGCTCGAGCCGCAGATAAAAGCACTTTTCGCACCGCGAACCACCCTCGCGCTCCTGCTCATATCCCTTTGCCGCGTCGGTGAACTGCGTATGATTATATTCACATTCGAGCATTTTTACATTGTGCTCCGCGGGCAGGAGAGATATTATCCTGCGCTGTTCGCTGAGCCGGTGTTCATATTCCTCTGCGGGGTAGATGTTCGGATTGAAGTAGAGCACGGTGACATCAAAATATTTTGTCAGATATTCGAGCACATAACTGCTGCACGGTCCGCAGCAGCTGTGCAGCAGCAGGGACGGCACACGCCCCTGCTTTTTTATTTCATCGATTTCGCGGTCGAGTTCGAGCTGATAGTTGATTTTGTTCATCTCAACGCCTCCGCAGTATATGATACCGCAAAGGGGCTGATAAATCAACCGCTCAGTCGAGGATACGCCCGTCGGTCGATATCGTCACGACCTGCCACGGGATGAATTTGCCGCTGTTCTGCAATGCTGTTTTTGCGGCGTGTTCGAGCCCGCCGCAGCAGGGGACTTCCATTCTGACGACCGTCACGGACTGTATATTGTTGTTCGCGATTATCTCCGTCAGCTTCTCGGAATAGTCGACGCTGTCGAGCTTCGGGCAGCCGACAAGGGTTATGTGGTTTTTGATGAATTTTTCGTGGAACGCCGCATAGGCGTAGGCGGTGCAGTCGGCGGCGATGAGCAGCTTTGCGCCGTCAAAATACGGCGCGTTCACCGGCACGAGCTTTATCTGAACCGGCCACTGACGCAGTCGGCTCTGCATTTCGGCGGGCTGAGCCGACGGGGCGTTTTCCTCGCGGTTCATCGTCATGAGCCTTGAACCCGGACATCCGCCGTGATGTCCGCCGCCTCTTTTCTTCATCATGTTTTCTTTGACCGCTTCGGCGTTGTAGGCGGCTGCCTCGCGCTCGACAAAGGTTATCGCGCCCGCGGGGCACGCGGGCAGGCAGTCGCCGAGCCCGTCACAGTAGTCGTCGCGTATAAGCCTTGCCTTGCCGTCAACCATGGCTATCGCGCCCTCATGGCAGGCGGCGGCGCAAGCTCCGCAGCCGTTGCATTTTTCTTCGTCAATATGGATTATTCTGCGCTTCATAAAAATTCCTCCGAGCGTAAAATTTGTTTTTTCTTGACCTGACGCGTTTATTATAGTAGAATCAGGACAAAAATACTGTTGCAAAAACAACGGAGTGATAAAAATATGTCGGAAAATTTTGAAAAAATAAAAGCGGCGCCGCTCTTTTTCGGAATAGACGAAGCCGAGCTGCCCGAACAGCTCGAAGCCCTCGATGCGCACAGCCGCAGATATCAAAAGGGCGAAATAATAATGCCCGAGGGCGAAAAGACGGATTCGCTCGGGCTCGTGATGAGCGGCAGCGTTCTGATAGTGCAGGACGATTTCTGGGGCAACCGCAACATCATGGCGCGGATAACTCAGGGCGGAATCTTCGCCGAGTCGTTCGCTTGCACGGGTGAAAAGCTGACCGTCGGCGCGGAGGCGGAGAGCGAATGCGAGATAATGCGGCTGAAGGTCGGGCATGTGCTCGGCTCGTGTCCGAAGTCGTGCGCCGGGCACGCAAAGCTCGTCGGCAATCTGATATCCGAGCTTGCGCGCAAAAATCTGAATTTCAACTCGAAGCTCGGTCACATGGGCAAGCGCACGACGCGCGAAAAGCTGATGTCATATCTTTCGGCGCAGGCGATGAAGAGCGGAAAAAATGAATTTGACATTCCCTTCGACCGCCAGCAGCTTGCCGACTATCTGTGCGTTGACCGCAGTGCAATGTCCGCCCAGCTCTGCGCACTCAGGGATGACGGAATATTGAAGTTCAAGAAGAATCATTTTATACTCAACAGAATATGAAAAAACGACCGCCCGAATAAACGGACGGTCATTTCAATTATCGGTTAAGATTATTTCTTCTTTCCGGTGCCTTCGTATTCCTTTATCCATGCGACCATGTCGGTGAAGGACTGCTTTGCGCCCATGGGGGCGTAGCCGAGCTCTTCCTTCGCCTTCTCGCAGCTGAAGTTGCAGTTCGAGGTCAGCTTGCGGATGGAGTAGCGGGTGAAGAGCGGAGTCTTCTTCGCGGCGTTGTAATAGACCTCCATGAGAGGAGCAAACGCATTTGCAAGGCCAAGAGAAATCTTGAGGCTCGGAGCCTTGAAGCCGCAGATGTCTGCGAGCATATGTATCAGTTGGTCGACGGTGACGACCTCATCGGTGAGGATATAACCTTCGCCGGGTCTGCCCTTTTCGGCAGCGCCGATCATGCCCTTTGCAACATCGCGCACGTCAACGAAGTTATATGCGCCGAAGGAGAGCGATACGGGGAACTTGCCCTTGAGGAACATTCTGACCATCTCGCCGACGGAAGAGACCTTGAAGTCATAGGGACCGCAGCACGCGCCGGGATAGCAGACAACTGTCTCAAGCTTGTCGTCGTTATTCTCAAACACATAGTTTGTAGCGGTAGCCTTAGTCTTTGCATAGGTGCCGTCAAGAATCTCGGGATTGAAGTGAGAAATCTCACGCATAACCTGATTATCGGGGAGCGGGGGGTAAGCGTCAACGGAGGAAGCGTAGACAAGGCGTTTTACGCCGCACTTTTTGCACGCCTCAACGACGTTCTTTGTGCCGTCGACATTGACCTTCCAGGTCATGTCCTCGTTGCCCTTGTTTATCTCGATAACGCCTGCAAGGTGATAGACGACGTCCGCACCTTCAAAAGCCTTTTCAAGAGAAGCGGGATCGGTGACATCGCCGAATACGCGCTCGCAATTGATGCCGTCAAAAATCTTGCTGTCTTTTCTGATGAGTATTCTGAAGTTTTCGCCGCGTGCCTCGAGTTCTTTAACGAGTGCATAGCCGACGTGACCCGTAGCGCCCGTGACGACTGAAAGCTTGTCTCCCATGATTAATTAACACTCCTTTAATTTTTAAGCTTACGGAGCTTATTATATATCAGAAAAGCTTTTTAATATTTACGGTAAAGAACTATTTGACAGTAAAAAGATAATTATTTATTTTTTTAGTCAAAGTGCCGAAGTGTTTCGCCAATAACATTGACTTTTTGTATGTTTGGAGCTATTATTTTATAGTGGTATTTTGCTCTGCACGGCGGCGTATAACTTGAACGGACGCCCGCGCAGAGAACGGACATATATATTTGAAAGGAAGGATACAAGTGGCAAAATACGTCCTTGCACTCGATCAGGGAACGACGAGTTCACGCGCCATCGTTTTTGACAAAAAGGGCAATATCGTAGCCAAGGCGCAGAAGGAGTTCGATCAGATCTATCCCGCCGCAGGCTGGGTCGAGCATGACCCGATGGAGATACTTTTCAGCCAGTTCCAGGCGGTGACTTCCGTCTTTGCTTCGGGCGGGATAAAGCCTGAGGATATAGCCGCTATCGGCATAACGAATCAGCGCGAGACCACCATTATGTGGGACAGGGAGACGGGCAAGCCCGTCTACAACGCCATCGTCTGGCAGTGCCGCCGCACAGCGGAGCTCTGCGAGCAGATAAAGGCGGACGGCATGGAGGAATACATAAAGGATAAGACCGGTCTTGTTATAGACGCGTATTTCTCCGGCACAAAGATAAAGTGGATCCTTGACAACGTTCCGGGCGCACGTGCGCTCGCCGAGGCGGATCAGTTGCTCTTCGGCACGGTCGAGACATGGCTCATATGGAATCTCACCGGCGGCAGAGTGCATATAACCGACTACTCCAACGCATCGAGAACGATGCTCTTCGATGTCGACAATCTCTGCTGGGACGAGAAGATGTGCGAATATCTCAACATCCCGATGTCCATTCTGCCAGAGGTCAAGCCTTCGAGCATGGTATACGGCAAGGTCGCTGGCGGCATAATCGGTCTTGAGGATCTCGAGGGTATCCCGATCGCGGGCGCTATAGGCGATCAGCCGGCGGCTCTGTTCGGTCAGGCATGCTTTGAGCCCGGTCAGGCGAAGAACACCTACGGCACCGGCTGCTTCCTGCTGATGAACACGGGCGAAAAGCGCGTTAAATCAAAGAACAACCTGCTCACGGGCGTCGCATGGGGTATCGGCGACAAGGTAGAATACGCTATTGAGGGCTCTGCGTTCAACGCTGGCTCGGTCATAAAATGGCTTCGCGACGAGCTGCATATGATAGACAACGCAAAGCGCTGCGACGAGCTCGCCGAGAGCGTGCCCGACGCAAACGGTATATATTTTGTCCCCGCGTTCACGGGACTCGGCGCGCCCTACTGGGATATGTATGCGCGCGGCTGCATAGTCGGACTCACGCGCGGAGTCAACCGCGCTCATATCGCGCGAAGCGTCCTTGAGGCTATCGCCTATCAGATGACCGACCTTCTTGAGGCGATGGAGGACGACTCCGGAATAACATTCACCGAGCTTCGCGTCGACGGCGGCGCGAGTGTCAGCGATATCCTGCTCCAGATTCAGTCGGATATGATACGCACGATAGTCGACAGACCCAAGACCGTCGAGACGACTGCTCTCGGAGCGGCATACCTTGCGGGTCTTGCCGTCGGCTACTGGAAGGACAGGGACGAGATCGCACAGAACCGCGAGATCGAGAAGATTTTCACTCCCCAGATGGAGAAGTCGCACCGCGACGAGCTCTACAAGGGCTGGAAGCGCGCAGTCGAGCGTTCGCGCGACTGGGCGAAGGACTGATATTATCTGGCCGCCGACCGGTTTTCTGATCGGCGGCCGTAAAAATAACCGGGTATTCTCGAACACGAAAGGAAAACGAAAATGGATTATCTGAGCGAATCACTCAAACTGCACTATGAACTGCGCGGCAAGCTGGAGATACAGCCGAGAGCCGGGGTCAGCAACAAGGACGAGCTGTCCCTTGCCTACACCCCCGGAGTCGCGGCGGCGTGCCTCGAAATAAAGGACGATGTCAGCAAGAGCTATGACCTGACCCGCCGCTGGAACACCGTTGCCGTCGTCACGGACGGCACCGCGGTGCTTGGTCTCGGGGATATAGGTCCCGAGGCTGGCATGCCCGTCATGGAGGGCAAATGCGTGCTCTTCAAGGCGTTCGGCGGAGTCGATGCAATACCGCTTTGCGTGCGTTCAAAGGACGTTGACGATATAGTCAACACCGTCGCCCTGCTCGCAGGTTCGTTCGGCGGAGTGAATCTCGAGGATATCGCGGCTCCGCGCTGCTTTGAAATCGAGCGCAAGCTCAAGGAGCGCACGGATATACCGATTTTCCACGACGATCAGCACGGCACTGCGGTCGTCTGCCTCGCGGCAGTTGTCAACGCGCTCAAGATAGTCAAAAAGCAGCTCTCCGACTGCACCGTTGTTTTCAGCGGTTCTGGCGCGGCGGGCGTTGCGATAGCGAGACTGTTTGACTCTATGGGCGCCGGCGAGATAATCATGTGCGACCGCAAGGGCATAATCTGCGAGGGTGGGGATCTGACTCCCGCAAAGGCGGAAATTGCCGCATTCACAAACAAAAATCACCGCACCGGCACGCTTGCCGACGCGATGAAGGGCGCTGATATATTTGTCGGCGTCTCCGCTCCCGGAATCGTTACAGAGGAGATGGCGGCGTCGATGGCTGAAAATGCAATAATCATGGCTATGGCGAACCCCGTACCCGAGATAATGCCAGACCTCGCAAAGGCGGCAGGCGCGGCGGTAGTCGGCACGGGCAGAAGCGACTTCCCGAACCAGATAAACAACGTTCTCGCGTTCCCCGGAATTTTCCGCGGCGCGCTCGATGTCCGCGCGAGCGACATAAACGAAGAGATGAAGATAGCCGCCGCCAAGGCGATAGCTTCGCTCGTCAGCGACGATGAGCTGAACCCCGATTATATCCTGCCCGCGGCGTTCGATGAGCGCGTCGGCAAGGCGGTTGCCGATGCGGTTGCGCAGGCGGCGAGGGACAGCGGCGTTGCGAGAATATAACTAAAATTTCGTGGTGTAGCCGCCGTCGAGCTTTATTCCGCTTTTTTCGCAGCGGGATTCAACAAAGCTCTGCGTCTGGTCGATGACTGTTCTGAAGCTCATAGGCATTTTTGCGGGAGCGCGGCGCGGCGAGTGGCTGCCCTGCGTTATCAGCTCGCTTTCGATGCAGTCGAGAATATGCAGATAGGCGGGGTCGTTGAGAATATCTGCGTTGGGTACCCAATCGCCCGGGAGATTGCCCTTGGCGGTCTCCGCGATTATGATTCGGTACATCATGAGGCTGTATATCCTGTGCAGGGAGTCGACGGTTGAGTCATTACTCTCCTGCGGGAAAGTCAGGAATTTGCGCAGCTTTCCGGCGACGCGGAATATAGTTAATGTGTTGAGCTCCGAGTCGGAGGGCAGGTCGCCTTTGATACCGAATGCGCCTTCAAATCCGCGCTTCGATTCGCTCAGCCCCAGCAGGTAGTCCGTGGTGACATTGTAGTAATCCGCCGCGCGGCAGAGAAAATCGAGCCCGCATTCGCGTATGCCGTTTTCGTAGTGGGAGAGCAGCGCCTGCGAGACTCCGAGTCCTGCGGCGGCTTCCTTTTGGCTCAGCCCCTTTTCTTTTCTGAGCGAAGACAGGCGCGCGGTTATATTTGTTGCCATAACGATACCTCTTTTATACAGTCTGTATAATTATTATATCAGAAATTCAAGAATTTTCAATCATACAGTTCAACAAAATACCCAGCGTATTTTTGGAGGAAACATGAAAAGCTATATAGTCTATATCATAAGAAGCGGCGCGACAAAGGAGGAGACCGAGGGAAAATATATCGGTCACACCGACGTTGAGCTCAGCGAAGAGGGCAGAAAGCAGCTCGAGAATATGCGCTCTGAGCTTGTCTATCCGCCCGTCGGCGCGGTCATATCGAGTCCGCTCAAGCGCTGCACCGACACCGCGGCGATACTCTATCCCGACAACAAGTGCATTACTATAGATTCGCTCATAGAGTGCAACTTCGGCGAGTTCGAGGGCAAGGATGCGGAGGAGCTCAAGGACTATCCGATGTTCCCGCGCTGGCTCGCCGGCGAGCAGGGCGTTGAGCCGCCGTTCGGCGAGAGCAACGAGGCGTTCGCAAAGCGCGTGTGCGAGGGATTCATAAAAATAATCGACGGTCTGATAAAGACCGAAACCGACCGCGCGGCGATAGTCACACACGGCGGCGTGATGATGGCACTGCTCACAAACTTCGGTTTGCCCCAGCTTCCGATGCACGAGTGGATAACTCCGAACGGCTGCGGCTACACTCTGCGCATAACCCCGTCGCTGTGGATGCGCGGGCACAAGCTGGAGGTCGTCTACGAGTTCCCGTATGAGAAGAACGACGAGGACGGCGAAGAAGAATAAAATTTGACGGGAGGCGGCAATATGCAGTACAGAACCATAAGAGCGGCGGCGAGCGCCGAGTTCGTTGAAAAGCGTTCGCGGTTCATCGGCTATATATCGCCCGTCACGACTCAGCAGGACGCGATAGCGTTCATCGATTCGATAAAGTCGAAGCACTGGGACGCGACGCACAATGTCCCGGCATATATAATCAGAAATGGCAACATCTGCCGCTTTTCGGACGACGGCGAGCCGCAGGGCACGGCGGGAATGCCGGCACTCAATGTCCTGCAAAAAGAAGAGCTGACCGACTGCGTTCTGGTTGTCACCCGATATTTCGGCGGAATACTTTTAGGCGGCGGAGGGCTTGTCAGAGCCTATTCGCACGCAGCGAAAATCGCAGTTGACGCGGGGGGCATAGTGACCCGCGCGGAGTGCAGCATAGTGAAAATCCGCTGTGACTACACATTTTACGGGCGGCTCGCCTCGCTTATCCCGGAGCAGGGCGGCATAGTTGAGGACACGGCGTTCGAGGACGCGGTGACGGTGAAAATGAGAATACCGCAGGAGCTTGAGCCTGCGTTTGAGGCGCGGCTCGTTGACCTTAGCAACGGCACTTGCCGCGGAGAAATAACAGACACGGTTTTTGCGGATATAGACTGAGGAGGAGAAAAATGAAGATACTTTTTCAGGGCGATTCGATAACGGACGGCAACAGATACAAAGAGCCCGAACGCCGCCACGATCTCAACCATCAGATAGGGCACAGCTACGCATTTATTGTCAGCGGTATGCTCGGCGCGGAATATCCGGATGCCGGACTTCGATTTGTAAACCGAGGCATTTCCGGCGACACGACGCGCGGACTGCTCCGCCGCTGGCGCGAGGATGCGCTCGATATAGAGCCGGATGTTTTGAGCCTGCTCATCGGCACGAACGACTGCTTCCTTGAGGGCGAAAATCATGTTGAGCCCGAGGAATACGAAAAGAATCTCGAAAGCATACTCTCGCAGTCGTTTGAAACGAACGGGGAGCTGAAAGTGTTTCTCATGGAGCCGTTCTTTCTGCCGACAAAGGACAGATTTAAGGCGGAAGAGAATACTTGCCGCGAAGAGATAGGCAGATATTCGCAAATCTGCCGCCGCATTGCCGAAAAGGACGGCAGGATATTTTTCATCCCGCTTCAGCATCTGTTCGACGAAGCAGCAGAGGGACGTGACTGCGCCTACTGGATTTGGGACGGCATCCACCCGACGGAGAGCGGGCACGCGCTGATAGCGCGCGAGTGGATAAAAGCATTCAAGGCGATGTTTGAATAAAAATCTAAACCAAACAAAAAATCCTCCGTATGAATCCATACGGAGGATTTTTTGCTTTGATTATTTCTCGGCGGCTGCGGCGGTTCTTCTTGCCTGGAGCGCGTCGGATATCTCCTGCTTCTTCTTGCCGACGATATCGTATTTGAATATCGGGATAGCGGAGAGCAGGGAGAGAATACCGGGGACAACGGCGTAGGCGAAGAACACGATGTCCTTTGTCTTTGTCGCGAATCCGGCGGCGGTGCCTGCGGCGATTTCGCGCACGGTGTCCGAATAGCCGGAGACCTGAACGAACACAAGACCGAGCGCCGTGCCGAGCGCAAGACAGATTTTGATAGTCAGCGTGAGCACCGAATACGCTGTGCCCTCCATGCGCTTGCCGGTCTCGTACTCATAGTAGTCAACGCAGTCGGCGGTCATTATCATGGGCATGAGGTTGACGGAAGCGAACTGGAGACCCATGAGGAACAGTGAAAAGTAGAAGAGGATGGTGAGCACCATGTTGTCGGGGTTCGTGAACCAGAAGTGGGCTATGACGAACGAGAGCACGGATGCGATGAAGCCGTATACCGAAAGTCCGATAAAGACCTTTTTCTCGTCGAGCTTCTTTATAAGGAACGGGCAGGCCGCCATGCTTATCATCGTGCCAATAGCGGTCGAGATGCCGAGGACTGCGACGAGGTTCTGTGAGCCGAGAAGAATATTCGCCGCCTGAACCTGAATTCCCATTGCCATCTGGCGTCCGAAGCCGAGAAAATACGAGATTATGACGAGCATGAACGGCTTATTCGATTTGAGCGCGCCCATCATGTCCTTGAAAGATATCTTGTCGCCCGCGGTGTAGGGTACGCGCTCTTTGTTGAGGAGCGGGATGAGCCCGAACAGCACGCAGCCGAAAACGGCGGTGAGCACGGCGGTGAACAGATACTCGTTCGCTATCATGGGCAGGTCGGTTTCGCCGCTCTTGACGAGCACCTTGGAGCCGCCCGGGATTATAAGGCAGGCGATGGGCACTATCACGACGCAGGCGGAGAAGCCTATCTGCTTGAACGTGTTTGAGATGGAGACGACATTCGTGCGCTCCGTCGGGTCGGGAGTGAGGACGGATGCGATGCCCTGCGAGGGCACGTCGCCGAGGGTCATCGCGAAGCTCCAGAGGAGATAGGTCGCGAAGATCCATATGTAAGTTGCCGCTTTGTTCGTCTTGAACGGCACATCGATGAATACGACCGCGGACATGACGAGCAGGGGCAGGATCGATTTTGCAATCATCGATTTGAACTTGCCGTTTTTGCTCTTCGAGCGGTCGATCATGTTGCCGACGAACGGATCGAAAACTGCGGAGAGAATCTTCGCCACGAGCACGAGAATACCGACAACTGCGATGTCCGCGCCGAGAATCGAAGCGTCAAACTCCGCCTGATATGAATTCAGGAGTCCGACTATCGCCTGGAAGCCGAAAAGACCGAGCGAATAGGCGGCGATTTCCTTGAAGTTCATATACTTTCCTTTTGATGAACTCATTGTTATTCCCCTTTCAGCAAGCCCCGAATCGGTCTTTGCCTCAGATTTAAGGCTTTACTGTACTAAATTGATTTTATTATAAACTGTGAATTTGCCCGTGTCAATATGGATGCTGTAATTTTTGCCGCCAGATTCAGCTTTTCTGTTGCGCGTCGGTGCGCCGTTCGGCTTGACACTTGTCTCTATTAAATGTATAATTTACCATGAGTTAATATAACAGCAGGAGGATAAAATCGATGATTTCAAAGAAACTTTTCGGCACTCTTTCCGACGGCAGAGAGGTCGATATATACGAGCTCAAGAACGCAAACGGCGTCAGCGCGTCCGTTATTACATACGGCGCAACCTGGCAGTCGCTTTTTGCGCCCGACAGAGACGGCAATTTCGAGGATGTTCTCATCGGCTTTGACGATCTCAAGGGTCATGTCGAGCGCTCGGACTATCAGGGTCAAATTGTCGGCAGATATGCTAATCGCATCTGCGGCGGACATTTTACCGTTAACGGCAAAGAATTTGATGTCATAAAGAATGAGAACGGCAAGACCTGCCTGCATGGCGGCGGCGAGTTTTCACACGCTGTCTGGGCGGCAAAAGTCGAGGGCGAGAGCCTCGTTCTCGAATATAAGAGCGGCGAGGGCTCGAACGGATTCCCCGGCGAGATGAGCGCAAAGGTGACTTATACTCTTGATGACAGCAATGAGCTTTCGATTGCATATGAAGCTGTCTGCACCGAGGACACGCCGATAAACATGACGAATCACGCGTATTTCAATCTCGGCTCGTATAAGCGTCCGAACGTGCTCTCTCAGGAGCTTCGCCTGTCCGCGTCGCGCTACACTCCCATTGATGAGGACAGCATACCGACCGGCGAGATAAGAAATGTCACCGGCACGGCGTTTGATTTCAGACAGATGAAAGCTATCGGCAGGGATATAGATCAGGACGACGAGCAGCTCATTATCGGATGCAACGGCTACGACCATAATTTCTGCATCGATGAGGGCACGCAGGGCGCGTTTGCGACTGCATATGACCCGGAGAGCGGGCGCGTTATGGAAGTTACTACGGATATGCCCGGCGTTCAGCTCTACACCGGCAACTTCCTCGACAAAATACCCGGCAAGGGCGGCACGCTGATGAACAAATATGCCGGCTTCTGCCTTGAGACCCAGTTCTATCCCGACTCTCCGAATCAGCCGAACTTCCCGTCCTGCATTTTCAAGGCGGGCGAAAAGTTCAGAAGCCGCACAAGCTTCAAATTCTCGGTAAAATAAATTTTTTCAGAGGCGTGTTTATGAATTCAACGGGTGCGCGGGCGCTGATAGATGTGCTGCTCGAACAGGGAGTCGATACGGTTTTCGGCTATCCCGGCAGTGCGGTGCTCGATATCTACGATGAACTTTACAAATGCGATAAAATTCGCCATATACTCACCTGCCACGAGCAGGCGGCGGCTCACGCGGCGGACGGCTACGCGCGCGCGACGGGCAAAACGGGCGTCGTTATTGCGACCTCGGGTCCGGGCGCTACCAACCTCGTGACGGGCATCGCCGCAGCATACATGGATTCGAGTCCCGTTGTTGCGATAACGGGGAACGTCAAGACCTCGCTCCTCGGCAGCGACTCGTTTCAGGAGGTCGATATCGCGGGCGTTACGATGCCGGTGACGAAATATTCGTTTATCGCGTCGGGCGAGCGCGGAGTGGCGCAGGATGTCCGCGAGGCGTTCTCGATAGCGCAGTCCGGCAGAAAAGGACCGGTTTTAGTAGATATCCCGGCGGATATCGCGGCTCAGAGCGAGGAATATGAACGCGCACTGAAGAGCGAGCCCTCCCCGGCAAAAGAGCCGGAGAAAGCCGAGCTCGAACGCGCGGCGCAGATGATAGAAAAAGCCAAAAGACCGCTTATCTATGTCGGCGGCGGGGCGATAAGCTCCGGCGCGTCGGACGCGCTGAAAACATTTGCTCAAAAACTGCATATCCCCGTCGCGTGTTCTATGATGGGGCTCGGCGCTTATCCGTGCTCGGCGGAGCTGTTCTTGGGGCTCGTCGGCATGCACGGAAACCCGGCGGCAAATATGGCGGCGTTAAACTGTGATTTACTCATTGCCGCGGGCGCGAGATTTTCAAACCGCGTCGCCGCGAGCAAAGAGAGCTTCGCCCCGAAGGCGAAGATAATACATATTGATATAGACGCGGCGGAGTTCGACAAAAATATAATTTCCGACGCCCACATTCTCGGCGACCTCGGAAAGACGCTCGAAAAGCTAAGTATTATGCTGCCGTCAGGAGAGAATTCCGAGTGGCTCGGCGAGATAGCCGAGTTCAAAAGGCGGATTCCGCGCCCGAAGCCCTATGCTCCGTACACGGTTCTGCACACTCTGAGCGAGCTGACGAAGGGCGAAGCGAATATAGTAACCGATGTCGGTCAGAATCAGATGTGGACGGCGCAGTACTATGATTTTGAACGCCCGCGTTCGCTGATAACCTCGGGCGGGCTGGGCGCGATGGGCTTCGGTATGGGTGCGGCGATAGGCGCGGCACTCGGTAAGCCGGAGCGAAAGACCGTTCTGATAACAGGGGACGGCGGATTCCATATGAGCCTGAGCGAGCTTGCAACGCTCAGCAGATATAATATCCCCGTCGTTGTTATAGTTATGAACAATGGCGTGCTCGGCATGGTGCGCCAGTGGCAGAAGGTGTTCTATGACGGACGCTTTTCCGCGACCCAGCCGGAGCGCGGGACGGATATAGCCGCCGTCGCAAAGGCGTTCGGCGTCAAGGGCATGAGAATAAAGAATCCGTCGCAGGCGAAGCGCGTTTTCAAAAAGGCGCTCTCGATGGACAAGCCCGTAGTTATAGACTGCCGCATCGACCCAGACTGCGCGGTGCTCCCGATGATACCGCCCGGCGGCGATATCACGACGGCTATCTACAAATAAGGAGAAATTATTATGACTCAGAAGCTGACCGTTTCGGCGCTTGTCCGAAACCGCTCGGGCGTTCTGCTCAGAGTGGCGGGACTTTTTGCGCGCCGCGGATATAATATACGAAGCCTCACGGTCTCCGAGACCGAGCATCCCGAGTTCTCGCGAATGACGGTTGTCTCCGAGGTCGAGCCGGAGCAGGTAAAACAGGTTGAGGCTCAGCTGTTGAAGCTCGAGGATGTCATAAAAGTGGCGCATCTCGAAGAGGGAAAGCTCGTTTCGAGCGAACTTCTGCTGATAAAAGTCCACTGCCTCAACAAAGACAGACCGCAGGTCTTAAAGACCGTCATAGCCTACGGCGCGAGGGTCAAGGACATCGGGCACACGATGCTCACGGCGGAGCTGACGGGCGAGCCGGAGCGAATAGACGCGTTTATCGCGGACATGAGCGTCCACGGAATAGCCGAGCTTTCGCGCTCGGGCATAACCGCTCTTGAGAGCGGCGACACGGTCATAAACGACTGACACGGGAGGGAGAGAGTTGAAAAAAATCGAACTGCTCGATTCGACCCTGCGCGATGGCGCTCAGGGGGAGGGCATATCCTTTTCCGTCAACGACAGGTTGGAGATAGTCCGCGTGCTCGATGAGCTCGGCATACCGATAATCGAGGCGGGCAACCCCACGTCAAATCCGCGCGAGCTTGAATTTTTTGAGAAGGCGAGCAGGCTGTGGCTCAAAAATTCCCGCCTGTGCGCATTTGGTTCAACGCGGAGAAAGGGCGAGAGAGTCGAAGAGGACGCGGCGTGTGCCGCTCTGCTCAAGGCGGGAACCCCGTGTGTGTCAATAGTCGGCAAGAGCAGAAAAATCCAGGTCGAGGGTGTTTTGCAGACAAGCCTCGAAGAAAATCTGTCTATGATAGAGGAGACCTGCCGCTTTTTCAAAAGCCACGGCAAATATGTCGTTTTCGACGCCGAGCATTTCTTTGACGGTATGTCGGACAATGACGGCTACGCGCTCGAAAGTCTGCGCGCGGCTCTGCGCGGCGGTGCGGACTGCCTTGCTCTGTGCGACACAAACGGCGGCTCGTTCCCCGATTATATTGAAAAAATCACCGGCGATGTTGTAAAAGCCTTTCCAGGTACAGATATAGGAATTCACACCCACAACGATTCGGATATGGCGTGTGCGGGCGCGCTCATGGCGGTAAGAGCGGGCGCGAAGCAGGTGCAGGGCACATTTATCGGCTTCGGCGAGCGCTGCGGAAACGCGAGCCTGACTTCGATAATCCCCAATTTGCAGATAAAATCCGACTATGAGTGTATCCCGCAGGAGAATCTCAAAAATCTGACATCTTCGGCGATAAAAATAGCGTCGATAGCCAATGTAACTTTGCACAGGGATGTGCCGTTTGTCGGGCGCAGCGCATTCGCCCATAAAGCGGGAATGCACGCCGACGGCGTTTTGAAATTCAGCGAATCGTTCGAGCATATCGACCCCGAATCCGTCGGCAACAGAAGACGCTTCCTGCTTTCTGAAGTGACCGGCAAGGCGGCGGTGCTCAAAAAAATACAGAAGCTCTATCCCGATTTTGACAAGGATTCGCCGCAGGTCGCGGAGCTGCTCGATATCCTGAAGCAAAAAGAATACGAGGGCTATCAGTATGAGGGCGCTGATTCGTCGTTCGAGCTGATAGTTCACCGTCTCGTCAGAAAATACAAGCCGTTCTTCGATCTCATCAGCTACAAGGTGCTCGACGAGCTGCCCTATGACAATGACCACAGCGCGACGGCAACGATAAAGCTCAGCGTCGACGGCAGAGTCAGGATAGCGGCGTCGGACGGCGACGGCCCCGTCAACGCGCTTGACCGCGCTCTGCGTGAAGCACTCGAGGTGTTCTACCCGTGCCTTAGAAAATTGAGGCTCATCGACTACAAGGTTCGCGTCATGGAGCCCAAAGACGCCACGGCGGCGAGCGTCCGCGTTCTTATAACTTCGTCCGACGGCGAGGATATCTGGACAACGGTCGGCGTGTCGCAGGACGTTATCAATGCGAGCTGGATAGCGCTCGTCGACTCCATCGAGCATAAGCTCGTGAGCATGGGCGAGAATCTGCACAGGTAAATATACGAAATTTTGTAACAAAATGTTATTCCGCCATTCACACAAACTTTTGCGAATGGTTTATAATAATTACAATGGGTTCGTTTAAAACAAAGGAGAGGTACTTATGGCTAACGAAAAAATACTTGTCGTTGACGACGACGTTAATATCTGCGAACTGCTGCGCCTCTATCTTGAAAAAGAGGGCTACACAGTCAGCATAGTGAACGACGGCGAGAGCGCCGTGAAGAGCTTCGGCGAGATTCAGCCGGATCTGATGCTGCTTGATATCATGCTGCCCCGCCTCGACGGCTGGCAGGTCTGCCGCGAGATAAGAAAATTCTCGGACAAGCCGATAATCATGCTCACCGCAAAGGGCGAGACTTTTGACAAGGTTCTCGGTCTTGAACTCGGCGCGGACGACTATGTCGTCAAGCCCTTCGATGCAAAGGAAGTTGTGGCGCGCGTCAAGGCAGTCCTCAGACGCAGCGCGGGCGCCCCGGCGGCGGATATAAAGCAGGTCGAATACGACAAGCTCAAGATAAACCTGACGAACTACGAGCTCTGGGTCGACGGCAAGCGCATCGACACTCCGCCCAAAGAGCTGGAGCTTATCTATCACCTTGCCAGCAACCCGAACAGGGTGTTCACCCGTGACCAGCTGCTCGACGAAGTCTGGGGCTTCGACTATTACGGCGATTCGAGAACGGTCGATGTCCATGTCAAGAGGCTCAGAGAGAAGCTCGAGGGCGTGTCCGATAAGTGGGAGCTCAAGACCGTCTGGAGCGTAGGCTACAAGTTTGAGACCAAGGATTGATGTGCATGAAAAAAGCACGCAAAAAGTTTGAAATAAAAGATGTAAAGAACGCAGGCTCGAGAACAAAAAGCTCGGGTCTGTTTCACCGTTACTTTTATGTGACGGTGCTGATACTGTTTATCGGCTTCACCATTCTCGGCTCGTCGTTGTTGATATTCATCGCGCGCTACCAGTCCGAAGAGAAGACGGCGCTTTTAAAGCAGAACGCGCAGACCGTCTCGCAGACTGCCGCGGCGCTTATTCAAAAAGGCTACTCGCTTGAAGAGAGCAACAAGAATTCTACTCTGCTCATGAGCGTTTCGACCGCCCAGCTCTCGCAGGCGATAGATGCGGACATCTATATATGCGACACCGACGGCAAGATAATCTGCTGTAAGGATATATGGCAGTCCAATCTCGTGATGTACATGGGCGAGTGCATAGTCCACAGCAAATATACAGTCCCCGAAACAGCTCTGTCGAAGCTCAGCAGCGGTGGATATACCGAGACGGGTACGCTCGGCGGGATGTACAAGAGCTCGCATTTTATAAGCGTTGAGCCGATAGTGGCATCCGGCAAGCTTTGCGGCGCGGTCATCGCTTCGCAGGATACGGATTCGCTGCACGAGCCTGTCAGGGCGATGCTCAAGATGTTCCTGTTCTCGGCAATTCTCGCGCTCGCGATAGCATTCGTTGCAACATATGTTATGACCTATCAGATGACAAAGCCCCTGCGCGAGATGTCGGCGGCGGCAAAGCAGTATGCAAAGGGCGATTTCAGCAACCGAATCTCGGTGCCCTATCATAAAGTGCTGGGTGGCGACGAGGACGAGGTCGCGGAGCTTGTGACGGCGTTCAACTCGATGGCGAACGCGCTTTCGGCTATCGAGACTTCGAGACGCAATTTCGTCGCGAATGTCTCGCACGAGTTAAAGACCCCGATGACCACTATCGGCGGATTCATAGACGGAATACTCGACGGCACGATAGATTCGTCGAAGAGCACATATTATCTCAGAATAGTCTCCGACGAGGTCAAGCGCCTTTCTCGCCTTGTCACGGGTATGCTCAATATGTCGAAGATAGAGGCGGGTCAGTTAAAAATCCAGCCCAAGGAGTTCGACATTTCGGCAATGACCTTCAAAACGATGCTCGGCTTCGAGCGCGCGATAGATGAAAAGAAGATAGAGATACGCGGCCTTGATAAAGTCGAGCCGCTCAACATCTGCGCCGACGAGGATATGATAAATCAGGTCGTATATAATCTTATCGACAACGCCGTGAAGTTCACGAACGAGGGCGGCTATATTGAAGTCGCGATAAAATCGGACAGCGAAAAGATGATATTCTCCGTCAAGAACAGCGGCAAGGGCATCTCCCGCGAGGAGGCGGGCAAAGTCTTTGAGCGCTTCTATAAAACGGACAAATCGCGCAGCTATGATGTCAAGGGAGCGGGTCTCGGACTGTATATAGTCAAGACCATAATCGATATGCACGGCGGTCAGATAACCGTCAACAGCGAGCCGGGCGAATATACGCAGTTCGTGTTCTGGCTTCCGCTGAGATGAATTTTTGCGGAAAAAAGTTGAATAAAAATCCAAAGGTTATTTACCCGACGTTCAAGAAATCGTAATATTGAAAGTCCATAATAGTGTCAAAAGATGAAGGATATCCCGAAGGCAATGGATGGAGGTAAACTCAGTTTATGTACAATGATGATTATGTGAACAACTTCGGCAGCTCCGGCGAGACGCCGCCCGAAGACAACTCGGCAGACACCGCACAGCAGTCTGCAGCGCTTGAGCCGGATCAGATTTATTCCGCTCCGCAGCAGCCCGAGCAGGGCAGCTATAACAGTCAGAATTCATATAATTCCGGCAGCTACACGCCGCCTCAGCCCGAGAAAAAGAAGAAAAAGATGAGCGCGAAGAAGAAAGGCGTTGCGGTTTTCGCCGCGATCCTCGCAGTTGTTATCGCGGTCTCCGCGACCGTCACAGTGCTTGCAAAGAGAAATAATAACAGTAGCTCCGGCGGCACTTCTGTGACCGGTACTTCCGAGGGCGACGCTCAGCTGAACATTGCCGAGACCCCGAAGGCGACAACGACTTCAAAGGGCAACGGCGTGCTCACCTCGGCTCAGATATATGAAAAAGTTTCGCCGAGCAATGTCGGCATAGTCGTATACAGCCAGTCGTCAAGCTCGGCTTCCGGCGAAGGCTCCGGCATAGTCATGGGCGAGAATAAAGATCACACTTATACCTATATTATCACCTGCGCCCATGTTATCAGCGGCGAGGGCGTCAAAGCCGTCGTTCAGCTGCATGACGGCACTCAGTATGACGCCGAGATAGTCGGTTACGATTCGCGCACAGATATCGGCGTGCTGAAAATAAAGGCTACGGGCTTCACCGCCGCAGAGTTCGGCGATTCAACGAAGCTTTCGGTCGGCGAGACAGTCTATGCAATAGGCAACCCCGGCGGCACCGAGTTCTTCGGCTCGTTTACCAATGGCATGGTCTCCGCGATTTCGAGAACCGTCAGCAGCCAGATAGGCTACTCCATGGAGTGCATCCAGCATACGGCGGCTATCAGCCCCGGCAACTCCGGCGGCGCTCTGATAAACGAATACGGCCAGGTGGTCGGAATAAACTCGCTTAAAATCAGCGACAGCAGCTATGAGCTCATGGGATTCTCTATCCCGATTTCGTCCGCAAAAGAGATAATCGACGATCTTATCGCCTACGGCAGAGTGCCGAACCGCCCGAAGCTCGGCATCAGCTACTTCTCAAACACATCGAACCAGCAGTATAACATGATAGTGCAGATAAAGGGTCTGCCGGCGGGCTCGCTCATAATCGCGGACATCAACGAGGACAGCGACCTTGCAAACAGCAGCGCCCAGGTCGGCGATCTTATAACTGCGGTCAACGGCAAGGAGCTGAGCACTTCGGAAGTTCTGCTCGAAGCGATTGAAAACGCCAAAGTCGGCGATACGCTGACCCTGACCCTGTGCAGGATATCGAGCAACTACCAGACAAAGGAATTCAATGTCAAGGTAAAGCTCGTCGAGGATACCGGAAACACCACTTCCTCTTCCTCCCAACAACAGCAGGAGCAGACAACCCAGCAGGACAACAGATCATTCTACTACAACCCCTTTAATTGATACATCACCTTTCTAACGAAAACGCGGGTGCAGCGAAAACTGCGCCCGCGCTTTTTTTGTTGCAAGGATAGGAATGCTGTGATATAATTGTCTCAAATATTGCGGAGGGTAATTAAATATGATCTATGTTCTGGCAGCTGCGCTGTTTGTGTTTTTGTGCGGCGCAAAGTTCGTCAAATCGGGTGAGTTCAATTCCGATTATATGTCAAAAGATACGACCGGCGCCATAAACGGAATCTTCGTGCTGCTCGTTTTCATGTGCCACATCAGCGGGTATATGAAGCTCGGCGGCTCGTCCGATACGATATGGCTCGACCTGAAAAGCTGGCTCGGCCAGCTCGTCGTTGTGACCTTCCTGTTCTATTCGGGCTACGGCATGATGTGCTCTATAATGAAAAAAGGTACGCCGTATGTCAAGGGTATTTTCAGGCGCAGGTTCCTGAGCCTTTTTGCGCATTTCGATATTGCGGTTCTCCTGTTCCTGTTGATGAACCTCGCACTCGGAATAAAGACGAAGACGAGAACGACTCTGCTCGCGTTCACTACATGGGAGAGCATAGGCAACTCGAACTGGTATATTACCGCGGTTCTTTGCCTCTATCTGATATTTATAGTGTCGTTTCTTATCTTCCGCAAGCACCATATCCCGGGGCTTATCGCGATGACCGTACTCACCTGCGGACTCGCTTTTGCGCTTATAAAAGTCGGAAAGCCCGCGTGGTATTACAACACGCTGATTCTCTTCCCGCTGGGTATGTGGTATGCGTATCTCAAGAAATATATAGACAAATTCGTGATGAAAAACAACTATATCTATATGCTCTGCATTACGGTCGCGGTTGCTGCCTTTGTTGTCGGACATAAATATCGCTCGGCAGGGCTCCCGGTATACTGGGCGTGGGCGAGCGCGTTCATGCTTATAGTTGTGCTCGCATCGATGAAGATAAAAATCGGCAATCCCGCACTTTCGATGCTCGGCAAGCATGTTTTCAGCGTCTATATTCTCCAGCGCATCCCGATGACGATATTCAAGAGACTCGGACTGGTCAACAACAATCTGAACTATTTCATTCTCTGCTTCGCCGCTACGCTGCTTATGGCGATAGTGTTCGACGCGCTGATGAAAAAGCTTGACGCAAAGGTTTTCACCCCGAAAGCGAAGGCGTAAAATAAATACAGCAAAGCACCCGGCAGGGATTTCTCCCGACCGGGTGCTTTTTATGTGCTTAATTATTTTTTCTTGAGTCTCTTGTCTGTCTTTGTTGCAAGGTGGGTGCCGACACTCTGGAAAATCTGAACGAGCGCTATGAGCAGGATAACCGCAAAGATCATGACGAGATATTTGTAGCGGTAGTAGCCGTAGTTTATGGCTATCTTGCCGAGTCCGCCGCCGCCGATTATTCCGCTCATTGCGGAGTAGCCGAGGATGGTGGTTATCGCTATCGTGAAGTTCGAGAGCAGCGAGGGCACGCTCTCGGGAATCATGACTTTGATAATTATCTGCATGGGCGAAGCTCCCATGCTCTGCGCGGCTTCAATTATATTCGGGTTGACCTCGCGCAGGCTGCTTTCAACAAGACGCGCCACAAACGGGAACGACGCGATGACGAGCGGGACTATCGAGGCGACTGTGCCGACCGCCGTGCCGACGATAAGACGGGTCAGTGGGAAGACGAGAATCATCAGAATCAAAAACGGCACCGAACGCAGAAGATTTATAATAACATTGAGAACCTTCATCAGAGCCTTCGGCAGGGGGAGAACGCCGCCCTTTTCGCCCGCGACGAGCAGCACGCCGAGCGGCAGGCCGATAATTATCGCGAAGAGCGTGGAGAGCAGGGTGACATATATCGTCTCCCAGATAGCCAGCGGGAAATCATTTTTTAATATATCGAGGGCTTCCGTCAGCGCCTCGGAAGTGAATGCATTGTCAAACATCTTTTAAACCTCCTCAACAAGAATATCCGGCATACTCTGCAGATATTTCGACGCGCGTTCAAGCTCGTTGTCCCCTCCGGGAATGCCGAGGAGCATGTTGCCGTAGACCTTGTCGCCGATGCAGCGCGTGGAGGCAGCTAAAATATTCGCCGCGATTCCCTCGTCCATAGCCATCTTGGTTATCAGCGGGGTGTTGGTCGCGAACGCGCCGTTGAAGACGACTCTTATCCTGTGCTCGTCCGAAGCGGGAGCAAAAATCTCATCCGAAGCGTCGGGGAACACGAGGCGTTTTGCTGCCGTCGACTGCGGATGGGCAAAGACGGTGCTGACTTCGCCCTGTTCAACGACCGTGCCGTTGTCAAGAATGGCGACTCGGTTGCAGATCTCTTCGACAACGCTCATCTGGTGGGTTATTATAATAACCGTTATGCCGAGCTTTTTGTTTATGTCTCTTATGAGGTTGAGGATCGAATGTGTGGTGTTCGGGTCGAGCGCGCTTGTCGCCTCGTCGCAGAGCAGAACTTTCGGATTTGTAGCGAGTGCGCGGGCTATCGCGATTCTTTGCTGCTGACCGCCGGAGAGCTGAGCGGGGTAAGCCTTCGCCTTGTCGGGCAGACCGACTATCTCGAGCAGTTCGAGCGCGCGTTTCTTCGCGTCCTCTTTCTTCATGCCCTCAAGCTCGAGCGGAAAGCAGATGTTTTTCAGGCAGTTGCGCTGCATGAGCAGGTTGAAGCCCTGGAATATCATGGTTATATTGCGGCGGGCGTCCCTGAGCTGCTTGCTCGAAAGCGAACCCATATCGACACCGTCTATGAGTATCTGGCCCTCAGTCGGGCGTTCGAGCATATTTATGCACCGCACGAGCGTGCTCTTGCCCGCGCCGCTCATGCCGATGATGCCGTAAATATCGCCGTCGTTTATCGTCAGAGAAACATTCTTGAGCGCGTCGAGCGAGCTGTCGGCGGTCTTGAAAGTTTTTGACAGATTTTTAATCTCGATCATTTTATGCCTCCGAACTTCTGGATAAAAAGATAATGCCGGCAAGCAGCCCGATTAAGAGCAACTTAGCCCGGCATTATATTTTATAACATTTACTTCACTGCGTCAAGAGTGGTCTGCTTGCCGCCGTAGAGAGCCATGGGCTCGACGTGGACATAGCAAACGGTGACGATGTTCGTGTTGTTCTGCTTGTTGAAATCGTCGAGGTAAGGCTCGTGCTGGAAGTAGTTCGCGTCAATTTCGCCGGACTCAACAACATTGTTGGGCTGGACATAATCTTCGAACTCTTTGATGTCAAGGGTGACGCCCTTAGCGGCAAGGATCTCCTTGGCAACGGCGAGGATCTCGGCGTGCGGTGTGGGGGATGCAGCGACGGTTATGGTCTGACCCTTGAGTGCGTCGTAGTTGACGGAGGGATCGTAGCCGTCACCGGGGTTCGAAACAACGCTGATAACTGCGCCGTTATACTTGGAAGCGATGAAATCGGCGACCTTCTTGCTCTGGAGAGCGGCGGAAAGAGCCTTTATCTTATCGGAATTCTCGTTGCCCTTCTTGGCGGCGAGGATGTTCGAATATGCGCTCGAGGAGCCTTCAATGGCGAGATTGTCCTTTACGGGGTTAAGACCCGCGGAGATAGCGTAGTTCGAGTTGATAACAGCATAGTCAACATCCTTGAGAACGTTGGGGAGCTGAGCGGCTTCAACCTCTTTGAAGGTGATGTTCTTGGGGTTGTCCTCAATGTCTCTTACGGTTGCGGTGATGCCGGCGCCGTCTTTGAGCTTGATGATGCCCTGCTCCTGAAGAAGAAGGAGCGCACGTGCCTCATTGGTAGCGTCGTTGGGAACGGCAATGGTGATGCCCTTGCTGCCCGAAGAGCAGGCGGCGAAGCCGAAGATGCAGCCCAGCGCGAGGACTGCGGCAAGAATGATAGATATTGTCTTTTTCATGTTGATTATCTCCTTTGTATTTTAATTTATAAGGTATTGGGTTGAAACGGACTTTTTAATCATGCGCCTTGCGGCACATTCGCCAATGCCTTATATCAAAGGGCGAGAATAATTTCAGATACTGCACTTTTCTTCCTCCTCAATGCAAATAAAAAACGGGAAACTCCTCACGAAGCTCCCCGAATCTCTGCATATATCAGATTTATTCGTTTGACGGAAGCTCGTTAGAAAAAGGCATGCACATGCACATGCGCATGGAGAACATGCACATTTCCATCATCATAATGTTGCTGTCAAACTTTTTCATGATGCTTCCTCCCTGTTCAGTATCTATGAGCGTATTATAGTCTCTTATACCTACGCTGTCAATAGGCTTTTACAAAAAATTCCCGATTTGTCCCGATGCACAAAAAAGCAGGCGAAAATGCGCCTGCTTTTGAACCGGTTGACTTAAAATTTGCTGTTATATATCGCGGCTGCGTCTGAAATTGCGCTCCGCCTTTCGGCGCGCCGCGGTCTTTCTCTCCTCGGCGAGCTTCTTTTCGTGTATCTTTTTGCGCACAGACGGGCGGTTCGGATTCTTCGTACCGGTTATCTTTTTCTTTTTATCTTTCGGCTCGTGCAGCTCCGGATTCTCCTTGAAGAATATCAGGCTGCCGCCAACGACCTGAACGACCTCGGACTGCGTCTTTGCCGCTATCTCCTCGGCGATCTCGCGCGGGGGCTTGGGTGCTGTCTCGAGCAGTACCTTGAGCTTGAGCAGTTCGCGGGAGCGGAATGCGTCGAGCGTCTGGGCTATCAGTGCGTCATTGACGCCGCCCTTGCCGACCTGAAAAAGCGGCTCGAGCGAATTTGCCTGCGCGCGAAGCGCGGCTCTCTCTTTGCTTGTCATATAATTTCCTCCAGTTTTTTTGCAAGGAGTCTTAACGCCTTGCCTCTGTGGCTGATGCTGTCTTTTTCTTCTGCGGTTAGCTGCGCCATCGTTTTGCCGGGAAACTCGTCGGGCAAAAACAGCGGATCGTAGCCGAAGCCGCCCTCGCCTGCGGGTTCAAAGGCAATCTTGCCCTCGCACTCGCCGCGCACGGTCATGTGCCTGCCGTCCGGGAAACAGCAGCAGACGGTCGAAACGAATCGCGCGGTGCGCTTGTCCATAGGAATGTTGGACAGATTTTTGAGCAGGAGCTCGTTGTTCTTCTCGTCGTTACCGTGCTCGCCCGCGTATCTTGCGGAATACACTCCCGGCGCGCCGTCGAGCGCGTCAACGGCAAGTCCTGAGTCGTCGGCGATGCAGGGCATGCCGCTCTCTTTGCAGCCGCTGTCGGCTTTTAAGAATGCGTTCTCTTCAAAGGTGACGCCCGTCTCTTCAACATCGGTAAGCTCGACTCCCGCCTCTTCCGCGAGCAGAACGCGCACGCCGATGGGTTTCAATATACGCTCAAGCTCGGCGCGTTTTTTCATGTTATGTGTAGCTATGAGAAAATCCATTATTCGTCCTCTTTTTCCTCTTCCTCGTCTTCAATCGGCTCTGCGTCAAACAGACCCTCGGCGAATGCGCGGGCGTTGAATGGGCGGAGGTCGTCCACCTTTTCGCCGACGCCGATGAACTTGACGGGTACGCCGAGCTCATTTTTGATGTTTAATACAACGCCGCCCTTTGCGGTACCGTCAAGCTTCGTTAAAATGATGCCAGTGATCTCTGCAACATTCTTGAATTCTTTTGCCTGATTGACTGCGTTCTGTCCTGTAGTCGCGTCAAGCACGAGCAGGCTCTCGCGGTCGCTGTAGGGCAGCTCGCGGTCGATGACGCGGTATATCTTCGCCAGCTCCTCCATTAGGTTCTTCTTGTTGTGGAGTCTGCCGGCGGTGTCGCAGATGATTATGTCGGCGTTTCTTGCCTTGCCCGCCTGAATTGTGTCGTATATAACAGCCGCCGGGTCTGCGCCCTCGCGGTGCTTGACTATCTCGACTCCCGCGCGGTCAGCCCACTCTTCAAGCTGCTCGATTGCAGCGGCTCTGAAAGTGTCCGCCGCGGCGAGGATAACTTTTTTGCCCTCGTTTTTGTACATTGCGGCGAGCTTGCCTATGGAAGTGGTCTTGCCCACGCCGTTGACGCCGATGACGAGAATGACGGAGGGGAGAGTGATAAGGCTCATTTCCTCGCCGCCCTCAAGCATCTCGGCAACTATCTCTTTTATCTCGTTCTTGACGGCTTCAGGCTTGCGCAGATGCTTTTTCATAACGCGCTCGCGCAGCTTCTCGACTATCTCCGATGCGGTCATGCAGCCGACATCGCCCATGACGAGTATCTCTTCGAGCTCGTCATAAAATTCGTCGTCAATTTCAGTCTTGCCGTGGAGCATCGAGTCGATGGCTCCCGACATATTCTCGCGGGTCTTTTTGAGTCCCTTGTTTATTCTTGAAAAAATGCCCATTTTTATCCTCCGTGCGGTCTTGTTTCAGACCGTTTTTTATTTTTTCAACTGCTTCGAGCGTGCGCTTTGGCCCTGCGAACGCGGTCAGGCGAAAATATCCCTCGCCCATCGTGCCGAAGCCCGAGCCCGGCGTACCGACAACCTGAACGGTGTTCAGAAGCCTGTCGAACATCTGCCATGAGGTCAGCCCGTTCGGCACTTCAAACCAGATATACGGCGAATTTCTGCCGCCGAAACAGCGGATATTAATGCTTTCGAGTCCGTCCGTTATCTTCTTTGCGTTGCTGAGATAGCAGTTTATATTTTCTTTTATCTGCCGCCTGCCATCGTCGGAATAGACGGCTTCGGCGGCGCGCTGGGTTATATATGACACGCCGTTGAACCGCGTCGCCTGCCTGCGCGCCCACAGCGCGTTGAGGCTGACTCTGCCGCGTGAGAGCTCGCGCGGTATAATTGTATATGCGCAGCGAACGCCGGTAAAGCCTGCGGTCTTTGAAAAGCTCCTGAACTCAATGGCGCATTTCTTTGCGCCGTCAAGCTCAAAGATGCTGTGCGGAATGTCGCTCTCTGTAATAAACGCCTCGTATGCGGCGTCGAAGAGAATGACGCTGCCGTGCTCATTAGCCCAGTCGACCCACTGCTGGAGCTGCTCTTTATTCATCGCCGTTCCCGTGGGATTGTTGGGGGAGCAGAGATATATTATATCGACATTTTGCTCCGGCAGGGGAGGGATAAATCCGTTCTCTGCGGTGCAGTCGAGATAAGCAATATTTGAAAATCTGCCGTTTTCGAGCGGCTTGCCGCCTCTGCCCGCCATGATATTTGTGTCTATATAGACCGGGTAGACGGGGTCGCAGACGGCGACTTTGCACTCGGGCGAAAAGATATCGCCGATGCTGCCGGTGTCGCTCTTTGCGCCGTCGCTTATAAAAATCTCGTCTCTTTCGAGCGTTATTCCGCGCGCGGCGAAATCATATTTCAATATCTTGTCGATAAGAAAATCATATCCCTGCTCGGGCGGGTAGCCCCTGAATGTGGCGGCGTCCGCCATTTCGTTGACTGCCGAGTGCATGGCCTTTATGCACGCCTCGGGCAGGGGACGCGAGACATCGCCGATACCGAGGTCGATTATATCCGCCTCGGGGTGAGCGATTTTGTAATCTTTAATTTTTCGGCTCATCGTCGAAAAAAGATAGTTGCTGCGGAGAAGCGAAAAGTTTTCGTTTATTTTCATCTTGCGCCTCCGCCGTAGGCAATTTCGCCTGTAAAGACGGTCTGTGCCGAACCGGTCAGGTACACATCTCCATCGGCGCTCCATTTTACTGAAAGCTCGCCGCCGCGAAGCGAGATTTTGATATCGGTGTCGCGCTTGCAATAGCCGTTCAATATGCAGGCGACCGCCGCCGCGCACGCGCCCGTGCCGCAGGAGAGAGTTTCGCCCGCGCCGCGCTCCCAAACGCGCATTTTGATGCGTGAAGCCGAAATCGGCTGAACGAATTCCGTATTTATCCTGTCCGGAAATGCGGGGTGATTTTCAAATTCGGCGCCGATTTTTTGAATATTTATAGAATCAATATTTTCAGAGAAAACCACGCAATGCGGGTTGCCCATCGAAAGGCAGGTGACGGAATAAACTTTTTCGCCGACTTCAAGCGGCCGGGAAATCACGGTGTCCGATTCAATAAGCGCGGGAATATCCCTGCTTTTCAGCATTGGTGACCCCATGTTTACCTGCGCCGAAGTGACCTTTCCGTCCGTCTTATATATATTAATGTATTTTATTCCGCTGAGAGTCTCCAAAGATATCATATCTTTGTCGGTCATTTTACTGTCGCAGACATACTTTGCGACGCAGCGCGCGGCGTTGCCGCACATCTTCGCCCGTGACCCGTCGGAATTGTAGATATCCATTCTGAAATCCGCCCTGTCGGACGGCAAGATCAGCACAAGCCCGTCTGCGCCGATACCGAAATGGCGGTCGCTCAAAAATTTCGCCGCAGCGGGAGGGTCGTCGATCGATTCATCAAAACAGTTGACATATATGTAGTCGTTGCCCGTGCCCTGCATTTTGGCGAATTTCATTCACAAGACCCTTTTCATTTATATATTAGCGAGCTCGCTGAGCAGATGCCGCGCGGTGGCGGTTATAGAACTGCTCTCGTTCATGCTCCTTCTTCTAATATATGCGTATGCGTCCTCTTCAGACACACCGTTTACTTTCATATATAAATGTTTTGCCTTGTCGATTATCTCCTGATCCGCTGTGTTGCGCTGACCGCCCGAGCGTATGCGCGACTCGGACGAGGAGCGGAGCAGCTTTTCTATTGCGCTGCGAAATTCAGGACGCGAGAGCGGCAGGGTCATACACTGCACGTTGCTCATGCCGAACAGCGGGGACTGGGCGGAGGATATAAGCAATATCATATCGGCGCCCGGCGGGAGCAGACGAAGCATGGCGGCGGGCGCCATGTCGGTCAGACGGTGGCAGATTATTATAGCCGAGGGGAGACGCTGAGCGAAATCGAGGGTCTGCGAAGCAGAGCGGCACTCGATGACGCCCATTATTCCCATTTCCGCAACGAAGCCGCGCAGCTGCGCGCGCACCTTGTCGGATGACGATGCTATAATAATATCGCGCACCATTTATCCCTCCCTCGCGGTGCGTCAGTCTGTTAGAAAAATCAGCTCTCCTGCACGTTCTTTATGATATCGTTGATAGTCGTTCTGAGCGCCGAGTCGGTGTCGCTCTCTTTCTTTATCTCGTCAAGGGCGTAGAGCACCGTTGAATAGTGCCTGCCGCCGAACTCCGCGCCGATAGCCTTGGCGGAAAGTCCTGTGACCTCACGCACGATGTACATCGATATCTGGCGGTATTTCGAAGTCTGTGCGTCCTTCTTCTTCGAGCGCAGATCCTCGGGATTTGCGCCGTAGGTGCGCGCGACCTCGGTTATTATCTTATCCACAACGACAGGGATAGGCTTGTTGTCGCTGAGAATATCCCTTATCGCCTGCTGAGCGGTGGCGGTGTTGACATGCGCGCCCTGTATCTGGACATAAGCCTGCATCTTCTTGACCGCGCTCTCAAGCTGGCGGATGTTGTTCTTGAGCTTCTGCGCTATGTATTCAACGACATCGTCGCTGATATCGAAGTTGAGCGCGTCCGCCTTGCGCTTGACTATGAGCATACGGGTCTCGAGATCCGGCGGCTGAACGTCCGCGAGCAGACCCCACTCAAAGCGGGTGCGCATTCTGTCCTCAAGCTGAGGCATATCCTTCGGCGGGCGGTCGGATGACAGAACGATCTGCTTGCCGTCCTGCGTCAGGGCGTTGAAAGTATGGAAAAACTCCTCCTGCGTACGCTCTTTGCTCGCGATGAACTGAACGTCGTCCATCAGAAGAACGTCGACCTTGCGGTATTTGTTTTGGAATTCCGTTGTTGTGCGGTGGTTGAGCGCTTCGATAAACTCGTTGGTGAATTCCTCGCCGTCGGTGAGGACTATCTTCATCGACGGGTCGTTTCTTTTTATCTCGTGGCATATGGCGTTGAGCAGGTGCGTCTTGCCGAGTCCCGAGTTGCCGTAGATGAACAGCGGGTTATACGCCTTGCCGGGGTTCGCCGCGACCGCCTGCGCCGCCGCATGGGCGAATTTGTTTGACGCGCCGACAACGAATGTGTCGAATGTGTTTTCAAAATAGTTTGAGGCGCGCGTGCTGCCGTCTATCTCCGATGAGCCCGCCGCAGAGCCCGAGGAGTCAGACTGCGAATATCCCTCGCCCGGCGCTATGAACTCGACATCGACATCGAGACCGAGCGCGTTCAAAAATGCGCTGTGAAGCGTGCCGCTGAACTTCTGCGCGAGGATGCGGCGCTTGAATTCCGCCGTTGTCATGAGCACGGCGCGGCTGCCGTCAAAGCTTATCGGCTCAAGCTCGCTGAACCAGACGTTGTAGATAGATTCGGAGTTTGTCTGCCTGAGATAGTCGGAGACTACCTGCCACAGCTCGTTGAATGAATCCATTAGTGAACTTCCCCCATCATAATACTTTATAATAGGATAGAGTATATCATAAAACCCCCTTTTTTTCAACAAGCAGTTTGCACAAGGACGCAAAAAAATGATTGACATTGATGTGAAGTATGATATATAATAGTAGCTTGCAAGGGTAGGCGAAAGCGTTATACCCATATCTGCACATAAGATCACGGCGGTACGAGTGCCACCAAAGCGCCCGCCGGTGACTAATATCCTGTGAAACGGAGGTTACCGCAAATGAAAAGAACTTACCAGCCCAAGAAGCTGCACCGTAAGAAGGAGCACGGCTTCCGCAAGAGAATGTCCGACAGAAACGGACGCAAGGTTCTTTCCCGTCGCAGAGCGAAGGGAAGAAAGCAGCTCACCTATTGATTTACCTTTTTAACGGTCTTTTAACAGGTCGAGCGGATTATTGCCACGGATGGATTGATTGCTTTGGCAGAATATCAGACGCTCAAGCTTAACAGCGATTTTCGCAGGACTTACGGGCGCGGCAAATCAGCCGCTGACCCGGTGCTTGTCACATATGCGCTCAGGAACCGTTACGGTGTCATGCGCATCGGGATAACCACCGGCAAAAAGCTCGGAAATGCGGTGGAGCGCAACCGGTGCCGCCGGATAATTCGTGCGGCTTTCCGGCAGCTCGAAGGCGAGTGCTGCGGGGGATGGGACATTGTATTTGTCGCCCGTCATAAGACGGTCTCCCGCAAGAGCACCGACATCGAGCGGTCAATGCGCAAACAGCTGGGAGCCTTGGGTGTTATCGGTATATCTGCAGGAGTGAAAGTTGTGAAGTGAAAATGAAGGACATACTGATAAAACTTATTCAGTTTTACAGAAAGCATATCTCACCGCAGCTGCCCGATATGTGCAGGTATTATCCGACCTGCTCTCAGTATGCGATAGAGGCTCTTGAAATACACGGAGCCTTCAAAGGCTCTCTGCTGACTGTTGCCAGACTTCTTCGCTGCAATATCCTATTCCCCGGCGGTTATGATCCCGTCCCTCCCAAGAGGGACAAAAAATCCAACCGGAGGACTCACAAATAATGGACGCCATTTACACGACATTGGGTATCCCGTTCGGATATGTTCTCAGGTTCATATTCGAAGCCGTTGACAATTACGGTCTTGCACTCATCCTCTTCACCCTCTTCGCAAGACTTCTTATGATTCCCACTTCTATCTACCAGACTAAGGGTACCGTCAAGACGCAGCGCCTTCAGCCCAAGATCCGCAGAATAAACGCCAAATACAAGGGCGATCAGAAAAAGATTCAGGAAGAGACTCAGGCTCTCTACCAACGCGAAGGACACAATCCCATGAATATGGGCTGCCTGCCGCTCGCTATCCAGTTCATCATCATCTTCGGTCTTATCGGCGTTATCTATCACCCTCTCAAGTGGGCGCTCGCGATCGATGATACAACAATCAATTCGCTGACAGAAATAGCAAAAGGACTCGCTGAATATAACGCAAAGACAGGTAAGCAGACTATCGAGCTTTTTGTTATCAACCATATCAATGAGATAAGACCCATCGCGCTCTCAAAGGGCATCAGCTCGGGAGTTATCGACAGCATCGCGAACTTCAATTTCACCTTCCTCGGCATACCGCTGGGCGAGATTCCGTCGATAAAAGAGCCCGGAATCCTCTGGGTCATCCCCATTCTCTCGGGCCTTACTTCTCTCGCAACGAGCCTCTTCTCAATGCTCCAGCAGCGCAAGAACAACCCTGAAATGGCGAAGAACCCGACCATGGGCTGCATGACTTTCGGTATGCCCCTGTTCTCGCTCTATTTCACCTTCCAGTTCCCCGCCGGTATCGGTATCTACTGGATTGCGTCGAACGTTTTCGCGCTCATTCAGACAGTTATCCTTTCGTTCACCCACAGCCCGAAGAAGATGATCGCAAAGGCTATGGTCGATGAGACTGTCGAGCGCCGTTCAAGGGAAGAGAATCTCAAGCGCGCACTTGCGCAGAAAAAAGAAGAAAAATAAATTTTCCAGGTGGTGGAAACAGAGATGTTAAAAGAAGCTATCGGAACCGGCGCAACAGTCGATCTTGCAAAAGCTGACGCTATCGCGCAGCTCGGCATATCCGCCGATTCGGATTTTGAAATCGAAGTTCTCGAGATGCCGACAAAGAAGATGTTCGGTCTGCTCGGAACAACTCCCGCAAAGGTCAAGGTGAGCTATGATGCTCCGTCCGAGGCCGGCGCGAAGGAATATCTTGAAAAAATTCTTGCAAGCCTCGGCATTGAGGGCGCAGAGATAAAGATCGAAGAGACTGACGAAGAAGTCAGTATCGCGGTCAAATATGACGGCGACTACGGCGCGGCTATCGGCCGCAGGGGAGAGACACTCGACGCTATCCAGTATCTCGTCCGCCTTGTCGTCAACAGGGGCGCGGACAAGTCGAGAAGAGTCTCGCTCAACATCGGCAACTACCGCGAGAAGCGCGAGGCAACCCTGCGCGCACTCGCTCAGAAGAGCGCAGCAAAGGTCAGAAAGTACGGCAGAAATGTTGTGCTTGATCCCATGAATCCCTATGAGAGACGCATCATTCACACGGCTCTCCAGGATGTTGAGGGCGTGACCTCCCACTCTGTCGGCTCCGAGAATGACCGCAAGGTCGTTATCACCCTCGAAGAGGGCGTGAAGCCCCTCAACGGCGGCTCCAGACCGCCCCGCTCAGGCGGGCGCGGCGGATATCAGAACCGCGACAGAGGCGGCAGAGGCAGAAATGACCGCCCGCGCAGCGACCGTCCCGCAGCTCCCTCCCGTCCGCCCAGATCCGATGCGGCTTCCGCTTCGAGATACGGCAGGATCGAGCCCATCGCTAAGCAGAACAGCGAAGACTGATAAAAAACAAAAGCACGGTGTGTCAAAAGATGCACCGTGCTTTTTTGTTGCCCATAAAAACACCCCGCAGACTTGAGCCTGCGGGGTGCTTACCTATCTTGATTTTATTCTTTGCCGAACATCGCTTTGACATTCGAGCCTTTGCAGATGAATATCTCTCTGAAGATTATCATGCTCACGAAAGCTATCGTGCCGCCCATGAGGACGTCGCTGAAGAAGTGCGCGCCGACGATTATGCGGCTGACTGCGACCATGCCGGTGTAGGTGATGGCGGCGATCCAGCTGACAGCTCTCTTGCCCTTGCTCTTGACGTTGAAAACATCGAGGAGCATAAGCAGGCAGTAGACCGTGCCGGCGGAGCAGGTGTGTCCGCTCGGGAATGATTTAAGAGCGTCGGTCGTGCCGAAGAGTGCTCTCATCTCGTCCTTGGTGAGGTGCTGTCCGTTGGCGACATACCAGCGAGTGAAGTTGTCAAATCCGCCGATCGACTGGCCGCCCTCGCAGTTCATTGCGCGATAACGCATGCGGCCGACGGGCTCTTTGACTGCGGCGATAATGCCGTTGGAAACAGCTGCAACGCAGAGCACCGCGACTGCGAACATAACCATCTTGTTGACCGATTCCTCGGAATAGTTTCTGATGGCGAAGGTCGCAAAGAAAGTCATAAGACCCGCGAAGAACAGCGATATGCCCTTGAGGAAGCCCGCGCCCTTGAACGCCTCGGCAGTAGGCCCGATGTGCTGAAGCGCATATTTGACGGCGTCGTCAAACAGTACGAAATAGGCTATTGTGCCCGCAACGAGCAGGAGTATCGCGAGGATCTCTTTCCACGGATGCTTTTTCATCTTGCGCATGACCTGCCAGAAGAGAATCTGGAAGCTGAATGCGAGCATGAGATAGACGGGCGACGAGCCGACGGCCTCGAGCACAACGCCGTATACGGTCTCGTTTGTGTAGTAGGTGTGGGCGGCGAGCGCCTTTGCCGTGAGGATGTTGCTGACCTGGAGGTCAGTGAACGTTGCGGTCACGAGCAGAGCGCCGAACACTGCGATGAAAAGCAGCACGGCGACCCACGATTTTGTTCGTTTTGTCAATGTCAACTCTCCTTTATGTAATGGGTTTCATTTGCAGTTTAATTATAGCAAATTGCATATTTTTGTCAATCTTTATTTGCTGTCCTTGTTGCACTTTATATCATATAATGTAGCGGGCGGGCGTTTTATGCGCAGACAGGAAAAAACTTGCCGTGTGCAGTATCGCCGCAATCCGCTCAAATATATTGCAAGTCCGGTGATTATGTTGTATAATATAGAATATATAAGTATAATTGGGAATCGTGCGGTTTGGAGTGATTTTTCTTATGACGGCGTATCTTGACAACAGCGCCACGACCCCCGTGTGCAGTGAAGCTGTTGAAGCGATGAAAACCGCTGTAACAGAGCTTTGGGGCAACCCATCGTCCCTGCATCAAAAGGGGATAGAGGCGGACGAAATGCTCGAAAACGCGCGCTCGAATGTGGCGCGCAGGCTCTTCTGCCGGGATGACGAGGTGTATTTCACCTCCGGCGGAACGGAGAGCAACAATCTTGCCGTTCAGGGCGCGGCTCATGCCATGCGCCGGCGCGGCAGACGGATAGTGACGACGAGCGTCGAGCATCCGAGTATAGATGAGACGGTCAAGCATCTCGAAAACGAGGGCTTTGAAGTCATACGCCTCGGCGTTGACAAAAACGGACGCATCAGCGAGCGCGAGCTTTTTGAAGCCGTGACTCCCGACACGATACTCGTGAGCATCATGGCGGTCAACAACGAGACGGGCACTATTCAGCCCGTCGAAGCGGCGAGAACTGCGGTAACGCGTGCGAAGTCGCCCGCACTTGTTCATTGCGACGCGGTGCAGGCTTTCGGCAAACTGCCGCTCAAGCCCGCGGCTATGGGCGTTGACCTGATGACGGTCAGCTCCCACAAGATACACGGACCCAAGGGCGTGGGCGCACTCTATGTCAAAAAGGGCGTGCGCCTGTCGCCGATAGTTTTCGGCGGCTCGCAGGAGGAAAAACTGCGCCCTGGCACTCAGCCCATGCCTGCAATAGCGGGCTTCGGCGCGGCGGCTGCGGCTCTGCCGAATCTTGCGGCTGAGCTCAAAGAAGTTACTGAGCTTCGCGACTATATGCGGGACAGACTTCTGGCTCTCGGCGGAGTTGTTATAAACTCGCCGGAGGACGCGCTGCCGTATGTGACCAATATTTCGGTGCTCGGCATAAACTCCGAGCCGATGCTCAACTTCCTCTCTGCGCGCGGCGTCTATGTCTCGAGCGGCTCGGCGTGCTCAAAGGGACATCAGAGCTCGGTGCTCAAAAATATGGGGCTGAGCGACGAAGTTAGAAAGAGCCCGCTCAGAATCAGCTTCTCGCGTTTTACCACAAGAGAAGAGATAGATATGCTCATCGACGGCATTGCCGAGGGGCAGAAAACAATAAGAAAAAATAAGTAAAATAAATAAAAAAGGAATCACAACATGAAGGAAGTTATTCTCATCAAAAACGGTGAGCTTGCACTCAAGGGACTCAACAGGCGCACTTTTGAAGATATGCTCATGGCGAATATCCGCCGCAGACTCGCGTCGCTCGGCAAATTCACCTGCACCCCCGCGCAGTCGACGATAATAGTCGAAGGACCCGAGGATGCCGATCTCGACGAAGCGACCGAAAGACTTCTCAAGGTCTTCGGCATAGCCGGACTCTCTCGCGCCGCCGCAGTCGAAAAGGATATGGACGTTATTCTCAACACCTGCGTTGAATATACGGCTCCCCTGCTCAACGCCGCATCGACTTTCAAGGTCGAGGCAAAGCGCGCGGACAAGAAGTTTCCGCTCAATTCTCCCGCGATATGCAGAGAGGTCGGCGGAAAGATACTCTCGAAATTCCACCATCTGAAAGTCGATGTTCATAACCCCGATGTTATAATAAACGTCGAGGTGCGCGATAAGTGCGCGTTTATCCACGGCAACCAGCTCAAAGGCGCGGGCGGTATGCCCTCGGGCTCCGCAGGAAAGGCGGCTCTGCTCGTCTCCGGCGGAATAGACAGCCCCGTTGCAGGTTGGATGATGGCAAAGCGCGGCGTGGAGCTGATAGCTATTCACTTCGCTTCTCCGCCCTATACGAGCCAGCGCGCCGAGCAGAAAGTTCACTCGCTTCTGCGCCAGGTCGCAAAATACAGCGGACGCATTATGCTCTTCGTTGTCCCGTTTACCGAGATCCAGGAGCTTATAAAAGATAACTGCCCCGAAGAGGTGTTCACGCTTATCATGCGGCGCATGATGATGCGCATCTCGCAGGAGATTGCGATAAAAGAGGGCTGCCAGGCGCTGATAACAGGTGAGAGCGTCGGTCAGGTCGCGAGCCAGACCATGCCCGCAATAGCCTGCACAGACGCTGTGACCTCGATGCCCGTATTCCGTCCGCTTATCGGCATGGACAAGGACGAAGTCATCGCGATATCGAGAAAAATTGAGACATTTGATATATCCATCCAGCCCTATGAGGACTGCTGCACTGTGTTCACCCCGAAGCACCCGCGCACCCATCCGACGATAGCCGGAGTCGAAAAGGCGGAGCGCGGCACCGAATGGGACGAGCCCATAAAGCGCGCGGTCGAGGGCACAAAAGTTACGGTTATAAAAGCTTTTTCAAAAGGTGAGTAACAATGGCAGTGTGTGAAATTCTCTGTGTCGGAACCGAGCTTCTGCTCGGCGATATCCTCAATACCAACGAGCAGTTTCTCTCAAAAGAGCTTGCGGCGATGGGCATATCCGTCATGCACCGCAGCTCAGTTGGGGACAATCCCGAGCGCCTCGCGCAGGAGCTGAAAACGGCTCTCGGTCGCAGTGATATTGTTATTACTTCCGGCGGACTCGGCCCCACGGACGACGATCTGACAAAAGAGGTCTGCTGTGAGGTCATGGGTTTCGAACTCAGGGAGGACGAAGACACGGCGGAGCGCATACGCTCATATTTCAAATCAAAGGGCGGCAATATGCCCGAGAACAACCTCAAGCAGGCGATGCTGCCCGTCGGCGGCACCGTGTTTGAGAATAACCACGGCACGGCACCCGGCGCGGCGCTCGAAAAGAACGGCAAGTGCGTTATTATCCTGCCCGGCCCTCCCGGCGAGCTCGTCCCGATGTTCAATGAGAGCGTGCGCGGATTTTTGAAAAAATATTCCGACGGCGCGATAGTCTCACGCACGGTCAATATAATCGGCATGGGCGAGAGCTCGGTCGCCGAAGAGATAGAGGATATGTTCGACGCAAAAAATCCGACCGTCGCACCGTATGCAAAAAGCGGCGAGGTGCGGCTGAGAATAACCGCGAAGGCGGAAACCGCCGACGAGGCGGACAAAATGTGCGCGCCTGTAGTTGATGAGATATGCAGCAGGCTCGGCGATGTCGTATACGGCACCGACATGAACAGCATCGAAGAGCGCGTTGTCGCTCTGCTCAAAGAAAAGGGCAAAAAGATAGCGACTGCCGAATCCTGCACGGCGGGATATATCCCTAAAAGGCTGACTGATATCCCCGGCGCGTCCGAGGTTTTCGAGTGCGGAATAGTCAGCTATTCGAATGATATAAAAACAAAGCTCCTCGGCGTTTCGCCAAAGACGCTTGAGACCTACGGCGCTGTCAGCGAACAGACGGCGTGCGAGATGGCGCTCGGCGCAAAGCACGTGAGCGGCGCGGATATAGCGATATCCACAACCGGTCTTGCAGGACCGGGAGGCGACGGTGTTCTGCCCGGCGGACTGAGCTTTGCAGCGGTCACGGACGGCGAGCGCACAGTCGTCGAAAAGATAGTCACTGGTCATGAAAATGACCGTGAATATAACAGATATGTCACGGCGTCGCGGGCACTTAACCTTGCACGCCTGATGCTGGAAGAGAAAATAAAGTAAACCTGTATCGGAGGAAAGAGTATGTCTGACAAAAACAGAAAAGACGGCGAGTTTTCGCTGCCCGATATGAGGGAGATGTTTGAGCACTACACATCGGTTGAGGACGACGAACCCGCGGTACAGCGCAGCGAAATGGAAGATCTCGCGCGCAGATATCTTGACTGCGGCGACGATGAAACCGGGGTGGAGTCACGGCAGGGAAGCGGCACCGTGACCGAAGAAAAAGAGCCGGAGCCGGTATCCGAGCCGGAGTCCGAGCTCGAGCCCATAATCGAGTCCGAGCCGGAGAAACCCGCCGAGCCGAAAAAGGACAATTTGTATAAGTTTATCCCGCCCGACGATCTGAGCGGCGAGGATATTCCGAAAGTGACTGAGCCGGAATACCCGACAGAGCAGGCGCTCGACGATTTCGATATGCCGACAGATTCTACCTTTGCCGTCAACCTCAGCGAGCGCGACCGCAGCTCACTGCGCGAATATGAGCGCGAGGTCAGCGAGAACGAGAAGAACGGCGGCAGCGAAAAGGGCTTCAAAAAATTTATAAAGGGCATCATTCCGATGAAGGGCGACGCTGTCTCCGAGATAGTCCGCAAGATAGTCTTTATGGCGGCGATAATTACTGTGTTCGTCAGCGCGGGAATGCTGATAAACACATATCTTGTTCAGCCCAACATCGTTGACAACGACATAAAAGATATCAAGCCCAGCGAAGAGTTGACCTGGGACGAGATAAAGGAGAAATACCCGAATGTCAAGTTCCCCGAGGGTATGCAGCTAAAATACGCCGAGGCGTATGCACAGAACACCAACCTCGTCGGCTGGCTGAAGATAGACAAGCTCAAGATGGACTTCCCGATTCTCCAGACCGACAACGATTCGTATTATCTCAAACGCAGCTTCACCCACAGATACACGGATCTCGGAAACCCGTTCCTGGCTCATGCCAATTCAATCGAGCCGCTTGACCGTAACAGCATAATCTACGGTCACAGCACCCGCAGCTCGGACAAGATATTCAGCAAGCTCTTCGATTACCGCACCACGCGCGGATTCATAAACAATCCGATAATCGAATTCAACACCATCTATCACGACTACAAGTGGAAGGTCTACGCGGTGTTTATCACAAACGCGACCACCGCCGAGGACAACGGATATTTCTTCAACTATGTCTGGACGAATATAAGCGAGGCGAGCTTCGAGCAGTATATAGCCGAGCTTGATTCGAGAAAGCTCTACACAACGGGCGTCGACATCAAGCCGACCGACAAGATTCTCACTCTTTCGACCTGCCTGTATGAGTTCGACAATGCCCGTCTTGTCGTTGTGGCGCGAATGGTGCGCGACGGCGAGAGTGAAGAAGTTGATACTTCGCTCGTCAAGACCAACCCCAACCCGAGATATCCTCAGGCTTGGTATGATAAAGACAAGAAACAGAACCCCTACAAAAACGCAAACAGATGGTATCCCAACTAATGAGGTGATATTTTGAAAAATAAGATCTCGCTCCTGGCTTTTGTCAATCAGCCTCTCCCGCGCAGGGCGATAGCGGAATATGAGTCCGTTTTTGCCGCAGCCTACGGGGAGTGCCGCTTTGAGCAGTTCACGGACAGCCGCGAGCTGTTTTCTGCCCTTGCCGGAGCGTTCGGAGATTCGGAGACTGTGGTTCTCGCGGCTGCCGAGCGGCATTATATCGAGATAAAGAAGCTGCTTTTCGACGCGCTCAGAACAAAAACCGCATTCTCCGATAAAATAGCCGAAGCGCTCGAAAAGGCGGATGAGGATCAGTGCCTGATGCCTGCCGACGCACAGATACTTGTGACCGATGACGGAAAATACAGCGGCTTTATAGAGAAAAGCGGCAGCCAGACGCTGGTTTTTCTTCCCCTTTCCGACGGCAGATGCGCCAAGGTCGCCGAAGAACTGAAATTGGTGTTCCTGCCCGTTGAAAAAGCTGCCGAAAGCGCAAACACTACCGAACCGGATGCGAACGGCGCCGGCGAGCCGAGTGCTGAAGAAAAGTGCGATCCGGAAGAGGTCGTTGCGCTCTTGAAAGAGCGCGGACTTTCCGTCGCGGTTGCTTCAAGCAAAAACAGCCCGTTCGTGTTCTCTGTCCTGCCCTATGACGATGAATCGGATTTCGGCGATGCTATATTCGCCCGGTCGGTCGATATCGAGCGGCAGGAGGACGAGAGTCACGGCGAATATATAGCCGCCATGGCGGGACGCGCCAGAGCGAAGAGCGGCGCATCAATCGGTGCGGCGATATCGAATGTGTTCCGCAACGACGATGAGGACAGCAAGCATTTCATGCTCATCTGCATAGCGGACGAGAACAAGGCACGCGTGTTCAAGGTCTTCAGCCGCAAGGGCGAGACCACGCAGGAGTTTATCTACGCCTGCGTCCGCAGGCTCTATTCCGCGCTCGCAGACTATGCGCGCAACGGCTTTGTCATGCACGATGTCAGCGACGATGCGTCAATAATAATCACGGACGGCGAACATCACTCTCACCATAAATCGGCTCCGGTGCGCTCGGGCAAAAAGACCGCGCTAATTGTGGCGGCTATTATCCTGCTCGCGGCGCTTATCGGAACTGCGATTACATTTTTGGTCAAGGGCTACGGTTCGCAGGTCAGCGCGGTGCTCATTAACGCACGCGAGTCCGACACAAGCGAGAGCAATACGGTTGAGAACAGCGCGTCGGGCGGCAACACATCGTGGGGGAATACCTCAGAGAGCGATACGGACGGGATAATTGATGATATAGACGATATGATTATTGCCGACGTAGAGCGTCCGAATGGCGACACTGCCGACTCCGGAAAAACAACCGGGGAGCAGACAAATGGCACTGTGCCCGGCTCGATAGCCGAGGGCTCAACCGTCCTGACGACGGTTATCTCGACAAAGCCCACGACTCGCCCGAACACGACTGGAAAACCGACTACTAAGCCCACCCAGAAACCGACCGAGACCACGACAAGGCACAGCTCTTCAAAGACGGGTACTTTTGTTTTCACCGTCTACGGTTACGGCCACGGAGTCGGCATGAGCCAGAACGGCGCGTCCGAATATGCGCGCCGCGGCTGGACATACAAGCAGATTTTGCTTCATTATTATAACAACCCCGGCATCAGCCTCGTTAAAGATTCAAATTTACCGAGCAAGGTTACATATAACGGCAAGAGCTATTCGCTCGCCGAATATCTCGGCAAGACTGCATATGCCGAGGTCGGTCCGTCTGCACCGCTTGAGTCGATAAAGTCGCAGATGGTCGCGATTTACACCTACGCAAAGCGCCAGAATTTTAAGATGACTACCTCAAACCACGCGTTCCGCGAGAGCTACGCCGGAACGAGTTCATCTATTGAAAACGCGATAAAAGCGACGCTCGGCGAATATCTTGCATATTACGGCTCGCCTGCGTTCACTCCGTATTTTTCAACGGCGGCGGGGAAGACGGCTTCGAGCGCGAATGTCTGGGGCGGCAGTCAAAGCAGCTATCCTTATCTCGCGGGCGGCAGGACAAGCCCCGAGGGCAATGTCAAACGCACGCTGACCATTTCGAGCGAGGAGCTTCGCAAGAAGGTCGAAGCGTATAACGCAAAGGTTGATTCATCAAAGCGAATAACGCTCCAGAGCGACCCCGCGCAGTGGATAAAGATACTCGAGCATGACAGCGCGCGCGGCAGCAGCTGCGGATATATTTCGAGCATGAAAATAGGTAATAAGACGATGCGCGGCAACGCGTTCAGGCTCAACATAATGGGCGCGGCGGTGCTCCGCTCGCATTGCTTCACCTTCACTTATACGCCGGACTGATATAAAAGCAAGAGGGCTGCCCGATGCGGCAGCCCTCTTTAAATAGAGGAAGAAATTATGAATAAGCAGGAAGTATATGATTTCCTGACAAGCAGGGGAATAGAATACGAAGTGACCGAGCACGGCGCGGTGTTCAATATGGAAGAGATGTCGCATGTTGAGCTGCCGCACCAGGAGGCGGACGCGAAGAACTTATTTGTCAGAGACGACAAGAAGCGCAATTATTATCTCATAACTGTCAGGGGCGATAAGCGCGTTGACCTGAAAAAATTCAGGGAGGAGCACAGCACACGCCAGCTGAGCTTTGCATCGGAAAACGATCTGATGAGCCTGCTCGACTTGATACCCGGCGCAGTGACGCCGCTCGGTATACTCAACGACAGCGAGAAAAAAGTGAAGCTTTTCCTCGACGAGGAACTCCTAAAATGCGGACTTATCGGAGTCCACCCGAATGACAACACCGCAACGGTGTGGCTGAAAACAACCGAGCTTATAGATATAATAACGGAACACGGAAACGAGGTTGAAGCAGTCAGAATATGACTGCAAAAATAAAAATCAAGCCGGGAGAGTTATAAAAAACTTTCCCGGCTTGTGTTGTTTACTGCTCATTTAGAAAATTAGCGATAGATTTTAATATTTACAGAATTATATTTTCCATTCAATGCTTAAAATTTCTTTTGACAATTCTTTTAGGTCTTTTTGATATTTTTTTATTAAGTTGAAATCCCTGTCAGAAACGACAAAACCATATCTTATTGTTTTTATGGCGTTTTTTAAAATATCTGATAGGTCGTTTGTGGCTGACACAAATTCATCTATTGTACTTTTTGCTATATCTATTTCTTCCTTATTTTCACTGATGAATATATCTTTATTATCATTTTCGACTATTCTGTTAAATGACACCTTAAAGTGATATGAATCTAACAACATATCACATACTTTTTCTAAATAGTCAATGATAACCTTGATATTAAAACAATCACTCGAGATACTTTCACACATTGTTTCTTCTTTTGAGTTTATATATTCTGATAACCTGTAAATGTTCTCACATAAAATTGATATATGTTGAATTTCTAAATTTTTATCATAAGGAATAGAATCATAATCAATTAATTCCCTCGTGAGTGAAAAATTTTCTTTGCTCAATTGCAGGTCATAACAAGCGATTTGCTTTTTTTTACAAATGTCTAATAATATTCTTTTAATATCATCAGAAATATTGGTACCAAAAGTAATGGATTTTATAAATGGAAAGTCGATAAAAATTGGTGTGTTTTCTTGACCAACATTTATAATTCGCCACTCTTTTTCGTATGACCAACATTTATTTTTAAAGAGTATATAGTTCATTATTGGCACAATATTGGCTTCTTCTTGAATAACATTACATTTTCCATTAGTAACATTAAATTCAATACCTAAATCAGACGGTGATATGGTTGGTCTCTCTTCAGTATATTGAACCGGGTACATAAGTCCAAAAAATTCTTCCATTTTTGTCAAATCATATTCTACACATATACCAGAATATGAATTGGCATAATGTGACCACATTAATTGATTGTTCCAACCACTTGATGTAAAACAAGTTATAGTTAATTGTGAAAGAAATTTTTTAAATAATGGTGGGTATATATTGTTTTTTATATCCTCAATTTTTTCGATAAATTGATCTACACATGATTGTAAATCAAGTGCGCTTATTAATAGCTCCTCTGTTATAATATCTGATTCCAAAGAGGTCACTATGATTCCCAACACTAAAAATGTCTCTCGCGAAAAAGTGTCTTTGATCTCCCGAGGAGCCTTCCTATATAAGTTCTTTATATTGTCGTTTATAAATTGACTATCTGATAGTCGCATCAAATGTTTATCTCTTTTTGATGAGACAAGATATTGTTTTAATTTATTTAGCTTGTCAACAAATTCTATTAGATTTCCTAACAATTTATACTTTAATATCATAAATAAAATTGTCTTTATGTTTTTATCGATGCCCATAGGGTCTAACATCATGTTTATACATTCTTCATAGAACTTTTCACTACAAAATCCAATCTTAGAATCAAAGGGGTCATTCATGTTTAAGGGTGTTTGGGCATATAAAACATTATGCTTGATGTTTTCTATATCATAAATGGTGGATGCATTATTGCTGCAGGCTCTATACTGATAAAAGAGCCCGCCGGCGTCAATGATGTTTTTTTTCATGTCTTCCATATTTGGCTCGCGTTTAATAATCATATTTTTCATTTTATAATGCACACCTATTCTTTTATGTTTTAGATTTAGTATACTACTAATCTAAACTTTTTTTCAATACTGATTATAAGCTATACTTACGGACAATTATGTTTAGTGTCTTGTTAAAAAAGAAAATCGGACACTGCTGTTATTAGTGATAAGTTCCAAATCCATTTCATTGAAAAAAGCACTTGCAACAGCAAGTGCTTTTTTCATGGTGGAGATGGCGGTAATCGAAACCGCGTCCGAAAAGGGCTCCCCACAGCTTTCTACGGGCGTAGCCTGTCTTTTAAGATTCCCTCGCCGGAGCGCCGTCAGGCAGGCTCACCGGTTCGGTAGTTCCGTTGTTCATGACGGGTTACGGAGCGCTCACCCGTGCACGTTCACTGCTAATCGACGCCTTGTACCGGGCCGCAGTACTCCCGGCAAAGACGGCTGCTATTTAAGCAGCTTGTAAAACTGTTTTGTTGTCGTTTATTATTTAAACGTATGGGTTTTATAGCGGTCCCACACCGCTGCCCGCTTACCGAAGTTCAACCTCCCCGTCGAAATCCTTTCATCCCCATATATCAAACGGCTTTTGCCGATTGAATCAGAAGTTTTTCATGCTGCGCTCGATATTGCGCGCGGCGTCTTTCTTCGCCGCCGTTTCGCGCTTGTCATAGAGCTTTTTACCCTTGCACAGCCCGACCTCAACCTTGGCGCGCCCTTTGACAAAATATACACTCAGCGGCACGAGGGTCAAGCCCTCCTGCTTCGTCTGACCGAGCAGGCGCATTATCTCACGCTTGTGCATCAGCAGGCGGCGCACCCTCAGCGGGTCGCGGTTGAAGATATTGCCGTGCTCATAGGGGCTGATATGCATTCCGTTGACGAACAATTCGCCGTCGACTATCGAGCACCATGAGTCCTTGAGATTGAGCTTGCCCTGGCGGATGGATTTGACCTCCGTGCCGCAAAGCTCGATTCCCGCTTCATATCTGTCGAGCACGAAATAGTCGTGAAAAGCCTTCTTGTTCTGGGCGGCGATCTTTTTCTGTTCTGTGCCCATGGCTTTCACTTCCTTTCCGCACGGGCAGTTTTCGGGAGAATATTATAACGCCCGGCAGAAATTTTGTCAAGGCAATCGACTCTCTTCGACTTATATCCTGCTCTTGAGCCTCACTGCGTCAACGAGCAGGGAGTATTTTTTATTTCTCAGCAGCGAAAATTTAAGATTCTCCGGCTTTGAAGAATATTTGTCCGCTCTGCGATCGGTGCACAGCTTATAGATGCCGAGAGATTCGCTCTTTTTTATCAGCTCAATGGTCTCTTTTTTAGATAGAGAGACGGCGTTGGGATAGAGAAAATTGCGGTAGATCATCCTCGCGAGAGAGCATATGAGCGCTTCGCACTCGCCGTCGAGGCAGCCGTCGGCTGATATCATTTGGCGAATCTCCTCTGTAGCGCGGGAGGACATGACGAGATTCTCAAACGAATATGTCCGCGTCAGAGAGGAAGCCGAGGTGCGGTAGTTGTAAAACGCCTCGGGCAGGTAACAAAAAGTGTTGAGCCGGCTCAGCATATGCGCCGAGACGAGCCTGTCCTCGCCGCGACTGTAGCCTTTGTAATAAGCCGTGTCTATATCATAGTCGAATTTATCGCGCCTTATGCACTTGCACCAAAGCGAGTTGAATTTCGAGCGCAGCAGCAGCTCCCAAAGATCTTTTTTGCTGTCTTTATTAAAAGAACGCTCGCCGTCGAATGTCTTTTCATGCATGATATTTTCGCCGTTTATTTTATTATAGTCAAAGAATATCATGTCCGGCGCGCACTGCTCGATTTTTTCGCTCAATCTCGAAAACAGCTCGGGCGAGACGGTGTCGTCCGAATCAAAGACGATGAAATAGTCCCCGCGCGCATTCTCAAACGCAGTCTTTCGCGCGAGCAATACACCCTGATTCTCCGTGTGAATGACACGCACACGGCTGTCTTTTTCTGCGTATTCGTCGCAGATGCAGCCGCTTTTGTCCGTCGAGCCGTCGTCAACTATGAGCAGTTCGAAATTTTTATAGCTCTGATTGAGGACGGAATCCAGACATTCGCGAAGATATTTTTCCGTGTTGTATACGCACACCGCGGCGGTAAAAAATACAGACATATTATCCTCCGTCAGATGTCCGCGCAGCAGCATTTCGAGCGGCGCTTCTGCTTGCTGTGCTCGTCGCGCAGGGTGCTGTCTATGGCTATTCTGCGTATGATATCCTTGACGGTTATGTCAAGCTCGCTGTTTTCTGAGTAGTCTGCCGCGAAGGCGAAGTCAACGCGGTTGTGATAGAGCAGGTCACTCACGCCCTCGAGCTGGCGCGGTTCGTTGTTGTGGACGGCTATAGAATATCCGCCGTATGCCTTGACCATCTTCATGCACGGGACATCGGAGAGCCCGTCGCCGATATAGAGCATATTTGAAAACGGCACGCGGCGCTTGTTATCGGGTGTAGAACGGTTGAGATCTTTATCGTTAGATACATCGAGCACGCCTTTGTTTATGCGATAGACGAACTGGGTCTTTGCAGTATAGTTGACGGCGGTCTTTGGCCAGACTGCCTCGCCGTTTTCGCCGTAAAGGAACTCACAGGCAAAAATCTCTTTGAAGCATTTGCCTATTTCGGATCCCTCGATTATCTCTTTAAGACCGGAGGAGAGGACATAGTGCTCGACGGTCACGCCGTTCTCGCTGCCGAAGCGGTTGAGGCGGTCGAACCAGCCGGGCAGACCTTTATACAGTTCTATCGCGCGTCCGCACTCCATGACGCTCTTGCGCGTCAGCGGAATCCCGCACTCCTGCGATTTTTTTATCATGATGTACATATATGACAGGATTTTGTCCATATGCTCTTCCTCGGCGTAGCTGTTGGCGAGCCCCCAGAAATCCGCGGGCTCCATGCCGACGCTCGGAATGAACTGATATTCCTGCATATCCTTTGTGCAAAGTGTGCGGTCGAAGTCATAGAGTATCGCCGCAACAGGTCTTTTTCCAGCCAATTAAGACACCTCCGCAGTTATACATATATATTGGGATTGTATTATACTATGAGTGTATCAAATTTTCGCGGAAAATGCAACATATATGTATCGCGGCGATAATATGCACATTATTTTGTGGTAATCTTTGTGCAATTTTTCAAGATGTTTTTGGTGACAAGAGCGCTTTAGTGGTATATAATAGATTTTGCCGGGACGGAAAGACCGATTTTCTCCGTCTCGATTTTTACGGCTTGAAAAGGGGTATCGGTATGCGCGTCAGAGGTCTGCAAAAACTTACATTGCTCGATTTTCCCGGCAAGATGGGATGCACTGTGTTCCTCGGCGGTTGCAACTTCCGCTGCCCGTTCTGCCAGAATTCGGAGCTGATTCTTCCCGGCGGGGACGAATATGAGATTCCGGAGGAAGAATTTTTTGCGTTTCTCAAAAAACGTCAGGGCATGCTCGACGGCGTGTGCATAACAGGCGGCGAGCCGCTTGTCAATAAAAACGTCGATGACTTCGCAAGGCGCATAAAAGACATGGGTTATCTCGTAAAGCTCGACACCAACGGCACTTTCCCGGACAAGATGCAGTCGCTTATAGACGCGGGGCTCGTTGACTATGTGGCGATGGATATCAAAAATTCGCCCGAAAAATATGCTGAGACGGTCGGACTCGAAAAGTTCGACATGGAGCCGATATATGAGAGCGTGCGCCTGCTCATGGGCGGAAAGACCGATTTTGAGTTCCGCACGACCGTTGTGCGCGAGCTGCACAGCGCGGAGGACTTCGAGAAAATAGGCGAGTGGCTCAAGGGCGACGAGAAATATTTTCTCCAGAACTTCACCGATTCCGAGTTCGTTTTGCAGAAGGGTCTCGGCTCGCACAGCCGCGAAACACTGCGCTCTTTCGCGGATATAGTCCGCAAAAATGTCCCGAATGTCGAGATAAGGGGAATATAACGGACACTGAAACTCGGAACATCTTGGGGTAGAAAAATAAATTCTACACAATATCTTGTATTTTGCTGTTGACATTTGCCACGGTTGCATCTATAATTGTAGGCAGACAGCGCGAATAAAGCGTATATTTGGAAAAAGAAAGAAAATGGAGGCATGATGATGTACAAGGTTATCAAAAGAGATGGCGCAGTCGCCGATTTTGATATAGCGAAGATATCTTCGGCTATATCAAAGGCTTTCGACGCGCTCAACAAGGAAACTCATCCGACGGTCATTGACCTGCTCGCACTCAAGGTCACTTCGGACTTTGAAGGCAAGATCAAGGACGGACTTATCGCCGTTGAGGACATTCAGGACAGCGTCGAGTCGGTGCTCAGCCAGGCGGGCTACGCCGATGTCGCAAAGGCCTATATTCTCTACAGAAAGCAGCGCGAAAAAGTCAGAAACATGAAGTCGACCATCCTCGACTACAAGGAGCTGGTTGACAGCTACGTCAAGGTTTCCGACTGGCGCGTTAAAGAGAATTCGACCGTCACATATTCCGTCGGCGGACTGATTCTCAGCAACTCCGGCGCGATCACCGCGAACTACTGGCTCTCCGAGGTCTATGACGAAGAGATAGCAAACGCCCACAGAAACGGCGACATCCACCTCCATGACCTCTCCATGCTCACCGGTTACTGCGCGGGCTGGTCTTTGAAGCAGCTCATTCAGGAAGGTCTCGGCGGCGTCCCCGGAAAGATAACCTCTTCTCCCGCAAGCCACCTTGCGACCCTCTGCAACCAGATGGTCAACTTCCTCGGCATCATGCAGAACGAGTGGGCGGGCGCTCAGGCGTTCTCCTCGTTCGATACCTATCTCGCTCCGTTTGTTAAGGTGGACAACCTCTCTTACCGCGAGGTCAAGAAGTGCATTGAGTCGTTCATCTTCGGCGTCAACACCCCCAGCCGCTGGGGCACTCAGGCTCCGTTTTCGAATATAACCCTTGACTGGACCGTTCCCAACGACCTTGCCGAGCTCAACGCCATTGTCGGCGGCAAGGAGATGCCCTTCAAGTACAAGGACTGCAAGAAAGAGATGGATATGGTCAACAAGGCGTTCATCGAGACCATGATCGAGGGCGACGCCAACGGACGCGGCTTCCAGTATCCCATCCCGACTTATTCCATAACCCGCGACTTTGACTGGTCGGATACTGAGAACAACAGACTTCTCTTCGAGATGACCGCAAAGTACGGCACACCTTATTTCTCTAACTACATCAACAGCGATATGGAGCCGAGCGATGTCCGCTCCATGTGCTGCAGACTGCGCCTCGACCTGCGCGAGCTTCGCAAGAAGTCCGGCGGCTTCTTCGGCAGCGGCGAGAGTACCGGTTCTATAGGCGTTGTTACGATAAATATGCCGAGAATCGCATATCTTGCAGAGGATGAGGCGGACTTCTACCGCAGACTCGACAAGCTTATGGATATCTCCGCCCGTTCGCTCAGCGTCAAGCGTACAGTTATCACAAAGCTTCTCAACGAGGGTCTCTATCCCTACACCAGACGCTACCTCGGTACTTTCGAGAACCACTTCTCGACCATCGGCCTTATCGGCATGAACGAGGTCGGTCTCAACGCCAAGTGGCTCAGAGCGGATATGACCCACGAGAAGACCCAGCAGTTCACCAAGGAAGTCCTCGACCATATGCGTGAGCGCCTCTCCGACTATCAGGAGAAGTACGGTGATCTCTACAACCTTGAGGCAACTCCCGCCGAGTCCACCACTTATCGTTTCGCAAAGCACGATGTCGCTCAGTTCCCGGATATCATCACCGCGGCGAAGGACGGCGGAACTCCCTATTACACCAACAGCTCGCATCTTCCTGTTTCGTTCTCAGAGGATATCTTTGAGGCGCTCGACATTCAGGATGATCTTCAGACGAGATACACCTCCGGCACAGTCTTCCACGCCTTCCTCGGCGAGAAGCTGCCCGACTGGACCTCGACTGCTTCTCTCGTGCGCAAGATAGCCGAGAACTACAAGCTGCCCTATTACACGATCTCCCCGACCTATTCCGTGTGCAAAGATCACGGTTACATCGCGGGCGAGCACTTTACCTGCCCCGAGTGCGGCGGCCAGACCGAGGTCTACAGCCGTATCACCGGCTACTATCGCCCCGTCCAGAACTGGAACGACGGCAAGGCGCAGGAGTTCAAGGACAGAACCGTCTATAACCTCGGCGCGTCTCATCTCAAGAATGAGCGCACCGTCAGCCACACCGTGGAGGACGGCAAGCACGAGGATGCTCCCAAGGCATCGAACGGCGCAAAGGTCATGCTCTTCACCACAAAGACCTGCCCCAACTGCAAGATAGCCTATACTCTGCTTGACAAGGCGAATATCGGCTACGAGAAGATCGACGCAGAGGCTCAGGAGGATCTGACGATGAAATACGGCATCAGACAGGCTCCGACTCTTATCGTCACCGACGGAGACGGATATGAGAGCTTCGTCAATCTTTCAAACATCAAAAAGTTCATTGAGCAGTGCTGATGCACTGATAAACGCCGGAAGATCGGGTGGAGCGCGGCTTCACCCGGTTTTCGGCGCATTAAAGAAAAATTTTGCCATATTCAGAGGGAAAAGAAATGCAGCAATTTGATATCGTTATCGTCGGCGCCGGCACAGCCGGACTCACGGCGGCAATCTATGCGCTCAGAGCGGGAAAAACCGTGCTCGTGACCGAGGGCGAGTCTTTCGGCGGTCAGATAACCTCTTCACCGAGAGTTGAAAACTATCCGGGAATATCGCAGATAAGCGGCAGCGAATTTGCGGATAACCTCGTTTCGCAGGCGATGGAGCTCGGCGCGGATGTTGAGCTTGAGCGGGTAATAAAAATAGTCGACGGAAAGATAAAAACCGTCATAACCGATTCAAACAGCTACCAGTGCAAGTGCGTTATAATCGCCACCGGAGCGCGCCACAGACCGCTCGGAGCGGACGGCGAGAACGACCTCGCGGGCAGGGGAGTGTCCTACTGCGCGGTGTGCGACGGAGCTTTTTATAAGGGCAAGAATGTCGCCGTTGTCGGCGGCGGAGACAGCGCTCTCCAGTCCGCGCTCTTCCTCGCGTCTTACTGCAAGAGCGTCACGCTTATACACAGACGCGATGAGTTCAGGGGCGAAAAGGCTCTTGTCAAGAAGCTCGGCGAGAAAGATAACATAAAGGTTCTCATGAACACGAAGGTAGTCAAACTCATCGGCAGCGACGAGCTCGACGGCATAAAGATAGCGACGGGCGACGAGGAACCCCGTTTCATTCCGATGGACGGCATTTTTATTGCGGTCGGTCAGATGCCGAACAACGAGAGCTTCAAGGATGTTGCAGACCTCGATGACTACGGCTATATCATCGCGGACGAGAGCTGCAGAACAAAGACCCCCGGCGTCTTCACCGCGGGCGACTGCCGCACAAAGGAAGTGCGCCAGCTGACCACCGCAGCGGCGGACGGCTCCGTAGCCGCACTCGCGGCCTGCAGCTATATAGACAATATGGAATAAGAAAAGTGCCCGGAACATAAACGGGTGCCGTAAAACAGTAACCGACCGCAGCATATCTGCTGCGGTCGGTTTTGTGATTGATGAATTGGGATTTGTCGCAGAATCTATTTAGGCTCCCCCTGTAGGGGAGCTGGCTCGGCGTAAACCGAGACTGAGGGGTTGTTTCGCTAACGCTCAAAGTAATAAGTAAAAGTGAATAGTGAAAAGGTGCTCGATATGGGCAGATACTATCCGCCCGCGAAATCTGCACGAAATTTTTTTGATGCGCAACTTGTAGGGTGCGGCGACTCGACGCACCGCTGCCGCGCAAGCGGCACGAAATTTTCGCAAAAGTTTATTTTACAGACCGTAGGGGCGAACTTTGTTCGCCTGCTTTTAAAATCTATAATAGTGACAAGTAACTAAATGATCACTTTACTTGCATTATCTCCCAAAAACACCGTGACGCTCACGCGTCAAAGGGTCGTCGAGGTCGCCGACCCCTACAACTCACCTCCTCCTGAAATTTCGCGCCGCAGTACCAAGCTCGCGGCTCTCAATCAGTTGCTCGGCACATTCGCCCGTAAACTCGCTTCGCTCAAACAATACGGGCTCGTGCGTCTTGCTTCGCAAGCCGTCCCCTCGCCCAACTCAGCTGGTTTCTACCACTGCGGCGCGACTATTGAAAGTTTGATTATAAAAATTAGCTGAGTTACATGCTTTTACTTTGCTATGGTTCAAGTGATTGACAAATCCCAATTGCCAATCACACACTATAACACAAAACAACGCTGCCCATGTATTTCAATGGACAGCGTTCTTTTATTTGAGAATTCTGCAAATCGGGAATCCGATTTGATATGGATTTTACACTCCCGAATAAGCGGAGAAGCCGCCGTCGACGGGGAGAATAACGCCGGTTATGAAACCGGACTGGCTCTCGTCGCAGAGGAACAGCAGAGCACCCGTCAGATCCTCGGGCACACCGAAGCGACGCAGGGGAGTGTGGGTGATTATCTTGTTCGAGCGCGCGGTGAGCGAGCCGTCCTCGTTGAAGAGCAGAGTCTTGTTCTGGTTCGTCGAGAAGAAGCCGGGAGCTATCGCGTTGACTCTGATGCCGACATCGGCAAAATGAACCGCCATGAACTGGGTGAAGTTCGAAACAGCCGCCTTCGCCGCAGAATATGCGGGGATTCTCGTGAGCGGTCTGTAGGCGTTCATGGAGGAGATGTTGAGAATCGTCGCGTTCTCCTTGCCTATCATGTCCTTTGCAAAGCACTGCGTGGTGAGCAGCGTGCCGAGGAAGTTAAGATTGAAAACAAACTCAATGCCCTTGGGGTCGAGGTCGAAGAAAGTCTTGACTCCCTCTGCCTTGTGGGCTATGTCCTCAAGCTCGAGTGTGTCTTTGGTCGTCGTGCCGAGCGGAGAGTTGCCGCCCGCGCCGTTGACGAGAATATCGCATGAACCGAGCGCGGCGTTTATCTTCTCGCGCGCCGCCTCAAGGCTCCCGCTCTCGAGCACGTTGCAGCCGACCGCAAGAGCCGTGCCGCCCGCCGCTTTAATCTCGTCCGCGACCTTCTGAGCCGCCTCTTCGCGCAGGTCGAGTATCGCGACCTTTACTCCCTGAGCCGCAAGATCCTTTGCAAATCCGCTGCAAAGAACTCCGCCGCCGCCGGTTATGACCGCAACGCGGCCGTTAAGATTTTCGTGTACCATGGTTATCTTCCTTCCCTTTCGGACTTTGAAACAGCTTCCCAGAGTCCGTTTATATATGCCGCTCCGAGCGCACGGTCGTACAGACCGTAGCCGGGACGGGCTTTTTCGCCCCACAGCATTCTGCCGTGATCTGGGCGGATATAGCCGTCAAATCCGCTTTCATAGAGAGCCTTGACTATCTCGTACATGTCGAGCGAGCCGTCCGAGGACAGGTGGGAGGTCTCGTTGAACCAGCCGTCGCGTCTGAGGACATTTCTCAGATGCGCGAAATATATCCTGTCGCCGAATTTCCTTATCATCGCAGGCAGGTCGTTGTCTTTAGACGCGCCGAGCGAGCCCGTGCAGAAGGTGATGCCGTTTATGTCGCTGTCAACGAGCGAGAGCAGACGCTCAAGGTCGGCGGCGTTCTTGATTATCCTCGGCAGACCGAAGATGTCCCATGGCGGATCGTCCGGATGAATAGCCATTTTGATTCCGCAGTCCTCGCAGACGGGAGCTATGCGGCGCAGGAAGTGGCGGAGATTCTCAACGAGATCGTCCTCGGTCACGCCCCTGTATTTCTGGAACAGCTCTTTTATCTCGCCCATGCGTTCGGTTTCCCAGCCGGGCATCGCGTAGCCGTTCGAGTTCTCGTCAATCTCGCGGAACATATCCTCGGGGCTCTTGCCCTCGATCTGCGCGCCGTTATATGACAGGCAGGTCGCGCCGTTGCCCATATCCATGGCGAGGTCGGTGCGCGTCCAGTCGAAAACGGGCATGAAGTTGTAGCATATCACCCTGACGCCCGCCTTGCCGAGATTGCGGATGGATTCGATATAGTTGTCGATATATTTGTCTGCGTTTTCGTTGCCGAGCTTGATATCCTCATGGACGTTGACGCTCTCGATGCACTCCATTGTAAGGCCTGCCGCCTCGATCTCGTGCTTCATGTCCATGACCATATCGAGCGGCCACACTTCGCCTGCGGGCAGGGTGTGCAGCGCGGGGACAATGCCCTTGACGCCGGGGATCTGCCTTATCTGTTCGAGCGATACCGTGTCCTTGGTGTCGCCGAACCAGCGAAAAGTCATCTGCATTTCAATCTTCCCTTTCTTTTTTATAACTCTATGCGTTCGCCTGTTTCAGCGCTCTTGTACACGGAGAGCAGGAGCTCGACCGCTTTGCCGCCCTCGTCTGAATCTATTGCAAACGGGCGGTTATTTCTGACCGCGTCGTAGAAATCGCGTATCAGTGCGCTGTGTCCGCTGCCCCAGCAGAGCTTGCCGTGGTTGTTGAACTTGTCCGCAGCGAGCACCGGGGTGAGCTTTCCGTCCCTGAGTTCAAACACGCTGTCGCCCTCGATGCGAACCGAACGGTCGGCGAAGTTTGCTTCGAGCATTATTGGCGAGGTGACGGCGTTTGCGGTCGTTGCGAAGAACACTCCGCGAAAGCCCTGCGAAAATTCGGCAAATACGCTCACCGTGTCCTCAACTTCTATTATGCCCTTGAGATGGTCGTTTGAAGCATGTGCGGTCACGGCTTTTACATTTCCGCCGAGCATATTCATCAGATCGAGCGTGTGCAGAGCCTGATTTATCAGCACTCCGCCGCCCTCGGTCGCTTTTTTGCCGCGCCAGTCGCCGCTCGCGTAATAGTCCGCGTCGCGCTTCCAGGTGACAAAAGCCCTCATGCCGATAAGCTCGCCGTATGTTTTTGAATCAATGATATTTTTGAGATACTGCACCGAGCGGTTATATCTGTTCTGAAAACAGACTCCGAATTGCCGCCCCGTCCTGCGCTGACATTCGCGCAGCTCATTGAGCTGGTTTTCCGTCATGGCGCACGGCTTCTCGCACAGCACATCGACTCCGCGCTCCATCGCGTAGACCGCCATCGGAACATGGAGATAGTGCGGGGTGCAGATATGTAAAACATCCGGTTTTTCGCCCGCGAGCATGTCTTCAAGGCTCGTATATGCCTTTGCACCGCACTGCTTTGCCGCCGCCTCGGCGCGCTCGGGGATGCAGTCCGCAACGCTGATTATCCGGGCGTACGGTATATCGCGGACGGCTCCGATGTGGGTGCGGCTTATTCCGCCGCAGCCCACGATAGATATCTTCATATTCTACCTCTGTTTTCTTTCGATTATGAGCCGTAGGTCGAGGACATATCCTCAACGACAACTTCCTTCACGGGCTCTTTCTTGCCGGAAGACGAGGCAATTTTCTTCTGGAGTTCGGCATAGAACAGGTCCTCGTCTATCGGGAGGGTAACTTTCTTGCCGAGCCATGAGGACAGGTGCGCCGCGTTCGAGATAGTCAGACCGTTGATGCCCTCTTCGCCGCGCGCGATGAGCGGAGTGCCGTGCAGGATATGCGCCGCAAATGCGTTTGTGACTGCGACATGCTGCTCGGTGTCCGTGTCAACATAGTCGATATCCTCCCAGTGACCGTTGGGCTTCGCGAAGCCCTCTTCAGCTGTTTTGCTGAACTCGGTCATGGACTGGTCGAGGACATAGGCTCTTATCCTGTCGTTCTCGCAGACTATCTTCGCGCGGTCGAGCGTTATTTCGAGTCTGTTCGTGCCGGGTGCGTCGCCGGTGGTCGTTATAAATACGCCCGTAGCGCCGTTGGGATATTCGGCGTATATAGTCACATCGTCTTCAACTTCAATGTTGTGCCACTTGCCGATGGAGCACTGCGCCTGAATGGATGCGGGCATGCCGGTTATCCACTGCCACAGGTCGAGCTGATGCGGGCACTGGTTGAGCAGGACGCCGCCGCCCTCGCCGCTCCAGGTTGCGCGCCATCCGCCGGAATTATAATATGCCTGCGTGCGGTACCAGTCGGTGATGAGCCAGTTGAAGCGGTGCAGCTCGCCGTATTCGCCGCTCTGCACGACTTCGCGCAGCTTGATATACATGGGATTTGTCCTCTGATTGAACATCAGCGCGAACACTTTGTCGCTCTTCGAGGCGACTTCGTTCATCTCGCGAACCTGCTTTGTATAGACGCCTGCGGGCTTTTCGCTGAGCACATGGACGCCGTGAGTCAGACCGTATTCGACTATCGGCGGGTGAGAATAGTGCGGCGTTGCGACTATAACAGCGTCGACCTCGCCCGAGTCAATGAGAGCCTCGGCGGAGTCAAAGCATTTTATCTCGCAGCTTCTGTCATGGCATTTCTTCTCGGCGCGCTCAAGCTTTGCGGGGTCGATATCGGCTATCGCCGTGAGAACCATCTCGGGGATGAGTCCGTCGAGATAATAGCCGAGGTGAGCGGAACCCATGTTGCCAACGCCGATTATGCCGTAGCGCAGGGTCTTGACTCTTGCGACAACTTCCTTTATTCCGCCGACCGCAGCGGCAAAGGACGCGTTGTTGTCGGGATAGGTGAATTTATCCATTTTCAGCGAGAGGCTGTCGTCGCGCTCAATGGTCTTGAGTGCATCAAACACCTTGAGGTGCGGCTCGACGGAGAGGAATCTCTCGCCCTCTTTTTTGTTGAAGCGGCGGATGAGCTCATCAAAATGAGCATCGCCATGACCTGCGGGGACAACTGTCTCCTCGGCGCCTATCGCGTCTTTTACATGCATATAGGTGATGTAGGGCTCGAGCAGCTCATATGCGGGGAGAATTTCAACGCCGTTGAGAATATAGTTCGCGGGGTCGAAAATTCCGCCGATGACATCGCCGAGCTCCTTGTGGAGATCGAGGCATCTCTCGGGGATATCGCCGTAAATACCGCGCTCGTTCTCGTGACAGCAGAGGACTCCGCGCTCCTTTGAATATTCAGCCATGGCTCTGACTCTGCGCATGACCTCCGGGCGGTACTCTTCGTAGCTCTCGCCCTTTGTGAAATAGAAGCTGAACAGGCGGATATACTTCGCTTCGAGTATCTTCGCCACTTCAACTGTGTTCTTGAAGCCCTCGAAATGGGGCTCAAAATCGTCGGTTATCTCGATCTTTCCATAGTAAGAGCCTATGGAAGAGACCTTCATGCCGTTTGCGTCAAGCTTTTCCTTGAGTGCCTTTGCCTCGTCAACGGTGAACTCGGAGATGTTCTTGCCGTCGACGCCGCGCAGTTCCATGTGCGTCACGCCGTTTGCCTTGCAGGCGGCTATCTGACCGTCGATGCTGTCGGCGGCTTCGTCGGAAAAGGCGGAGTAGAGAAATCTTGCCATCTTTGCACGACCTTTCTTGTTGTGCCGTATAAAAAGCAGCACTTGATTTACAGTCTTATTTTATACATTATTTACTCCTATTTCAAGCCCGAAGAAGTAGGATTTACAAATATTTAACCGTTAAATAAAGAACAAACAGCCGACAGCGAAACATATGGCCGTCGGCTGTTGCAATTTTCTCTTATGAGCGTTTGCGCCGCCTCGAAATAACTCCCGCGGGCAGGGCAAACAGGAGCGGGATAACCGCCGCAAAGGATGCCGAGCCGGTCTGCGGAGTCATGGGCTCTTTCGAGCTGCCCGAACCGCCGTTCGATGCAGCGGGTCTTGCCTGAGTGCCTATGGGAGTGAGCGTCTTTGCGTTTACGTCATTTTGTAAAAACTGCGGATATTTTTCATTCGACCAGACATCTGTTACAGAGTCCGAATAGAAGAACAGGTTGTACATCTCCTTGTGCCCATCGTGAATCTTGCAGTGGAGCATATCCTTTATGAACCAGGTGTTCTCGGGCAGGAGGCAGGTCGATGCGTCTATCACGCCGTCCTTCGAGAGGTGGTCGTGAACGCCTGCTTCGTTCTTCTGAACATAGCCGTCTGGGAGAGTTGAATTGAGATCGGCAACGGTCGCGCCGACGGAGGCGTATTTCGTGTCAACCGTCGCGTCGCTGTTTGACATATAGGACTCGACGAGCGGCGTGCGCTGCTTGTTGTAGCCCGCGACTATCATTATTTTTACGCCGTCTTTCTTCGCCTTGTTCAGTATCTCTCCGGCTTTGCACTGGACGTTGTAGTGATATTCGTCGAGGCGGGAGATTAAACGCTTCGAGGTGTTTTCATCGAACGCCATCTTTTTCGCCTGCTCGTATTCGTCGTCCGTCACGAAGCTCCATATTCCGGGCATCGAGCCGAACACGGGGTACATGAGCTCTTCAAACACCCTGTCCGTCAGATTTTCGAGCAGCTTATCCGCGACGCCGACGAGGGCTTTGAAAACACCCGCGTAATTTAACATATCAAGCACTATGCAGAGCAGATCGGACTGCCACTGCTCGTCTGTCGGCAGCTGCGAGGCGTAGCGCACGAGGGCGTCCGGGTCGATAGTGATTTTCTTTGTGAAGAGGTCGCCCGCCACCTGCGTGCCGAGTATGGGGCAGCACTGGAATATGCAGGCGTCTATGCCGTCGGTGCCGTATTTGTAGAAATACGCCATGGTCATAACGCCGCCCATGGATGAGGCGCGAAGAAGCACGGTGTCATGTCCGGTGAGTTTCCTTACGCAGGCGATGTACTCGTGCAGCTTATCTGCAACGGTCAGCGGATCTTCGCGGAAATCGTAGGCAAAATAGTAGCTCTTGTCAACGCCGTGGTCGGGGTCGCCGGGCAGTTCGGCGTCAGAAGTCACGCGGTCTGTCGAGTCACCGTTTTCGTCCATCTGCAAGTCGCCGAAGACGCCGCGGACTCCGTCGATGAGCGCGTCGCCGAATGCGTCATAGTTCTTGTCTATGGCGAGACGCGCTATTGCCGGGGCGAGACGTGCGGCAAGGCGCAGATAAGCGGCGGTGTCGGGTCTGAACAGCAGTCGCTCGTTTTCTGTGCCCCTGTCAAGATACAGCTTCGCGCTGCCGAGAGCCGCAACATAGATAACGGGCGGCGTGCCGCAGGAGCATTTTTCGCTCTTTGCGAAAACGGGCAGGCTCGCGCAGAGCAGCAGTATCGCCGCAAGAATGATGCTGAAGATTCGCCGGATGTTTTTGCGCATGGGGTTTCCCTCCGTTGTATTTTATTTTTATCGGAGACTCTTTACAAGCTCTCCGAAAGCTTTCGTTATTGTTGATCCCGCGCGTTTTCCCGCCGAGACAGCCTCTTCGTAGTGGTCTTTTGCTATGACGCTGCCGTAGTCGTTGTCGGGCAGGATATATCCCATCGCGTCGTTGCACAGACCTATAACGCTGAGCTCTCTGCCCTCGGGAATCATATCGCGCATGGGCGGATATTCCCACGCGGTGCGGTTGAAGCTCTCGTCCGCGCCGTATGCGCCGCCGAGCAGAATCTCGGGCGCAAGCTCGCCGGGTATGAGCGCGAGGGACAGCTCCTTGCCAATTTCTGCATAGCCGATTTCGCTGACGAAGCAGTAGCCGGATTTTTCGCTCGGGTCGTGCAGAACGGTGTTGTCAACGAGTCCTGTTTTTGCGGCGGCGATGAGTATCGGATTGTCCGCCGGGATGAATATTTCGCGGTTTTTAATATTTATAAAAGTCGCGACGCGCCTCTCGTCCTCTTCGGGGATAGAGTTTAGGAAGCGTCCGAGCGTCTTGCCGTATTCCTGCCAGCCCTCCGAGCCGTCATGCTCGGTTATGCAGTCGCGCTGTTGGGCTATCGCAAGCTCCGCGCCCTGGAAGAATATAAAGTTCTTGCCCGCTTTGTTTATCTCCTGCTCCATCGATGCGATGTAGTCGGAGCTGAGCAGGGTGTTCTTCGCGCCGAGCGCGGTCGGGTGAGCCGCCATGAATGCAGCTACAGTCTCTTCCGAGCCGTTGTCGGGAATGAAGCGCAGGCGGACTATGTCTTTGTCCCAAACATAGGGCGGGCGCTTGTCGCGCGCGAAGTCGATAGCGTCGGTGCGCACATAGGTGAGCTTTCCGCGCTGCATGGAATCAAACGCCTCTTTTATCGCGTCTGCGGTCTTTTCGAACAGATTCTCCATGAACTCGGGGTCACGCCCTGAGATAATATCGTCATACCGTCCGTCCTTGATAGCCTTGACATTGTTCTTGAGCATCTTCGGCAGATCGCCCCAGAGACCCTGTGTATCAATCGCGCTGTGGCAGTGGATGGAGGAAATATTGATGGAAACTATATTATTTTCTTTTGCAAAGTCCGCCAGTCTCTCGCGTATGCGGCGTATGTCCGTGCCGGATATTCCGACGCAGTCAATGACGGCAAAAACTACGCTCCCGCGCCCGCTCGAGTCGTCGAGGCAGATAACGCGCACCGCCTGGTCGTCGATAACCCCGCTCATTATATTAGGCGGATAAGAGAGATAGCCCGCTATGTAGTACTCCTTCTGATTGTAGTCGTCGGGGACGAGACTGCGGCGGGCGTAGCCGAGACGCCATCTTGAACCGCGCTTGCCCGATGATGCAAATTCGCTGTGACCGGGATAGAAATCACGGCTCTGATAGTTCGAGACATCGCCGAAATTCGGCTCGGGGAGCTTGTCGGCAATTTTGCCGACGGCGGCGAGGATACCTTTTCCGACAGCGTCGTCAAAGTCGCGGCGGAAAGCCTTGTCGGTCTTTAATTTTCTGCTGACCGCCGCGCCTGCGCCCGCTGTTGCGGCGAGGACGGCAAAGGGTATGAGACTGCATTTTTTCATGCTTTTTCCTGCCTCCGAAATGTGAAATAAGTTACAGTATAATATTACCATTTCAGCAAGATTTGTCAACCGTGATAAAGCGGGAGAAATGAGCATATATATCAACTATCTTTATAAGCGCGAAGGGGCGGAGAAAAGTGTTTGTGTTTTCAATCAAATCCTCAAAGCTGAAAATTGCCTTGACTGCGTTCGCGGCGGTGCTCGCCGTGGCGGCGGTGGTGCTGCTGATAAACCGCGGCAAGCCCGCGGTCAGCGACAACGCGATAAGCCTCAAGGCGTCGAACGCCTCGGAACGCGCGGCGTTTCTGTCTCAGTTCGGCTGGGATATCGAGGAGGACCCGGTCGAGGTCGCAGAAGTTATAATCCCCGCCGAATTCGACAGGGGATATGAAAAATACAATGAGATTCAGAAAGCGCAGAACCTCGACCTGACCCCGTATGCGGGCAAGCGCGCAAAGCGCTGGACATATAACATAAAAAATTATCCCGGCTATGAGGGCGACAGCGGAACGGTGCAGGCGAATATTCTCGTCTACGAGGGTGCGGTGATAGGCGGCGACATCTGCTCGACCGAGCTCGACGGATTCATGCAGGGCTTCGACTTCCCGACTAAAACCACCGCGCAGAGCTGAGACGCGGCGGGATGAAAACAACCGGACGGATATCCGCCCGGTTGAAGTTTTTATTGAATTTCCTGTTCGAGGGTCTTGAATATGTCGTCGTCAAAGAACTCGGTTATTGTCATATCAAGCCCGTCGCAGAGCTTTTTGAGAGTTATAACCGACAGATCACGGCGGCTCGGGTCGAGCATACTGTAAACTGTTGACGGCGTAACGCCGGAGCGTGTTGCGAGCTCGTTATATTTTATACCGCGCTCAAGGCAGATGTTCTTTATCCGCTTAACGATAGCTTCTTTTATTTGCATATCCTCACCTCGTGCAAATTTTATAAAAATATTCGCACGATAGTATACGCACTTGCGTAATAGAAACGCATTTGATATAATTTATACGCAAGTGCGTATAAAAGGGTGAGAAAGCCGATGAAAATAGCTGTTGTGGGTTCGAGAAGTCTTAATGTGAGTTGCTTGGAAGATTTTATTCCGAGTGATGTTGATGAAATTGTTTCCGGAGGAGCAGCCGGAGTGGATACTTGCGCAAGGGAGTACGCACGAAGAAACGGTAAAAAATTAACTGAATTTTTTCCGGACTATAAAAGGTATGGTAAATTAGCGCCGCTATATCGAAACATTCAAATAATAGAATATGCTGATGAAGTTATCGCCTTTTGGGACGGAAAGTCAACGGGAACAAAATATGTTATAGATAATTGCATGAAAACAGGAAGAAAAATAAGAGTGTTTCGAAGCAAATAAAAAATCGCCTCTCAAGAGAGACAATTTTTTTCACATCTTTATGCTCTTGTAAAAATCCAGTGTTCTCAACTTGTGCCCGAGCTGGAGGAGCAGGTATTGCTCGGTTATGTCGCCGAGGATTTTCAGCGAGCTGTCCGGCATACGAAACGCAAAAAGCGCGCGGTCATCGCAGGTGCAGATATGGCGCATCGCATTTATCACACCGGGCGTCACGGGTATTCCCTCGCCGTCGGGTGCGCAATTACGGCAGAAAAATCCTGCATGGCGCAGGCTGAAAACAGGCTCGTCGGGCAGCTCGTTCCCGCAGGATTGGCATCCGGCGAGGTCGGGCATATAGCCCGCGAGCGCGAGCATGCGAAGCTCACCGACGGGTTTTAAGAAATCTACGCTCCGCTTGTCCTCGGACAGCAGGTGCAGTAAATTCAGCGTCAGGCTCAAGAATTCGTGAGCCTCGGTGTTCTCGGGCGAAAACTCGCCCGCAAGCTCGCAGAAATAGTTCGCGAGCGATAATTTTTCAATGTCCTCGCGCAGCCCGAAAAACACGTCTATCGCCTTTGCGTCGTCAACTATGTAGCTCTCACGCCCGCGGTAGAGGGTCAGACGGGAGTATGTCATCGGCGAAACGGCGGCGCTCGCGGTTCGGCTCTTCACTTTCTTCGTGCCGTTTGCAAAGGCGGAGATGAGTCCGAGGTCGCCTGTCAGAATTTTGATGACTGTATCGTTTTCATTGATATCGCGGGACTTGATTATCAGCCCCTCTGTCTGCGTCTGCACTCGCCGTTTCACCTCCCGCGCGGATATTCGTCTTTGCATAGCGGAGATAGTCCTCGACCCTGCCGCTCATTTCAAAGGCGTTCCATGCATTCTGAACCGTGTTTTTGTCCGTATTTTTCATCTATGATAAACGCGCGATGTGCGCTCCTCCGTGCAGTGTAAAAATATTTTTTTCACTGCGCGGCGCATTTATGATAGGAAAAATTTTATTCGTTGTCGAGCCCGAAATTGTGTATAAGTCCCTCTCTGTTGCGCCAGCCCTCTTTGACCTTCACCCAGCAGTGGAGATTGATTTTGCACATGAAGAAGCGCTCCATATCCTCGCGCGCCTTTGTCGAGACTTTTTTGAGCATCTCGCCCTTTTTACCGATTATTATGCCTTTGTGGCTCTCGCGCTCGCAGTAGATTGTGGCGTCGATATCGGTTATATTCGAGTCCTCGCGCTCATGCATTCTTTCTATGCATACAGCAACGCCGTGCGGCACTTCGTCGTCGAGAAGATTCAAAAGCTTCTCTCTGATTATCTCGGCGGCGAGCACGCGCTCGGGTTGGTCTGTCAGAGTGTCGTCGGGGAAGAAATGCGGCGAAGACTGAGCCTGCTTGAACAGCTCGTCTTTTAGATCGCCGAATCCGTCGCCCTTGAGCGCGGAGCAGGGGACTATCGCCTCGAAATCATAGAGCGCGGAGAACTGCGCCATGCGCTCGATAAGCAATTCTTTCTGCTTGACGGAATCTATTTTATTTATGGCGAGAATGACGGGCATTTTCTCGTCCTTGAACTTCTTGAGAAGGTCTTTTTCCGCGTCGCGCAGCTCGCCCGAGGGCTCAACAACAAAGAGACATGCGTCAACGCCCGAGATACTGTCGCTGACCGCCTTTATCATCTTCTCGCCGAGCTTTGTGCGCGGGCGGTGGAAGCCGGGGGTGTCGGTGAAAACGAGCTGAACCTCGTCCTCGGTCAGCACGCCCATTATTTTCGTGCGCGTGGTCTGCGGCTTTGGCGACACGACGGCGACTTTTTGGCCGAGCAGACGGTTGAGTATCGACGACTTGCCTACATTCGGGCAGCCGACTATTGCGATGAAAGCGGTTCTTGTCTGAGTCATAACTTCTCCTCATATAGATGACCGCTGATATGACAGTCAGCGGTCATTGATTTTTTATATATTATTTGTCTTTTTTCTTGAAATTGAAGCCCGTGAATATGAAAGTGAAGCTCAGCACAAGGCTGGCAATCAAAACGGCTATCATATACGGCTTCTCTGCGTAGTAGGCGAACATTGCCCTGAACGCATCGGGCTGAGCGAGAATCGCAATGCCGGTACAAACGGCGAATATCGCGCCGACGAGCACGGCTCCCGCCGCGGTATCTTTCGATATTTTAGCAAGGCGGTTGTATTTCTCGCTGAACTTCTCCTCCGCCATGTCAACGACCGCTTCTATAGCGGTGTTGAACAGCTCGCCCATGACAACTATCGCGTTTGCGATAAAAATTATCGCAAACTGGGTGCGCGAGACCTCGAAGAAGTCATAGATCAGGAGATATGAATACATATATATCATGCACACGAGGTGCACGCGCATATTTCTCTCCTGCCTGATGCAGGTGACGATGCCCGACCACGCATAGACAAAGCTCTTGAGCAGACCTTTCATTTATTCGTCACCCATATAGTAGCTTCCGCTTCTGGGCAGACCGAGCTGAGTCAAGACGGTCTCCTCCTTTTCGCGCATGCGCACGCTCTCGATTCCGCCTTTTTCGTGGTCATAGCCGAGCAGGTGGAGCATCGAATGTACGGTAAGGAATGCTATCTCGCGCTGAAGCGTGTGGCCGAAACGCTCGGCCTGGCTGACTGCGTGGGGGATAGAAATGACTATGTCGCCGAGCATCTTTGCGCCCGTGTCAAGATTTGTGTCATACACTCCGTTTTCACCAAGGGGGAACGAGAGCACGTCGGTGCTCCTGTCCACGTTGCGGTATTCGCGGTTGAGTCTGTGTATCTCTTCGTCGTCCACAAAGCGGACGCTTATCTCGGCAGGATCATTGAATTCCTCGAGTGTCAGAACCGCGGTGCATGCGCGGCGCACGAGCATTCTTACTCCTGTCGGTATTTTGACCTCATGCTGGTCGTTTGTGATAATTACCTTAACTTTGCCTCTCATTTTCTTTTTTTCACATCCTCGTGTTTTTCGTAGGCTTTGATTATATCCTGAACGAGCTTGTGTCTGACCACATCGCGCTCGTTGAACCTGACAATTTGAATATCGTCGACATCTTTGAGAATCTTCACCGCGTCGACGAGACCGCTTCGCCTGCCGTCAGGCAGGTCGATCTGGGTGATATCGCCCGTGACGACCATCTTCGAGTTGAAGCCGAGACGGGTCAGGAACATCTTCATCTGCTCGACCGAGGTGTTCTGCGCCTCGTCGAGGATAATGAAGCTGTCGTCAAGCGTGCGTCCGCGCATATATGCAAGGGGCGCGACTTCTATATTTCCGCGCTCGAGCTGCTTTTGGAAGCTCTCCGCGCCGAGCATATCGAACAGCGCGTCGTAGAGCGGGCGCAGATAGGGGTCGACCTTCTGCTGAAGATCTCCGGGTAGGAATCCGAGCTTCTCGCCCGCTTCAACTGCTGGGCGGGTGAGGATTATGCGGTTGACTTCCTTTGCACGAAAAGCCGTCACCGCCATGGCGACCGCAAGATAAGTTTTGCCGGTGCCGGCGGGTCCGACGCCGAGAGTGACCGTGCTTTTGCGGATGGCTTCGATATATTTCTTCTGACCGAGCGTTTTCGGCTTGACCGGTCTGCCCTTTGAAGTGATGCAGATGCAGTCCGCAGTCATCTGCGGGAGCTGATCCTCGTTGCCCTCGTTGACGAGCGAGATGACATAGCGGACATTCTGGTCGCTGAGCGCCTCGCCGCGGTTGATGAGCATCAGAAGTCCGTTTATCGCGCGCACGCCCTTTGAGACGTTCTCCGCCTCGCCCGTGACTTTTATCTCCGAGCCGCGGCTGACGACGCCGACATCGAACTCTTTTTCTATCATTTTAATATTTTCGTCGAAACTGCCGAACAGGCTGACCGCCTGCTCCATCCTGTCGACGCTGATTGACTGTTCAAACATAGATTATCTCCGAATTTTGCTTTATATTAGCGTTACGGCAAAATAAATTTTCGTCATAACTGATAATATTATCGAAATATTTTGTTAGATTATACCATATTTTCTTAGTTCTGTCACCATAAAAAGGACGAAATTTTATTAAGTTTTAATAAAATTTTTGTATTTTTTTGTACATCAAGCTTAAAAAGCAATTTTTGTATCGATAAAGAAATATTTCTATATTTTTTTGCCGTCGAAAATGACGATTTTAAGTCCTTGAAGTTTGAAGAAAAACAATGTAAAATATATATGTTATAGGTATATGGAAGTCTTGACTGCGGAGGGAGACCGATGAAAAAAAGCTCGAAAAAGCTGATTGTCGCGCTCTTGTGCGCGGCGGCTGCCGTTTTGATCGGTCTCGTGGTATACGACGGCATAAAGCAGAGCCGAGAGTTCTCGTCTTCGTCTGCGATGATGAACACCGCCGTCAGCGCGGACATCGAGGGAAAAGACGCGAAAAAGGTCGGCAAGGCGGTTTTTGACTGCATATCGGAGCTCGAAAACAAGCTCCTCTCGCGCCATATCGAAACATCCGCCGTCAACGAGATAAACGACGCGGCGGGACAGAGCGTTAAGATAACTCTCTTTTCGTCTTCTGCGAACGGGAAGATGAACGACCCCGAAAAGAAGATGGAGGATATACTCTCGAAGTGCGAAGAGCTGAGAAAGTCGAGCGGCGGCGCGTTCGACCCTCTGCTCGGCAGACTCAGCGACCTTTGGGGATTCGGCACGGGCAATGAGAGAGTGCCCGACAAGGATGAAATAAACTCGGCGCTCAACGGCACCGGTTCCGCCATAGAGATAAACGAGAACGGTATAAAAATACCGTCGGGTACGGTGCTCGACCTCGGCTCGGTCGGCAAGGGCATCGCCTGCGACGAGGTGCGCGGAGTGCTCGAAAATTCAAAAATAAAGCGCGCGGTCGTCTCCGTCGGCGGGAGCATACTTCTCTACGGCGAGGGAGAAAAATTCACCGTCGGTATAAGAGATCCTTTTTCGGAGAGCTCGACTGAGAGCTTTGCGGTTTTGACTCTGCCCGCGACCTGTGTTTCTACTTCCGGAAGCTACGAGCGGTATTTTGACCGCGACGGCGTGCGATATCATCATATACTCGACCCGAAAACGGGTTATCCCGCAGAGAGCGGACTTGTCAGCGTGACGGTCGTTTGCAGCGACGGCTTTATGTCCGACGCGCTTTCGACTGCTTGCTTCGTGCTCGGCTACGAGAAATCGCTGCCGCTGCTTGAAAAATACGGCGCGCAGGCTGTGTTCGTGTTCAATGACAGGAGCGTCAGGGTCACTGGCTCTCTCGCGGACAGCTTCAAACTTGAAAAGGACGGCTTCAAACTTTTATAACGGGGGAGACAGATGCAGCGCAGATTCATAAAAAAAGCCGATATCGCATTGATAGCGGTTATACTCTGCGTCGGCGCGGCTCTTCTGATATGGCGATTTTTGCCGTCGAACGGAAAAACCGAGGCGGTCATCTATGCGGGCGGCGAAGTATATCGCCGCGTAACGCTCGACAAGAGCGCTGATATGACAATAACACCCGACACCGACCCCAAGGTCGTGATAAAAATAAAGGACGGCGCTGTCTGGTTCGAAGACGCGGACTGCCGCGACAAATTGTGCGTAAAATCGGGCAAACTCACCCGCCCGGGCGACACCGCTGCGTGCCTGCCCGCAGGAGTTGTGATAAGGCTCGAGGGCTCGGAGAAGCGGCACGACGCCCTGACCGGGAGGATATGCCCATGAAAGCGAGAAAGACCGCTCTTTTAGGTATCCTTTGCGCCCAGGCAATCGCGCTCTCGTTTCTTGAAAATCTGATTCCCTCTCTGCCGTTTCTGCCGCCGGGAGCTAAGCCGGGATTTTCAAATATAGTGACGATGTTCACTGTTCTCACTCTCGGACTGCCGCAGGCGATGTGCATAACCGTGTTCAAGGCGCTCTTTGCGCTGATGACACGCGGCGCGACGGCGTTTTTTATGAGCCTCGCGGGAGGAGTGCTCAGCACCCTCGCGATGTGGGCGGCAACAAAAATAAAATCCGATCCCTTCGGTCTGCTCGGCGCGTCGATAATCGCCGCCGTATGCCATAACGCAGGTCAGCTCGCCGCCGCGGCGGTGCTCACGGGGACGGGAGCCGTGCTCGGCTATGCGCCGGCACTGCTGATATTTTCGCTTATAACCGGAGCTGTTACTGGAACGGTGCTGCGCATAGTCATGCCGGCGCTCGAAAAACAGACGCGGTTTATAATAAAGAAGTAATAATTAATCATAAGGAGTTGAAGAAATGAGCTCGGTTAAACTCGACGGTGTTCTCAAAGCTGTCAAGCAGGTACGCGGCGGCGTGCATGTCAACCACAACAAGAACACCGCAGACTGTGAAGTCGTAAGAATTCCAGTCCCCGAAAAAGTGCTCCTGCCCATGCAGCAGCATATCGGTGTACCGTGCACACCCACTGTAAAAGCGGGCGACAAAGTTTCGGTCGGACAGATAGTGGGCGACAGCGACAAATTCCTCAGCGCGCCGATCCACGCATCTATATCCGGTACCGTCAGCGCAGTCAAGCAGGCGACGCTTGCAAACGGCGTTATCACTCAGGCGGTGGAGATAGAGTCCGACGGCGAGATGCGCCTTTTCGACGGTCTTGAGCCGCCGAAGGTGACGGGCAAGGAGAGCTTCCTTCGCGCCGTCAGGGATTCCGGCCTTGTCGGACTCGGCGGAGCGGGCTTCCCCACGCATGTCAAGCTGCGTATCCCGCCCGACAAGAATGTTGACACACTCATAGTCAACGCCGCGGAGTGCGAACCCTACATAACCGTTGACTACCGCGAGTGCCTTGAAAATTCGTGGGACATCCTCTCGAGCATCTATACTTTGAAAGAGATACTCGGCTTCAAGCGCGTCGTTATCGCCGCAGAGGACAACAAGCCCGAAGCTTTCAAAGTGCTCAAGGCTATAGCGGACAGAGACGTTGCGGAGGATAACGTGGTGCGCCTCATGACGCTCAAGTCGAAGTATCCCCAGGGCGCAGAGAAGATGATGGTGCTCTCCGCCACGGGCAGAAAGGTTCCGCCCGGAAAGCTGCCCGCCGATGTCGGCTGCGTTGTTATGAACGTTGCCTCCGTCGCATTTATAGCAAGATATCTCAAGAGCGGCAAGCCGCTCGTCAGCCGCTCGCTGACCGTTGACGGCTCCGCGATAGCCGACCCGAAGAACGTCCGCGTGCCAATCGGCATGAACGTCGGTGAAATAATCGACTTCTGCGGCGGCTTCAAAGCCGAACCCGGCAAGATAATAACCGGCGGCCCGATGATGGGACTTGCCGTTGTCAACACGGATATTCCCGTTCTCAAGCAGAACAACGCCATTCTCGCCTTTGCCGACGATGCGTCGAAGGTCAAGAAAGAGCGCGACTGCATCCGCTGCGGCAGATGTGCGGCGGCATGTCCGCTGAGCCTTATGCCCACGCTTGTTGAACGCTATATAAAGGCGAAGGATATAGACAGGCTTGAAAAATCCGGCGCCATGGTCTGCATGGAGTGCGGCTCATGCGCTTATTCATGTCCTGCGGCAAAGCCGCTCGTCCAGTATATGCGCCTTGCAAAACAGATGCTGAGAGAGGAGAAGAGCAAAAATGCCTGAAATGCCTGAAAAGAAACTAACAGTCAGCGCATCTCCCCATGTGCGCTCGGCTCAGACGGTCAGCGGAATAATGCTCAATGTTATTATCGCGCTGATTCCCGCACTTGCGGCGTCCGTCTGGCTCTTCGGTCCGCGCGTCCTGCTCATCTGCCTCGTAACGATAGGCACGTGCATGCTCTCCGAGTATCTGTCGCGCAAAATCATGAAGCGCAGCAACACGCTCGGTGATCTGAGCGCGGTCGTCACCGGACTTCTGCTCGCCTTTAACCTGCCCGTGTCGATTCCGTTGTGGCAGGCGGCGATAGGTTCTGTTATCGCGATAGTTGTTGTAAAACAGCTCTTCGGCGGAATCGGCCAGAACTTCGTCAACCCCGCGATAACCGGAAGAATCATTCTCATGGTCTCGTTCCCGACCGCTATGACCACATGGATAAAGCCCCTCTCATGGCTCGACAAGGGCGCTGAAGCGGTCACCACCGCAACGCCCCTTACCATGATGACAAAGGGCGGCGAGCTCTCCGACGGACTGCCGAGCCTTGTTGATATGCTCATCGGCATCCGCGGCGGCAGCCTCGGCGAGACCTGCGCAGTGGCGCTGATAATCGGCGGAGTTTATCTGATGATAAGAAAGATAATCTCTCCCGCAATTCCGCTGTCGTTTATCGGCACTGTAGCCGTTATAATGCTCATAGCCGGCAAGGGCAGCTTCACTTTTGTCGCCTATCAGCTGCTCAGCGGCGGACTTATGCTCGGCGCGTTCTTCATGGCTACCGACTACACCACCTCGCCCATCAATCTCAAGGGCAGAATAATCTTCGGCATCGGCTGCGGTCTGCTGACCTCGTTCATCAGACTCTTCGGCTCGCTGCCCGAGGGCGTCTCGTTCTCAATAATCCTTATGAACATACTCGTTCCCCATATAGAGCATCTGACCACCCCGAAGCCTTTCGGCACGGTCAAGGAAAAAAAGAAGAAAGGGGCTGAGAAGGCATGAAGAATTTCAAGGAATTTGCCATCCCGACTGTAGCGCTCTTTCTGATATGCCTCGTCGCCACGACTCTTCTCGCCGTTACAAATAAAGTCACGGCTCCGAAGATAGCGGAGCTCTCGGCGCAGACCGAGGTCGAAACAAGGCAGAAAGTCCTGCCCGCCGCGACTCAGTTCGGCGAAACGCAGGAGATGAAGGGCGGCAGCGGAACCTATGCCGTCGGCAAGGATGCAAGCGGCAACGAAGTCGGCTATGTCTTTGTCACCGTTTCCAAGGGCTACGGTGGAGATGTGAAGATAATGACCGGCATAGACAAAAACGGCGCAGTCACCGGCATTTCGCCGCTCGAACTCAACGAGACCGCCGGTCTCGGCATGAAAGCCCAGAATGCCAGCTTCCTCGACCAGTTCAAGGGAAAGGTCAAGGACATTGCAGTCAACAAAAACAGTGCCTCCGGCAACGAAATCCAGGCGCTCACCGGCGCTACGATAACCTCGAAAGCCGTCACGGCGGCAGTCAATGAGGCGCTGAGCTACTATGATTCCAATTTAAAGGGGGCGGAGTAAAAAATGGCAAAGAAAAAGAGTCTTTTTCAGGAGTTTACCAAGGGCATTCTCGTTGAGAACCCCGTTCTCCGTCTGGTGCTCGGCACCTGCCCGACGCTCGCGGTTTCGACCTCGGTCGAGAGTGCGCTGGGCATGGGCGTTGCAGCTTCGATAGTCCTTGTGTGCTCGAACATCGCCATTTCGGCGCTCAAAAAGGTGATTCCCCAGAAGGTCAGAATCCCCGCTTATATAGTTATAATCGCTTCGTTCGTTACAATAGTCCAGATGCTCGTCAAGGCGTTCGTCCCGCAGATCGACGCTCAGCTCGGCGTTTACCTGCCGCTGATAGTCGTCAACTGCATCATCCTCGGCAGAGCCGAGGCGTTCGCCTGCAAGAACTCCGTTGCGGCTTCCGCCGTTGACGGTCTCGGCATGGGCGTCGGCTTCACCGCAGCGCTGCTCCTCATGGGCGCAGTCAGAGAGCTGCTCGGCACGGGCGCTATCGCCGGACTTCAGATAATCCCGGCTTCCGTCAGCCCCATGCTGATATTCATCCTGCCTCCCGGAGGCTTCTTCGTCTTCGGCATACTCATGGCGTGCGCCAACAAGCTTGCCGACAAGAAGGGTCTTTCAAAGGCGGAGCTCAAGGGTTGTGAGGCTTGCCCGATGGCGGCTTCCTGCTCTCTTCGCGGCGAAGTTGAAAACAAAAAGGACGGAAAGGAGGCGGCAGGCAAATGAAAATAATGCTTTCAATACTGCTTACCGGTATCCTTACAGAGAACTTCATTCTCGCAAAGTTCCTCGGCATCTGCCCGTTCCTCGGCGTGTCGAAGAAGCTCAACACCGCAGTCGGAATGAGTGCCGCCGTTATATTCGTCATGCTGCTCTCGACTGCTGTTACATATCCCATCAACGCGAAGCTGCTCGTGCCCAATGATCTCGAATATCTCCAGACTATAGTATTCATTCTCGTCATAGCGGCTCTTGTTCAGCTCGTCGAGATAATCCTCAAGAAGTATATGCCCGCGCTTTATAACGCGCTTGGTATCTATCTTCCGCTGATAACAACGAACTGCGCGGTGCTCGGCGTCGTGCTTATAAACGTTGAGAATAACTACAATTTCGGCCAGTCGATGATGCGTTCGCTCGGCGGCGGTCTCGGCTTCATGCTCGCCATGGTCATGTTCGCGGGCGTCAGAGAGCGCCTCGAGAGCTGCGACGTGCCGAAATTCCTTCAGGGTCTGCCCATAACGCTCATTGCCGCATCGCTCACCTCGGTCTCCTTCCTCGGATTCTCGGGCGTTGTCGACGGCATATTCGGTTGAGAAAGGACGGGATAATATGCATCTTATTATAATTGCGGTTGTCATCGTCTCCGTCATCGGACTTATAGCCGGTCTCGGTCTCGCCGTTGCGTCAAAGGTCATGGCTGTTCCGGTCGACGAAAAGGCTGAGGAGATTCAGGCGGCGCTGCCCGGCGCAAACTGCGGCGCGTGCGGCTTCTCCGGCTGCTCCGGCTATGCGTCAGCTCTCTCTCAGGGCAAGACCATCGACACCGGACGCTGCATGCCCGGCGGCGCGGAGGTCAGCAAAGCCATTGCAAAAATAACCGGACTCGCGGCGGGGGATGTCGTTCCCATGACTGCCGTTGTCCTCTGCCAGGGCAACATGCACAACACGGACACGAAGCTCAACTATGTCGGAGTCAAGAGCTGCAAAATGGCAACTCAGCTTTTCGGCGGACCGAAAGAGTGCGTCTACGGCTGCATCGGCTTCGGCGACTGCGTTGAGGTATGTCCCTATGACGCGATTCATATTTGTGAGGGCGTTGCGAGAATAAATCCGCTCGCGTGCCACGCCTGCAAGATGTGCGTCAACACCTGCCCCAAGGGCATTATCGATCTTATGCCCCTGCACGAGGCAAAGGCCGCTGTCATGTGCAAGAACCATGACAAGGGCGCCCAGACCAGAAAAGAGTGCAAGGCGGGCTGCATTGGCTGCATGAAGTGCGTCAAGACCTGCGAATACGGCGCGGTCACGGTCGAGAACTTCTGCGCTAAGGTCGATTACGACAAGTGCGTCGGCTGCGGCAAGTGCCACGAGGCGTGCCCGGTCAAGTGCATCGATGTTATCGAGCCCGGAGTGAAGATAACTGAGACGAAAGTCAACTAAATGAATACGCGAGAGCACCCGGAGCTGTGAAAACAGCTTCGGGTGTTTTGCTTTTTATTATAATTTGTAGGGGTTGGCGACCTCGACAACCCTATGCCGCCAACGGCGGCACTGTTTAAAAGAAAAGTAGATCGTGGACGGAAAGTTGACATTGACAATAATGTCTGATAATATTAAATAAAAAGAGATATACGGAGGGATGCCTATAGCCGATTGAACGCAATCTTCAAAGGGAACAGGGCGCGGAATAAATATCAAGCCCGGAGGCGAAAACTATGAAAAAAACAATACTTTCTATATTAATATCGGTTCTTCTCATAACGAGCTTTGCGGCGTGCCGAAACGGGGATACGCCAGGGACGGCGGGAACGACCGTTCCGGAGAACACTTCGGCAGAAAGCACCGCCAAAATGAGCCCAGCTCTGCAGACAATTGAAAAAACTCTCGACGGAGTGACGCTGAAAGTTTATATCGAAAACCCGAAGGTCAAGCCGGGCGGCGAAGTGCATATCACGGCGACCGTCACGAACAACAGCGGAAAAGATATAATTTCAACGCTCCCGATATATAATCAGCAGCACTATGAGATACGCACGAAAATTCTGACGCAGGACGGAAAAGCGTTCTACGACAAAGATTATCCCGTAGAAATGACCGAGGATGCCACGCGACAATTTATTATCAGGAGCGGGGAGAGCTATGTCCAGGATATGTATCTCGTCGCCGCCGAGATGGATTCCGGCATGAGTGGCACCGCAAATGCCGTGCCTTACGGTGCGGGAAAATGCGCGGGAACTTCAACTTTCAAATGGGACGGCAGCAAGGGCGCAGAGAAGTCGCTGACGGTTTCGTTTGAGATAGAGATAGCCTGAATTTTATAATGAAACCCGACCCGAGGATATAATTTTTCGGGTCGGGTTTGCAATTTTTAGCGTAAAGGGATATAACTTTACAGTTCGGCGTAATAGTATTTCGACTTAAACGGCAGCGGCTCAAAAGACATTGAAATCATTGACCTTTGCACAAAAGCGCCGTATTGCTTAGACTGATATAACAGAAAAGTGATATGTAAAGCTAATATACTTTACACATCGCTTTTTATGATTCATTGCCATTTATTCTGCCGGGTGGGGATTATACCCACTCCTTGATAACTTCCGGGTGCTTGAAAGTCTCATCTATAGACTTCAGGAAGGGGACTACGTCGCCCATGTCGAGCGCACGGTGGTCGAAAACGACGGTGAAGACGAGCTTCTTGCCGACCGTTACCGTGCCGTCGGGATTCGCAATCGCCGTGTCGCGCGGAGCGCCTACGCCTATCGCGGCGACCTGCGGCGGTATTATCTCAAGCAGTGCGCAGATGCCGTCCCAGTCCTTGTAGAGCGAACCGAGGTTCGATACGGTTATCGTGCCCTGCTCAATGTCGTATTTTGTGAGCCTGTCGTACTCGGGTATATCATAATATTCTTTCTTGCTCTTGCCGGAGAGGGTTTTTACTTTGTACTTTCCGGTCTTTGAGCCGATGAGGCGGGATATCGTCTGAACCAATTTGCCCTTTGCAAGCCCCTGCAGCGTGTCGTTGAGCGAGACGTCGTACATGACCTGCGACATGTTTGAATTTTTCGCTCTGCGCTGAACATCGGCGAGCGTATCTCTGATATCCCTGAGGTTCTTGTCCTGCATGTTGTGCAGATTTACTGTCATCATCTCACCTGAGTCGAGAAGCATGGGCATCGAGATATTTATTTCGTCGAACTCCGTCACGCATCCGCGGACAAGGCGGGGTTTGAAATCGATATGTGCATTCATCGCGGGGCACTTCTTGAGCGCCTCTGTTATTACTTTTAATATAACTGCGTTGAGCGTGATCTTATCTTCTTTTGCGCGCCCTTCGTTGATTTCTTTGAAAACTTTCAGAAATTCGGACGCCTCAGGCTCGTTTGTAACAACGACATGGGGAATGTCGTGCCAGCTCTGCGCGGTCATGTTTGCGATTATCTTCCTGTTTATGTCGAAGTGCTCGGCTCTTCTGACTGTGAGTGACTGTCTCATTCTGAGGACTCCTTTCATTTTAGCGGTTATGCCGCATTAATAAAAGTATATATTGTCCTCAAACTTAAAAACAAGGAACAGTATCTGGAAGCATGTGCAAAAAGCGACACAAAAAGTGATTTGTGTCGCCAAAAATTATAAACAGTTTAGAAATATTTTCTGAAGCCGTTGAAATATATGCTTGTGGTGAAAGAGACGATAGTCGATGGATCTTCGCGGAAGTCGGAGTTTATCCACTCTGCAATAACGCTGACGATGCCGTTGAAGAACATTATATACATCCAGCGGAACTGCTTATCCGTGATCTCGGGGAAAAACTTCTTCCACTTTATCTGTGTCCTGTCGTAGTTCTTTACGAACAATGAATTGATGAAGCCCTTTCGCGGGCCGCATCTCATCATGTAGCAGCACAGGTCGGAATTATCCCTGACAATATCAAACAGACCGACCAATACTGCATCGAAAACCTCGGGATCCATTCTCTCGATCTGATTATCGATATCGGAGACGAACTCAGCCTCGATACTCTTCATCAGCGCGTTGATGTCGTCATAGTGGCGGTAGAAGGTGCTTCTGTTGATGTCCGCGCGCTGACATATCTCTCGCACGCTGATCTTGTCGAAGTCCTTTTCTTCAAGCAGTTCGAAGAAGGTGCGGCGTATTGCCGTTTTTGTGTATGCCGTGCGCCTGTTGTGCGCGGGTCTTCCGGTTGCCGGGCTTGTCATGAAAATCACCTGCGTTCGTTTCTGATTCATATAAATATTACCACTAATATGCCCGATTGACAAGAGTTAGCGCGATTTTACTCATGTAAAAAAATATGTTGACAAAAGTGCTAAACACTGTTAAAATAACTAATTGCCGCAGGAAAAAGGCGGCTAATCCTTGCTGCGGACGAACCGCAGCCAAAAGACCAGAAGGAGGTGCTTTAAGAATGTCAGCAAACAACAGCTATGAAGCAATGATGGTTTTCTCCGTCAAGAACGGTGAGGAGGGCGTTCCCGCTCTCATCGAGAAGTTCAAGGCTCTCATCGAGCAGAACGGCACTCTGGACAGCATTGATGAGTGGGGCAAGCGCAAGCTCGCTTACGCTATCGACGATGAGCCCGAGGGATTCTACGCTCTGTTCAATTTCAGCGCTGCACCTGAGTTCCCCGAGGAGTTCTACCGTATCGCCGGTATAACCGACGGCGTTCTCCGCTCACTCGTTGTCAGAAAGTGAGGAAACAAAGATGCTTAACGTTGCAATAATTATGGGCAGACTCACTGCCGATCCCGAGCTGCGTACCACCGCTTCCGGCGTCGCAGTCACCACTTTCTCCGTTGCGGTCGATCGCCGCTTCCAGAGACAGGGTGAAGAGAAGCAGACCGATTTCATCAACGTTGTCGCCTGGAGACAGACTGCAGAGTTCGTCTCCCGCTACTTCCACAGAGGATCGATGATCGCTGTTCGCGGAAGTATCCAGCAGCGCAACTACGAGGACAAGAACGGCAACAAGCGCACTGCGTTTGAGATAGTTGCCGAGGAAGTCAGCTTCTGCGGATCAAAGGCAGAGACCGGCACGGGTGCCCGCCAGAACGAGCAGCCCGCGCGCGTTCAGCCCGCAGCGTCCTTCGCCACAGGCGGAGCGGACGATTTTGAGGAGATCCCGATAAGCGACGATCTCCCGTTCTGAGAAAAACTTGAACACGGCGTCTGACGCCGAATGAATAGCCCCGAGCCGCGAAACGGCTTTCGGCTTCCACCTTAGCCAAAGAGGAGGTTAACATCATGGCATATGAGAAAAACGACAGAAGACCCAACCGCAAGGGCCGCAAGAAGGTTTGCGCTTTCTGCGTCGACAAGGTTGAGTGCATAGATTACAAGGACACAGCCAAACTTCATAAGTATATCTCTGACAGAGCGAAGATTCTTCCCAGAAGAGTCACCGGCAACTGCGCCGCTCACCAGAGAGAGCTTACCACCGCTATCAAGCGTGCCCGTCACGTTGCTCTCCTTCCTTACACGAGCGACTGATAAAGCTGTCTACGGCTGCCGCATTCAGTGCAGACCAAAGAGCAAAAATGTTGAAGGTCACAGTTTGCGTCCGAAAACGCAGATTGTGGCCTTTTTATTTTTTTCTTTTTGCTTTACATGGCGGCACAGATGTGATAACTTTATATTTATAAGCAGTAATTTAAACGAGAGGAATAACAATGTCTCAGAATATGAACCGCCATTTAACGGCTTTGGAATTTGATAAAATATTGGAACGCCTCGCACAGTTCACGGCATGCCCCGACGCGCGCGAGCTTGCGCTGAGCCTCCGCCCGGAGAGCGATATTGATCTCGCGCAGGTGCAGATGAATCAGACGCGCGACGCGCATATGCTCCTTGCTCGCTTCGGCGGTCCGTCCTTCGGTGGGCTTCGCAATGTCAATAACGCCGCAGCGCGAGCCGGCGCGGGCAGCACGCTTTCCATGCGCGAACTGCTCGATGTTGCCGAGGTGCTCAGAACCGTGCGTGCTCTCGCTCAGTGGCGCAGCACGAACGCGGGAGTCGAGACCGTTCTCGACCCGCTTTTCTCGGCGCTTCAGCCGAACAAATATCTCGAAACTAAGATAACCTCCGCCATAATCTCCGAGGAGGAGATTGCGGACAGCGCCTCGCCAGAGCTCTTTGAAATAAGGCGCAAGATTCGCGTGCAGGAGTCTAAAGTTCGCGACCAGCTCGACAAGATGACCCACTCCGCGCACTACTCGAAGTTCATGCAGGAGAATATCATAACCCAGCGAAACGGGCGCTATGTTGTGCCCGTCAAGGCGGAATACCGCGGCGAGGTGCAGGGACTTGTCCATGACACGTCTTCATCGGGTGCCACTGTGTTTGTCGAGCCGATGCCAGTCGTCGAAGCGAACAACGAGATAAAAGTCCTGCGCTCTAAAGAGCAGGACGAGATTGAACGCATACTTACAGCGCTCTCCGCGATGGTCGGCGAGTTTGAGCAGGGGATAAAAAACAGCTATGAGTGCGCTGTTGAGCTCAATGTCATCTTCGCAAAGGCGCAGTATGCCTATTCGATAGGCGCGACGGTGCCGCTACTCAACTCCGATGGCGAGATAGAGCTGCGTGCCGCCCGCCATCCGCTCATTGACAAAAATAAAGTTGTCCCCGTTGATATAAGGCTCGGCACGGATTTTGACACGCTCGTTATAACCGGCCCGAACACGGGTGGCAAGACCGTCTCGATAAAGACCGTCGGTCTTTTCACGCTCATGGCGATGTGCGGGCTCATGATTCCCGCAGGCGACAGAAGCAGACTTTCCGTGTTCAGCGAAGTCCTCGCGGACATCGGCGACGAGCAGTCGATAGAGCAGTCGCTCTCGACTTTCTCGGCGCATATGACAAATATTATAGATATCATGGGTCAGGCGGGCGACCGCAGTCTTGTGCTCATAGACGAGCTCGGAGCGGGCACAGACCCCGTCGAGGGCGCGGCTCTTGCAATGGCGGTGCTCGAAGACCTGCATTTCAAGGGCGCGAAAATAGCCGCGACAACGCACTATGCCGAGCTCAAGGCTTATGCCCTCGAGACTCCGCGCGTCGAAAACGGCTGCTGTGAGTTCAACGTTGCGACTCTCAGCCCGACCTACCGACTGCTTATCGGCGTCCCCGGACGCTCGAACGCGCTTGCAATATGCGAGCGCTTGGGCATGGATATGCGCGTTGTGGACAGGGCGAAAGAGCTCGTCAACAATGAGAATGTCCGCTTTGAGGATGTCGTTGACAAGCTCGAAGAGAACCGCCGCCGCATGGAGGAGGAGCACGAGCGCGCCAAGGAGCTGACCGCAAAGGCGCGCGCCGAGCTGGAGAAAGCCGAAAAGCGGCTCGCCGAAGTCGATTCTCTGCGCGAGGCGGAGATAGAGAAAGCCAAGGCGCAGGCAGCGAAGCTGACTCAGCAGGCAAAACGCGAGAGCTATGCTCTGCTCGACGAGCTCGACAGGCTCAAAAAAGAAAAAGAGAAGACAAAAGATGCCGCAGACCTTGCGCGCCGCGCGCGCGCCGCAGTCAGAAAGGGTCTCGGCGCGATAGACGAGGCGGTCGACCCCGTGGTCGCCATGGGCGTTGAGAACGACGGCTATGTCCTCCCGCGCGAGCTCAAAAAGGGCGACACTGTTCTTATAGCCGATCTCGGCAAGGAGGCGACAGTGCTTTCGCCCGTTGACAGAAACGGAAATGTCGAAGTCCTCGCAGGCGCGGCAAAGACGCGTGTAAAGCTCAAAAACCTGCGCCTTATCGAGAACGCGCCGAAAAAGCGCAGCCCGAACTCCGGCACTCGCCGCACGGGAGTTGAGAGCAAGATGAACATGGATGCCTCCGCGCGGCTCGATGTCCGCGGGCTGACCGTTGACGACTGCATCATGGAGCTCGACAGATATATTGACTATATGCTCCGTATGGGTCTCGGCGAGTTCACCGTCGTCCACGGCAAGGGCACGGGCGCGCTCAGGAGCGCCGTCAACCAATATCTGCGCAAGTCGCCGTATGTCAAGCGCTTCAGGCTCGGAGTCTACGGCGAGGGCGAGGACGGAGTGACGATAGTTGAGCTCAAATAATAAAAAAGTTTTCCACACGGTTTTCCACATATCGGCGGGCGAGAAACGGCACATTTTGTTGTCTTTTGCCGCCCCGGGCACAACCGGTTGACAGAAAAACGCGCTTCGTGTTTTTCCGCCGCTTTTCCACATTCGGAATGTTGAAAAAAGTCCGCTTTCGGCGAAAAAATGTGCTTGACAGCCGACGATATTTTTAGTATAATAACCCCCTGTAAAGCGTTTTGACTTTACAGAGGGGTTTAGCCTTTACGCGATCTTATGAAAAGGGGGAGAAAACAAAGTGGCAAAAAATCTGGAAATAGCGGTTTTGCTCGATCTTTACGGCGATATGCTGACAGAAAAACAGCGCGATTTTCTGGGCTATTACTATAACGACGACCTGTCGCTCTCCGAGATCGCGGAAAACGAGGGAATAACCCGCCAGGGCGTGCGCGACGCCATAAAACGCGCCGAGGCTCAGCTTCTTGACATGGAATCGAAGCTCAAGCTCGCCTCGAAATTTGACGAGATACACAACGGACTCAGCGAAATCATCGACTGCGCCGGCGAGATAGGGGACTACAATCTCAACCACAGCCTGTCGCGCGAGGTGAATGATTATACCGTTAAGATTAAAGCCATCGCCATGTCGTTGATGGAGTGATCGGACTGCGGAAAAAGTTTGCCATAGCTGCGTTGCAGGAACCCGTTCGCTCGGTTGCGTACACAAAGTACGCGCCCTCGCGCCCGGAACCCTGCGCCTTGCTCTGACAAATTTTTCTCAGTCCTCGATTGTGCGGATATGACTGCGGTGATATGATTGCGGAAAAATCCGCCGGAGCCGCATTGTGAGAACCTGTGAATTCGGTCACCGCCGTAGGGGCGGATATCATCCGCCCGCGATAAAAGCACAGGCTCGATTGCGGTGATATGACTGCAAAAAATCCGTCTTACCGTGGATAGGCACGAAACGGTAAAACTGTTACTATTAATTTAAGAGGTGAAAACATTGGCATTTGAAGGTCTTTCGGAACGTCTTGAAGCGGCGTTCAAGCGTCTTAAAAGCAAGGGCAGCCTCAACGAGGCGGATGTTCGCGCGGCGATGCGCGATGTGCGTATGGCTCTGCTTGAGGCGGACGTCAGCTACAAGGTCGCCAAGGATTTCACCGCCAAGGTAACCGAGAGAGCCATAGGCGCTGATGTTATGGAGAGTCTCACTCCCGCGCAGATGGTCATAAAGATAGTCAACGAGGAATTAATCGACCTCATGGGCGGCACAAAGACCCGCCTTGCCACTGCTCCGCACCCGCCGACGGTGATAATGCTCTGCGGACTTCAGGGCGCAGGTAAAACAACGCACTGCGCCAAGCTTGCGCTCATGCTCAAGAACCGCGGCAGCAGGCCGATGCTCGTGGCGTGCGATATCTACCGCCCGGCGGCTATCAAGCAGCTTCAGGTGCTCGGCGAAAAAGTCGGCGTGCCGGTCTTTGAAAAGGGTACGCAGGATCCGGTTGAAACAGCCAAACAGGCGGTCGCGCTTGCAAGGGACGAGGGCAACGACTATGTCCTCATCGATACCGCAGGCCGCTTGCATATAGATGAGCAGCTCATGGATGAGCTCAAGCGCATCAAGTCGGAAGTCCGCCCGCACGAGATTCTTCTCGTTGTCGACGCGATGACCGGTCAGGATGCGGTCAATGTCGCCTCGACTTTCAACGAGACGCTCGGCATTGACGGACTTATCCTGACAAAGCTCGACGGCGACACCAGAGGCGGTGCTGCACTCTCCGCGCGCGCTGTCACGGGCAAGCCGATAAAGTTCGTCGGCGTCGGCGAAAAGCTCGGCGATCTCGACACCTTCCACCCCGACCGCATGGCTTCGAGAATCCTCGGCATGGGCGATGTCCTCTCGCTTATCGAAAAGGCGGAGACCGCTATTGACGAGAAAAAGGCGGCGGAGCTCGAGGAGAAGATAAGAAAGAACAAGTTCGACCTCAACGACCTGCTCGATCAGATAACCCAGCTTCGCAAGATGGGCTCGATTCAGGACACGCTCGCAATGCTCCCGGGTATGGGCAAGAAGCTCCAGGGCGTGGACGTTGACGAGAAGCAGTTCGACCGTCTCCAGGCGCTCATCCGCTCGATGACCCCGAAGGAGCGCGAGAATCCCGACATAATCAACCCCTCCCGCAAAAGGCGTATCGCTGCGGGCAGCGGACAGAAGGTCGAGGATGTCAACAGGCTTCTCAACCAGCACAAGCAGATGCAGAAGCTCTTCAAGCAGTTCAACGGCAAAGGCTCAAAGAAAAAGATGCGCCGTATGGGCTTCGACCCGAGCAAGCTCGGAATGTAAAAACGGATGTTATCCTATAGGTCAGCCTTAGGGTTTACATTATATATTAATTTTGTATTACTTTTGGAGGTACAATTATCATGGCAGTTAAAATCAGACTTCGCCGCATGGGCGCAAAGAAGAACCCCTTCTACAGAATAGTCGTTGCAGATTCGAGATATCCCCGCGACGGCAGATTCATCGAGGAGATCGGCACCTATGATCCGCTCAAGACTCCCGCTGATGTGAAGATCGACGCAGACAAGGCAAAGCAGTGGATCGCCAACGGCGCTCAGCCCACCGATACCGTTAAGGATATCCTCAAGAAGAGCGGCGTCATCGACTGATAACGCTCAGCGTAAAACATGGCTCTCGGCAGTCTGCGGGGAGTTTTGTTTTTCTATGAAAGGAACATCGAAATGAAGGATTTACTTATATCCATCGCTCAGGGTCTCGTTGAAGAGCCCGATGCAGTTACCGTCACCGTTGACGAGCCGGATGATGAGGGCGTTACAGTCTATCATCTCCACGTCAGCGAGAATGACATGGGCAGAGTTATCGGCAAGCAGGGCAGAATAGCCAAGGCTATCCGCACTGTTATGCGCGCTGCCGCAACGCGCTGCGATGAGAAGGTCGCAGTTGAGATAGACTGATGATAAAGGACTATCTTGAAATAGGGCAGATAGTCGGCACCCACGGCGTGCGCGGGGAACTGCGCGTTCAGCCGTGGTGCGATTCGCCCGAATTCTTCAAAAAGTTCAAAACGCTCTACTACGACGCACACGGTGAAAAAAGCGTGGGCGTTGTTTGCGCTCGCCCCCACGGGAATATTGCGCTGCTGCGCCTCGACGGCTGCGACACGGTCGAAAAGGCGGCCTCGCTCAGAGGCAAGGTGCTCTATATGCGCCGCAGCGACGCGCATCTCAAGAAAGGCGACTGGTTCATAGCCGAGCTCATCGGCTGCCGCGCCGAGGACGCAAACAGCGGAAAAGTCTACGGAACCGTTACCGATGTCAGCCAGACCGGCGCAAACGATGTCTGGCACATAACGGATGACAACGGCACCGAGACTCTTATCCCCGCAATTCCCGATGTTGTCTCGAGCGTCGATGTAGAGAACGGAATTGTCCTGATAACACCGCTGAAAGGGCTGTTTTCAGATGAGGATTGATATTCTTACCCTCTTCCCGGAGATGTGCTGTGAGGTGCTCAGGGAGAGCGTCATAGGCAGAGCGCGCGAGCGCGGCTGCGTTGAAATAAACTGCCGCAACATCCGCGACTATACGCTCGACAAGCACAACCGCGTCGACGATTCGCCCTACGGCGGCGGGACGGGCATGATAATGCAGGTGCAGCCGATATATGACTGCTACGAGTCCCTTTGCCGCGACACGGGCACGCGCCCGCATCTCATATATCTGACCCCGCAGGGAAAGACGCTGACCCAAAAGCGCGTGGTCGAGCTGTCGAAGCTCGACAATATCGCTCTGCTGTGCGGTCACTATGAGGGGATTGACGAACGCGTTATAGAAGAGATAGTCGACGAGGAAATTTCGATTGGCGATTTCGTGGTGACGGGCGGCGAGCTGCCCGCGCTTATGCTTGCGGATGCCGTCGCGCGTATGCTCCCCGGAGTGCTCGCTAACGAAGATGCATTCGAGCTCGAGAGCCATTTTTCGTCCCTGCTCGAATATCCTCAGTACACCCGCCCTGTCGAATGGCACGGCAAAGAGGTGCCGCCCGTTCTGCTCTCGGGTCACCATGCGAACATCGAGAAGTGGCGCAGGGAACAGAGCCTTGAGCGCACCTACCGCCGCAGACCCGATATGCTCGAAAAGGCGGAGCTGAGCCGAAAAGACCGAGCGTTTCTCTCGTCTTTGAAGAGTGAGGACTGATTTCCGAGGCAATAATTTAATGTGCAACCTGCATTAAAAAGATGTGCCTTGTATGGTCAAAATACACAACAAAGCCCCCGCCCGAATTTTTAACTTTGGAACAGGCAACGAATTATCGCCTTTGAGGGCGAAAGTCGCAAGTAAATTGTTGACGGGGACAAGTTTTATGATATAATATATAAGCAGTAGAATAAAATTTGAATTTGTGTGTGGGAGATTATATATTATGTATGTTAAAGATGTTATGGTACAGAATCAGGTAGGACTTCATGCACGTCCGGCAACTTTTTTCATCCAGAAGGCTAACGAGTTCAAGTCTTCCATCTGGGTGGAAAAGGACGAGCGCAGAGTCAACGCCAAGAGCCTTCTCGGCGTGCTTTCCCTCGGCATCATGGGCAACACCCAGATCCGCATCATCGCAGGTGGTCCCGATGAGGAGCAGGCTGTTGATGAGCTTGTGAAGCTTGTTGAGTCCGGCTTCGCCGAGTAATATCATTTTAATACAGATAAGCAGGCTTAGGCCTGCTTTTTCTTTTTGTCTATTTTCATCGCTTCGCGGCATATAATATCTTTGAGAAGGATATTTTCGGCGGTGATAGTATGTTTTCGGTTCTCGTTATTGCTGACGATGCCTGCTTTTTCAGGCGAAGGCGGCTGTTTAGGGCTCCGCAGGTGCGCGATGTGCGCGTATACGGCGGCCTGCCGTTTCGCGAGATAATTTCAGCCAGGCGGCGCGGAAAAATAAACCGCGCGGCGATATGCGAAGCGGCTGGCAGATGCTCGGGCACAATGCTCCTGCCCGAGGGTATAGCACCCGGCGGCGGGATAGACGAGCCCGATCTCTCCGATTACAGAAAGCTCGTTTTCTTCAACACTGCGTGCTCTATATTGCGCTCGTCCTGCGGGTGCGGAGTGCGCGGCGAGCTGCTGATAAAAGACAAAAACGCCTCCGCTGCCCAGAGGCTCGGCATTGCAGTGCCGCTGTTTTCGGATATCCGCGTCGCGACTTCGTGCCCGAACGGGTATTCGCGCCCGATAGAAAACGCCATGGACGAATTCGGCGCGGCGGTTCTCGACGGAATCAGCGACAGTGCGGATGCAGTTATCGACCTCGATTCATCGCCCGAAAAGTTTGTCTGCGGCGGCGAAGTTTTTACGGCGGGAAAAATAACGCTCCCGAGCGCATATGCGCGTCTCATGCCTACGGGCGCGGACTCACTTGAATTCGCGGGTGCGCTTTATCTTATAAGCCGAATCCACTCGCTCGCGCAGCTTTGTTTTTCCGAAATATATCACGGCGGAAAACCGCTTTCTCTGCGCGCCGCGTCGGAGCTTATAAGGCTCTCGGCGGCGCCGTAAACTATTGACAACAGGCGATAAAATGAATATAATAACAATATTGTGGATAAGTGCCTGAAAAGGCCTTAGTGTATCAATTTTTAAAATTTAAGGAAGAAGGATGGCCTTAAAATGGAAAAGCAGATCGTATTGACAAGAGAGAGCTACGATGCCAAGGTCAAGGAGCTCGAACAGCTCAAAACCACCGGCAGAGATGAGATAGCCGAGCGCATCAAAGTTGCGCGTTCTTTCGGCGACCTTTCCGAAAACTCCGAGTATGATGAGGCGATGAACGAGCAGGCGAAGCTCGAAGCTAAAATCGCCCGCCTTGAAAACGACATCCGCAACGCGAATATCCTCGATGAGGACAATCTGAATGCGGGCGTGGTTCATCCCGGCTCAAAGGTCAAGGTCGAGAATGTCGAGACCGGCAAGAAGAGCGAGTATACTATCCTCGGACCCAGCGAGTCGAACCCCTCTCAGGGCATAATCTCCGATCAGTCGCCCATAGGCAAGTCGCTTATCGGCAACCGCAAGGGTGATGTAGTCGATGTTCCGCTGCCGACCGGAAAGATTCTTCAGCTCAAGATTCTCAGCATTGCAAAGTCAAAGTAAAAAAAGCACAGTTCACATAAACCCAAGGAGTGAAAAAAATGCCGGATGAGATAAACACCAACCCCGTCTCCGCCGAGAGCGAAGAGGCTCAGGAGGACATAAACGCCCTGCGTCAGATCCGCCTGGACAAGCTCAACGAGCTTTGCGCCGCAGGGGAGGATCCGTTTAAGATAACAACAGCGGATCAGTCCGCCCATGCACAGGAGATAGTTGACAATTTCGAAGCGATGGAGGGCAAAGAGGTCTCCATATGCGGACGAATGATGTCAAGACGCGATATGGGCAAGGCGAACTTCATCGATATCCGTGACCGCTCGGGCCGCATTCAGGTCTATGTGCGCATAAACGATGTCGGCGAGGATACATTTGCAAAGTTCAAGAAGTGGGATATCGGCGATATCCTCGAGGTGCGCGGCACGGTGTTCAAGACCCGCAGGGGCGAGATATCCATCCACGCAACCGCGCTTCGCCTGCTGACGAAGTCGCTGCTCCCGCTGCCCGAAAAGTTCCACGGTCTGCGCGATACGGACACCCGCTATCGCCGCCGCTACCTTGACCTCATAGTCAACCCCGATGTCAAGGATACATTTATAAAGAGAAGCCTGATAATCCGCGAGATAAGAAACTATCTCGATTCCAAGGATTTCATCGAGGTCGAGACGCCCATTCTTGTTCAGAATGCGGGCGGCGCTGCCGCGCGTCCGTTTGTGACCCATCACAACGCCCTCAACGAGGATCTCAACCTGCGCATTTCCCTTGAACTCTACCTCAAGCGCCTTATAGTCGGCGGACTTGAGCGAGTCTACGAGATGGGCAGAGTTTTCCGCAACGAGGGTCTTGACGTGCGCCACAATCCCGAGTTCACGCTCCTTGAGATATATCAGGCGTATACAGATTTCCACGGCATGATGGACCTTGTCGAAGAGCTCTACAGAACCGTTGCTCTCAAGGTTCTCGGCACTGCCGTCGTCACCTATGACGGCGTGGAAATTGACCTCTCCAAGCCCTTTGCCCGCATGACGATGGTCGAGGCTGTCAAGAAATATGCAGGCGTCGATTTCGCTGAGATCGATCTTGAAACTGCCCGTTCGCTCGCTAAGGAGCGCGGCATCGAATTTGAAGAGAGACACAAGAAGGGCGACCTGCTCAACCTCTTCTTCGAGGAATATGTTGAGGACAAGCTCGTTCAGCCGACCTTCATCACGGAGCACCCGGTCGAGATTTCCCCGCTTGCAAAGAGAAAGCCAGACGATCCGAACTACACGGAGCGTTTCGAGCTGTTCATAACCTGCCGCGAGATGGCGAACGCCTTCTCCGAGCTCAACGATCCCATCGACCAGCGCGGCCGCTTTGAGGCTCAGGAGGAGCTGTTTGCCGCCGGCGACGATGAGGCGAACCACACCGACGAGGACTTCCTCATGGCTCTCGAATACGGTATGCCCCCGACAGGCGGCATCGGCATCGGCATCGACCGCTTTGCCATGCTCCTGACCGACAGCTACTCAATCCGCGACGTTCTGCTCTTCCCGACGATGAAGTCGCTTGACGGCGATGCGTCCAAGAAGACCGCGGTTGTCGAAGAGGAAAAAGAGGAGGAGACTCCCGAGACCATAGACTTCTCAAAGGTCGAGATAGAGCCTCTCTTCAAGGATTTTGTCGATTTTGAGACTTTCAGCAAGTCCGATTTCAGAGCCGTCAAGGTCAAAGAATGCACCGCAGTGCCCAAGAGCAAGAAGCTGCTCAAGTTCGTCCTCGACGACGGAACGGGCACCGACCGCATTATTTTAAGCGGTATTCATGCCTATTATGAGCCCGAAGAGCTTGTCGGCAAGACACTTATAGCCATAACCAACCTGCCGCCCAGATCGATGATGGGCATCGATTCGTGCGGAATGCTCCTGAGTGCCGTACATTCGGAGGAGGGCGAAGAGAAGCTCAATCTTCTTATGGTCTCCGGCCGCATCCCTGCGGGCGCAAAGCTCTATTGATATATGAAAATATCGGTTGCTCTTGCCGCATATAACGGCGAGAAATATATAGGAGAACAGATCGAATCCATACTCCCTCAGCTCGGCAGGGACGACGAGATAGTCGTCAGCGACGATAACCCCGCGGGTAAGACCCGTGCGGCGGTCGAATTCTATTCGGCATACGACGGGCGCGTCAGATATGTCGAAGGCACGGGCGAGGGCGTATGCAGAAATTTTGAAAACGCTATTCTCAACTGTTCGGGGGATGTAATCTTCCTGTGCGATCAGGACGATGTCTGGCTCCCGAACAAGGTTGAGCGCGTCATGAAAGCGATTGAAAACGGCGCAGACGTCGTGCTGCATGACGCAATGATGACGGACGGGGAACTGAACGTCACCGACGAATCTTTCTTCAGCCTCAACGGCTCGAAGAGGGGATTTGTCAGAAACTTTCTGAAGAATTCATATATGGGCTGCTGCATGGCGTTCAGGCGCGATTTCGAGCCTGCGTTTATGCCGTTCCCCAAAGATCTCGCCATGCATGACTGGTGGATAGGACTCAACGCCGAATTAAAAGGCAAGGTCGAGTTCATATACGAGCCTCTTATCAAGCATCGCTGCCACGGCGGCAATGTGACAGGAGGCAAGACCACCGCCGCGCAGAAGATATCCTGGCGTATTCAGATGGCGGGAGATATACTGCGATACAAAAACGCAGACTGACGCTGACCGTGATAAGTCAGCACTTTAAAGAGGTGTGAAATTGGGAAGATATAAGGTCACGGGGTGCATAGTGACGCACAACAATATGCATTCCATCAAAAAGACCCTTGATTCTCTGCTCGAGTTCACCCGTGCCGATTTCAAGCTCTATGTTGTGGACAATTCCTCAACCGACGGCACCCCGGAGTTTATCGAGCAGAACTACCCGCAGCTTGAGCTTATCCGCAACGCCGGAAACACCGGCTTCGGAGCGGGTCATAATCTGGTGATGGACAGGCTTGATTCAAAATATCATGTCGTCATAAATCCGGATATTACAGTAAAGAACGACGCGATATCCGCCCTTGCGGACTATCTCGAAGAGCATGAGGATATAGGTATGCTCGCCCCGAAAATCTGTTTTCCAGACGGGCGTATGCAGATCCTCGGCAAGCGCGACCCGAAGATAAAATATCTTTTTGCCAGCCGCCTGCGCAACGAAGAGAAGCCGGGCAGGCTCCTGCGCGAATACGCAATGCTCGACGAGGACTACACAAAGCCCTTTGACATTGAGAACGCCTCCGGATGCTTCTTCATGATAAGAACGGAGCTGTTTCGCAAAATCGGCGGCTTTGACGAGGGATATTTCCTCTATTTTGAAGACAGCGACATAACCCGCACCGTGCGCAAATATGCCCGCGTCGTGTTTGATCCGTCGGTTGTTGTCTATCACGAATGGGAGAGGGAGTCGAAACATAACTTCAAGCTCCTGCTCGTCCATATCCGCTCGATGTTCTACTATATGAAAAAGTGGAGGTGATCCGGATGAAGAAATACTTCAAGAATTTTTATAAGTACCGTTTCCTTTTCACCGAGATCGTTCGCAAGAACATTAAGCTCCAGTACAGGAACTCGGTTCTCGGTATGTTCTGGACATTTCTTCAGCCGCTTCTGACGATGATCGTGCTCGCGTTCATCTTCGGAAATATCTTCGGACGCGATGAGTCGAAGGTTCTCAACTATCCCGTATATTTGCTCTGCGGTCGTCTGCTCTATGAGTTCTATTCCCAGGCGACCAAGCGCGCCATGCGCTCGATAAGAAACAGCGCATCGGTCATAAAGAAGGTGTATGTGCCCAAGTACATATACCCCATGGCGAATGTCGCGTCGAACTTCATAACGTTCCTTATATCACTTCTCGTGCTTGCGGTCGTTATGGCGTATTACATGATATTCACCGACACCGCCATGCGCCTGACTCCGTATATCCTGCTCTCCTTCGTGCCGATACTCATCCTCTTTGTGCTGTGCGTCGGCGTCGGAATGATACTTTGCACCATGGAGGTTTTCTTCAAGGATGTTGAGTATATGTACGAAGTTTTCTGCATGCTGCTGTTCTATGCGACTCCCATATTCTACAATGTCGAGACCCTGCATATAACCAACAGGTATGCACAGTATGCGCTCATGGCGAACCCGCTCTATTCGATAGTCTCGATGTTCAGGGACTGCGTGCTTTTCGGCAGGGCGATGAATCCGAATCATATAATCTACTCCGCCGTCTTCAGCATTGCGATGCTGCTCATAGGCGTGCTGGTGTTCTACAAGAAGCAGGATGACTTCATCCTGCACATCTGATGGGAGGGCGTAATTATGGGCAACGTAATGGTTGATGTAAATCACGTCAGCATCAGATTCATTCAGAATCAGGAAAAGGTAGACAATCTAAAAGAATATTTCATAAAGCTCGTCACCCGCAAGCTCAGGTATGACGATTTCTGGGCGCTGACCGATGTCAATTTCCAGATCGAAAAGGGCGAACGCCTCGGTGTTCTCGGCTTCAATGGAGCCGGCAAGAGTACACTGCTCAAGACTGTCGCAGGCGTTCTCAAGCCCACCAAGGGCACGGTCACGACAAAGGGCGTTATTGCCCCTCTGCTTGAACTCGGCGCGGGCTTTGACATGAACTACACCGGCAAGGAGAATGTCTATCTCTACGGCGCAACGATGGGCTATTCGAGAAAATACATCGAGGAGCGCTATGATGAGATAGTCGAATTCGCCGAGCTCAAAGACTTCATGCATGTCCCGGTCAAGAACTATTCCTCCGGTATGCGTGCGCGTCTTGGCTTCGCGATAGCTACTGCGGTCGATCCGCAGGTGCTTATTCTCGACGAGGTGCTCTCTGTCGGCGACGCCCGTTTCAGAGCCAAGAGCGAGAAACGCGTCATGTCGATGTTTGAAAACAATGTAACGGTGCTCTTCGTCTCGCACTCGACAGAACAGGTGCGCAGACTCTGCAACAAGGCCATAATCCTCGATCACGGCAAGATGATAGCTTCCGGAACGAGCCAGGAGGTCTGTGATATCTACGACCGTATGGTCAAGGGAATAAAATAAGAAAGGGTGTTTTTCAGATGGTCATAGGAGCGATTTTTGCCGGCGGTATCGGCAGCAGAATGGGCAGCGCAGATATGCCCAAGCAGTATCTCCAGCTCGGCTCAAAGCCGATAATAGTCCACACGATAGAGAAGTTTGTCGTCAATCCCGGAATCGACCGCATAATAGTCCTCTGCCCCAAGGCATGGATAGCCCACACGAAAGATCTCGTGAAGAAATATCTCGGCGAGGCTATCGCAGAGAAGATAAATGTTGTTGAGGGCGGTTCAACAAGAAACGGCACGCTCGAAAACGCGCTCAAGTTCATCAACGAGAATTTCGCCATTGACGATGACAGCGTTATTGTTACCCACGACGCAGTCCGTCCGTTTGTCACCCACAGAATAATTGACGAAAATATCGAGGCTGCGAAGAAATACGGCGCGTGCGACACTGTTATTCCCGCAACGGATACAATAGTCCGCAGCGAGGACAGCGAAAATGTCAGCAGCATCCCGACCAGAAGCGAGCTGTATCAGGGTCAGACTCCGCAGACCTTCAGAATAAAGGAGCTTGAGAGCGTTCTCAACAGCCTCACCGAGGACGAGAAGAACACGCTGACCGATGCGTGCAAGATCTATACAATAAAGAACAAGCCCGTCCGCATCGTTGACGGCGAAGTGTTCAACATCAAGATAACCTACACCTATGATCTCAAAGTTGCAAACGCACTTCTGGGGGTTGTGAACAATGATAAATGAAGTATATCAGCTTATAGCGCCCAAGCTCATTGACACGGCGTACAAGGAGATAGACCTCTCGAAGAACGAGGTCATTCTCCGCCCCGTCAAGATGTCGATATGCAAGGCGGATCAGCGCTACTATCAGGGTCTGCGCAACCGCGCCGTGCTCATGAAGAAGTTGCCCATGGCTCTTATTCATGAGTGTGTCGCCGAAGTAATATATGACCCGAGCGGCGTGTTTTCGGTCGGCGAGATGCTCATTCCGATACCCAATACACCCACCGAGACCGACCCGGTCATCGCCGAGAACTATCTGCGTTCGAGCCACTTCTGCTCGAGCGGATATGACGGCTTCATGCGCGACTATATCCAGATGCCCCACGACCGCCTTGTCAAGGTGCCCGAGGGCTTCGATATGCGCGTTGCTTCGTTTTCGGAGCTTGTCAGCGTCAGCGTGCAGTCCATCTCGCGCTTCGAGAAGTTCGCGAATTCCAACCGCCGCAGAATCGGTATCTGGGGCGACGGAAATGTCGGATTTATAACCGCATTGATGCTGCACTATCTCTATCCGAACGCCGAGCTTTATATCTTCGGCACAGTTGAGGACAAGCTCAATTTCTTCACCTTTGCAAAAGAGACATTCCATGTTGACGCGGTGCCTGAGGGAGTCAGCATCGACCACGCGTTCGAGTGCGTCGGCGGCCCCGGCTCAAGACCCGCGATAAATCAGATGATAGACCTCATTGAGCCCGAGGGCAGCATTTCGCTCATGGGCGTCAGCGAGAACTTCGTCGATATCAACACGAGAATGGTGCTTGAAAAAGGTCTCAATCTCTTCGGCTCTTCGCGCAGCGGCAGGAAAGATTTCCTGCGCACGATGCAGATTTTCGCAGAGCATCCGGAGGTCGGACACTACCTTGAGAATCTTATCGGCGATGAGTTCAAGGTTCGCGATATCCCGGATATCCACAAGGCGTTCAACGCCGACTATATGAGAAACTTCGGCAAGACCGTCATCGATTGGGACAAATAATGAAAAAGCTGTTTTATACTATTTACGCAGTGATATTCAGAATATGCCGCCTTTTCCCTGTCAAAAGGGGAAGGGTGGCTTTGGTATCTCCGCACAACGCGGATTTCAACGATTCGCTCGGCGCGGTTAAGGCGGAGCTTGAGAGGCGCGGTGACTATGATATAAAGCTCATTACCCGCCGCGACATCGAGCTTTCAAAGAACCCGGCGAAGCTCATAAAAGGCGCGTTCAGGTTCTTTTTCGTCAGCTCATACCGCCTCGCAACGGCGCAGTATGTCTTTTTGAACGACAATTTTATGCCCCTTGCCTATATAAATTTCAGCCCGGAGACGAAAGTTGTCCAGCTCTGGCACGCCGAGGGCGTGTTCAAGCGATTCGGGCTCTGCTCGGCGCTTCCGCCGGAGATTGAGGAGCTTGAAAAGCGCTGCTGCAAGCGCTATACCCATGCGGTCTGCTCGTCAAAAAATGTCGTGCCGTATTATGCCAAGGCGTTCGGCCTGCCCGAGGAGAGCGTACTGCCGCTCGGGAGCGCGCGCACGGACAGATTCTTCTTGCCCTCTGACACCGAAAAGCTCAGAGCGGAGTTTGACGAAAAATATCCGCAGTGCAGGGGCAAAAAGCTCGCGCTCTATGCTCCGACATTCCGTGACGACCCGAAGCGCGACGGCGAGATAATGAAAAACTTCGACGCGAAGAAATTTGCGGAGCGTTTTTCTGATGAATATGTTCTGCTCATCCGCCTGCATCCGCAGGTTCACACGGGCGAAGTAGAGGCGGGCGAGAGCGCGATAGACATGACGGGATATCCGGATGTCGGCGAGCTCGTTCAGATATGCGACCTGCTGATAACCGACTATTCTTCAATATGTATGGATTTCGTGTTGCTCGAAAAGCCTTGCCTTTTCTATGCATTCGACCTCGAGGAATATGAGCGCGAGCGCTCGTTCTTCTTCGATTATGAAGACTATGTGCCCGGCAGAACGGCAAAAACTTTTGACGAACTGCTCGATGTGATATCAGGCGGCGATTTCGGAAAAGACAGGCAGGATAAGTTCAAAAGCTTCAATTTTGACGCCCTCGACGGCAAAAGCGCCGAGAGGATAGTCGATGCGATAGTCAAATAAAGGCGCAGCACTTGACAGACTGCGAGCTTTTATTGTATAATTAACCGTTAGAAACAAGCTTTATCAGATAGTCAAAGGAGGGACGCGCCCGGGGCGCGGCTTATATGTCAGGACATTCAAAATGGAGTACGATCAAGAGAAAGAAAGAAAAAACGGATAACCAGCGCGCGAAGATCTTCACGAAGATCGGCCGCGAGATAGCCGTTGCGGTGCGTGAGGGCGGCCCCGATCCGGCGTCGAACTCGAAGCTCAAGGATATCATTTCCAAGGCTAAGGCGAACAACGTTCCCAACGACAACATAGACCGTATTATCAAGAAAGCTGCCGGCGACGGCAATGCGGACAACTACGAGGAGATCATGTACGAGGGCTACGGCCCGTCGGGCATCGCCGTTATAGTTGAGACCCTTACCGACAACCGCAACAGAACTGCGGGCGATATGCGCCATTATTTCGACAAGTTCGGCGGCAACATGGGTCAGAGCGGCTGCGTCTCGTTCATGTTCTCGAAGCAGGGCGTTATCGTTATCGAAAAGGACGACGATATCGACGAGGAGAAGCTGATGGAAGATGCGCTTGAGGCAGGAGCTATCGACTTCCTGACCGACGACGGCGTTTATGATATCCGCACCGAGCCCAACGATTTCTCCGCAATATGCGAGGATCTCGAGAAGAAGGGCTACACCTTCCTCTCCGCAGAGGTCGAGTATGTTCCCTCGAGCTACACCAGACTCGAAAATGAGGACGATATCAAGAACATGAGCAAGATGCTCGAGATGTTCGAGGATAACGACGACGTTCAGAACGTCTGGCACAACTGGGAAAACGCCGACGACGCAGAGTAAAATCAAAAAAGACGAGAGCTGCCAATATGGCGGCTCTTTTTGTGTTTGTATGTAAGCTTTGTTAAATTCAATTTCTCAGTATTTGCAGATTGAAAATACACGCCACAATTGAATTTTATAATCGGACTTCCAATAGCCGCGTCGCAGTGTTTGAAAGCTCTCTTAGAGGAGCGAGGAAACGGCTTGCGCAGCAAGACGCACGAGCGCGCACTCGTTCAAGCTCCGGCGCGTTTGCGCGCGAATGTGCCGAGCAACTAATTGAGAGCCGCAAGCCAAGTGCTGCGGCGCAGCGTTCGCGAGGTCTCGGGGCGCAGCCCTGAGTTTGCTTTTCTTTTGCAGGCGTTTTCTTTTTCAAATAAAAAGAAAATGCCGAAACGCGGAAAGGAGATATTATTTGATTGTGGTGGGTCGCAAAGGTAAGGGCAAGTTATCGACATTTCAAAATTGCCACGATTCTGTCTCGGCTATCGCCGATATTACGAATTGCACTGCTTAAAAATCACATAAAAATGGGAAACCCCCAGAGCACCGGAAGCTCTGGGGGTGATGGGGAACTGATTTGCCGTCGCCCGCACAAGCGGCGGCAATCGAGAAGTTGTTTTGTTTTTTTATCCGTTCAGAACACTTTTACGGTTCAGTTCTGCCGGAGGTCGAACTGCTTACTGCCGCCACTGACATGACGACTGCCAATACCAAGATGATTCCTAATGCCTGTAATACCATTTTGTTGTCCTCCTTAACCGTTTCGTAGTTTCTCTTTCTTACGATACATAGTATATACCGAACAGGGGGCTAAAGCCACCACAAAACGATTACAGTTGAATACAAAATGGTTACAAAGAAAGATTAAATTGTAACATTTCTGTAACAATTTCAGGCGAATTTGTCAACTTGTCAGCTCGATGAGGTCTTTTATGCTCAGCTCCGGCTGCAAAGCGCGGTTTACGGCGAGCGAGAGCAGTCCCGAACAGCGCTCGATAAGCAGGTCTATCTCTTTCGGTGTGACCATCATTTTTGCGTCCTCGGCAGGTTCATTTGTGTTATTACCCGACACATCGCGGGCGAGTGTGTGCGCATCAACGACCGTCGGAACGCCCACGGATATGACCGGGACGCCGAGCGTTTTTCGGCTTATCTCGGCGCGGGAATTGCCGACACCCGAGCCGGGGATTATTCCGCTGTCAGATATCTGAACTGTGCTCCCGAGCCTGCCGAGCTTGCGCGCGGCGAGTGCATCGACGACTATCACGGCGCAGGGCTTTATCACATTCACCGCGCCGAGCAGCAGCTCGCCTGTTTCGACTCCTGTCTGACCGAGCACTCCGGGTGCTATCGCCGCGACCGGGCGCAGCCTGCCGAACCCCAGCTGCTCGCATAGCTCGCGCTTTAGGTGTCTTGTGACAAACACGCCGCCGATAAATTTGGGGCCGAGCGCATCGGGGGTTATATTCGTGTTGCCGAGCCCCGCAGCTAGCACCGTGCCCTCGGACGGGAGCAGGCGAGAGAGCTCCTGCGCCACGGCATCTATAAGCTCGTCGCTTATGCGCGAGGAGCGCGCGAACGACTGCGACTGCACGGTTATATATTCTCCGCGCGGCTTGCCCAATATTTCTTCGCCGCGCCTGTCCGTGACTCGCAAGCGGGTTATTTCCGCGCCCGCGCTTTCAAAGCTCGTGCATTCCACGCCGTCGATTCTGCTGCCCTCGAGATTTTCGCGCACTTCGAGCGCAAGGTCTGTTCTGAAGTTCATTTTTTCGTCTCCGTTTCGCTTTCGCAGGGGTGCGAAAGGCAAAAATTTTTTCTTTTTCTCTTGCATTTTGGCAAAGTCTATGATAAGATTATTAACTGTATGATGAAGGAGGTGCAAAAATGCCTAATATCAAGTCAGCTAAGAAGCGTGTCATCGTCAACAAGACAAAGGCCGCCCGCAACAAGTCCCGCAATTCAGCCCTTAAGACTGCCATAAAGAAGGCTCACACTGCTGCTGAGACCAACGCGGCAGATAAGAAGGAAGTTGTCACCGCAGCTATAAAGAAGGTCGATCAGGCAGCCGCCAAGGGCCTTATTCATAAGAACAATGCTGCTCGCAAGAAGTCCGCTCTTGCAAAGCTTCTCAACGAGGCGTAAGATTGCAAACAAACGATTAACGGTTCTGGCTTTTGCCATGACCGTTAATTTTTTTATTTTACTCTTTTCGCGATTTTTCTTTTTGATGCGGCATAATATCCGTTTGTAAATTTTTATCGTATGGTTTGACTTTTGCCTGCGTTTGGCGTATAATCATAATCGATAAGAATCAAACAGGAGGTGAGACCATGGACAAAGCTAAGAAGATAATCAAGATCGTCGCTATCATCATCGCTGTTGCCGCCGCTGTTGTCGGTATAGCGTTTGCCGTCAAGAAGATCATAGACAAGAAGAAGGCTGCTGCTGACGAGCCGGAGAATTATGTCTCCTGCTCCTGCTGCGATACCTGCGCACCCGCAGCCAACTAATTTTTTGAAAAAATTTCACCTGCTATACGCTATTGTGTATGGCAGGTGACTTTTTCTTATTTTTCCTTTGGTCTCGCAACAAATGACGCGATAAGACCGCAGAGCACCGCCGCGGTTATACCCGCGCTCGATGCGGTCAGAGGACCCGTCAGGATGCCGAGCGCGCCCTTTTCGGCGATAGCCTCCTTGACACCTTTTACCATGGCGAAGCCGAAGCCCGTCAGCGGAACCGTCGCCCCCGCGCCCGCCCATTTTGCGAGCGGAGCATAGACTCCGACCGCACCGAGCACGACTCCCGCCACGACGAAGCAGACGAGTATGCGCCCGGGTGTGAGCTTTGTCAGATCCATTATTATCTGACCCACCGCGCATATCGCGCCGCCGACCGCGAACGCCTTGAGAAAGCTGAGAAATATATCCATATCATCACCCGAAAGTATTTTTTCAAATCTATTTTTTCCCCGCGGCGCGGCTATATTCACGCCTTTTGTATCGGGGAAAAATACACACTGTGAAATTAATAAAATTTTTACAGATAAAGTATTGACAAACGGCGATAATATTAATAATATCTATACTATAAGAGGCACGGAAATTAATTCCGCTTTCCTCAAAACAAAAGGTTGATTTTAAAATTATAGTATAAGGAGAAATAAAAATGTCAACTTTTGAAAGAGTCCAGAAAATCATTTGCGAGCAGCTCGAGATAGACAGCCATCTTGTTACCGAGGATGCATCTATTTCCGGAGATCTCGGCGCAGACAGCCTTGATCTTGTCGATCTCTCTATGTCCATCGAAGAGGAATTCAACCTCGAAGTTCCCGACGATGTTCTCGATCATGTCAGAACTGTCGGCGATATCGTTAAGTTCATCGAGGACAACGCGTAAATATAATCAATAACAAAGGGGCTGTTTTGTATTGGATTCAATATGAAACAGCCCCTTTTGCCGCAACGGAGGGATATAAAATGATACTGAAGAATGCGGATATTTTCGATTCCGAGTTTGCTCTGCGCTGCGCGGATGTGCGCGTTGAGGACGGCAAAATAGCTGAAATAGGCGAAAATTTAAACGGCGGGGAGGAGCACGATCTTTCCGGATGCGTTATCCTGCCCGGCTTTATCGACATACATATCCACGGCTGCGGGGGAGCGGATTTCTCCGACGCTCAGCCGCATACGCTCGAAACCATGTCGCGGACTCTCGCGAGTTTCGGCGTAACTTCGTTCTGCCCCGCGTCGATGACTCTGCCATATGACAGGATAGAAAAGGCGTTTGAGAATGCGGCGGGATATCTCGGCAAGGAGTGCGGCGCATATATCCACGGCATCAATATGGAGGGACCGTTCCTCTCATATGCAAAGCGCGGCGCGCAGAATCCTGAATATCTGCATGAGCCGGACATAGACGAGCTCAAAAAGCTCGATAAAATCTGCAAAATAAGACTTGTGTCGCTGGCGCCCGAGCTTCCGGGAGCTATAGAATTTGCGCACGAGGCGTCGAAGATATGCACGGTGTCCGCCGCGCACACCGCCGCGACATTTGAGCAGGCGGAGCTCGGCTACAAAAACGGAATAACCCACACGACGCATCTCTTGAACGGCATGGATCCGATATATAACCGCAAGCCCGGCGCGGCAGTCGCGGCGCTCAGAGCCGAAAACGCCACGGCGGAGCTGATAAGCGACGGGATGCATATCCACCCGGCGTATCTCGCCCTGCTCTATAAAATACTCGGCGAGGATAGGAGCGTCGCGGTCAGCGACTCCATGTGCGCCTCGGGTCTCGGCGACGGCGAATATGAGCTCGGCGGCACGACAGTGTATGTAAAAGACGGCAAGGCTCTGCTCGCCGACGGTACGATAGCCGCGAGCACGACGAATATTTTTGCTGAGTTCAGGAATATAATCAGCTTCGGCGTGCCAGTCCGCCAGGCTGTGAAGTCCTGCACGATAAATCCCGCCCGCGCTATAGGCGTCGACGATGTGACGGGCAGTATAGCAGTCGGCAAGCGCGCTGATTTCACTGTTCTTTCGTCCGATTTGAAAGAGCTCGAGTGCGTCTATATAAAGGGAAAAAGGATATAAAAAAGTATGCAAATCGCCGCTTGTGTGGTATAATATAGTATCTTAGACTCAAAGCTCGGAGGCTGAACATGAACTTTCTTGTTATTGACGGCAACAGCATATTGAACCGCGCGTTTTACGGCATAAAGGTGCTCACGACGAAGGACGGCAGATTCACCAACGCCATCTACGGCTTTATGAATATCTTCCTGCGCCTCAAGGATGAGTGCCAGCCGCAGGCGGTGGCGGTCGCTTTTGATGTCAAACAGCCGACTTTCCGACATGAGATGTACGGCGGCTACAAAGCGACAAGAAAGGGTATGCCCGATGAGCTCGCGCAGCAGATGCCCGTGCTCAAGGAGCTGCTTGAGGCGATGGGCGTGCCGATAGTCGAGAAGCCCGGATACGAGGCGGACGATATCCTCGGCACTCTTGCGCGCCACAGCGGTGACGCAGTCTGCACGATAGCCACTGGCGACAGAGACAGCCTGCAATTGGTCTCCGACAGCGTCAATGTTCTGCTCGCCGCGACGAAGATGGGCAGACCTGTGACCGACAGATACACGCCCGAGGCAGTGCGCGAAAAATACGGCGTTGAGCCGATAAAGCTCATTGATATAAAAGCCCTCATGGGCGACAGCTCGGACAATATCCCCGGCGTTGCGGGAATCGGCGAAAAGACTGCCGGCGATTTGATAGCCCGCTTCGGCTCGATAGAATATATCTACGACAATATCGACACGATAGACATCAAACCCGGCGTGCGGGACAAGCTGAAAAAAGACAGGGACATGGCGTTTTTGAGCAAAAAGCTCGGCACGATAAACTGCGATATCCCGATCGACAATAACCCGCAGAGCTATATTCTCAGAGCGCCCGACAATTTCAAGGTCACGAGAATGCTCGCGGATCTCGAGATGTTCAAGCTCATCGACCGCCTCGGGCTCGAGATATCAAACACAGCCTCTGAGCCGCAAAAAGAGGAGAAGCCCGTCCCGGTCTGCGCCGAGGATGATTTCGGCCAGCTGATGACGCGCCTTAAATCTGACGGCGAGAGCTATTTTCTCTGGGACGGCGAAAAGTGCCGTTTCGATCTCGGGGACAAAGTGCTCGTGTGCGACTGCGAAAACGAGAATTTTTATCCATTTTTTATAAAGCTGCTCGAAGATAAAAATATAAAAAAATACACGGCGGACATAAAGTCGCTCTATTCGTTCGCGCAGGGCTGTTCGGCTCAGTGCAGGAATATGTGCGGCGACCTGGAGCTTGAGGGCTATGTCCTCAACCCATCCGCCTCGTCCTATGACGCGCTGCGCCTTGCAGGCGAATATTCAGCTGCAGTGCCGGTTGAAAACGGCGACGAAAACGACTGCGCCGCCGCGTCGCTGAGAAGATTATTTGCGGCGATGGACAAAAAAATTGAGGAAAACGGACAGCAGAAGCTGCTTCATGACATCGAGCTTCCGCTCGCGCATGTGCTCTCTTCAATGGAGCAGACGGGCTTCGCTGTTGACCGCGACGGAATCGCGGAATTCGGCAAACAGCTCGGCGGGAGGATAGCCGAAATCGAGCAGGAGATATACGCTCTAGTTGGCTACGAGTTCAATCTGAACTCGCCCAAGCAGCTCGGCGAAGCGCTGTTTGAAAAGCTCAAGCTGCCCGCGAGAAAAAAGACAAAAAGCGGATATTCGACCGACGCGCAGGTGCTCGAATCGCTCGAAAACAAGCACCCCGCGGTGCGCGATATACTCGAATACAGAACGCTTTCAAAGCTCAGGTCGACCTACTGCGACGGACTGCTCAAGGTTATCGGCGAGGACGGGCGTATCCGCTCGACTCTGAATCAGACCGAGACGAGAACGGGCAGAATCTCATCGACCGAGCCGAATCTTCAGAATATCCCCGTGCGCTCTCCGCTCGGGCGCGAGATGCGGAAATTCTTTGTCGCGCGGGACGGATATGTGCTCGTTGACGCGGACTATTCGCAGATTGAGCTTCGCGTTCTCGCCCATATTTCGGGCGACCAAAACATGATAAAGGCGTTCAACGATAACACGGATATCCACACTGTGACCGCGTCCGAGGTCTTTGATATGCCGCCGCAGCTTGTCACTCCGATAATGAGAAGCCGCGCGAAAGCGGTCAATTTCGGCATAGTATACGGCATCGGCGCGTTCTCGCTCGCCAAAGATATCGGAGTCAGCCGCAGCGAGGCGGATGAGTATATAAAAGGCTATCTCAGGCACTATTCAGGCGTTGACAAATATATGCACGACGTGGTCGAAAAGGCGAAGAAAGACGGCTACGCCGAGACAATGTTTGCGCGACGCAGATATCTGCCGGAGCTCACCGCATCGAACGCCAACACCCGCGCGTTCGGCGAGCGCGTGGCGCGCAATATGCCCATTCAGGGCACGGCGGCGGATATAATCAAGATAGCGATGATAAGAGTTTACGAACGCCTTGAACGCGAGAATCTGGCGGCGAAGCTGATAATGCAGGTGCACGATGAGCTGATAGTCGAAGCGCCGGAGAACGAAAAAGAGCGCGTGAGCGCCCTGCTCAAAGAGGAAATGGAAAACGCTGTTAAGCTCTCCGTGGCGCTCACTGCGGATGTCCATTCCGGGCGCACCTGGTATGACGCGAAAGGCTGATAAACGGAGGCAAATATGAATCTGGTTTTTGTTTGTACGGGCAACATCTGCCGCAGTCCGATGGCGGAGGGAATGTTCAAAAAACTGCTCGAAGAAAAAGGGGAGAGCGGTATAGACTGCTCGAGCGCGGGACTTGCGACCTTTGACGGACGCCCAGCGAGCGACAACGCGCAGGCGGTCGCCCTCGAATACGGAGTCGATATCTCGGAGCATAAATCTCGTATGCTGACCCGCAGCATCGTGCGCAAGGCAGATCTGATAGTCTGCATGACCGATGAGCAGTATGAGATGCTCAACCGCATGATTCCCGACGAGAGACTCTATGTGCTCGCCGGCGGAGTTGACGACCCCTACGGATGCGATATCGAAGTTTACCGCGAGTGTGCGAAGAAGATAAACGGCGCGCTGACGGAGCTTTATGAAAAGATAAAGAGCGGGAGCTGATCGGTATTTTTGAAGTTGAAACGGTCCCGATGACGGAAAAATATATAGGCGGCGTCGTGTCGCTCGAGCGCGAATGTTTTTCGCATCCGTGGAGCGAGAAGTCGCTTCGGGAAGAGCTTGATAACGATCAGGCTCATTTTCTCTGCGCGGTTGCCGACGGTTTTATTGCCGGATATATCGGCGTGCAGGAGATAGTGGGTGAGGCGTATATAACCAATGTCGCCGTGTCCGAAAAATTCCGCCGCCGCGGGATAGCGGAAAAGCTGCTCGAAGAGGCGGAGCGCGGCGCAACAAAACGCGGCTGCGTGCTGATAACGCTCGAGGTCAGGGCTTCAAATGACCCGGCGAAGGCACTCTATAAAAAACGCGGCTTCAAAGAAGTCGGAACAAGAAAAAATTTTTATTCCGATCCGCGCGAGGATGCGGAGATAATGACAAAGTTTTTTGACAGATGAGGGTGAGCGAAATGAAGATACTTGCAATCGAATCCTCCTGCGACGAGACCGCTGCGGCGGTCGTCGAGGACGGCAGGCGCGTTATTTCAAGCGTCATAGCGTCGCAGGTAAAGGAACACATACTCTACGGAGGAGTCGTGCCGGAGATAGCGTCAAGGCGCCATGCGGAGGCGATATCCGGCGTTGTCGGCGAAGCGCTCGACAGGGCGGAGATGAATGTCGGTGATGTTGACGCTATAGCCGTCACATATGCGCCCGGGCTTATCGGCGCGCTGTTAGTCGGCGTGAATTTTGCAAAGGGACTCGCGTTTTCCGCGAACAAATCGCTCGTGCCCGTGCATCATCTGCGCTCGCATATCGCGGCGAACTATATAACCCACCCCGACCTTGAGCCGCCGTTTCTCGCGCTCGTCGTGTCCGGCGGTCACAGCCACATAATCGAGGTGCGCGACTACACGGATTTTCATATCATCGGCAGAACGCGCGACGACGCGGCAGGCGAGGCGATGGACAAGGCGGCGCGCGCCATGGGGCTCGATTATCCCGGCGGCGTGAACCTCGACAGAGTGTCCAAGGACGGCGACCCGAAGAGCTACAAGCTCCCGCGTCCGCATGTTGACGGAAGCGAATATGATTTCAGCTTTTCCGGACTCAAGACTGCTGCCGTCAATATTATCCACAACGCAAAGCAAAAGGGCGAGGAGATAAGCGTGCCCGATCTCGGCGCGTCGTATATCGAGGCGGTCGTCAGATGCCTGCGCGAAAACACCGAAAAAGCGGCGCTGAACTTCGGCTTCGACAAGATAGTTCTGGCGGGCGGAGTGTCCGCAAACTCGCGCCTGAGAGCGGAAATGACCGATATCTGCAAGGCTCATTCATGGTCGCTGTTCATGCCCGAGCTGTCGCTTTGCGGCGACAATGCGGCAATGGTCGGCGCCCAGGGCTACTATGAATTCAAGGCGGGAAACATAGCCCCGCTGACCCTCAATGCACGAGCTTCGATGCCTATTGATGAAATTGATAAATTTTTATCAAAAAAGGTCTGAAAGTTAACAGTTTCGTCATTGAAAAACCGAGTTTATTGGGGTATAATACATACTGGGTAAAGATGGTACCTTTCTTAATAGATTAGACGAAAGGAGTCAAATATCATGAAACATTTGACACAGAACAAGACAGTGATCGACTGGATCGAAGAGAAGATAGCTCTTGTATCTCCCGATGAAGTCATGTGGATCGACGGCAGCGAGGAGCAGCTTGACGCTCTGCGCGCCAAGGCATGCGAGACCGGCGAGATGACCAAGCTCAACGAGGATCTCCTCCCCGGATGCCTGCTTCACAGAACCAAGCCCAACGATGTTGCGCGTGTTGAGAACCGCACATTCATCTGCGCCGAGAGCGCGGATCAGGCAGGTCCGACCAACAACTGGATGGATCCCGCTGAGGCTTATAAGATGCTCTATGATATAGCCAGAGACAGCTATAAGGGCAGAACAATGTATATTATCCCTTATTCGATGGGTCCTGTCGGCTCTCCGTTCTCGAAGATCGGCGTTGAGCTGACTGATTCCATCTATGTCGTTCTCAACATGGCTATCATGACGAGAATCGGCAAGAAGGTTATGGATACTCTGGGCGACAGCAACGACTGGGTTCGCGGACTGCACTGCAGCTGCGACATCGACCCCGAGAAGCGTTATATCTGCCAGTTCCCGCAGGATAACACCATCATCTCCGTCAACTCCGCTTACGGCGGAAACGTCCTCCTCGGCAAGAAGTGCTTTGCTCTTCGTATAGCCTCTTATCAGGGCTGGAAAGAGAGCTGGCAGGCTGAGCATATGCTTATCCTCGGCCTCGAGAATCCGAAGGGCGAAGTCAAATATATCTGCGCGGCATTCCCGTCCGCCTGCGGCAAGACCAACCTTGCCATGCTTATCCCGCCCGAGGGATACAGAAACAAGGGCTACAAGATCTGGTGCGTCGGCGACGACATCTCCTGGATCAGAAAGGGTCCCGACGGCAGACTTTATGCTATCAACCCCGAGAACGGTTTCTTCGGCGTTGCCCCCGGCACGAACGAGAAGTCCAATCCCAACGCGCTTGCCGCGACAAGAAAGAATACCATTTTCACAAACGTTGCGCTTAACCTTGACAACAACACCGTCTGGTGGGAAGGCCTCGACAAGAATCCGCCCGAGAACGCCATCGACTGGCAGGGCAGACCGTGGAACGGCAAGACGAGCGAGGAAAAGGGCGCTCATCCGAACAGCCGCTTCACCGCTCCCGCTGTCAACTGCCCGTGCATCAGCTCCGAGTTTGAGAATCCGGCAGGCGTTCCGATCTCCGCTATCGTCTTCGGCGGCAGAAGAGCTAAGCTCGCTCCGCTGGTCTATCAGTCAAGAAGCTGGAATCACGGCGTGTTCGTCGGCTCGATAATGGCTTCCGAGACCACCGCAGCAGCAGCCGGCGCAGTCGGCGTTGTCCGCCGCGATCCCATGGCTATGCTTCCGTTCTGCGGCTACAACATGGCTGATTACTGGCAGCACTGGATTGACATCGGCGCAGGCCTCGACGAGGATAAGGCTCCGAAGATATTCAACGTCAACTGGTTCCGTAAGGACGACGACGGCAACTTCCTGTGGCCCGGCTTCGGCGACAACATGCGCGTGCTTGAGTGGATCATCAAGCGCTGCGAGGGCAAGGTCGACGCAGAGGAGACCGCTATCGGCTTCGTACCCAAGGCTGAGGACATCAACCTTGAGGGCATCGAGGACGAGGTCAGCGAGGATCAGCTCAAGGAAATCCTGAGTGTTGACAACTCCCTTTGGGAGGACGAGGCAAAGGGCATCGAGGAGTTCTACGCTAAGTTCGGCGACAGACTTCCCAAGGCTCTGAGCGACGAGCTCAACACCCTCAAGGCTAATCTTGAGAAATAATTAAATAAAATTGCGGCAGACAGGTTTTGTGCTTGCCTGCCGCTTTTTTATTTCGAACCGCGCTTTTGCTCGCGAATTGCAGCGCAAATTGTAGGGACAGCCCTTGCGGCTGTCCGATATCGGCGCAGCCGATACGAAGCCGCGATAACTCAAGTCGCTGAATGTCAGATAATTTTTTGTGCGCTGTCGGCGTAGTTTGTTATATTTATTTACTTCAATATTTTAATTTATCGCAAAAAACAACAGCCATGATTCTCAACGAACCACGGCTGCTGATATTTATTTTTGCTTACAGTGTCTCAAATCTCTTTACGCCCTTGCGCTTGAGCCTTGCAAATGATATCGCGGTTATTATTGCTATTATTGCTGTCGCGATTATCAGCGCGAACACATTCGGCAGCACCTGCACCGCGAACAGATAGACCACGACGAGCACGATGATATACGCCCAGCCGAGGCACATCGCGAGCATGATGCCGAGACTCTGCTTGACCGCTCCGCTCTCACTGCTCCAGGTGAGATTAGGCATCCTGATGTTCACTCTGAGCCCCGAAACGGCGCACAGAAGCGTGAATATCTGCGGCAGTATAATCATGACCGCCGCGGTGAGAAGCTCCGGCTTGAGGGCAATACAGAAGCATATGCTGCATATCAGCGCGGGGACGGCGGTGAAGAGCATGTGGAGCTTCAGCTTTGCCCCGAGAATCTGCCACGAGGTGACGGGGAGCGAACGGGCTATCCAAAGGCTCTTGCCCTCGAGGGATATCGCGGGCGCGGTGAGTATATTCATCGAAGAGAGCAGGCATAAAAGTAAGCATGCAAAAGTCGGGGCGTATTCCAGCAAATCCTCATCCATGCGGGTTACAACGCCGATAAACCAGTCGCTTTTTATCAGCGAGAAAACAGCGACGGCTATCATAAACAGCGCCCCGAGTGAGCAGTTGAGCATATAAGACGGGCTCGAGAGGAAGTGGTTTATCTCGCGGCGCAGAAGCGCGCGGTCGGTGCCCTGCTGCTTGACCGTCTTTTCTTTGTAGACTGTCTTTGCGGTCTTTCCGCTGCTCGTGACGAGCTTTAAGAATGTGCGCGACATTATGAGCCATGTCGCGGCGAGCAAGGCGAGAATGATGAGCGAAATTATAATTGTCGGCAGAACATCGCCCGCGAACGCCTTGCCGAAAATATAGAGCGGATAGGCGGACGTGCGCACCTTTGCGGCAACAGCCGCGCTGTTCGCAACGATGCCGGTGATTATCTCGTTCGCCCTGAAGTAGACATAATAGTAGCCGCCGAGGAACGCTATCGAAACTATAACTGTTATAATGCTCTTGTTTTTTAATTTGACCGCGATTTTTGCAACGACCCAGCCGAGTATGCACGACAGTATAAGAACGAGAACAGTCACCATAACGGCCATTATAACGGCGGTTATGCCGGATATTCCGGGGTGCGCAGTTATGAAATACACGCCGACGGCGGGTATTACCACAACGCCCGAATACATCAGCCCCATGAGATAGACTCCGATGAGGCGCGCCGCCATGATATCGCGCACGGGAATGGGCATCGAGAGCAGAAGGTCGTTGTCCTTTGCGTCATAGAGGCTCGAATAGGTGTTGAAAACGCTGCCGAAAACGCCGAAAAGCGCGGCGGTAGCGCCCATAATAGCAAAATAGAGCCAGCTCATGCCGTAGGTTATCAGCGGGCGCATCGAATATGACATATAGCAGAACATTCCGCCGATGGCAAAAATCATGAGTAATATGAACAGCACTATCGAGAACGTCGCCGAGCGTGCAGATTTGCCCTTGCCCGTCTTGCGGTCAATGAAGAAACTGCGGTTGAGTTCGAGAAGCTGTTTCTTTATCAGTGTTTTCAGCATTCTTCTCCCTCCAGTTCGAGGAACACGTTCTCAAGGCTGGAGTCGCCCTTGACCTCTTCCATTGTGCCGGAGCGAATGAGCTTTCCGCTTTTTATTATCGCGACCTTGTCGCAGAGCTTTTCGGCAACTTCGAGCACATGGGTCGAGAAGAATATTGCGCCGCCGGAGTTGCAGACCTCGCGCATCATGCCTTTTAACAGATGCGATGCGGCGGGATCGAGACCGACGAAAGGCTCGTCCATGATGATTAACTTGGGCTCGTGGATCCATGCGGAGATTATCGCGAGCTTCTGCTTCATGCCGTGGGAATATGCCGAGATGGGCTGCGCGAGGTCGGCGGTCAGCCCGAACATATCGGCATATTTATGTATGCGCTCGCGGCGGTCGTCAGCGCTGACGCCGAAAATATCCGCGATGAAGTTCAGATATTTTATTCCTGTCATGTATTCGTAGAGGTCGGGGTTATCGGGAATATAGGCTATGATTTTTTTGCAGGCGAGCGGGTCATCTTTTATCGAGATGCCGTTTATCGTTATCTCGCCCTCGTCGAACTGCAGAATGCCGACAACGGATTTGAGCGTTGTGGTCTTGCCCGCGCCGTTGTGGCCGATGAAGCCGTATATCTCGCCGGGCGCGATATGCAGCGTCAGGTCGTCAACAGCCTTTTTCTCGCCGTAGGTTTTGGTCAGGTTTTTGATGTTAAGCATAATGTCTCCTTTTCGTCCGCCGGGGCGGGTATCCTTTCCCTTTAATATATATTAATATATTTTGCCCCGCGAGTCAATTAAATGTGCTGCTGCGATTAAGAAAACGGGTGGGGATTTTTAATATATGACGAGATTCATCGTGCTTCCCCGCGTCGTCAAGGAAACAAAAAATCGGCACCCTGTTTATCTGATGCCGATTTGACCGGTTCGCTCACTGCGCAAACTGGCTGTTGTAGAGCTTCGTATAGAATCCGTTCTTCGCGAGCAGCTCTTCGTGCGTGCCCTGCTCGGCGACCTTGCCGTCTTTCATGACGAGAATGCAGTCGGCGTGGCGGATGGTCGAGAGTCTGTGCGCCACGACGAACGAGGTGCGCCCCTGCATGAGCGTGTTGAACGCATCCTGAACTTTCAATTCCGTTCTGGTGTCTATCGATGAAGTTGCCTCGTCGAGGATTAGCATCGGCGGCTTCATGAGCATGACGCGCGCGATGCAGAGCAGCTGTCTTTCACCCTCGGAGAGTCCGTCGTCGTCGCCGATGACGGTGTCGTAGCCGTTTTTGAGGCGCTTTATAAAGCTGTGAGCGCGTGCTGCCTTGGCGGCGGCGATTATCTCTTCATCCGTGGCGTCGGGCTTGCCGAACGCTATATTCTCGCGGACTGTGCCGTTCTTTATCCAGGTATCCTGGAGCACCATGCCGAAATGGTGTCTGAGACTGTGGCGTGTGATGTTGTTTATATTCTCGCCGTCAACCTTTATGCTTCCGCCGTCAACGTCGTAGAAGCGGAGCAGAAGATTTATAAGCGTGGTTTTTCCGCAGCCTGTCGGACCGACAACGGCTATTGTCTTGCCGGACGGGGCGAAGAAATCGAAGCCGTTGATGAGCTTTTTGCTCTTGTCATATGAGAAGCGGACATTATCGAACTCCACGCTTCCCTCGGGATCGCTGAGCGCCGAGCAATTTTTGTCCGACTCCTCGGGCTTTTCGTCTATGAGCTCGAATATTCTTGCCGCGCAGGCGAGCGCATTCTGGAGCTCCGTCACGACGCCGGAAATCTCGTTGAACGGCTTTGTGTACTGGTTCGAGTAGGCGAGGAAGCTGACGAATCCGCCGACGGTCACCATGCCGCCGATGGCGAATATTCCGCCCATGAGCCCGACTACGGCGTAGATAAGATTGTTGATAAATCTGGTGGTCGGGTTTGTAAGCGACGAGAAGAATATAGATTTGAGCGAATATTTACGCAACTTTTCATTGCTCTCGTCAAATCTTTCAACTGCTCTGTCTTCATACGAAAACGCCTGAACGGTCTTTTGATTCTGTATCATCTCGTTGATGAGCGCGGTCTGCTCGCCGCGTGTCTCGGACTGTTTTTTGAACATTGAATAAGTGCGGCGGGCTATAAAACGCGCCGTAAACAGCGATATCGGGGTCAGCACTACGACCGCGAGAGTGATGAGCGGTGATATAGTGAGCATGAAAACGAGCGTCACGGCTATCGTGACAACGCCCGTGAACAGCTGAGAAAAGCCGAGAATCAGTCCGTCGGCAAACTGCTCCGCGTCCGCCGTTATGCGGCTGACAATATCGCCGTAGGGGTGGGAGTCGGCGAACGCCACAGGCAGGGTCTGCATATGCGAAAACGCCTTTGAACGTATATCGCGCACGGTGTTATAGGCTATGCGGTTGTTGATGATGTTCATCACCCACTGGAGCACTCCGCCGACTATGGCGCAGATCAGAATGCCGAAAAGGCACTTCTTTATGATCTCAAAATCAACGTTGCCGTGCAGCTTTATTCCGTCTATCGCGCGTCCGGCGAGGACGGGGATATAGAGCGAGAGAATGACGCTTGCAACGGAGAGGATGAGCGAAAGGAACAGCAGAAGCTTTGAGCGGCCGATGACCGCGATAACTCGCTTGAAAACGGTTTTGTTCTTCACGGTCACGCATCCTCCTTTTCAAGCTGGGAATCGAAGATTTCCCTGTATACCTCGCACGAGCGCAGCAGCTCGTCGTTCGTGCCTATGCCTACTATCTCGCCCTCGTCGAGGACTACTATGGTATCGGCGTTTCTTATCGCCGCAACGCGCTGGGACACGGTTATGACGGTCGGGGCAAAGTCGGTGTTTCTCAGCGCCTTGTTCAGTGCCGCACCGGTGGCGTAGTCGAGTGCGCTCGCTGCATCGTCGAGGATGAGCACCTCTGGTTTTCTGACGAGGGCGCGGGCTATTGTCATTCTTTGACGCTGACCGCCCGAGAGGTTCTTGCCCTCCTGTTCGAGGACAAAGTCGAGCTGCCCGCTCTTGTCCTCTATCATCTGCTTTGCCTGCGCCGTTTCGAGCGCCTGCCAGATTTCTTCATCCGTAGCATCCTGCTTGCCGAAGCGGATATTGTCCCTGACAGTGCCGGCGAACAGGGCTTTTTTCTGCGAGACGACGCCTATTTTTGAGCGCAGAGCCTTTGTGTCGTAGTCGCGCACGTCAACGCCGTCAACGAGCACGCACCCGCCCGTTACATCGTAGAAGCGCGGAATAAGATTGACGAGCGAGGTTTTGCCCGAGCCGGTCGAGCCGATAACACCTATCGAGCTGCCGCGCTTTATTTTGAGGTCGATATTGTGCAGCGATTCTTCGCTGCCGTTATATGACAGGCACGCCTTGTCAAACTCGACCAAATATTCGCTGTTTTCGTTGCCGTCAGTGACAGTGCCGGGGACAGAGCCGGGCTCGATATCGAGCACCGATTGAATTCGGTTGCCGCAGGCAATCGCCTTTGTGACGCTGATTATGAGATTCGCGAGCTTTATCAGCTCAACGAGAATCTGGGACATATAGTTATAGAGCGCAACGACCGCGCCGCGCGAAATGGCGCCGGAATCAACGCGTATTGCGCCGATATATATCAGTGCGATTATCGCGAGGTTTATGAGCACGAAGGTTGCGGGGTTCATGAAAGCGGATATCCTGCCGACAGCTGTCTGCATCTCGGTCAGGGCGTTGTTCTTGGCGTCAAAGTCCGCAATTTCCTCTTCCTCTTTGCAGAACGCTCTGACGACGCGGGTGCCAAGCAGGTTTTCGCGCGTCTTGCTCAGCAGTCCGTCCAGTTTCTGCTGAACCTTGCGGTACATCGGTATGCACACGAGCATTATCGCGAACACGACCGCAGCTAGAGCGGGCACCGCAACGACGAACACGAGCGACGATTTTACATCGACCGTGAACGCCATTATCACCGCGCCGAATACGACGAACGGCGAGCGCAGGACGAGGCGCAGAGTCAGGTTCGTTCCGGTCTGCACCTGGTTTATGTCGCCCGTCAGGCGGGTTATGAGCGTCGGCGCGCCGAGCGAATCGAGCTGGGAATAAGAGAGCTTACCGATATGCTTGAAAAGCGCGTGGCGGATATCGGTAGCGAAGCCGACCGACGCTTTCGCCGAGAAATACTGCGCCACAAGCGTGCTGCAAAGACCCAGTATGCCGAGCAGACCGAGCAGCAGGCAGCGTTTGATAATATAAACCTTGTCGCCGTTCTCTATGCCGATGTCGATTATAGTTGAGACTATCAGCGGAACAATCAGCTCGAACGCCACTTCAATGAGCTTGAAAAACGGCGCGAGAATACTTTCAATTTTGTATTTTTTCAAATACTTCAAAAGCTTTGACATGCTATTCTCCTCTTGTTTTATATTGCATTCTATAATGGTATATAATACCCTAAATAATACCATGAAAACGGCTTTTTTTCAAGATGCTGCGGCTATTTCCCGTTCCTTGACAGAGACGGGGAGCAGTGATAAACTTATGCGTTGTAGAAAAGAAACGGTGTGGTGAACGATGAAAGAAAAGGCTCTCAAAAAAGAGGAAGAGCTTCTCGAATGCGAAAAGCTCTGGATTTTTGCCGTTATGATAGCCGTCGGCGGATTTTTCGGCGCATATACTTATGTTCAAAAGGGCGGCGTGTTCTGCAACGCGCAGACGGCGAACTTCGTGCTCATGGCGGTTCAGCTCGGGCGCGGAAACTGGCGCAAGGCGCTGTATTATCTCCTGCCCGCTTCGGCTTATCTGCTCGGCACGGTCATTTCGGAATTTCTGCCCAAGCATATAAACCGCCGCAAGATAGTCCGCTGGGACACGGCGTTCGTGGCGTTTGAAATGGCGTGGATATTTGCGCTCGGCTTCGTCCCGGACGATGCGCCGCCGCAGATCTGCCAGGTGGCTGTGAATTTTATCGCTTCGATGCAGTTCAACACATTCCGCCAGGCGAAAAAGATTCCGATGGCGACTACCTTCTGCACCAACCATGTCCGCCAGGTCGGCTCGAACCTCGTCAAGTGGCTTCGCAGCGGTAATAAAGAGGCGCGCGGCAAGATGTTCGCGCATCTGCTGATGATAGGCTCGTTTGTCGCGGGCGCGGTCGCTTCAACTTTTCTCTGCGGCTATCTCGGCGGCAAGACCATCTGGTGCGCCGAAATATTGCTCGCGATAGTGTTCTTTGCGCTCCTGCGCGCCGATCTCGGCGAGGAACATGATAAACTCGATGTCGTTCCGCACGGTCATTGATGACAAGCTGTTAAGCTTTACATGATTTATAAATAAAAAAACAAAAGCTCCCATGCGTCCCCGAATGTGTTGATATATCGGGAAAGTTGCACGGGAGCTTTTGATTTTTGCGCTAAAAAATAAGCGTGTAAATTGTAAAGTAAATCGCTTTACAATTTATTTTAGCCCATTATGGGTATCTCAAGGAATGTGTAGGTGAAACAATTGATAATATAGAAAATAAATGCGGCTGTCGGGATTGCATATTCCGCGAATTTTTTCGCTTTGCTATCGGAAAGTGAAGAATACATCGCTGCGCAAGCGATGAGCGTGAACATCTCGGTGAAGTAGAAAACACGCTGCCCGGAGGCATAGATGGAGGAAGAAAATCCGAGCACGGCGGCGCAGCAGACGGCGGCGCAGAACAGCACGCCGACAGTGAGCCCGAGCCTTCTGTTTTTCTTTACGAGCGCCGCTATAAGAATGAAAAGGCTAAAGAGAAAGACAAAACAGAGCGCGATAACCGCGAGTTCGAGCGGAAGGTAATTGCCGCTCTTGAACATCTTTTCAAAGCCCTTGTCCGGGGTGGTGCGGCGGATAATAATATATGCGGCGTTGACTCCGACGCACAGCACCGAGGCGAATATTGCAAAGACTGATATAATTTTCTTTATTTTCCGCGAACCGCTGAACGCTTCATATACCGATGCGCCGAGCAGAACGAGAAAAACAGCTGCTGTTATCAGCGAGAAGAAAAATGAAAATGCGAAATAATTTGAAAATCCGCAGAGCAGTCTTTCAAATATATTCATTTTAGAGAATCTTTCAAAACCCGACGCCGCCTCCATCGCTCCGCGCCCGCGAAGTCCGGGAGAGAGAACCAACACGGCGGCGAAAGCCGCGCTCGGCAGGAGCGGGATGAATTGACGGAATCCGAGTTTGCGTTGATATGCCGAAAAAATCAGCAGAATCACCTGCAGCGCGAGCACCGCGGCGCAGGACTGCTCCTGAGATGCCGCGACGACAGAAGCAATCGCGGCGGCGACATATGCCATGGGATTCACGCGCCCGCCGAACACCTCGAATGTGAGCGGAGTCACCGTGATAAGCAAGGCGGCGAACGGAACGAGGAACGTGAACGAACCCGCAAACCAAAACACCGACGGGTTGAGGCATGGCAGGAATACTGCCGACGGCACCGAGCAGGCGAAGATATATCTCTGTCTTATATCTGTCTTTTCGCCGAAAAAGTCCGACAGGCGGCAGAGAAAATACATTATATATATAATCAGCGCGGCGATGAACAGCTTCCAGAAAATGAGCGGCAGGCGCAGGAAGTTTATCATCAGCCATTCGCCGACTATCCGCCCGGACACGGTCGTGTACCGCTCGTGCAGCCAGCTTGTTACCGTGAATCCGTTTCGGTGGAGTATGCCGAGAAAGTGACCGTCGTCGGTTTTGAGGATCAGCCGCGTGAATACTGTGCAGAAAAACAGCACGGCGGCGGAGAATGCGGCGATTATCGAGCGCGGAGAGTTTTGAAATTCTTTCAGCTTTTCTCTCATCTTTCGCCACCTCCCGCCAACGCATACGGATTTTCGGCGGTTCCGCTTCCGCAAAGAACGAGAATACCGCTGCGAAGATATATCGCCGGGCATACGCCGCACAGCTCGTCCGCCGCGAGCGTTTTATAGAATCCGCCGGTCGTGGTGACCGCCGTAACGCTGCTCTGATTTGTCGAAACCGGCGAGCTTGTCCAATACCAGCAGTATTTGCGCAGAGTTAAATAGCGCGAAGTATCATTTTTGATGCACTGCTCGGTCGGGCTTCTGCGGCGGTCGGCGGTGCTTATATTTTTGAGCATATCTTTTGACGGCAGGAATATCAAATCGCCGTTTTTGTCAGGCGATATGAGCGAAAGGTCAAACTCTGAAAAATTCTCCGGATTTAAAAATCCGCTCTCCGAATTGAGCCATTCGCGCAGGGGAGAGGCGAGATAATCGGAACTGCCGATGCCGTCCTCGGACGGGTCGAGCGCCCTGAAGCACAGCACTTTTTCGCTCATGAGCAGAGTTTTGTCGCCAGTTTCGATGACTCTCCATACAATAGGCTCGCCGAGATATGAGCCGATGGCTATTCTGTCGCCGCTTTTGAGCGTGACTTCCCGCGATTCATTGCCTACGACGCTGACGGACGAAGAAAACAGTAGGTGAGCCGATGCGCTTTTGATTTTTGCGTTCTCGATAAAAGTCAGCGCAAATAGCAGAATTGCCGCAATTGCAGCCGCTCTGAAAGCCTTTTTCATCGTCTCACCCCTTCTGCTTTATTTTACATATACTATGTCGAGCTCGTTGCAAGGTCCGCCCAGCTTCTGCTTCCCGGCGGAGTTGAGCCCGAGCATGCCGTTTGCCGCGAAAAATTCGCTCTCGATAACGCACGGCTTGTTGAGATTCTTGAGCTGATTCGCTTTTGTGCCGGTCGTGTTGCCGATGCCCTTGACATACATCGACGAGCAGTTGCCGCCGTTTAGCAAAAACGCATTTCTCGCGCCGTATGCTATGAGGACTTTCATCATATTGTCGAGCGGCATAAATTCGCCGACAGCCATGATATACTTGTTCTCCGATATCTGCGCGAACACCGTGCGGTTGTGATAATAAGTGTCGTGCTCGTTGGTCGCCTTGCCGTTTGTTATGACTTGCCGCTGGTAGCGCAGGGAATTGTAAACGCCCTGCGAGATATACGATTTGCAGTTCTCGTTTGTGAGCGTTTCGACTTTCCATGTGCCGTTTTTGTAGATCAGCAGTCGCTTTTGCCCGCTGCCGTCGGTCGAAACTACCGAGCCGTTGCGAATTGTCGGAGCGCCTTTTTTATATGTTGAGCCTGCCTCGCCGTTTATTGCTATGAGCGCGCCGCTCTTTCTGCCCATATCCTCAACCTTGCTGACATTCGTGCCGAGGAGCTGTTGGCTCGATGCAACGCCGATGTGCTCGGGCGAGCAGGTGATTATCGCTATATTGACTACCGGCTGATAAGTAACTGTCTTGTCGTAGTTGATAGCGCCGTCCGCGTTCGCTTTTTTGAAAGCCTGAGTTATCTGCGGCCCATAGGCTATTCGGTGGATTTCTATATTCACTCCGTTTGAATTGAGTTTCCACGCCCTGAGCACTTTTGCGCCGGCGATGCTTTTTACGCTTCCTGCGCTGACTTCAAGCTTGCCTTTTGAAGCTGAACCGGAATTATTTGATTTTGCAGTTGTTGCGGGCTTTGATGCCGGCTTGTCTGCCGTCGGTTTCTGTGCGCTCTGAGCAGTGCTCTCCTCTGCGGATTCGGATACCGCTTCGGAGCTCGTCTCTTCTGCGCTCGTCTGCGCATTGACTTCTGCCGCAGTTGTGTCTTCTGCCGCGGTCGTGCCGGGCTCGGGCGTTTTTGTGCCGCATGCCGTGAAGCTTATAAGAATGAGCAGGCACGCAAGCAAAACTGCAAATAATCTTTTTGTCATAAGTATCCTCCTTTTGAATATTTCTTCCAAATCGATTATATCATTGTGCCTCGCTCAATTATATGCTGCAAGCGCATTTTGACAAATAATTTTTCGTCATTTTGCACTCTTTTTTATATAGTATATATGTATATTCTCTCTTAATTTTTGCTTTAATGCGCTGATACTTTATGATATAATTAAAGCAGCGGCGGGCAAGTATGCATATGCTAACCAAACTTGCCGCGCCCGATATGCATCGTTTGTGCATAATTTCTCTGAAAGGGTGAAGATATATGAAATATGCTGTAGTTCTCTGCGACGGCATGGCGGATTATCCCGTTGAGGCTCTCGGCGGCAAGACGCCGATGGAAGTTGCAAAGAAGCCCAATATCGATGCGCTCGCGTCGAAGGGTGAAGTCGGACTTGTCAGAACCGTTGCCGCCGGACTCAAACCCGGCAGCGATGTTGCAAATATGAGCGTGCTCGGTTTCGATCCGAAGAAGTGCTACACTGGTCGTTCGCCTCTTGAGGCGGTCAGTATCGGAGTCAAGATGAGCGAAACGGATATCGCTCTGCGCTGCAACCTTGTCACCTTGAGCGACGAGGCGGATTACGGCGCAAAGACCATGCTCGACTACTCCGGCGGCGATATCTCGACCGAAGAGGCGGCGCAGATAATCGAGACCGTGCAGGAGCATTTCGGCAGCAGCGAATTTGATTTTTACAGCGGCGTGGCTTATCGTCATTGCCTTATCGTACATAACGGCACGACGGATCTCGGCAAGATGACTCCTCCGCATGATATCTCCGGCAGAGTTATCGGCGAGTATCTTTCAACTTCGCCGAACGCCGAAAAGCTCATTGCCATGATGCGCGAGAGCTACGATCTTCTTAAAGATCACCCCGTGAACAAGAAGAGAATAGCCGAGGGCAAGCTCCCCGCAAATTCTATCTGGCTCTGGGGCGAGGGAAGCCGTCCTGCTCTGCCGTCCTTTGAAGAGAAGTTCGGCGTGAAAGGCAGCATCGTCTCGGCAGTCGACCTGCTCAAGGGCATCGGCATCTGCGCCGGCATGAACACCCCCGAAGTCGAGGGCGCAACCGGCTATATCGACACGAATTTCGAGGGCAAAGCGAACGCTGCAATCGACGAATGGCGTAAAGGTCAGGACCTTGTCTATATCCATGTCGAGGCTCCCGACGAGTGCGGTCACAGAAACGAGCCCGAAAATAAAGTCAAAGCAATCGAGCTTATTGACAGCCGTATAATGCCGATAATCCTGGAC